>Ga0265327_10004062_pt1 | contig 13260 bp, 5 predicted proteins | sample 41621metaG_FD_202089 | JGI IMG/M metagenome (GOLD analysis project Ga0265327, IMG submission 202089) | Rhizosphere microbial communities from Carex aquatilis grown in University of Washington, Seatle, WA, United States - 4-16-21 metaG | ecosystem: Host-associated > Plants > Roots > Rhizosphere >... | reverse complement strand
CTTCCAAGGCAACCTTGGCTTTTTGGGTTCCCGTAAATACCTTGCGTTTGCTTTCACTCATTTTCTGTCTCATCTTTAGAACAGAGCATAGCTTAAACTATTGTCCGGATTTCGGGGGCCACTATAGATGGTCTGCCGGAAAATCCAGATGATCTCAAATATTACTTAGAACACTAACTTTTAACACCTTACAACCGAAACATGGAGCAAGAACATGACCGATTTTACTAAAGAACAAATTAAACAGGCATTGATTCAAAACAACGGTTGGAACGGGGGCGGTGTCTGGAACACGTCTGTAAACCTGACTTACAGTTTTGGTGGGACGAAAATGCCCTATTGGAACGGAATAGATTATAAATTTCATGGTGTAGATGAAAATACATTCAAACCCTTGTCCTCTGGACAGCAAACTGCATTTATTAATGCAGTTGCACTTTGGGAAAGTGTTGCCAATATTCACTTGACTCCTGGAACACCTTACTCCGTTACCACCGGATCAACAACATTATCCTTTGGTGATATAGTTGTTGTAGGTGGCAAATTAAAAGCTGTTGATCTCGATGCATCAACCATATCCCCTACAAGTACCCGATCTGCTGATTCAGCAGGGGATATTGTTATCGGCAACACGGGTATTGCAGATACCCATAACAATCTTCTGGCTCCCGGGCAAACTGGCTTTAATACATTCGTCCACGAACTAGGTCATGCGTTAGGTCTGAATCATCCAATAAACTATCCTGGTGAATCCAGCGTAACAAACCCGCTTCCCTTCGACCCCGGTCAACGCTATACAATCATGTCCTACCAGCCAGTGAAGGGGATGCCGGGCTTTACCGAATGGTGGGCTTCAAAACCCATGCTTTACGACATCTTGGCGATACAAATCCTTTATGGCGTAAACCCAACCACCAATGCAGAGGATGGTAGCAGCTACACCTTTAAAACCGGCGCAGATGCTATTCAGGCCATTTGGGATGCCGGTGGTATTGATGACGTTATTGATGCCCACGAACAAATCGAGGGTGTCACACTCGACTTACGCCCCGGCCATTTCAGCTTTGTCGGCAAGAACGAAAGTACCAGCCAACAGCAAATCGCTATTGCGTACCAAGTTACAGGCCAAGAAAACAATTGGATCGAGAATGCTATTGGCGGCAGCGGTAATGACGAACTGATCGGCAACGATGGCGACAATGAGCTTACCGGCGGAGAAGGCAATGACATCCTCCAAGGCGGCGATGGCGCTGATACCTACATCTTCACAGGCAACTATGGTACCGATGTTATTACCGATAGTGACGGTCTCGGCAGCATGACGATTGACGGTCAAGACCTCAACAGTGCAAGCCAAAAAGCCGAAAACATCTACCAAAACGACAGCTCCGGCTATACCGTTGTCAAAGTCAACGCCGGCAATACGCTAATTATCGCTAAAGCAGGCGGCGCTAACCGAATTATTATTAACGATTGGTCCGAAGCCCAAAACCTTGGCATCAGCTTGCAGAACGACACTTCGACGCCTCCGGCAGTAACTTTAGCCGGCGATTTCAAAAAGAAAATAGACGACCACGGTACCGCCGATACCGGGGATGACACTTACGTGATGACCAATGGCAACTACACTGCCGACGAGAATGCTGCTGACGGCGAAGCAGGTGCGTTAGATCTGATTACAGGCACTGAGGGTAATGACGTTATCGATGGCAAAGGCGGCAGCGACGCTCTCTCAGGCAAAGCGGGTGACGATGACATTGAAGGCGGAACAGAAGGCGACATCATTCAAGGTGGTTTAGGGAAAGATAGCCTAAAAGGCGGTGCCGGGGATGATCTCATTTACGGTGCCAGCGATGTGAACATCACTAAGCCGACCCGTGTGAACTTCATTCACCCTGTTAATGACTATTCTCACCCGCAAGCGACAGGGTTTAATTGGATCAGTGGCTACGACACCACTTTGGAAAATGGCGTACCTTACAGTTTCAGCGACGCCCCCAGAAACAGATTGGCCGACGACCAAGGCAACATCATCGATGGTGGTGCGGGTAATGACTTTATTGCGGCGGGCACGGGAGTAGACTACGTGCATGGCGGTGCCGATAAGGATGAAATATGGGGTATGGATAAGGATGACATCCTGTTTGGAGATAGCGGTAATGATTTTGTTTGTGGTGACGGCGATAAGCAGAGTAGTAACTCCCTCCTATGGACATTACCGGAAAACCATGGCAACGACATTATCGATGGTGGAGAGGGTGACGATATCCTATACGGCCAAGGCGGAAATGACATTATTTATGGCGGTGCTGATAATGACAAAATTTGGGGGGATGATATTGAAGCCAACCTAGCCCTAGCCAATCATGGCGATGATTACCTATATGGTGGTGCGGGGAACGATTTTCTAACGGGTGGAGGCGGCAATGACCTCTTTGAGGGTGGCATCGGTGATGACACCCTTGACGGCGGCGTAGGCAACGATACCTATATTTTCAATAAAGGTGACGGTCACGATACCGTGATTGACCCCGATAAGGACAATACGTTCATTTTCGGTGAAGGTATTAGTCAAGACGATATTACCTTGAGGTTAGGTTCATTGCTGCTCGACCTGGGCAACGGCGATGAAATCCATATTAATGGCTTTGAGCAAACCGATGTTTTTAACAGCGCCTCGGTGGGCACTTTCACCTTTGCGGATGGATCGGCACTTAGCCTCAATCAACTGTTGGCACGCGGGTTTGACCTGAATGGCACCAGCCAAAACGATACGATAGCGGGCACCAACACCACTGATCGCATTAAAGGGCTGGAGGGCAGCGATATACTGGCCGGTTTTGGGGGCAACGACTTGCTGGAGGGGGGCGCGGGTAACGATGAATTGCAAGGCGGCGAAGGCGATGACCGGCTTGACGGCGGTGCGGATGATGATGTGCTATTCGGTCAGGCCGGAGACGATCTCTTATTAGGTGGCGTCGGTATCGACCGACTGCAAGGCGGCGCAGATAACGATACGCTCGACGGTGGCGCAGATAACGATATTTTGTTTGGCGAGAGCGGCGATGACAGCTTGCTGGGGAATGACGGCAACGATGAATTACAGGGTAATGAAGGAAATGATTATCTCGACGGGGGCGCCGGCGATGATCGGTTATTCGGACAGGACGGCAACGACAGTCTGAACGACTTACAAGGCAACAACATACTCCTGGGTGGACTGGGGCTGGATGTTCTGATCAGCGGAGCGGGTAACGATAGCCTTTATGGCGATGAGGGCGATGATAGCCTCGTCGCCGGAGACGGTGCGGATATTCTCCTTGGCGGCATCGGGCTGGATACCTTGCTGGGCGGTTTAGGAATGGATACGTTGCAAGGCGGAGAAGGAGATGATGTCCTTGACGGCGGCGCAGAAAACGACCAGTTATTCGGACAGGGCGGCAACGATAATTTGCAGGGCGGTTCCGGTCTTGATCGCCTACAAAGCGGTACGGGCAATGACACGCTCGATGGTGGCGCAGACGATGATCTGCTGTTCGGTGAGGCCGGTGCGGATAACCTGTTCGGAGGCATTGGCGCAGATCGGTTGCACGGCAATGAAGATAACGACTTTCTCGACGGCGGCGAAGATAATGATGTGCTGTTCGGCGAGGCCAGCAACGATACCTTGCTGGGCGGCGATGGTTCCGATCAATTACAAGGCAACGAAGGCGATGACAACCTTAACGGCGGCACAGGCGATGATTGGCTCTACGGACAAAGCGGCAATGACCTCCTCAGCGATGACGAAGGCAATAATATGCTGGCAGGCGGCGATGGCTCCGATACCTTAAACAGCGGCGCAGGCGACGACGAACTCTACGGCGATGCCGGCAACGACAGCCTCAACGGCGGCGACGGCTGGGATATTCTCAGCGGCGGCAGCGGATCGGATGTTTTACAGGGCGGTGCGGGCGGCGACACGTATAGGATCAATGCAGGCGACGGTATCGACCGGGTCAACGACTTTTTCGAGCAGGGTTACAGCGGCATTCGTTTCGACAATGTGATGGTCTTCGGGCAAGGCATCTACGCCAATAATCTCAGCCTGGGCATCGGCTCCCTGTTGATTAAACTGAACAACAACGGCGATGCCGTGCATATCGAAGGCTTCGATCCCGATCATCCTTACGCCAACCCGGTTATCAGTCGGTTCGAATTCGCCGACGGCACGGTCCTGTCGTATGAACAACTGTTAAGCCGGGGCTTTGATCTGGCCGGAACGCCGGATGCGGATGTGATCCACGGCACCGGGGCTAATGACCGGATCGATGCGTTGGCGAGCGATGATGTCGTCTACGGCCAAGACGGCAATGATACGCTGGACGGCGGCAGCGGCGCCGACACCTTGTTGGGCGGCACCGGCAACGATGTGTATCACGTGGATGCCGACGGCGATGTGGTGATCGAAGATAATTATGCCGGACAGGATAGCGTACTGAGCCGCGTAAGCTACACACTGCCTGAGGCTATTGAAGTACTCAGCTTGGCCGATGGTATGGCGCTAGATGGAACCGGTAACGGACTCAACAACGATCTGAGCGGTAACAATAGCGACAATCGACTGGTCGGGCTCGACGGCAACGATACCCTGATCGGCCATGCCGGTAACGACACCTTGGATGGCGGTAGCGGCGGCGATGTCTTGGCCGGCGGGGACGGCTATGATTACTACGTTGTTGACGACAGCAGCGACACGCTGACCGAAGAGGCCGATGCCGGGCAAGACCGGGTGGACAGCAGTGTATCCTTTAGCCTGTCCGCCAACCTCGAAGACCTGAATCTGTTGGGCGATGCGGCGCTAAGCGGAAGCGGCAATGAACTCAACAATAATCTGACCGGCAACACGGGCGACAATCAACTCTATGGACTTGAAGGAAATGACTTCCTGATCGGCAATGCCGGTAATGACGTGCTGGACGGCGGCAGCGGTATCGATATCTTGTTTGGCGGCAGCGGGGATGACAACTATTCGGTGAATGATTTCGGCGATTTAGTGTTAGAAAATACCGATGACGGTATCGACACAGTCTACAGCGGCGTGTCCTACCTGCTGCGTGCTAATCTGGAAAATCTGGCCTTGGTGGACGGGCCGAGGATCGACGGTTACGGTAACGAACTCGCCAACCGCATCACCGGCAATGACCAAGCCAACCGGCTGGACGGTTTGGGCGGAGCGGAGCCTGATCGGCGGCTTCGGCGACGATTACTACAGGGTGGATAACGCCGATGATCTCGTGATTGCAAAAACAAAGGGTAGAGTAGAGAGCAGGCTTACGCCCACCCTCCCCATTTTTTATTTTCAAATTTACATTTTTTTCTTGGCTGTCCCTAGCAAGATTCGCTCGATCTTATCTCCCGGCTGCACCTGTAAACCCGCCGCTTCACAGTTCCAGGAGCTGGAATAATTCTTAATGACTTTTTTCTCGCCAGTCGTCAGGTTCTTGCATGTAACTTGTTGTATTTTAATCGATGTGGACGTACTGGGTGGATTTTTAACCCTAAAAGAGTGTCGCCCAAGTTCAACTTCTCCTTGGGTTACGATGACATCATAAGCACCTTCAGGCAGTTCGTGATCGAGCCACACCAATTCCCCCCATGTCGTCAAAGAGTCAAAACATATTGTCCCGTCAGGAATGGGTGGGAAATCGATATGGATAACATTCTCCGAAATTGAGGCCTGAGCATTTTTGGGAACGCAACTGTCGCCCGCCACACCATAGACAGCCACCAATATAGCTTGGTGGTCAGTAGGATTGGGGGGAATAATTGCTACAGACGCTTGAGAGGAAATAGAAATTCCATAGATAAGCATCATGCCAATGATGCTAAAGCCGCGCCGTAAGATATTCTTAATATTCATTTGAGTGACCTTGAGTTAATAAATTTAGAAGAGAATAGAAAAATAGCGGGGGCAAGTCTTGCAAGAAAAGGGTCAGGTTACTTTTTCATTGTAATGTAACCTGACCCCTTTTTTGGCCCCCTTTTTTGATGTGTTGCAACGCACTGACGCGAATCGATTGCGTGTACGCGTCGGCGCAGCCGTTTTGCTCCGCCTTGTCGAGTATTGCCAACGCCCCTTCGGCATCCCCCGCGCCCAACCGCACCTTGGCTTCATCATTGTAGAACGCAGCGTGTTTGCTGTCGGCATCGATGTATTGCATCCGCAACGCGGCGGCTTGCTTGGGGTCGATTTGTTGCAGCACGCCGGCGCGGATCGCTTGCGTGTACGCATCGGCGCAGCCGTTTTGCTCCGCCTTGTCGAGTATTGCCAACGCCCCTTCGGCATTCCCCGCTTCCAGTCGCGCCTTGGCTTCATCATTGTAGAACGCAGCGTGTTTGCTGTCGGCATCGATGTATTGCATCCGCAACGCAGCGGCTTGGTCGGGGTCGGTTTGTTGCAGCACGCCGGAGCGGATCGATTGCGTGTACTCGTTGGCGCAACCGTTTTGCTCCGCCTTGTCGAGTATTGCCAACGCCCCTTCGGCATTCCCCGCGCCCAACCGCGCCTTGGCTTCATCGGCGTAGAACGCGGCGTCTTTGCTGCCTGCATTGATGTATTGCATCCGCAACGCTGCAGCCTGATCGGGGTCGATGTGTTGCAACGCACTGGCGCGAATCGAGTGCGTGTATTCGTTGGCGCAGCCGTTTTTCTGCGCCTTGTCGAGTATCGCCAACGCGCCTTTGGCATCCCCCGCTTCCAGCCGCACCTTGGCTTCATCGGCGTAGAACGCGGCGTTTTTACTGCCCGCATTGATGTATTGCATCCGCAACGCGGCAGCTTTTGGCATATCGCCTACAAGCGTGAGACAGGTAGCCTGAATGGAACACACATGATCATCAATAGCTCTAGGATGCTCTTGCTCTAAATCTGCCAAACGACTTAGAAAATCTTCCGCCCCGTCGCGGCCGCTCGTCAATAAAGCTCTCCCCAGATTCGCCCAATATGGCGGAAAGTTAGGATCCAAACGACAGGCATTTTCAAAGCACGCCAATGCTTTATTACTGCCCCAGTCTTCCTCCTTAGCCCAGCATTCCCCCAAAAAGCGCTGGACTTTATGATCGTCCGGATTCAAGTGGGCAGCATATTCCAAGGCAGCGCGCAACTGTGCAATCGGCGCACGGGTTTTATGCAGATGGTTGTATAAGTGCTCTATGCGTTGTTGTGCCCAAACTTTATTGCCGGTCAGCAATTCGACCGCAATGTCTTGGATGCGCCCGCTATCGCCCGCCGCGATCAAATGATGAAAAGCTTCCAACGCGCGGGAAATATTGAGCTGAGTCAGGCGCTTGCTATTGCCCAATTGATTTAGCCAGCATTGGGCAATCGCCGAATGCAAGGAACGCGTCTTTTCTATTTGAGCTTGTCCGGTGGTTGCCGCGAAATCGCCGCCGTCTTCCTCATCGTGCACCGTGTAGCCCAACTGGCGCGAGCGCAACCATCCGGCAATAAAGCTGTGCAAATAATATTCGCTATGCGCGGCATTGCTTGATAACAGGCAACGACGATCCAGCCCCTGCCATGCATCCGCCGCGTTTAAACGGTGCTCCAATATGTCCACGTGGTCGTGAGGAATGGCGTTCCGATACAAGGCAAAAGCCTGCAACAACTCCCGCTCCGACTCATTTAATACATTGCGGTAAAGGTCGCCCAGCAATCGGTTCTCGATACCTTCATCGAAATATTCGCGGTGGCGCTCTAAGACTTGAAACGGCGTTTCATTTTGCCCTACAGCCACCTCGATCAGCAGTTGTGTCGCCAAAGGATGCGCATGTCCGCCATGCCCGCCGCCCAGCCATTGATAAATGCGCTTAAGTTTATCGCCGGTGTATGCCCATGCTGTTACGTCCTGCTCCTGAGCGGCCTCGCTTAGCCATTCCCTAAGGCTGTTTTTATCCAAGCCCGGCACCTCGCATTCGTTGGCCACACCGCCCAGCACGCCTTGCGGCGGACGTTCGCGCAATTCGAACAACCAATGCCATTGGCTACCCAATGCCGCGTGCAACCCCATTAACAACAAGCGTAGTCTCGGATCGCGGAATCCTTGAGCATCTAACAAATGATGGGCGTTTTCTATCCATAGCCAAGCAGGACGTGGGTTGGGGTAACGCTGCTTAATTGCGGCGGCGATGGCCGCGATGCTGTCACCTTGCGGCGCAGTGGGAAATTCGGCGGTTTCGCCTAATAATGTGGCAATCTGGCGAAACAACTCGTCCGCGTTGGTATAAGGTGAAACGGTAAAGCGGTGCGCTTCCTTCGGGAGTAACAACGGCTGCTGCCCCAAAGCCTCGATAAATTTCGATTTGCCGTTGCCGCGCAAGCCGTACACCAACAGGATCGGCAGTTGGTTAAGTTTGGCTATCGCGTCTTTGATTAACTGATTTCGGCCATAAAGTTTGAACGCCCGTTTAGTAGGTAGTTCTGTCGGCTGTTGCGCTTGTACTTGATGTTCGGTTGAGGCAGGTAATGCAATGTTAATTTGATTGGATGCTGGCGGTTCAATTGCTTTTATATTGGCGGGTATATCGAATTTCCATTGACCGCGTGGCGCATGCTCTTCAACCGTGGCAAGTTTCCAGCTTTTGCCACCTTGTTTATGTTCGTGTAAATCCGCCATGCCTTTACGTGTATCTAAATCGATGCAAACCAAGTTAATGCCGAACTCCTCGCTGTGTTCCGCGCCTACCGCACCGGCGGCGATAGTGATATGGTTTTGACCAGGTTCAAGCCATTGGTTGTGAACATGACCATGCAACCAAAAATGGAAGTCGGTGGAAATACGGCGAGTGGCAATATCGCGGTCGGCCTGATTAAGCCAATCGACGGGATGATGGACCAAGCCGATGCGTATATCGGCGTTTTTTATCGTTTCGTGCGCGGCATTAAATTGCCATTCGGCAGCTAACCAGACTGTACGGTCATCTTCTGGCCCGGCGCAAGTCCAAGCCGAATTAAATCCGGCAATGCCGACGCTTAAACCGTCAATGTCAACGGTTTGGAAGTAACAATGCCGCCCGTCGGCATCGGCTTGATGGGACAGGTAATTATTGATGAATTGACTATATTCATCGAGCCGTTTTATGGCGTCTTTAAACTCGGTTGAACGGTCTTCAAAGCGTTGATTGATGGTGGGGATACGTTTTGTTGTTTCATTCTGGGCCCAACGTGTCAGCGTTTCTTGAGCATCCGAGTTGATGCTTTTGCGATTGACGTCATGATTGCCGGGTACGACAAATAAGCGTTCTTTTGGGAATGGCTTGTCATCTTGACCGCATACCTTGAGCAGTTCGTCGAAAAACGCCTGGGCATCTTGATATTGCTCGGCTAACGGCGAACGGCCGGTTTCGCCGAAAGCAATGTCGCCAGTGCAGAAAATCAGGTCCGGACTCGCAGCCTTTTCATCCGCAAACATTTCCCCAAGATAATCTATTAAGCCTTTCCTAACGACACTATCGCGCCATTTAGTCTTTGGATGAAAATGAATGTCCGAGAGATGCAGCCAAGTAAGTTTGTTGTTCATAAAATTTCAGGATAAAAAAGTCCGAAAGAGCTTTTCATTCTAACAAAAATATCATTTCGACAAACGCATAAATTACGCGGATAAATAAAAACCGATGTTAAGTTAAAAACTCAAATTAACAGTGTTGTAGGGCCTCCCGCTTGGGGGCGGCTTTTAGCCGGGATAAAACCACCTGCAACTGGAACAAGGCCTAGCTAAGCAGTCACCGATCCTTCGGAGAGAACGCTTTTTTATTCGCTGACTGAAGCCAAAGCTATTTTATCCGCATCGGATAGCAGCCAAGATTGCCGTTACCTGATCGGTAAACAACTGCTTGCTACTTGGTTAAACGTCATCGCCGGGAACAACGCCGATAACATCGAAACCGATATTAACAACGGCATCGAATGGTTGCAAAATCATACGCCTAACGAAGGCGGCTCCAGTTATGGCGACGGCAATCTGACGCTCAATGCATCGGCCTTTAAAGTATCGTCTTCAAACCAGGGCTGGCAGGTCGTGGCTAACCCTGATCCGGCGCATAGCGGGAGCTTTTGCGGCGCGGCTATTAAAAATGTATTGGATTATTACAACAACACCGGAGCGGGCTTCGCTATCGATCGCGACAGTGATGATATTGACGGGGACTTAGTCAGCTTGCTGGGTTTACAAACTTATCGGCAGGAATTTCATGCTTAAATCGTCGTTATTTAAATAAACGGCCGTACTACCCGGTCATAAAGTAGAACGCCACACCGCTAATGCAATATCAACCTCAGTCTTGTAGGGCGCGCCCAGCCTTCCCTACAAGACTGCAAGTATTTCGCCCTTCATGATTTTACGCCTTATCCGCCACCCGCTAGGTAATGGCGCTTATTGCCTGAGAAAAGTTAACGCCCTATCCTTACAAACACATGTATCTCACTAAGCGATGTTTAGCTTTACGATGGCTAAGAGCTGTGTGATTTAGTCAACCGTCGATGCCTCTGTTGGGCGTTAGCCATGTGCGGCTATGCACAACGTTAATTTTCTAAAAACTCATATGCAGGATTATCATCCCCCGGAATATAAGAAGTCACAGTTTCACTGCATTCATTGCGGCGTCTATTCCTTTCATTCTTGGCAAAACTTTTACTGCTGGAATAAATTGCATGCCGGATACGCTATCCATAAACCGCTGGAATTTTGTCTATGCGAACATTGCCAAAAAGGCTCGTACTGGTACGAACAACGCATGGTCGTTCCCGCGGTAGCGCTCGTCCCGCCCGCTCATGTAGACATGCCGCAAGAGTGTATCGCTGACTATGACGAGGCCAGAGGCATTGTTGCGATTTCTGTCAGAGCGGCAACGGCTTTACTAAGGCTTGCGCTTCAGAAATTGATGGTTGCGCTGGGGGAAAAGGGTAAAAACATCCACGAAGATATTGACAGTCTGGTTGAGAAAGGCTTGCCTGTTGAGGTGCGGCAAGTTCTCGCTGCTTGTGGTATTGCAGGCGACAACGCGACTCGTCTTGGAGAAATCGAGGTAAGCGATACAGCGGAAATCGCCTATCGCTTATTCAGCGTCATTAACTTCGTTGTTGAAGACAGAATTTCGAGACCCACGAGTCTTCAGTCCCTGTTCGCGCAGCTTCCCACAGCGCTTATAAAGGCTGAGGAAAAACACGATGGACCGGATCATTAATTAGTAGCCGGAACGGATAAAACGACATCATTCCCACGCTTCAGAGACTGTGAAAGTATTATCAAAATCAGCTTAAAAACCTATTCACCACGAAGACACGAAGTTCACGAAGTTCACGAAGGAAAAAATAATTGTTTAAACTCAATACATTGAAAACTTCGTGTCCTTCGTGTCTTCGTGGTGAATGATTTTGTTCTAAAACGGATACTTTCACAATCTCTCCGGAGTGGGAACGATAGAAAGCTGTCAATTTATTTCATGCTCATTCCTAAGGGGCCATTATTATTAACGGTATTATTGTCGTTTGGTTGCAGTTTTTCGCTTGCCTGTTGTTGGTCGGCTATGCGGGAGTCAAATTGACCGTTTATGGCGACGCCATAGCCGATAAAACCGGCTGGGGCGGCAATTGGATAGGTTTTTTGTTGATCAGCACCGTTACCTCGATGCCTGATTTAGCTAACGGAATCAGCGCAGTCACCTTGGCCGATGCGCCCGATCTTGCGGTTGGCGCTATTTTCGGCGCTTGCATTATCAACTTGGCTCTCATCGCGTTCCTGGATATGTTGTATCGCAAAGGCTCTATTTATCGTTCAGCCAGTCAAGAGCATATTCTGTCCGCGGCATTCGGAATTGTTATGATCGGTTTTAGCGGTTTAGCCATGAATTTGGCGTTGATCGGGGAAACTTTAGCCTTCGGCCCTATCGGAATATTCAGTCCGGTCGTCTTCGTGTTGTATGTGAGCGCTGTTTATACGGTTTTCAGCTACGAAAGCCGCCAAATCAAAAAATACGCCGAACAAGAACCCGATGCCTATCCCGATATTTCCTTGACGGCCGTTATAGCGCGCTACCTCACCGCGGCTTTAGTCGTTATCGCTACAGGCATGGGTTTACCGATGGTCGCCAAGCAAATTGCTTTGCTGATGCATTGGCAGCAAAGTTTTGTCGGCACCTTGTTAGTCGCTTTTATCACCACCTTGCCGGAAATCATCGTGACCGTCACCGCCGTTAGAATTCACGCACTGGATATGGCTATCGGCAATATTTTCGGCAGCAACTTGTTTAATATGGCGATTCTTGCGCTAGAAAATATGATCTACAAACCGGGGCCGATTTTCTCGAAAATCTCGCCGGTGCATACCGTTTCAGTGACGACCGCCTTAATCATGACCGGTTTCGCTATCATCGGTTTGTTTTTTCGCCCTGAAAAACGCATCTTAAAAACGGTAGGCTGGATCAGTTGGATGCTGTTATCGCTGCTTTTAATAAATTCGTACGTTTTGTTTACCAAGGGTCAAAGCGCCTGATTAAACTCATGCAAGTTTATTAGTGAAGGTCGACAATGATGGGCTCCGAGACGCAACATCAGCCAGCGCAACATTATCTGCTGATTATTCATAATCGGGTTGCGGGACGAATCCGCATTAAAGTGCCCGGCCTGTACCGGAACGAACGTCTGCGCATTAACTTGGAATCGACATTAAGCGCCGTCAATGAAATCCGCTTCGTAAGCGCAAGCACCTTAACGGGTAATCTGCTGATTGAATATACAACGCCTGAAGATACCGGTGAACTGCCGGTTGATATCGCCCGATTGCTCGAAGCGGAGCTGGGCCATCCTCTGATTCGTCATATCGAAAGTATCGATCGCCCAGCGAAAAAGGGACCGCGAAAACCTAAAAAAGCGCGGCAAAGACCCGAAGCCGCACACTATCAAACCCAACCGATGCAATTGTGGCATACCCTTTCCGGAACCCGAGTCATCGACTTATTGCACAGTAGCGAACAAGGTCTGAGCCAGGACATGGCCGCGCAAAGGCTGGCGCAGTATGGGCCAAACCTGTTGTCCGAACAGAGTCCGCGCTCTTCGTTGCACCTGTTTGCCGAGCAATTCATGTCCGCGCCGGTCGCGCTGCTGGGCGTATCGGCGGCGGTGTCATTGGCAACCGGAGGCGTTGCCGATACCGTCGTTATCGTCGCTGTGGTCATGGTGAATTCGGTGATCGGTTACCTGACCGAAAAAGCCGCGGAAAAAAC
>Ga0265327_10004061_pt1 | contig 13260 bp, 10 predicted proteins | sample 41621metaG_FD_202089 | JGI IMG/M metagenome (GOLD analysis project Ga0265327, IMG submission 202089) | Rhizosphere microbial communities from Carex aquatilis grown in University of Washington, Seatle, WA, United States - 4-16-21 metaG | ecosystem: Host-associated > Plants > Roots > Rhizosphere... | reverse complement strand
AGCGGCCCGAGCGCGTCGACGATCTGTTCGCGCCATGCCCGATACCAGCTCGCGAGCTGTGCCTTGTTGGCCGCCGACTCATCGGCCGCGGTCTTGACCGTGGCATCGACCCAGCGCACGTTCTCGTCGAACCAGTCGTTCTGGAACTCGGTCAGCATCGCCAGCGCGTTGCCAGTGGCGGCGCTGCGTTCGTTCACGTAGCGCCGGTAGACCAGCGGATACAGCAGGCCGTCGAAGACCAGGTTCTGCGCCACGAAGACCTCGAACCAATCGCGGGTGACGAACAGGTTCTCGATCAGGCGCCGGACGCCCTGCCAGGCCGGATGCGTGAGCCACGCTTCCTTGCCGGCGTCGAGCGCCGCGCCGGAGTTGCCGTCGATTTGCAGGCCGACCCGCGACAGGTATTGCGCAATGCCCAGCCGGTCCATGGCCGCGAAGATGAAGGGTTGCGTCACCGCCGTGCCGTAGCCGTAGCCGCAGCAATAGGTGTGGTTCATGTTGGCGCCCCACTCGTAGTGCCGCAGCGGCACCAGCACCTGCTGCAGCGACTCGCGGGTGCCGGCATCGGCCTGGGCCAGCAGCTTGCGCTTGTCGGCGAATTCGAACTGGCGATCGGCCCCTTCCTGCTGCCGCGCGCGGGTCATCGTGTAGACGCCGTAGTAGTAGTGGCGCGGGTCCTTGAAGCTGTACCAGTCGGCCATCACGATGGCGGTGCGGCGCTTGTCGTAGAGCGCGTACTCGGGCGCCCACAGCGGCCGGTAGTGGAAGTTGGCCGTCGGCTGCATGTCCAGCGTGGCCTCCTGGTAGCGAGAGGCCGGCTTGTCGCCGAGCCTCCGCGCGACGTGCGAGAAGGTCTGGCGGATCGGCCGGATGTCGGTGGTCTTGATGTCGACTTGCACGGGATGTCTCCTCGGGTGGGTTCAGGGTCTAGTGATCGATGCCGGGCGCGCCGTAGCGCCACTTCATGCGCTCGAAGTCGAGCCGGGCGCCCTCCTCCGTCGTCAAATGGCGCACCTCGTGGCGCTCGCAGAATTCACGGAACTGATCGAACTGCATGACCAGCTCGACGGCGAGATCGGGGTCGCCGATGGCGAACTCGAACTCGACGAAACGCGTGTCCCGCGTGCCGGTCACGCGCACGAAGCACGGCAGTCCGGTCATCGCCCTGGCGCTGCCGCTGCGCCTGGTCGGCTTCGTTGAAAGGGTCACTTGTTCAATCCATCAAATCCGGGGCAACCACAGCGCCGCCCCGGCCTATAGGGGCAACGCGCGTGCCAGCCCTGCCGAATGGCAGCTAAGTGATTGATTTGTATGGACCCGGCCGCAGGCGTGACCGGAGGCTCCGGGTTGTCCCGGATGATGGGGTGATCATTTGCTGCGGTGCAGCGTGATCATTTGGTGAAATCGAACGGGAGTCGCAGCGGCGCTCCGCCAAGCGGCCGAATTCGCGTCGGGCGCTGCCCGTCAGCGATCAGCCGGATAACCCAACGCCCGTGCTTTTTCGAGCCAACTCTGCGCTTCTTCCTGGGTCGCGGAGAGGGTCGCCAATGTGCGTGCAGCTTCGGCGTCATCCTGCGCAGCCGCCTTGTGCAACCATGCTTTGGCCGCTTCCCTGTCTTGTGCGCTGGGCTGATGTTTCCGGCCATCTTCGTGGTCCCACCCATACATCAGCGCCTTGCCCAGCATGCGCTGGCCGATGGGGTCGTTGGCGGCGGCCGCCTTGCGCCACCAGGCAACAGCGACGCTTGGATTTTTGATCACCCCGTCGCCATAGAAATAGCGCTTCGCGATTGCCAATTGCGCATCGGGATCGCCGCGCTCGGCCAGATCGCGCTGCAAGGAAAGACGTTCCGCGTCATCGGCCGCCGTCAGGCCCCAAGGGAGGTAGCCGGACAGATTCAGCGTCGTGCCATTGCGCCCCAGGCTGTCGGCCCTGCGTAGAAGTTGCTGACTCTCCAGCAGGTTATTTTGCGACGGCGTTTTGCTCAGAAGCGTCGCCAATTCAAGCATGCATTCGGTATTTTTTTGGTCTACCGCCTTGCGATACCAAATTTCAGCCTGCACCGTATCTTGCTGGACATCGCGGCCGTCGCGGGCCGCCTTGCCCAGATGGCAAGACGCCGTGCCATCACCCCCATGGGACGCCTCCGTCCACCACTTTCTGGCTGCGACCGGATCTCTTTGAATCCCCTTGGCACTCTCGTCGTAAGACTCTGGCCCGCTTTCATAGAGATAGGCGAGTTGAACCTGCGCCGCCACCAGCCCCTGCTGGGCCGCCTTGGTCAACCATGCCAGCGCATTCGCATAGTTTGTCGAATGCGGCGAACGCCCGACCTTGAATGCTTGACCGAGTATGAACTGAGAATTGGCATCTCCCCCGTTCGCTGCCATGGTGAGCCAGTGGTCGGCCCTTTCCTCGCTGGCCGGTATCTCTTTTCCTTCTGAATAGAGCGCATAGGACCTGATCTGCGCCGACCTGTCGCCAGCCTTTGCTGCAGCGAGAACGGCCTTGGTTTCGGCGCTGACCTCAAGGCCTTTGGGGAGCCAAGGCGCATCCTCGTCGGGTGCGTCTTCTTTCTCGAGGCAGGCGTGGCCCTGGGTGGCCAGCGCGTCCATGATCTGATCGGATTCTTCGGACGTGAGATTCAAATAGGGCGCACCTCCGCCCAATGGCGGTGGCCCGTTGCGCCCCAGCGTTTGCGCGATCACGCGCTCGCACAGCGCGACTGGCGCCGGCTTGAGTTCCATCAGGCAACGTTTGCTGGCCGAAGATCCCGGGAGGCTTCCAAACACCTGCATGCGCCGAGACTTTGGCATCCGACTGAGCCAGGACTGCACAGAAGGCGTGTCCCAGTTCTGGGCGAGGCACAAGGTCGATTGCATGCTGTCGATGACAAATGCCACCTGCGCAACGCCCACTGCGGGGCCTGCACACAGCGCAAGCAGAAACAACTTGCGCAACAAAGAAAAACGAAGCTTCATGACATTCAATGGACCGACCACGGGTTGCTCGGGCCGAAAAGCGTACCAGCACCCGCAAGCCGCCAAGAGCGGAACGGTCCAGCGCTATCGCCGCGCCATGGGGCGGCATCCACAGTTCCCTCATGGGCGCGCGGCCGCTGCGCCGCCCTGCGTTCTGACGTCAGCTCCTCAAGACGTCGGCAACCCCTCCTTCTTCAGCCGATAGGCCAGCTGGGGTCGCGTGATGCCCAGCAGCCTCGCGGCCTGCGACAGGTTGCCCTTGGCCCGCTGCATCGCCAGCTGCATCAGGCGCTGTTCGAGCGAAGCGATGTCGATGCTCTCTTCGAGAACCCGGTCGCACAGCGCATCGAGCGTTCCGGCCTCGGGCTGGGTGATTTGTCCGTGCACGTCGATCTGGCCTTCACCGCGCGCGCCCGGCGACGAACTCCACAGGCAGGCCGCTTCGATCTCGCCATGGTCGGGCGACAGCAGCACGGCGCGTTCGATCACGTTCTCGAGCTCGCGGATGTTGCCCGGCCACCCATGCTTCAACACTTCGCGCATCGCCTTGTCCGTCAGGCCGCGCAGCTTCTTGCCGTACAACGCGCTGTACTTCTCGATGAAACGCGAGACCAGCGCCGGGATGTCCGCAGTCCGCTCCCGCAGTGGAGGGATGGTGATCGGAAAGGTGTTGAGGCGATAGAACAGATCGCTCCTGAACTTCCCCGCCTGCATCGCCTTGGGCAGGTCGACGTTGGTCGCGGCAACGATGCGGACATCCACCTGCGTCGGCTGGTCGGCGCCGAGGCGCTCGATCTCGCCGGTCTGCAGGACGCGCAGCAACTTGACCTGGGTGGCCGGGGGCAGGTCGCCGGCCTCGTCGAGGAATAGGGTGCCGCCGTGGGCGCGCTCGAAGCGCCCGGCGCGCGCATGGTGGGCGCCGGTGTAGGCGCCCTTTTCGACGCCGAAGAGCTCGGCCTCGATCAGGTCGGCCGGGATTGCCGCGCAGTTGACCGCGATGAAGGGCTGCTTGGCGCGTGGCCCGTTGTCGTGCAGCCAGCGCGCGAACAGTTCCTTGCCGACACCGGTCTCGCCGAGCAGCAGGACGGTGATGGCGCTGCGGGCAGCCGTTCGCAACAGGTCGAACGCCGCGCGAAAGCCCGGCGAGACGCCGACCAGGTTGTGGTCGTATTCGCGGCGCGGCTGCAGGGCGCGGATGTGTTCGAGGCCGAGGTTGAATTCGATCAAGCGCTCGGCCACGTGGTGCTGCCGGAAATAGGCTAGATAGCGCTCGTCCTGCCAGTCTTCGGCCGGATGGCCGACGATCCGGCAGCGGCTGTCGCCCATGCTCGTGCACTCGACCTCCTTGAAGACCACGAGCCGCCCCATGAAGGCGCTGGTGTAGCCCGACGCATAGCCGATCTGCGACCAGCATTGCGGGTCGTCGCCATAGCCGAAGTCGGCCACATGGGCCTCGCACTCCCAGGAGTTCTCCCAGACGAACTCGCCGAAGAAGTGCTTGCGCTCGAGGTCCATCTCGAGCTTGATCATCTCGACGCTGACGATGCCCTCGATCGAATGCAGCCGGGGCCCGAGCATGAAGGCCTCTTCGGTGCGCAGGCCGGCGCGGCGCTCCTTGACGGCCAGTTCGCCATCGCGCTGGCCCGATGCGAAGCCCATGCGGACCAGCAGGCCGCGGGCGCGCTCGACGCCCAGCGAGTCCAGCAGCTCCTTGCGAAGTTCGGCGAATGCCCGCGCGTGCAACAGCAGCATGCGCTGCTCGTCCAGCCAGATATGGCCCGAGCCCGCATTGAAGCGCAGGAGAGAAAGCAGTTCTCCCACGTTGTCTCCTTGGATGAATGCCGGGTATCAGGCGACGTGATGTCGTCCCGTGCCGCATGCTATCAGCAGCATGGGCCCGGCTGGCTTGCGTGGCAGCGATCAATCCGGCGACCGCGACACCCGGTCGCGGTACATCTCCCGCATCCGCGTCTTCAAAAACTTGCCGGTCGCGGTCTTCGGGATCGCCTCGACCCACTCGAAGTCGTCGGGCAACTGAAAGCGCGCGAGCTTCGGCCGCAGGAATTCGCGCAGCGCCGCGTCGTCGACCTCGGCGCCCGGACGCCGCACCGCCACCACCAGCGGCCGCTCGCCCCACTTGGGGTGCGCGATCGCGATCACGGAGGCCTCGGCCACCGCCGGGTGGCCCATCACCAGGTTCTCGAGCTCGACCGAGCTGATCCATTCACCGCCCGACTTGATCATGTCCTTGCTGCGGTCGACCAGGTGCATGTAGCCCTCGGGGTCGATGGTGCCGATGTCGCCGGTGCGCAGCCAGCCGTCGGCCGTGAACTTGCCCGGATCGTTCGGCGTCGCGTGGTAGGCGCCCGTGACCCAGGGGCCGCGCACCTGCACCTCGCCGCTGGCGTGGCCGTCCCACGGCTGCAGGCCCTTGGCCTCGTCGACGATGCGCATCTCGACCAGCGGCGTGGCGATGCCCTGCATGGCGCGCAGCGCATGCCGCGCTTCGTCGGGCAGCGCGAGATGCTTGGGCTTGATGACCGGCACGCTGCCCAGCGGCGAGGTCTCGGTCATGCCCCAGCCCTGGACGATGTGCATGTCGTGCGACGCGAAGTTGGCGATCATCGACTCGGGCACTGCAGCGCCGCCGATCAGCATCCGCATGCCCTTGACGAGCCGCCGCTCGCGCGTCGGCTTCTGCATGGCCTGCCAGATCATCATCCAGATGGTCGGCACGCCGAGCGCCATCGTGACCTGCCCTTCTTCCATCAGGTCGAGCAGGTCTTCGCCACCGAGATGCGGGCCGGGCAGGACCTGGCCGGCGCCGACCATCATGGCCGAGAAGGGCACCGCCCAGGCATTGGCGTGGAACATCGGCGTGACCATCATCACCTGGTCGCGCGCCGACAGCGCGAACAGATCAGGGATGCAGCCGGTGATGGCGTGCAGCACCATCGAGCGGTGCGAATACACCACGCCCTTCGGACGGCCGGTGGTGCCCGAGGTGTAGCACATGCCCACCGCCTCGTTCTCGTCCTGCGCGGGGTATTGGTAGGCGGTGGCATCGCCTTCGATGAAGTCCTCGTAGCTTTCCAGGCCCGCGGGCACGGCGGCACCGCTGAAGGGCACGACGACGACGCGCGGCTGTTGCTTGAGCAAGGGCGACACGCGCTCCCAGATCGGCAGCAGCACGTCGTCGACGATCAGCAGGCGGTCGCCGGCATCGTCCATGATGTAGGCGATGTCCTCGGGCGAGAGCCGCAGGTTGAGCGTGTGCAGCACGGCCCCCGCGGCCGGGATGCCGAAGTAGCTTTCGAGATGCCACGCATGGTTCCAGCTCATGGTCGCGACCGGGTCGCCGCGGGCGATGCCGGCCTTGTCGCGCAGCGCCTGCGCGAGCTGGCGGGCACGGCGGCGGATCTCGGCGTAGCTGCGGCGGTAGGTGGACTTGTCGGGCAGCCGGCCCAGCACGTTCTGGTCGCCGAAGTAGGTGCCGGCGCGGTCGAGGATCTGGTTGGTGCTGAGCTGCACCGGCATCATGGTGGACTTCATCGTCTTGTCTCCGTCTGGGGGCGCGAACGAACCTGGGCCGGGCGGATGATAGGGCGGGGCAAGCCCGCCGCGTTCAAGGGATTCCGAGCAGTTCCAGCGCCAGGGCATGGGTGCGTGAACGCGGGTCCGCGAGTTCGTGCAGCACGTCCATGTGGTTGCGCCCCGCCACCGTTTCGGCGGCGACCACCACCGTCCCCCAGGCACTGGAGATCAGCGCGGACTGGCGCAGGAACTCCTCGCTCTCGTCACCCCCGACAACGGTCGCGAGCCTTCCGTGCGCCGGTGCGGGCCACAGCGCCGGGCTGAGGCGCCGCGCCGCGGCCGCGCTCAGGCCGATGTCGGCGGCGAGGAAGGGCGCGTGCCGAAGCGGTTCGAGTTCGTACAGGCCCGAGATCGCCAGGGCCGACTTGACGAGGTCCACGGGCAGGTCGGGCGCGACCGCCTGCCAGTCGCAGGCCAGCAGCATCGCGGCCAGGTGGCCGCCCGCGGAATGGCCGGCGACCACGATGCGATCACGGTCGCCGCCATGCGCGGCCGCGTGCCGCCAGACCCAGGCCAGCGCCTGCACCAGTTGCAGCGCGATGTGCGCGATGCTGACCGCGGGACACAGCGCGTAGTTGAGCTGCACGACCATCGCGCCCGCATCGGCGAAGGGTGGCACGACGAAGGCCTGATCGCGCTTGTCGAGCGCGCGCCAGTAGCCTCCATGGATGTAGACCAGGATCGGCGCCGAAGGGCCCGAGGCCGGAAGGATGTCGAGTCGTTCGCTGGCGTCGTCGCCGTAGGCCAGGTCGAGCACCCAGCCCGGCCGGGCCAGCACCTCGGCGGAGGCATCGGCCCAGTGCCGGAGGATCGCAGGGTGCCCCGGGATGCGGGCCCGGGCGTTGTATTGCGCATCGAACCACGCGGGCGACGGGCGCGGCATGCGGTTCAACCGCCCTTGGCGGCCAACGTGGCCGCGCGGGCGCCAGGGGCCTTGGCGGGGCGGCGGCGGGCGGGTTTCTGCTCGGCATCGCGCAGTGCGGCATCGATCAGCGCGTCGGCCATCCACAGCGCGGTGCGTTCCACCTCGCGGTCGCCGAGGCCCCAGATGTCCTTCAGGATCACGTAGGGCTCGATGCCGTAGACCACCGACAGCGCGTGGTGCAGCCGGTCGCGCACCGTCGGGCTCATCAAGGGCGCCAGCGGCTCGATCGCATGCTCGAGGATGCGCACGCGGTGGCCGCGGCGGTAGGGCTCCTCTTCCAGCAGGCCGGCACGCTCCAGGCCCCACTGCTCCAGCGAGAGCTGGGCGGCGGCACGCAATTGCGCCTCGAATTCCTTGAAGCGCGGAAAGGTCTGCAGGAACAGCTCGTGCACGCGGTCGCGGCCGTTCGGGTTGGCCGAGGCCAGCTTGCGCACCGGTCCGAGCGAGCTGTCGATCACCGCCGTGACCAGCGCGCTGCGGCTCGGGAAATAGCGGTAGGCCGTGGCGCGCGACACCTTCGAACGGGCCGCGGCCTCGGCGACCGACGGGATGTGGCCGCTCTCCTGGATGATCGTCATGGCCGTATCGAGCAGCAACCGGAAGGTGGCCGCCTTGACCCCGCGCTCGGGAGGGACCGGGGGCTCGCTCAGCTTGTGTTTCAGTCTCGCCATCGGGTTTGTACGGGGCTTTGAAGGGCCTGGAATCTATTGTGAACAGCGGATGCCGGATCGTATGATGCAGCGATCCCGATTTGAGACGCAAGTCTCAAACATCACTTCCGAGACTCCGAGGCCGCCGGCGCACACCGGCAGGACCCGGAGCGACATGGAGACAAAGTCGATGCGCTTGGCCAGCTGGAGTTGGGGTGGACGCGACCACGTGGGCACGGTCTCGCCGGACGGGCGGGAAGCCACGCCCCTGGGCGTGCGCGACCCGTCGCTCGGCGTGCTGCCGCTGATCCAGGCGCTGGCTCGTGGCGAGCCGCTGCCGCAGCCGTCGGGCACGCGGCTGCCGGTCGAAGTCGTCGCCTTGCGCGCTCCGCTGCCACGGCCGCTGCGCAGCCTGTTCTGCGTCGGCCGCAACTACCGCGCCCATGCGCAAGAGCTGGCCGGGTCGGTGTTCCGCGCCGCGATGCCCGAGACCGACCCCTGGCCGATCGTCTTCGGCAAGCTCGGCGAATGCGTGGTCGGGCCGCACGACGCGGTGCGCCTGCCCTCCCCCGCCGCCTCGATCCAGATCGACTACGAATCCGAGCTTGCGGTGGTCATCGGCCGCGGCGGGCGCGACATCCTGGCGGCCCATGCGATGGACCACGTCTTTGGCTACACGGTGGTCAACGACGTCACGGCGCGCGACGTGCAGATGCGCCACCAGCAATGGGACCTCGGCAAGAGCTTCGACACCTTCTGCCCCATGGGCCCATGGATCGTGACCGCCGACGAGCTCGACGGCCGTGCGACGCGCGTGCGCGGCTGGGTCAACGGCGCGCTGCGGCAGGACGGCCAGACGCGCGACATGATCTTCGACATCCCCACGCTGATCGAGACCTGCTCGCGCGGCATCACGCTGCATCCGGGCGACGTCATCGCCACCGGCACGCCCTCGGGCGTGGGCATGGGGCTGAAGCCGCCCCAATGGCTGCGCGCGGGCGACGTGGTGCGCATCGAGATCGACGGCATCGGCGCCATCGAGAACCGCTTCGAGTAAGCCATGGCATTCCAGTTGATCGACCGCATCGCGGTGGAAGAAGAAGGCGAGGGCCCGGCCGTGGTCTGCGTACATGGGCTCGGGGGGAGCGGCAACACCTGGACGCCGCTGATGCCAGCGATGGCGCGGCACCGGGTGGTCCGCATCGACCTGCCGGGCAGTGGCCGGTCGCAGCGCGCCGAGGGCGCGCTCTCGATCGAGCGCTATGTCGCGACCGTGCTCGACGCCTGTGACCGCCTCAAAGTGGCGCGAGCCCATTGGGTGGGCCATTCGATGGGAACCATCGTCTGCCAGCACATCGCGGCCGTGCATCCGAAGCGGGTCGCGAGCGTGGCGCTGTTCGGACCGCTGATCGCGCCGCCGGATGCGGCGCGGGCCGCGATGACCGCTCGGGCCGGCAAGGCGCGCGAGGGTGCTGCAGGCATGCAGGAGATCACCCAGGCGCTGATGCAGGCGGCGATCTCGGCCGACACCCGCGCGCGGCTGCCGGTGGCGGTCGCCTTCGTGCGCGAGAGCCTGATGCGCCAGGACGGCGAGTCCTATGCGCGCAGCTGCGAGGCGCTGGCCGGTGCCCAGGCGGCCACGGTCGAGCAGATCGAGGCGCCGGTGCTGCTCGTGACCGGCGACGAAGACGGCGTGGCGCCGCCGCAAGCCGTGCGCGCGATGGCCGAGCGGCTGCACCGTGCCGCCAGCAAGCGGGTCGTCGTTCTGCCGCGCTGCGGCCACTGGACCCCGATCGAGCGGCCCGAGGAATGCCAGCGCGAGTTGCGCGACTTTCTGGCCGCACAGGCAAGGAGCTGACCATGGCCGACGTCCTGTTCACCAACGTGCGGATCTTCGACGGCGGCGGCGAAGCGCCCTTCAGCGGCGACGTGCTGGTGCAGGGCAATCGCATCGCGCGGGTCGTCAAGACCGGCTACGGCGCGCGGCCAGCGCCGGTGTCCGGCGCGCAAGTCATCGACGGCGCCGGCGCCTTCCTGATGCCGGGCATGGTCGAGGCCCACACGCACTTCTCGTGGAACGACCAGCCCAGCCTCGACGCCATCCAGCGCATGCCGCCGGAAGAACACATCCTGTGGTGCGCCGAGGTCGCCAAGCGCTACCTCGACATGGGCTGGACCAGTTGCGTCGGCGCCGCCACCGCCAAGCCGCGGCTCGACGTCGTGATCCGCAACGCGATCAACGACGGCACCATCATCGGCCCGCGCTACCTCGCGGCCAGCCAGGAAATCACCGTGCCCGGCGGCCTGGGCGACACCACGCGGCCGCACCTGCCGCAGCCGGAGTTCGCCTTCGGCGCGATCGTCTCGGGCGCCGAGGAAATGCGTCGCTGCGTGCGCATGTTCGCCAAGTACGGGGTCGACTCCGTGAAGATCAATCTCTCGGGCGAGTCGATCACCGGCATGCCGAGCGAGATGAGCCAGTTCACCGAGGAAGAGATCACGGTCTGCGTGCAGGAGGCCAAGGCCTGGGGCAAGCGCGTGGCGGCGCATGCGCGCTCGACCTGGTCGATCAAGCAGTGCGTCAAGCAGGGCATCGAGGTCATCTACCACGCGAGCTTCACCGACAGCGAGGCGCTCGACCTGCTCGAGGCCCACAAGACCGAGCACTTCATCGCACCGGGCCTGGCCTGGCTCATCAACACCTGCCACCACGCGAGCCAGTGGGGCCTGACGCCCGAGGTGACGAAGAAGATGGGCTACCACCGCGAGCTGGAGGCAGCGGTCGAGAGCATGCGCGCGCTGCGCAAGCGCGGCGTGCGCATCCTGCCCGGCGGGGACTACGGCTTTGCATGGACGCCGCACGGCACCAATGCGAAGGACCTCGAATACTTCGTCAAGTACGTCGGCATGAGCAACATGGAGGCCCTGCTGTCGGCCACCGCCTGGGGCGGGCCGATGATGCGCATGGGCAAGGTGCTCGGCTACATCCGCGAAGGCTACCTGGCCGACATCCTGCTGATCGACGGCGACCCGCTGGCCGACATCACGGTGCTGCAGGACAAGGCCCGCATCCTGGCCGTCATGAAGGACGGCGAATTCCATCGCGCGCCGCCGCTGCGCTCGGCGCGCACCACGCGCTGGGCCACCGCCTGACACGAAGGAGAAGCCCATGGCCGATGTCGTCTTCACCAATGTCCGCATCCTCGACGGTACGGGGCAGAACCCGTACACCGGCAGCGTGCTGGTGCGCGGCAACCGCATCCGCCAGGTCGGCCGCAGCACGGCGCCGATCGCGCCCGGCGGCGCCACCGTGATCGACGGCGCCGGCGCGACGCTGATGCCCGGCATGTGCGAGGCCCACACGCACTTCTCGTGGAACGACGCCGCCACGCTGGCCGAGATCCAGACCCTGCCGCTCGAAGAGCATGTGCTGTGGTGCGCCAAGGTCGCCAAGCGCTACCTGGAGGCCGGATTCACCTCCTGCGTCGGCGCGGCCTGCGCCAAGCCGCGGCTCGACGTCGTGATCCGCAACGCGATCAATGCCGGCCAGATCCCCGGCCCCCGCTACCTCGCCGCCAGCCAGGAGATCACGGTGGTCGGCGGCTTGGGCGACGAGACGCTGCCGCACCTGCCCTTTCCCGAGTTCAGCTTCGGCGTCAACATCTCGGGCCCCGAGGAGATGCGCAAGGCGGTGCGGCTGTTCCTCAAGTACGGCGTCGACTCGGTCAAGCTCAACCTGTCGGGCGACAACTTCACGCCGCAGTCGCCGTCCGAGACCACCTGGATGATGGACGAGGAGGTCGAGGCCGCGATGCGCGAGGTGCGCATCCGCGGCAAGCGCGGCATCGCGCATGCGCGCTCGTCCGAGAGCGTCAAGCAGGCGCTGCGCCACGGCATCGACCTGATCTACCACGCGAGCTTCGTGGACGACGAGGCGATCGACATGCTGGAGGCGGCCAAGGACCGGGTCTTCGTGGCGCCGGGCATCGCGATCTTGTACGCCATGCTGCATGAGGCCGAGCCCTACGGCATCACGCACGCGATGGCGGCCGACATGGGCTACGAGACCGAGTGGGAAGCCGCGATCGTGTCGCTCGCCAAGATGCACAAGCGCGGCATCCGCGTGCTGCCCGGCGGCGACTACGGCTTCGCCTTCACGCCGCATTGCCAGAACGCGCGCGACCTCGAATTCTTCGTCAAGTACCTGGGCTTCACGCCGATGGAGGCGATCCGCTCGACCACGCTGTATGGCGGCCAGATCATGATGCGGCCCGACGAGCTCGGCTGCATCAAGGACGGCTACCTGGCCGACCTGATGCTGGTCGACGGCGACCCGCTGGCCAACCTGTCGATCCTGCGCGACCCGAAGCGGATCCTTGCCGTGATGAAGGACGGCGAGTTCGCCAAGGCGCCCGAGATCGCCTCGCGGCGGGCCTGGGAGCGCGCGGCATGAGCCGGAAGAGCCTCGGGCTCTGGCTGCTGTTCGGCTTGCCGATCGCGGTGTTCGTGGTCTGGGCGGTCTCGGACAACTACACGCTCTTCTTCAAGACCTTCCTGAACGGGTTGACGCTGGCCTCGCTCTACTTCCTGGTCGCCAGCGGCTTCACGCTGGTCTTCGGCCTGATGCGCAACGTCAACCTGGCCCATGGCTCGCTCTATCTCTTCGGCGCCTACGTCGGCTGGTTCGTCGGCGAACGCACCGGCTCCTGGGTGCTGGCGGTGATCGCGGGCTTCCTGGCCGCGGCGCTGATGGGCTTGCTGATGCAGGTGCTGGTGTTTCGCCACATGCAGGGGCAGGACCTGCGCCAGACCCTGGTCACGATCGGCCTGTCGATCGTGCTGGCCGACCTGATGCTGTGGATCTGGGGCGCCGAGATCTACACCTTCGACCCGCCCGCATGGATCTACGGCTCGACCACGCTGCCGCTGGTCGCCAAGTTCCCGACCTATCGCCTGTTCGTGCTGCTGGCCTCGATCGTGATTGGCGTCGGCCTCTGGCTGCTGCTGGCGCGCACGCGCATCGGCATGATGATCCGCGCCGGCGTCGACGACCGCGCGATGCTGGCCGCCTCTGGCGTCAACGTGCAGCTCGTCTTTGCGCTGACCTTC
>Ga0265327_10004060_pt1 | contig 13261 bp, 13 predicted proteins | sample 41621metaG_FD_202089 | JGI IMG/M metagenome (GOLD analysis project Ga0265327, IMG submission 202089) | Rhizosphere microbial communities from Carex aquatilis grown in University of Washington, Seatle, WA, United States - 4-16-21 metaG | ecosystem: Host-associated > Plants > Roots > Rhizosphere... | reverse complement strand
ACGTACGAGAAGCTCGGCATTCCGGAAGCCGAGCGCAAGTTCCTCGCGGGTGTCACGAGTCAGTACGACTCCGAAGTCGTGTACCACAAGAATCGCGAAGACTTGGAGCGCAAGGGCATCCTCTTCACGAGCATGGACCAAGCGCTCATCGACTACCCGGAGATCGTGCAGAAGTACTTCGGCACGGTCATCCCGCCCGGCGACAACAAGTTCGCCGCGCTCAACTCCGCGGTGTGGTCGGGCGGCTCGTTCATTTACGTGCCGCCGGGTGTGCACGTCGACATGCCGTTGCAGGCGTACTTCCGCATCAACGCGGAGAGTGCCGGTCAGTTCGAGCGCACGCTGATCATCGCCGACGAGGGTGCGTCGGTGCACTACGTCGAGGGTTGCTCGGCGCCCGTGTACACGAACGACTCGCTGCACTCGGCCGTGGTGGAGCTCATCGCCAAGCCCGGGGCGCGCATCCGCTACACGACCATCCAGAACTGGTCGCCCAACGTCTACAACCTCGTCACCAAGCGGGCGCGGGCCGAGACCGAGGCCACCGTCGAGTGGATCGACGGCAACCTCGGCTCCAAGCTCACGATGAAGTACCCCGCGGTCGTGATGACGGGTCCGAAGGCGCACGGTGAGGTGCTGTCGGTGGCCTACGCGGGTGCGGGTCAGCACCAGGACGCCGGCGCGAAGATGACCCACGCCGCGCCCGAGACCACCTCGATCATCGACTCCAAGTCGATCTCCAAGGACGGCGGCCGCACCACCTACCGCGGCCTCGTACGGGTCGAGGAGGGCGCCCACAACGTGAAGGCGCACGTGCGCTGCGACGCGCTCATCCTCGACGACGAGAGCCGCTCCGACACCTACCCGTACATGGAGATCGACGAGAAGGACGCCCGCATCGGGCACGAGGCCACGGTCTCCAAGGTGGGCGACGACCAGCTCTTCTACCTGATGAGCCGGGGCCTCACCGAGCAGCAGGCCACCGCGATGATCGTCAACGGGTTCATCGAACCGATCACCAAGACGCTGCCGATGGAGTACGCGGTCGAGCTCTCTCGGCTGATCGAGCTCAACATGGAAGGCAGCGTCGGGTAGGTCCGCTCCACCGATGACGATGCTCGAGCACTTCACTCCCGAAGCGGCGCGCGATCTCCCCGGCCCCGACTGGCTGGCGGCGCGCCGCGCCGACGCGGTCGCCCGCCTGGCCGACGTGGAGTGGCCGACCGACGCACAGGAGATCTGGCGCTACAGCCGCATCGGGGAGCTCGACCTCTCGAGGTTCCGGCCGGTTCCCGCGGAGGCGATGGGCGAGCCGGGCGACGAATCCGCGCCCGGCGGTGGTCCCGTCGCGGCCGAGGCCGGGGAGCGGTCCGGACTCGTGGTCGTGCGCAACGGGCGGGTCGTGCACCACGCCCTCGACCCCGACCTCGAGGCGAAGGGCGTGCGGGTCTGCGGCATCGCCACCTGCGAGGCCGACGAGCTGGCGTCGCTCCTCGGCACGTGCTCCGACGCGTCGCCCGACGCGTTCACCGCGCTGCACGACGCGTTCCTCGCCGGCGGGGCCTACGTGAAGGTGCCGAAGGGGGTCGTGGTCGAGCAGCCGATCGTGGTGCTCCACTGGTCGGAGGGCGAAGGACTTGCCTCCTTCCCGCACACCCTCGTGGTGGCGGAAGCGGGGGCCGAGGTCACCGTCTTCGACCGCTACGGCTCGACGTCGTCGGGCCGCGGCAGTGCCACCGACAGCGCCGGCCACCTCGTCGACGCGGTCGTCGAGCTGCTCATCGGCGACAACGCGCACGTGCGCTACCTCTCCGTGCAGGAGCAGGGCGCGCGCACGTGGCAGGTCGCACTGCAGCGCGCGCACCTCGGGCGCGACGCTTCGCTCAAGTCGTCGGTGGTCGCGCTCGGAGGCTCCTACGCGCGCCTGCGGAGCGAGTCGCTGCTCGCCGGTTCGGGCGCCGAGTCCGAGCTCACCGCGGTCTACTTCGGCGACGGCCACCAGATGCTCGACTTCCGCACCCTGCAGGATCACGACGCACCCAACACGCGCAGCGACCTGCTCTTCAAGGGGGCGGTGGAGGACACCGCGCAGTCGGTCTACTCCGGCCTCATCCGCATCCGGCCCGAGGCCCAGAAGTCGGTGGCCTTCCAGACCAACCGCAACCTGGTGCTGACCGAGGGCGCCGACGCCCGTTCCGTGCCCAACCTCGAGATCGAGGCCGACGACGTGAAGTGCTCGCACGCCAGCACCGTCGGTCCCGTCGACGACGACCAGCTCTACTACCTCGCGACGCGGGGGGTGGCTCCCGAGGAGGCCGAACGCCTCATCGTGCTCGGCTTCTTCGACGACGTGTTCGACCGGCTGCCGGTGCGTTCCCTGGTCGCCCCGTTGCGCCGGAGCGTCGTCGAGAAGATCGAGCACCGCGATCCGATCGCGAGGGCTGGTGCGTGACGTCCGGGTGTGCTCGGTCGACGACGTCGCGGTCGGCACCGCGACGCGTTTCGACGTCGACGGCCACCGCCTCTGTGTGGTCAACGTCGAGGGCACCTTCTACGTGATCGGCGACGAGTGCTCGCACGAGGACTACTCGCTGGCCGAGGGAGACGTGTGGGGAGAGGAGCGCGAGATCGAGTGCCCCCGCCACGGCTCCACGTTCTCCCTCGTCGACGGCAGCCCCCAGAGCCTCCCGGCGACCAAGCCGGTCCCGGTCTACGACGTCCGCATCGACGGCACCGACGTGATCGTGAGCGCCCGATGAGCGTCCTGAAGATCACCAACCTGCACGCCACGGTCGCGGGTCAGGAGATCCTGCGCGGGGTCGACCTCGAGGTGCGTTCGGGTGAGGTGCACGCGCTCATGGGCCCGAACGGCTCGGGCAAGTCGACGCTCTCGCACGTGTTGATGGGCCGGGGCGACTACGCGGTCACCGGTGGGTCCGTGACCATCGACGGCGTCGAGCTCCTCGACCTCCCCACGCACGAGCGCGCGGCGCGGGGTCTGTTCCTCGCGTTGCAGTACCCGGTCGAGCTGCCCGGGGTGCGCCTCGACGACTTCCTCGACGCCGCATTCCGCGGTCAGGGTCGCGACCCCCACGATCTGCGGGCCCGGGTCACCGCCGAGGCCGAGCGCCTCGGCGTGGCGTCGCAGTTCCTCGAGCGCGGCCTCAACGTCGAGTTCTCCGGCGGGGAGCAGAAGCGCGCGGAGACGCTCCAGCTCGCGGTGCTCCAACCGAAGTTCGCCGTGCTCGACGAGATCGACAGCGGCCTCGACGTCGACGCGCTGCGCGACGTCGCCCGCCGGGTGGAGGCGATGACGACGGAGGACGACCTCGGCGTCCTGGCCATCACCCACTACGCCCGCCTGCTCGACGAGCTCCGCCCCGACGTCGTGCACGTCCTCCTGGGCGGCCGGGTCGTCCAGACCGGCGGCCCCGAGCTGGCGCAGCAACTCGAGGAGACCGGCTACGAAGGGCTGGCCGCCGCGCTCGGCGTGGAGGAGACGGTCGAGCCGACCGAACCCGGAGATCCCTTCGCCGACCCCCTGGGGTTCTGAGGCCCGGCCCGGCAGGGCGGTCGCCGGGAGCCGTCAGGTGATGACGACGGGGGTGCCGAGCGGCAGCGTCGACAGCTCGAGGATCACGCGGTTGTCGACCCGCACGCACCCGTGCGAGACGCTCCGACCGATGGAGCCGGAGTCGTCGGTGCCGTGCACCGCGATCTGGCCGTCGCCACCGGCGAAGGTCTGCAGCACGTTGCTGTGCCCCGACAACCCGATCGCGAACGCGCCGTAGCCGGTGCCCGGCTGGTTGGCCAGGTCGATCGGGTCGGTGAAGTAGAAGAGCCCGGTCGGGGTGGGGGTGTCCCCGGTGCCGGTCGCGGCCGGTTCCTGGAACTGGACCGCGCCGTTCTTCAGCAACGTGAGCGTGTGGTCGGCGAGGGACACCTTGATCTGGTACTCGAGCGGTGACGACACCGTCACGTCGGAGGCCTTGATCCATCCCGTCGAGTCGTTGGGTCGGATCGGCAGGTAGACGTGCAGCCAGTCCTGGTACTGGTCGAACACGAGGAAGCTGCGCGGCAACGTGTACTCGGTCGTCGCGGGCAACGTCGTGGTCGGTTGCGCGTTCGCGTCGGGCGCTGCGTACACCGCGACGTCGCCGCCCTTGGTGATCGCGCTGCGCAGGGGCGCAGCCGCGTACGCCGTCGAGATGCCCGACGAGTTCGCGACCTGCGTGGTGGACGGCGGCTTCGGGGTGGCCTGTCGGGTCGTGCCTTCGTCGCGCGTGGCGACGAACACGCCTGCGGTCGCGATGATCAGCAGGACGGCGACGAATCCGAGCAGCGCGACTCGACGCCGATGCTGGCGACGGGTGCGGAGCTCGGTACGAGTGGAGACTTCGTCCGCCATGCGGACCTCAATGTACCGAAGGCTGGGAGTGGGCTACCCGGCGGGAGTGGGCGCGGGCTCGTCGAGCAGCTGCTCGAGCGACTCCACCTCCAGCAGGAGCAGGCGCAGGTCGAGCAACACGTCGACGACTTCCGCGCTGGCGACGAGATCGCGACCCCGGAATCTCTCCAGCGCCTCGTCGACCACCTGGGTGAGCTCTTGCTGGTTCATGGGCTGACCTCCGTGGACAACAACCTATCGGCTCCGGGTTTCGTTCCTGGATCACCAATGTTTCGTGATCGTTGCCAGGTGTTCGTCACCAAACGCCCGGACGGTTTGCGGTGGGCCGGATCAGACCCCTTCGATCTCGTCGAGACCTTGTTGCAGCGTGTTCCACGCCAAGGTGGCGCACTTGATCCGCACCGGGAACTTCACGACGCCCTGCAAGGCCTCCAGGTCGCCGAGCCGCACGCCTTCGAGGTCGGAGCGGAGGTCTTCGCCGTCGCCCTCACCCTCGAGCTTCGACTCGTGGATCGACATGAGCGCCTTGAACGCCCGGATGAGGCGACGGGCTTCTTCGACCGACTTGCCCTTCACCGCCGCCGACATCATCGAGGTGGACGCCTGGCTGATCGAGCAGCCCTGGCCCGCGATCTTGAGATCGGTCACGGTGTCGCCGTCGACGACGAGGTAGAGCACGACTTCGTCGCCGCAGAGCGGGTTGAACCCCTCGGCCTTGTGCGCAGGGGGCACCGGGAGCTCACCGCGGTTCCGCGGGGCTCGGTAGTGGTCGAGGATGATCTCGCGGTAGAGGTCTTCGAGGCCGGGCATCGGATCTCCAGGACGGCTCAGAAAGCGAAGAACTTCTCGGCGCGGTCGAGCGCGTCGATGAGGGCGTCGGCGTCGGCTTCGTCGTTGTAAACGTAGAACGACGCGCGGGTGGTGGCGGGGACACCGAGGACCCGCATGAGCGGCTTGGCGCAGTGGTGCCCGGCCCGAACGCACACGGCCTCCTCGTCGACCACCTGCGAGATGTCGTGGGCGTGGATGCCCTCGAAGAGGAACGAGATCGCGCCACCGCGCACGTCGGTGTCGAGCGGGCCGTAGATCGTGAGGTGGTCGCCGAAGCGCTCCTGGAGCGCGTCGAGGGTGTAGCCGGTCAGCGCCCGCTCGTGGGCGCGGATGGCGTGCAGGCCGAGGGCGGTGACGTAGTCGACCGCCGCGCCGAAGCCCACCGCCTCCGCGATCGGCGGTGTGCCGGCCTCGAACTTCCAGGGCACCTCGTTCGGTGTGAACCCGTCGACGGTCACCTGCGTGATCATCTCGCCCCCGCCCATGAACGGCGGCATCGCGTCGAGCAGTTCGCGTCGCGCCCAGAGCGCCCCGATGCCGGTGGGTCCGCACATCTTGTGGGCGGAGAACGCCACGAAGTCGGCGTCCCACGCCTGAACGTCGACCGCGAGGTGCGGTACGGCCTGGCAGGCGTCGACCAGCACGTGAGCGCCGGCCGCGTGCGCGGCGTCGACGAGCGGGCGGATGTCGTTGATCGTGCCGAGCACGTTGGACATCGCGCTGACCGCGAGGAGCTTGGCGCCATCGAGGAGCGCCGGGAGGTTCGACAGGTCGAGGCGGTAGTCGTCGGTGAGCGGGATCCACCGGAGCTCGACGCCGCGCTCGGCGGCGAGGATCTGCCACGGCACGATGTTGGCGTGGTGCTCCATGTGCGTCAGCACGATGGCATCGCCCTCACGCAGGTTTGCCCGGGCCCACGAGTAGGCCACGAGGTTGACGGCCTCGGTGGCGTTGCGCACGTAGACGATCTCGTGTGGGTGCGCGGCGTTGACGAAGTGCGCGACCTTGGCCCGCGCGGCCTCGAACGCCGCCGTGGCCTCTTCGGCGATCGTGTACACGCCGCGGTGCACGTTGGCGTTGTACTCGCGGTAGTAGCGGTCCATGGCGTCGAGCACCGCCAGCGGCTTCTGCGACGTGGCCGCGGAGTCGAGGTAGACGAGCCGCTTGCCGTGCACCTGGCGCTTCAGGATGGGGAAGTCGGCCTTGATGCGCGCGACGTCGAGTGGGGTGGTGACCGAGTGGCTCATGCCGCGACCTCGTCCTTGAACGACTCGAAGCCCTCGACCTCGATCCGGCGCGCGAGCTCGGGTCCACCGTCGGCGACGATGCGGCCGTCGAGCAGCACGTGCACGGCATCGGGCGTGAGGTGGTCGAGGATCCGCTGGTAGTGCGTGATGAGCAGGATGCCGAGGTCGGGACGGGCCGCCCGCACCTCGGCGATCCCGTCGGCGACGACTCGGAGCGCGTCGATGTCGAGGCCGCTGTCGGTCTCGTCGAGGATGGCGACCTCGGGCTCCATCATCGCCATCTGGAGGATCTCGTTGCGCTTCTTCTCGCCCCCCGAGAAGCCCTCGTTGAGGTAGCGCTCCTGGAACCGGTCGTCCATGCCGAGGCGCTTGGTCCACTCCATCAGCGAGAGGCGCACCTCGAGCACGGAGAGGTCGGGGATGCCCTTGCGGACCGCCATCGCCTGGCGCAGGAAGTTGAGGACGCTGACCCCTGAGATCTCCTCGGGGTGCTGGAAGCCGAGGAAGATTCCCCGGGCCCCGCGCTCGTCGGTGGGCAGGGCGGTGACGTCCTCGCCGCGGAAGCGGATCGAGCCGCTCGTGACCTCGTAGGCGGGGTTGGCCAGGAGGGTGTTGGCGAGCGTGGACTTGCCCGAGCCGTTGGGGCCCATGAGGGCGTGGACCTCGCCGTCGCCGACGGTGAGGCTGAGCCCGCGCAGGATCTCCGAGCCGTCGACGGTGACGTGGAGGTCGTCGATCTCGAGCAGGGGAGCGGCCGCCATGGGCGACCATTCTATTAGCACTACGGCCGTAGTGGAAACCCGAATCGGGCGCGGGAAGGAGCGAGCAGGGGCGACCGAGGGGGGAGAGGAGCGTCAGTCGGCGACGTCGGCGGCGCTGACCACCTTCGCCGGCGTGAGCCGCACCACCAGCTCACCGGGGACGCCGTTGCGCTCGCCGTACTCCTCGGCCCGATCGGCGCCCATGTAGCGGCCGCCGATCACGCCGGCCCAGCGCCGCACGTCGTCGAGGTCGTCGGAGAGCGTCACGGGTCCCTCGACGGTGACGAAGGAGAACGGTGCCTCGTCGTCGTCGACGCTCATCGCGGCGTAGCCCGCGCGGCGCAGGTTGCGTCCCTTCACCGTCCGGTCGCCGGTGTTGAAGACGATGGTGCCGTCGTCGTCGACCGCGTACCAGATCGGCGCCACGTGCGGGCGGCCGTCGGCGCGCACGGTGGCGAGGATCGCCGGGCGCGCGGGCATCGCGGCGAGGAACGCTCGCACCTCGTCGTGCTCCATCGGGTGGTAGGCCATTCCCCGAGGATAGGGAGGGTTCCGACGAGTGCCGCGCGGCAGGATGCCGTCGGATCCGATCAGGATCGATCAGCGCAGGAACGAGAGCGACAACGCGAAGTCTCCGGCCGGATCGGTCCACCACTCGGCGAGGTGGAACCCGGCGGTCCTGAGCTCCTGCTCGACGCCGGCGCGACGGAACTTGGCGCTGATCTCGGTGCGGAGCTCCTCTCCCGCGTCGAACTCGACCACGAGCCCGAGGTCTCGGAGGTGCACGGTCTGTGCCCGCCGCGCGCGGAGGCGCATCTCGATCCACTCGGTGTCGGCGTTCCACACCGCGACGTGGTCGAACGACTCGGGGTCGAAGTCGGCGTCGAGCTCGCGGTCGAGCACCGACAGCACGTTGCGGTTGAAGGCCGCGGTCACCCCGGCGGCGTCGTCGTAGGCCGCGACCAGCCGGTCGACGTCCTTCACGAGATCGGTGCCGAGCAGGAGTGCGTCGCCGGGCGTGAGGCTGGCGGCGAGATCGGCGAGGAACCGCGCCCGGGGCTCGGGGGCGAGGTTGCCGATGGTGCTCCCGAGGAACGCGACCAGCCGCGTGCCGCCATCGGGGAGCTCGCCGAGGTGGTGCTCGAAGTCGCCGACGACGGCGTGGACGCGCACGCCCTCGTACTCTCGTGCGACCGCATCGGCCGCGTCGCGCAGGGTCTGCTCGCTCACGTCGAAGGGAACGAAGCGCTCGAGTGTCCCGGCGTCGCGGAGCGCGTCGAGGAGCAGGCGGGTCTTCTCCGACGTGCCCGAGCCGAGCTCGACGAGCGTGTCGGCCTTCGTGAGCTCGGCGACGTTGCGGGCGTGCGCGACCAGGATCGAGCGCTCGGTGCGGGTGGGGTAGTACTCGGGCAGCCTGGTGATCTCGTCGAACAGCTCGCTGCCGTGGTCGTCATAGAACCACTTCGGGGGCAAGGTCTTGGGCGTCGCGCCGAGCCCCGCACGCACGTCGGCTTCGAGCGCGCGTGCGGTGGCATCGGGGGCGAGGTGCACGTCGACGATGACGTCGCTGGGCATGGCCGTCCTCTCGGAATCGGGTCTCGGAATCGGGTCTCGGAGTCGGGTCGGTCAGAGCGCGGAGTCGGTCACTCCGTCAGGAGCCAGCGTGGTGACGCTGCGGTCGGCGATCTCGACCCAGCCGGGCTTGTCGTCGATGGGCTCGGAGGCGATCACGGGCCCACGCCGGAACAGAGAGTTGCCCACCCGGGTCGCGTGCACGCGCGCGCCGTCGGTCAGCAACAGGTTGAGCCGACCCGTGGTGATCGCGAGCACGTCGTGCACCACGGTCGCCAACGCCTCCCCGGGCGCCATGCCGGTGGCGAGGAGCTGCAGCACCAGGCCGAAGAGCACCTCGGTGTCGGCGTCGCCCACGATCAGCTCCCGTCGCCCGGGCTCGAGCCGGGCCCGCAGCTCGTCGCCCACGTCCCCAGGGAAGCCGTGGACGATGCCGTTGAGGGAGAACGACCACACGCCGTCGACGAAGGGCGCGTTGCCGGTGTCGACCAACGTGGCCCCGGGCGACGCCAGCCGGGCGGCCGCGAGGAACGCGCCGCTGCGGACGGAGGCCGACCGCGTCGCGAACGCGGTGTCGTCCCAGATCGGCGTCACCGTGCGGTACCGATCGGGGGCCGAGCGGGGTTCGTCGTACCACGCGACTCCCCAGCCGTCGGGGTTCGTGGTGCCCGAGATCTGGTGCCGGGGGCGCTCGGCCTGGTGCGCCAGCGAGTGCGGAGCGGTGAACAGCACGCGCTCGAGGTCGACGACGGGTCCGAGATACGCGAGGTGGCGGCACATCGCGAGCTCACGCGTCCCGGGCGCAGCGGAAGCCCGAGAAGATCTGGCGGCGGATCGGGAAGTCCCAGTTGCGGAAGGTGGTGCGTACCGCCGATGGGTGGGTCGCCCACGACCCGCCGCGCAGGACCTTGTACTCGGGGCCGAAGAACACCTCGGAGTACTCGCGGTAGGGGAACGCCCGGAACTCCGGGTAGGCGAGGAAGTCGGACGCCGTCCACTCCCACACGCCGCCGAGCATCCCCCGCACGCCGTGCTCGCTGACGACGTCGTCGGTGCGACCGACCGGCGCAGGCGCGAACCGCCGCGCGCCTTCGTGCCAGAGGTCGGCGCCGTCTCGTGGCGTGCCCGCGGCTGCGACCTCCCACTCGGCCTCGGTGGGGAGACGCGCGCCCGACCAGCGGGCGTACGCGTCGGCCTCGTACCAGCACACGTGCTGCACCGGTTCGTCACCGGGGACCGCTTCGGTGCGCCCGAAACGCCGCCGCACCCAGCCGTCGTCGCCGCGGCGCGTCCAGAACTCGGGGGCCGCGAGCTCCGCCTCGGTCCGCCATTCCCATCCGGGCGCGGTCCAGTGCGCGGGATCGTCGTAGCCCCCGGCGTCGACGAACGCGGCGTACGCGGCGTTGGTGACCGCGGTGGTGTCGATCCGGTAGGGCGCGAGCTCCACGACGTGGGCGGGTCGTTCGTTGTCGTAGGCCCACGGGTCGGTGTCGGTCCCGATGGTGTGCGCGCCGCCGGGGATGAGCACGTCGCGGGGGAGCTCGACGCTCCCGGCCGGCGAGGCCGGAGCTCCGCCCGCGTCGGCGGCCGGGTGTTCGAACTCGTCCATGAGCTGGAGCGTCGCCAGCAGCGTCTCGTCGTGCTGGTGCTCGTGCTGCACCACCATGCCGTAGACGAATCCGTGCGCGAGCAGCGGATCACCGTCGTCGAGCTCGAGTGCGTCGAGCACCTCGAGCGCGCGTGTCCGCACGTCGGCATCGAACGCGCGCGCGCCCGGCGCGTCGAGGAGGTCGAGCGCGGGACGATCGCGACGAGGGTGCTTGAACGCGTCGTACACGTCGTCGTAGGCGGCGTTGCTCGGAGCCATCCCGGCGAGCTCGCGTACGAGCCAGAGCTCTTCGAAGTGTCCGATGTGGGCGAGATCCCAGCACAGTGGCGACATGAGCTCCGACACCTGCGAGCGTTGCGCGACGTCGGGCACCGGCGCGAGCAGGCCGAGCGTTCGGCGGCGCGACTCCTCGAGCGACGCGACGATCTCGGACTTGGTGACCACGTCAGACCGCAGCGGGGTGTCCGGCCCAGTCGTCGAGCAGATCGTCGGCGGGACAGCGAGAGCGGTGGACGAACCGGGCGGCGTACTCCTCGGCGGCTTCGATGGTGGCGGCGTCGGCACCGAGACGGTCGAGCGCGTGGAGGGCGGCGTCGAAGCACCACTGCGCCGCGTCCGCGAGAGCGGGGTCGTGGAGGGCGTCGCGTGCCGCGGTGCTCCAACGGTCGCGCACCGGCGCGGTGGCCTCGGTCGCGCACTGCGCCGCTCGCGGGTCGTCGAGCAGTGCCACCGTCACCGCGACGGCGACGGGCCACCACTCCTCGGGCAGCGCATCGATCATCCGCAGCTCCAGCCAGCCGCGGGGCCGGACCGGCGGGAACAGGGTGGTGACGTGGTGCGCGAGGTCGTCGAGCGTGGGCCAGCCGAGCGGGTGGCCGTCGACGATCCACTCCCGGAACGACTGTCGTGTGAGCATCGCGACGCTGTGCGCGTCGTCGACGCGCACCATCATCACGGGCGCGTCGAGCACGTAGCGCACCCAGTGCGACGCCGCCGGCGTGGGCTCGAAGCGACGGGCCGAGGTGGTCCGACCCGGGTCGATGGCGTCCCACACTGCCGCGCGCGTGGAGCGGAAGCCCGACGGGCGCCCGCTCGCGTCGAACGGCGAGTTGGCGAAGCACGCGGTGAGCACCGGCCCGAGGTCGTGCGCACGGTGCCAGCGGGCGTCGATGTCGTCGGGGCCGCCGACGTCGACGTTGACCTGGATCGACGCGGTGTTGCGCATCATCGTGCGACCGGCGGGCCACGCGCGGTCGAAGTACTCCTCCATCGCGGTGTAGCGCGGTTCCTGCAGCACGCGCCCGACGTCGCCGCGGGTGTCGATCCCGGCGCCGACGAGGTCGATCCCCGCGGCCGCGAGCGCCGCTCGCGCCGCTGCCGTGTCGGCCCGCATCGCGGCGACGGCGGGTGCGAGGCCCGCGGCCGGCGCACCGCTGAGCTCCAGTTGCCCGCCCGGTTCGAAGGTGACCCGGCTGCCGCCCGGGAGCTCCGGCAGCAGCGCCTGGAGGTCGGAAGGAGCGCAGGCGCGGCCGTCGCGGGCCACGGTGATCCACTCGAGCTCGATGCCGACCCGATGCGCCGCCGGCACCTCGGTCGCCGTCGAGCGGAAGACCTGCTCGTCCACGAATCGGTGGACGTCGGCGACGGTGAGGGTGCGGGTCGGCGCCGGCATCGTCAGCGGTGCCCGAAGCGGGCGGCGACCCAGCTGAGGTTGCGAACCGGTGCGGACCAGAGGTACCAGGAGTTCACGGTTCGCCTCCTCGGAGCACTCGGGAGCAGGAGCGGAGCGGGCGCTGACGTGACCCGGCACGTCCTCGCACGACATTCGGAGGCGCGAGCGTGCCCGGATGATCGACGGACACAAACCCTACTGTGCTCCCGATGGACCTCGGTTTCGAGACCATCGGCAACGCCACCGTGCTCGTGCACGATCGGGCGCCGGTGCTGGCCACCGATCCGTGGATCCAGGGCTCCGCGTACTTCGGCAGCTGGGGGCTCTCGCACCCGGTCCCGACCGCCCAGGCCGATGCGATCCGCGCCGTGGAGGCGGTCTGGTTCTCCCACGGGCATCCCGACCACCTCAACCCGGCGTCGCTGCCGCTGTTCCGCGACGCGCGGGTTCTCCTCCCGGACCACGTGGGTGGTCGCATCGCCCACGACCTCGCCCGCGACGGCTACCGGGTCGAGGTGCTGCCCGACGCGACCTGGGTGCGCATCTCCGACCGGGTGCGGGTGCTCTGCATCGCCGACGAGGGTCAGGACGCCGTGCTCCTGATCGACGTGGGCGGCGAGCTCGTGGTGGACCTGAACGACGCGCAGGACCTCGGATGGGGATCGCTGGTGAAGCGCGTGATCAAGGCCTTCCCGCGTTCGTTCGTGCTGCGGCTGAGCGGGTACGGCGACGCCGACATGATCAACTTCGTCGACGACGACGGCCGCCGACTGCCGAGCGTGGCGCAGCTCCGGAAGGAGAGCGGCTTCGAGGTCGGCGCCGACGTGGCGCGCATGACCGAGACGTTCGGCGCCACGCACTTCGTGCCGTTCAGCTCGTTCCACCGGTACCAGCGCACCGACAGCGCGTGGGCGAACGAGTGGACCACCCCGGTCACCGAGTACGCCCGGGGCTTCCACTCCGATCGCGTCGTGTTGCTCCCCGCGTTCGTGCGGTACGACGTGACGACGGGATCGTGGGAGGCCATCGACCCTCCCGCGGCGCCCGACACGCGGTTCCCGCCGGAGGAGTTCGGAGACGACTGGTCGGCGCGGCTCGACCACGACGACGTCGAGGCGCTGCGCGGGTACTTCACCGGGATCGAGCGCTTGGCCCGCCACC
>Ga0265327_10004059_pt1 | contig 13261 bp, 6 predicted proteins | sample 41621metaG_FD_202089 | JGI IMG/M metagenome (GOLD analysis project Ga0265327, IMG submission 202089) | Rhizosphere microbial communities from Carex aquatilis grown in University of Washington, Seatle, WA, United States - 4-16-21 metaG | ecosystem: Host-associated > Plants > Roots > Rhizosphere >... | reverse complement strand
GGCATCGGCCCGCGCGCCAAGCGGCCCCGCCGGATCAACGCGCACTGGGGCGGCGTGGTCGATGACAACGCCGTCGGTACGCATGAGTTTCTCGACCTGTGCGAGCAGATCGGCTGCGAGCCCTACATCGCCGGCAACGTCGGCAGCGGTTCGCCGCGCGAGCTGCGCGAGTGGGTGGAATACTGCAACGCCGCGTCCGGCACACTCGCGGACGAACGCGCCGCCAACGGCCGCCGCGACCCGTGGAAGGTGCGGCTGTGGGGCATCGGCAACGAGACCTGGGGCTGCGGGGGCAACATGACCGCCGAATACTACGCCGGGCAGTTCCGCCAGTTCGCGACCTACACGCGCGACTTTCCCCATGCGCCGCTTTACCGCGTCGCCAGCGGTGCGGCCGGCGACGATTACAAATGGACCGAGGTGATGATGACGCTCGGCTACCGCGGCCCGCTCAACCCCGCCCCGCTGATGCAGGGACTGTCGCTGCATTACTACACCGTGCCCGGCTCATGGGAGCAGAAGCACGCCGCGTCGACCTTCGACCGCGACGGCTGGCGCGCGGTGATGTCGCTCGGCTGGAAGATGGACGAGCTCGTCCGCGAACACTCCGCCGTGATGGATCGCCATGACCCCAAGCGCGCGACCGCGCTGGTGGTGGACGAGTGGGGCTCGTGGTATGCGGTCGAGCCGGGCACGAACCCGGGTTTCCTCTATCAGCAGCAGACCGTGCGCGACGCCGTGCTCGCGGCGCTGCACCTGAACATCTTCATCAACCATTGCGAGCGCGTGCGCATCGCGAACCTCGCGCAGACCGTCAACGTCCTCCAGGCCGTGGCGCTCACCGAAGAGGGCGGAGGCCGGATGGTGCTCACGCCGACGTGGCACGTGTTCGCGCTCTACGCCGCGCACCAAGGCGCGAAGCGCCTGCGGGTCGACTCGAATTCGGCGAACATCAAGCACGACGGCCGCGAATACCCGGAGGTGTCCGCCACCGCGTCGCTCGGGCCCGACGGCGCCGTCACCGTGACGTTGTGCAACACCGATTCCGAGCACAGCGCCGATATCGAGCTAGCTCTGCCTGGTCGCGCCGCCACGGCTCCCACCGCGCAGGTGGTTGCCGCGAAGACGCTCACGACCTGCAACACCTTCGACCAGCCCCGCGCCGTGACGGCCCAGCCGCTCGCCGGCGTGGTCGCAAAGGGCGCCGCCGTGCAGCTTTCGCTGCCGCCGGGCTCGGTCGCCGCGCTCCGCTTCGCCAGCTGAGCTGATTCGCCTCCCGTTTTTCCCGCATGACCAGCCCCACCTGCCTTGCCTTGCCCAAAATTCGCTTCGAGCGCGGCTTCCTCGCTGGGCGCGCAAGCCTCGTGCGCGACGTTGTTATCCCGTATCAGTGGGAGGCGCTGAACGACCGCATCCCGGGCGCCGAGCGCAGCGGGACCGTGAGCAATTTCCAAATCGCCGCGGGGGAGAAGCAGGGGGAGTTCTACGGCTTCTGGTTTCAGGATTCCGACCTCGCGAAGTGGCTGGAGGCGGCTTCGTACCGGCTGGCGACGCACCCTGACGCGGCCCTCGAAGCCGAGCTCGATGGCGTGATTGCCACCATCGCGAAGGCGCAGCAGCCCGACGGCTATCTCGACACGTACGTGCAGGTGAAGGAACCACACATGCGCTGGAAGAACCTGTTCGAATACCACGAGCTGTATATCGCCGGGCACTTCATCGAGGCGGCCGTGGCGCACTTCGAGGCGACGGGCAAGCGCTCGCTGCTGGACGTGGTGACGAAGCTGGCCGACATGATCGAGCGGACCTTCGGGACGGGCGCCGGCCAGATCCCGGGCTATCCCGGCCACGAGGAAATCGAACTCGCGCTGGTGAAGCTGGCGCGCGTCACCGGCGAGAAGCGCTACGCCCAGCTCGCCGCGTATTTCATCAACCAGCGCGGCCAGGAGCCGCTCTATTTCGAGGCCGAGGCCAAGCGCCTCGGCTTCGCCAAGCTGCCGGTCTATTACCACGCGGACCGCTGGGATTTTCAACAGGCCGGCCGGCCGGTGCGCGACCTCGTGGATCCCATCGGCCATTCCGTGCGCATGATGTATCTCGCCACGGCCATGGCGGACCTCGCGCTGACGCTGCCGGACGAGTCGCTCCGCCGCGCCTGCCTCACGCTGTGGGAAAACCTCACGCGCTATCACCTTTACCTGACCGGCGGCGTCGGCTCGGAGTGGATGGGCGAGAAATTCGCCGAGCGCTACGACCTGCCCAACGACCGCGCGTATGCCGAGAGCTGCGCCGGCATCGGCCTCGTGTTCTGGGCGCGTCGGATGCTCGACCTGCAGCTGCGCGGGCAATACGGCGACGTGATGGAGCGGGCGCTCTACAACAACGTCCTCGCCGGCATGGCGCTCGACGGGAAAACCTTCTTCTACGTCAACCCGCTGGAAATCCGCCCGCACGAGGCGAAGCGCCGCTACGACATGCATTACGTCAAGACGCAGCGCGTGCCGTGGTTCGGCTGCGCCTGCTGCCCGCCCAACATCGCGCGCACGCTCACATCGCTCGGCTACTACACGCACTCGGTGCTGCCGGACGGGCTCGCGGTGCACCTCTATGCCGATTGCCGCCTCGACGCGACGATCGCGGGGCAGAAGACGACGGTGGCGCTGCACACCGATTATCCTTGGGACGGCGCGGTGCGGGTGGAGATTTCGCCGGCGCACCCCGTGACCTTCACGCTGCGCCTGCGCCTGCCCGGCTGGTGCACGGCGCCGGGCGCGCGGCTCAACGGCCAGAAGGTCGATCTGGGCGCGCACACGCGCGACGGCTACCTCTATCTCGCCCGCGAGTGGCGGGCAGGCGACGTCGTGACACTGGATTTCCCGATGCCGATCCAGCGGGTGCGCGCGCACCCGGCGGTGCATCACGACGCCGGCTGCGTCGCGCTGCAGCGGGGGCCAATGGTGTTTTGTTTCGAACAGGCCGACAACGGCCCGCTGCTCTCGCAGCTGCGCCTGCCGAAGACCGCGGCGCTGACCGCGCGTTTCGACCACGAGCTGCTCGGTGGCGTGGTCGTCATCGAAGGCCCGGCCGAGCGCGTGCGGGCGTCCAACGAGGAACTCTACTCCACCGCTGAACCGGCCGTGTCGCCCGCGACGTTCACGGCCGTGCCCTACTGCTTCTGGAACAACCGCGGCGAGGGCGAGATGCGCGTATGGATCCGGGAGTCATGAACGTTTTCGCCGCATTTGCCATCGAGGTGGAACGCGTTGTCCCTAACGCGTTGGTTCTTCGGGCGGGCCCGCAAGGTGGAATCGCGTCGTTCAACGCGTTGGGGACAACGCGTTCCACCTTTCGCTGCACCGCCTGGGCGACGGGTTTGCTGTTGGCGGGGACACTGCATGCCCAACCGGTGCAGGCCACACAGGACGCGATGGTGGCGGACGCGCTGGCGGACAAGGCGGGCACGGAATTTCTCACGCATCTTTGCGATGACTTTGGCGGACGGCTCACGGGGAGCGTCAACAACCGTGGCGCGCTGGACCGCACCGTCGCCGAGTTGAAGGCCTTGGGCGTCGACGCACACCTGGAGCCCTTCACGATGCCCGGCTGGATCCGCGGCGATGACGAAGTGGAAATGCTGGCGCCGGTGCACCGGAAACTTCGCGCCGCATCGTTGAGCTACACGCAGCCCCACGAGCGCTTCGAGGCGGAGGTGGTGGACATCCGTGACGGGCGCGAGGAGGACTTCGCCGGGCTGGTGACGGCGGGCAAGATTGGCCTGCTGGCGGCGACGGCCGCGCAGTCGAGCCGCCAGTTGGAGGAAGTGGCGGTGCGCCACGGGCTGTGTGGCATCCTGTTTACCGACCGCGTCGCGGGCGGCGAACTGCTGGCCCGGACGGGCTCGTTCAACGGCGTGCCGCTGCGCCTGCCGTTTTTCGCGATCACGCAGGAGGAGGGACTTTGGATGGCCCGGCTGCTGAAGCGCGGGGAGAAAGTGAGCGTGAGCCTGCTGACCCGCTCGCACTGCGCGGAGATCGAGACGGCGAACATCGTGGCGACGTTTCCCGGACGCACGCCGGACCTGATCGTCGTGGGCGCGCATTTCGACTCATGGGATCTTGGCCAAGGTGCCACGGACAACGGCCTCGGCACGGCGCAGGTCTTTGCCCTGGCGAAGGCGCTGCAGGCGCACGCGCCGCAGAACCTGCGCACGATCGAGCTGGTGTGGTTCAACGGCGAGGAAGAGGGGCTGTTCGGCTCGCGGTTTCACGCCGCCTCCCTGCGTGGCCGGCCGGTGGCAGCGATGCTCAATCTCGACATGGTGGGCTTTCCAATCGCGGTGAACGCGCTGGGCTACGACGAGCTGGTGCCGCTGCTGGAGCGCTTCGATGCCTCGCTGGGCAAGCGCAAGCTCAAGCAGGGCGTGAGCAGCATCACGTGGTTCGGCAGCGACCACACGTCGTTCCAGCTCGAGGGCATTCCCACGCTCACGCTGGGCGGCACGATCGAGCCCGACGTGGTGCGTTACTACCACGATTTTGCGGACACCGTCGAAAAGGTCGACCCGCGGATGATTCCCGAGTCTTCTGCCACGGTGGCGGCACTGGTCTATCGGCTCGCAAACGAGCCCGGCCTGGCGGTGGCGCGTCGCGCGCCGGCGGAGACGGCGACGCTGTTCCGCAAATTTGACCTGGAGAAACGGATGACCAACCTCGGGCTGTGGCCCTTCGGCGCACTGCCGCCGCCGACCCCCAAGAAACCATGAACACCTCGCGTCGCACCTTCCTCAAGACCGTGGCTGTGGCCGGCGCCGCGGCGGCGCTGCCGCCCGCGGTTCGCGCGGAAATGACCAAGGACGGCCTGTTCCCGGCCGCGCCGAATTTCCGCACCACCGCCGGCGCGAGCGTGATGATCAGCGGCGGCTCAATCACCAAGGAAGGCAAGCTGACCGACGCCGTGCGCGCCGCCCACCGGCTGCACTATGGGGAACGCAGGAATATCCTGCTGATCCTGCATGCGACGGAGCCGGCCCGGCGGGACGCCGACGAGCAAAAGCTGCGGGAGTATTTTGCCGAGGATCACTTCAACGTGGAGTCACTGCATCACTGGGAGGGGGCTGCCGCGCGAAAGAAAATTGCGGACGCCGAGGCGTTCTTCGTCAGCGGCGGAGAGACCTTCCTGTTGCTGCGCACGCTCTACGAGAGCGGCCAGCTCCGGATCCTGCGCGAGCGCGTCCTCGCCGGCGTGCCCTACAACGGCACGAGCGCGGGTTCGAACATCGCGGGCCCGAACATCGGCTGCACGAATGATTTTCCGGTGGTGGACGTGCCGACGCGCCAGTCGCTCGGACTGTTTCCCGCGGTGGTAAACCCGCACCACCCGCGTGCAACGGACGGCGACTACGGCGGCCGCGTGAACAAGATCCGGGCGTTCTGCCGGCTGAATCCCGCCGAGACGGTGGTGGGCATTGGCAACGCCGCAGTGGTGCGGTTGCACGCCGGCCAGGTGACGGTCGAGCACGGCCCGGTTTTCTACTATCACGGCGCCGAAGCCCGCGAGCTGAAGGAAGGCCCCGCGCCCGAGTTCACCGCGCTGGTCAAGGCGTGAGGCGGGTGGGCCCACGGAACACACGGACGACACGGAAACCGGCGAAGGCCCTCCGTAGCTCATGCTTGGATGGCGCCGCGGCTCCATTTAGCCAGCTGATCGCTGATTGCTGACCGCTCTCACGTCGTGACGCCGCACTCGCAGGTCCGGATCAAGGTTCGGGTGACGGCGTGAGGCGGCGTCGGCTCACCGATTGACAGTCTAGGCCAGGGCCAGCTGAATCCGCCGCCCCGCCATGAATGTCCTCTGGTTCGAATTCATGCTGTCACTGCGCCGGCTGGCGCGGCGGAAGACCCAGAACGGGCTGTTGTTGATGACGTTTGCCGTGTCGCTCGGGCTGTCGCTGCTGAGCTGGTCGCTGTTCCATACGATTTTCCTGAGCCAGCCAGAGTTCGATCCCAAAGGGGAATGCCTGGTGCTCACCTATGCGGGCAGCGTGGCGGGTGGACCCGCTCATTCGACCGCGGGCGAACTGGACGCCTACCAGAGGGAGCAGACGGTCTTTTCAGAATTTGCCCCGGTGTCATTCTATTCGTCGCTGTTAGTTGGAACACCGCAGGGCGCGGAGCGGGTGCTGACGGCCTATCCTTCCTCGCTCGCATTGCAGATGACCGGGGCGCGGCCACTGCTGGGTCGGTTGTTTACGCCCGACGAGGACAAACATTCCGGTCGGAAGGTGCTGCTGAGTGAGAAAATGTGGACCAAGAGCTTTGGTCGCGATCCGGCGATCGTGGGCAAGGCGATCGACCTGGTCGGAAGAACGGGGGAAATCGTTGGCGTGCTGCCGGCGAGCTATCGTTTCCCCAACGATCAGGATCTCTGGATCTGTTTCGGATACAGTCCCGGAACCGACAACTTTCCCGTGCGGGACGCGCTGGTGAAGCTGAAGCCCGGCGTGACGCGTGAGCAGGCCCTCCGCGAGGTCGAGCTGATCCTCGCCCGTCAGGGTCAGGCAAGTTTTGCCAACAGGAACGGGCTAAAGCCGGCGCTGATGCCACTGCGGGATTACTACCTCCTGCCGGAGATTCGGGTCAGCGCGTTCATCCTTTTCGCGCTCGCGCTGATCTTTGTCCTCGTGAGCTGCACCAATGCGGCGAACCTCATGCTGATCGATTTTCTGGGCCGTCGACCCGAGGTGGCCGCCGCGCTTGCGCTGGGGGTGCCGCGCGCCGCCGCAATTCGGGGCGTGTGTTACCAGGTCTCGGTCATGGCGGGCGGGGCCGCCTTGCTTGCGCTGGGGACGCTCGGCGTTGCCGGACCCTGGCTCTACGAGCGCATCAAGATCATCACGGCGCCCTACTGGCTGACCTATCGCTTCGAGTGGCATTTCGTCATTGTAGCCCTGCTGCTGTCGGCCGTGGCGGCCTTTGCGACCGTGGTGGCGCCGATCTGTTACCTGCTCTGGGCGAATCCAGAACAGGTGTTGCGCGAAAACACGGCGGCGAATCGCAGCTCCGGCCGAACCCTGTGGCGGCGACTGCTGCTGACGGGGCAGATCGCCTTGCTCACGGTGCTGGCGGTCAGCGCGGAATTGCTGGTTCGTTCGAGCTATCACGTCGGCGAGAGTAAGTGGGGCTATCCGGCGCACCGGGTCTTCATGGGAAAGATCAGTGCGGTGGGAGTCCGCCGGCCTTCGGGCAAGGCTGACCTGCAGGCCGACGAGGATAAGGCCTGGCTGGCGTCGGATCTCAAGACCCTCGAAAGCGTCAAGGCCCGGCCCGAGACGGCGGCCGCGGCGTTCGCCGAAAACGCCCCGGGTTATGGCCGGCCACCCGACTACCGCTACGCACTGGATCCCGCCGCGTTCGCGCAGCATGCGGAAATCGGGGCGGCGTTTGGGACTCAAGCCACCGATGGATTCTTCGACGCGCTCGAGGTCCCGTTTGTCGCGGGCCGGACGTTTCCGCGCGAGAATCCGATCGACGGGCCCAGGTATGCGGTGATCAACGAGTCATTGGCGTCCAAACTTTGGCCGAGGGAGGATCCGCTGCAACGGACCTTCTACGTGCGGACGCCCGACCTGGAGGAGAAGGATCCGCCATTGCGGCTGACCGTGTGCGGCGTGGTCCGGGACTTTCAAGCGAGTGGTCCGACGGCCAAGAACAACGACGGCATTTACATCCCCTACCAGCCGGGATCAGGCGGTGTCGGCGGGGTCTTTCTCTTCGTGCGCGACAAGGTGGGCCTGCCCGAGGTGCGCTCACTGGCCGACGCGGTGCATCGGGCGGATCCGCGGGTTCCGCTGTTCTTCCCCTCGACGATCGCGGGCCAGATCAACCTGATGCTGAGCTCGGTGCGGATGACGACCGGCTTGACGACGCTGTTCGCCATCGTGGCCGTGCTGCTGGGTGCGATCGGAATCTACAGCGTGACAGTGGCGCAGGTGCTGCAGTCATCCCGGGAGTTCGGCATTCGCATGGCCCTCGGCGCGGAATCAGGGCGCTTGTGGCGGGACTTCACGTGGGGACATCTGCTGGCGGCGCTGGTGGGAGTCGCGATTGGGCTGGCGGGTGCCACTCAAGTCGCACGCATGCTCGGCTCGCTCCTCTACGGCGTCGATCCGCATGGTCCAGCCACCTATGCCGCGGTTGCCCTGATCATCCTCCTCGTGGCGGTGCTCGCCTGCATCCCGAGCCTGTTCCGGCTGAAGCGGATCAATCCGGCGGATTGTTTGCGCAGTCTTTGACTGCGGGAGAGAGGCGAGGGGTGCTGACCGGCCTCTCCGATTGACAGTCTAGGCCAGGGCCGGCTGAATCCGCCGCCCCGCCATGAATGTCCTCTGGTTCGAATTCATGCTGTCGCTGCGCCGGCTGGGGCGGAGGAAGACGCAGAACGGGCTCATGCTGCTGACGTTTGCGATTTCGGTGACGCTATCGCTGCTAAGTTGGTCGCTGTATTACAGCGTGCACGTCCAGAATCCGGATTTTGATCCCAAGGGCGAATACTACGTCCTGGCCCATGCGGGCCAGATGTGGGTCTCCGGCAACCAGCTGACGAAGGCTGAACTCGAGGCCTACGTGGGGTCGGGGCATTTCAGCGACGAGGCGGAGCTGGCATTTTACCTGTCGATTTTTCTGAAGACGCCCACCGGCTCCGAGCGCCTGCTCGGGGCGTTTCCTTCGTCGCGCATACTACAGCTGACCGGCGCCAAGCCCCTGAAAGGCACGCTTTTCACCGCGGCAGACGACAAATTTGGCACCGCGAAGAAGGTCCTGATTAGCGAGAGAGTGTGGATTAACAGCTATGGCAGCGACCCGGCGATCGTGGGCAAGGCGATCGAATTGTCCGGCGATCCCGCGACCATCGTGGGGGTGATGCCGGCGTCGTACCGGTTTCCCAACGACCAGGACGTCTGGATGTCATTCGGCTCGCTCAGTGACTATGCCTTCAACCCGATGCGCACGGCGCTCGTGAAATTGAAGCCGGGCATCACCCGCGAGCGAGCGGAGAGCGATCTGCAGTCCATCCTGACAGCGCTGCCAGCTGACGCGACGGCCAGGGTGCGTGGCATGCGGCCGGCACTGATTCCGTATCGCGAATTTTTTATTTGGTCCGATGTGCGCGTGAGCTCGCTGATTCTCTTTGCCCTCGCGCTGCTGTTTCTGGCCGTAAGCTGCGCCAATGCGGCCAATCTCATGGTGATCGACTTCCTGGGCCGGCGGCCGGAAATCGCGTCGTCCCTGGCACTGGGCATCCCACGCGGTGCGGCGATTCGCAACGTGTGCTGGCAGGTGGGCATTACGGCGCTGGGAGCAACGTTGGTGGCCTTGGTGGTTTTGCCGATGGCTGGGCCCTTCCTCTTCGAACGGGTCAAGGCGATCAACGGCCCCTATTGGATGGCCTATCATTTTTCCCCGCGCGATGTGGCGATGGCGTTTATCCTGGCCGGCATATCCGCGATGGTGACCGTGATCGCACCCATCGGCTACCTGTTGCTGGTCGATCCGGAAAAAGTCATTCGTAACCAGGCGTCCGCCAGCCGCGGTTCGGGTCGAACCGTCTGGCGACGGCTCCTGCTCGCGGGCCAGGTAGCGTTGCTGACCGTACTGGGCGTGAGCGCCGCTCTCCTGGTGCGGTCCAATCGCAACGTGGGCGAATCGCGCTGGGGCTTTGAGGCGACGCGGGTATTTTCGGGCAGCGTCAGCACGCTGGCGATCAACTTTCCCCACGACCGGATGATTACCAGAACGGGCCGGCTGACCGCCTATCGTAAAGTGGTGGAGGAACTACGCCGCCGGCCCGAAACGGCGGCCGTCGGGTACGTGGACCATCCGCTGGCCTACAGCAATGGCCCCTATTGCACTTATGCGACCGACCCGATGGCGCTGGCCGGCGGCTCGGGCACGGGGGAAGCGTATTACGCGGATGCGAGCCAGGGGTATTTCGACGTGTTGGGTGTGCCATTTATCGCGGGGGCGGATTTTCCCGAGGAGTCGCCGGAAGGTGGGGTGACGGCGGCAATCATCAACGCCTCGCTGGCCCGCAAGCTCTGGCCCGGCCTGGATCCCATGAATCGCACGTTTTTCGTGCGGTACCCGCAGCCGGACGCGGACAAAACCGATCCTCCACTGCAGGTCGAGGTGCGCGGTGTCGTGCAGGATTTTCAGGCCAACGGTCCACGGGCCCGGAGCAATGATGCCATCTTTACGCCTTTCCTCAAGCGGCGGGGCGTGTGGGCCACAGCAATCTTCTATGTTCGCGACCACGCGGGCGTGCCCACGTTTCGGGCCGTCAACGACGCCGTCCACCGGGCGGACTCGCGGCTCGCGGTATATTTTCCGGCCACCATCAAGCAGCAGATCGACCTGCAGCTCAGCTCGCTCCACATGACCACCGATCTCACGACAGTGTTTTCCGTGGCGGCGGTGCTGCTTTGCGCCGTCGGCGTATACAGCCTCACGGTGGCGCAGGTGCTGCAGTCGTCGCGGGAGTTCGGCATTCGGATGGCCTTGGGCGCCGAATCGCAACGCCTCTGGCGCGACTTCACCCGGGGACATTTGGCGACGGCGCTTGTGGGCGTGGCGTTAGGTCTCGTCGGCGCGAGCCAGGTGGTGCGGGTGTTGGGGACGATGCTGTTCGGCGTCGATCCCCACAGCGTGATGACGTACGCCGGCGTGGCCCTCGCGATTCTCATTGTGGCGGTGCTCGCCTGCATCCCGAGCCTGTTCCGGCTGAAGCGGATCAACCCGGCGGATTGTTTGCGGAGTTTGTGAGTGCCTAGCGTCGCCCCGCCATGCACGTCCTTTGGTTCGAGTTCATGCTGTCGTTGCGCCGGCTCCTGCGGCGCCGGGTTCAGAGTGGGCTCATGCTGGCCACGTTCACGGTTTCCATCGCGCTCTCGCTGCTGAGCTGGTCGCTGTTCTACACGATTTTTCTCCGCAACCCGGACTTCGATCGGAAGGGCGAGCTTTACCTCCTGAGTTATGTGGGCGCGGCTCCCGGCAGCGGCTGGAAACGCTCCCTTCGCGTCGACCTAGATGCTTGGAAGGCCCAACAGACGGTCTTTGCGGATTTCACGGGGATGGCGCTCTATCGCTCCAGCATCATCACCTCCAAAGCTGGGGCGGAGCGCGTGCTGGGGGCCAACCTGTCGTCGGAATCGCTGCGCATGGTCGGGGCCCGGCCTTTCCTGGGCCGGATGTTCACGGCCGACGAGGACAAGTTCGGCTGCGCGCCGGTGGTCATGCTGAGCTATCGCACGTGGCAGAACCGCTTTGGGAGTGACCCGAAGATCATCGGCCAGGTGGTGAAAATGGATGAGACCGGCATGACGATCATTGGCGTGATGCCGGCGGACTTCCGCTTTCCCAACGATCAGGACATTTGGTATCCGCTGGGATTGCAGACTGATTACCCGGACTTTCCCTCCTTTGACATCCTCGTGCGGTTGAAGCCGGGCGTTACCCGCGAGCGGGCGGAGGGCGAGATGCAGCTCCTGCTGTCACGCCGGGGCAAGGAAAGCCCGGCCTACGTCGCGGGCTTGCGGCCCATGCTCGTGCCTTTCCGGGATTATTATCTCGGGCAGGACCTCCGGGTGAGCGCCCTGGTGCTGTTTGCACTCTCCCTGCTCTTTGTCGCGGTCAGCTGCTCCAACGCGGCGAACCTGATGATGATTGATTTTCTGGGGCGAACCCCGGAGATCGCGACCTCGCTCGCGCTGGGGCTGCCCCGGAAGGCGATAATTCGCGGGATGGTTTTTCAAATCGGCATCATCGCCGCGATTGCGGCGGCCTTGAGCCTGGTCGCGCTGTTGCTCCTCGGTCCGATGCTCCATCAGGCGCTGACGCTGATGCTGACGCCTTATTGGCTCAGCTTTACGTTCCAAGGCCATCATCTCGCGATGGCGGTGGTGCTCGCGGTGGTATGTGGCGGAGCCGCCATTGGGGCTCCGGTGACCCTCCTGCTATGCGTGAGTCCGGAAAAAGTCATCCGGGAGGGAGCGGGGGCGAGCCGCGGCACGAGCCGCGGTTGGTGGCGGCGCTCGCTGCTGGTCGGGCAGATTGCGCTGCTGACGGTGCTGGGCATCGCGGCCGGGCTGCTGGTGCGGTCGAGCAACCACATCAGCGAGAGCCATTGGGGCTACGACGCGAAGCCGATCTTCATGGGGAAACTCGATGTACGGAAGAAGGACTATCCCGAATTTGCCCAACGCCTGGCCATCTTCCGTCGTGTGATTGACGAGGTCGAGCGGCGGCCGGACGTGCAGGCCGCCGCGGTGATGGCGAAACCCCTGGCCTATAGCATGAGCCCCAATGTCAGCTATGCCCTGGCGGCGGAGGCATTCGTGAACAACCGCCCGGCGGGTGGAGCCGTTTATTCCGAGGTGACGGAGAATTTCTTTGCCACCCTGGGGGTGGATTTTGTCGCCGGCAGCAGCTTTCCGCGGGTCCCGCCCCAAAACGCGCGGACCTACGCGGTCATCACCCAGGCCGTGGCGGAGAAACTCTGGCCCAGGCAGGACCCGCTGCAGCGCGAGCTTTATGTGCGCTATTCCTGGATGGATGCCAAGGATCCGACCGACCACGTCGTCATTTGCGGGGTGGTGAAGAATTTCCAAGCCGCGGGCCCGCGCGCCGCCAACAACGACGGCCTCTTTGTGCCCTTTGATGACTGGACGCCGAACAACCTGTTTTTCCTCGTGCGGGGCAAGGTCGTGATGCCGCCCGCCCGGGCGATCACCGAAACAGTCCACCGGGTTGATTCTAGGATGGCGCTCTATTTTCCCGATTCCCTGTCCCATCAGATCATTATGGCGCAAAGCTCGGTGGAGCTGACGGCCCGGCTGACGCTGGCCTTCGCAATCGCGGCCGTGCTGCTCTGCGCGGTGGGAGTTTACAGTCTCACGGTGTCGCAAGTCATCCAACGAGCCCGGGAATTCGGCATCCGGATGGCGCTCGGGATCGAGCCCTACCGTCTCTGGCTGCATTTCAGCCGGACGCATCTGCTGACTGTCCTGCTGGGCGTGGGAGTGGGACTGGCGGTTTCGACCCAGATGGTCCCCGTCCTGCAGTCGCTCCTGTTTGGCGTGCAGGCCAAGGACTTTCCCACCTTTGCCCTCGTGGCCGGCGCCATTATGATCGTGGCGGCGCTCGCGTGCATCCCGAGCCTCTTCCGGCTGAAGCGGATCAATCCGGCGGATTGTTTGCGCAGCCTTTGA
>Ga0265327_10004058_pt1 | contig 13262 bp, 7 predicted proteins | sample 41621metaG_FD_202089 | JGI IMG/M metagenome (GOLD analysis project Ga0265327, IMG submission 202089) | Rhizosphere microbial communities from Carex aquatilis grown in University of Washington, Seatle, WA, United States - 4-16-21 metaG | ecosystem: Host-associated > Plants > Roots > Rhizosphere >... | reverse complement strand
GATTAATTCCGGGGCCAAGTCTGTGACGCCCGACGAAAACATTTCGAATCCGCCGAGCGTATTTTCATTTGGAACACGGGCGTGAACCGTTTGCATGGGCATTCGCCGTGACAATTGTTCGATCCGGTTTCGCACGCGTTCGGCCTCGCCGGGGAGGAAATTCGCCTGCTCGCAGGTAATCTGATCAAGCAGGCAATTCAGTCCCTGCATCTGCTGGCTCCAGCGAACATCCTGGGCAACTTTTGCCGTCAAATCTCGGCGATTGGTGTGGTCGAAATGGTTATCGGTCATCTTGAAGTAGTTGCCGCGCGATTCAAATGTCATGTGATTAATGAACGACGGCATCAGCACAATTGCGACGCATTCGCGCTGACCGGCCTCCAGTTCCCATGTCTTGCGAAGGGCATCGCGACTCGGACCTCCGATGATCAGGTTTTGGGTAATCAGCTTGGCATTGCTCTCGAATGGAGGGGTCTGGACACGCGGCGTGAATCGCCATCCAAACGTGTCGCTTCCGTGGCCAAACGCCACATCGGTCCTGTTGAGAGCGATCGTTTCCATGTCAAGTTCCAGCCGTCGAGCAAACCGGGTCATCGACTGGGCGCCAATTCGCCCGCTCGCAAACGACAGTGCCAATGCCAGCTGCATTTCGCGCCGCATGCTGTACTGGTCGGCGATGTTCTGCTGCTGGACGACCGGGTCGAGAGCAAAGACGTGGACCGGCCAACGGCAGTTCACATAGTTCACAAAAACCTGCTTGGCATCGTCGGTTGGCGCAGGTCGGAAGAACTCATAAACCATCCCCTGGCATTGACACCCGCAATTGGGGTCCTGGCTAACCCGCTGCAGATCGTCATTGAGCTGCGCGTTGAGCAGTGAGGCTTCGACAAGGACCAGCCACGCGGCGGAACTGATCGGTGACGGCGCTTCGGTGATATTCTCCCAGCGCGCTTCGCTCCGAACTCGATAAGGCTGGCGTATGGAGTTGCGATAGGAGTCAAGACTGTCGCGTTCGTCTGACCGCACTGACTGACAAATTCCATTGCAATTATTCCACAGACTGTCATTTTGCGGGAGTGTCAGGTAGTCATAGCCAGAATCAAGTTGATCTTTGAGAAATGAGCGGGCATCCGTCAATTGGCGATGGTTTTTGTCGGACAACTTCCAGAATTCATACGCGAGGATCAGCAGTTGCTCACTTCCGTAAACCGCCTCCGCCTGCGTGGTGGCCACCGGTTGCCGGGCATTCCGTGCAAGCGCACCAAGCGTTGGAAATGCACGCCCAACTTGACCAATTGTGAGCGACGGAGGTTTTCCTCCAGTTCTCTCGAGCTCTGTCATGAAGTTGACGACTCGCGGCGTGTTGGTGTTTTGGTTGAATTGCAGTGAGGTGCCGAATCTGCGCGCTTGATTCATCACACTAAACAGAGTCACCACTCTTTCATGTTCATCAAGAGCTAACCAAGACGGATTATACTTACCGGTCACGCGACCGCAGCCATCTAGCTCAAACGCCAGCGTATCGATATGTTCAGCGAGCTTCACCATTGCCAGGCTCAACGAGCTGACCAGATCGTTGATGACCAAGTCTCGATACACCTTGGGCAGCAGCTCGGGGGAAACATGAGGTTTGGCAGTGATCGTGACTTCCGCTCCGTGGCCCGCTCGTGTCATCTCGCCAGGCGAGAGTGAAACCGGAATCCGGACCAGATTCAGTGAATATCCGGGGGAGTCCGAGGTGTCGCCACCTTCGTTCACACGGCGGATCTCATTCAGGTGATCCAGATATCGCTTTAGCTGATCGAGCCGGATCGTCGGTTCAAGTCCGACATTTCCACTGGCGTCAAAGCCGGTGAATCCATGTTGAGCCGCCGCGCCGGTGTAAATGTTTGTCCGTGCGATCGGAAGGTTTGTTTCGGCAACAGTGCCACCTGCAGATGCCGGGTTGGGAGGCGATTCAATGGTGCCGGTCGTCAGGCTGTTGACAAATGTCGGACTCTGGGACTGCGCGTTGGCGAGCGTGGCGCCGGGGCTCACTGCTGCTTGAATCGCGAGGGCATTCGCCAGAAAGGCCTGATCGCTGCGCCGGATGTTTGCATTCAGCAGCAGCTGAAATCCTGTGATCTGCTTTTCCATCTCCCGTTCGAATTCCTGGCGATGCTTCGTCAGGCGCGATTCGCCCCAGATGTCGGGAGCTTTGACGACAACGGTCCCGGTCTGGTTCAGCTCGCGCTCAAGTCGATCAACCTCATTCGCGGCCTTTTCCAGGCACGTCTTCGGCTTGGATCGCTTGAAGACGGGCACCCACCCGGCCACCGCAAGCGGCGCAAGGTCTCCGGCCACCGTCAAGGCAACCAAGACACCACAAATTGTCCGACGGTAACGCTTCATGGCCCTGCATCCTCCTTGCGCAAATGATTCTGTGAAGCTGGCCCACCCGAGCAATTCATTGGCCTGGGTGCGCAGTCGTCTGCGGCAGTTTCACACTGACAATCCCCAATTCGTATCGGTCGCTTTGGTAGATTGTCTTGCTGTCGCAAACGAGTCGTGATGCATAGCTTAAAACTCCTCTGCAGAACTCCTTATAATCGGAATAACCATACCGCGACACTAAATTCGATCGGCAAAATCCGCCAGATGCTGGAAATTGGGTGCGCCTACATGGCAGAATAGATCGGTTAGAGGTTCTTTCGCCCACACGCGATGAGATCGGCGTCGCATGCCATGTAGAAGGGCAAGCCATGTATTGCAAAAACAATCCGGCGGTTTTGACGAGTCTTCTCAGCTTGATTTCATTATGGAATTGCAATCAAGTTGCCACCGCTGCGGGGACAGTTACCGCTGCCGCTGAGCAGAACTCGGGCAAAATTGCCCGAATTGATCTAACTGCCACGCCGGCACGAGTGACATTTGAAGTCAAGATTGTCGATCCGAAAACGCCCGTAACTCTGCTGGTTGGCTCGACGAACCCCATTGAGGTGGTTAACTCGCAGTTGGTTGGCGCTCTAGGCGACCAGAAGGGGGTCGAACGGATTGAGGTTGTGGAGGGGGCGGCTGACAAATCCGGAGTGAAATCGCCTCATCAGCTAAAACTTTCGTTCAGCGAACCCAAAACATTTGAGCTCACCATCGGCGATGGCTCAATCACGATCATTCCGCAGTATTTTGTTCATGGCACGAATGCCTCAACGACAATTGATTGCAAGCTGCTTCTATCGAACGCATCGCCGAATCCACTGTCAAACACCAGGATTCAATTTTCGGGTGGAGGGCTAAAGCTGCCTGAAACTCAGGTGGATCTTGCGGTACGGGGCGAATGTCTCGTGGCAGCCCAGTTCGTGAGCAAGGATGACATTTTATCGGATAACATTCCTGCTCCGCTGCCGCTCGCGTATTGGGCGAAATCGTCTGACTTTCGGAAGAATTCTGCAAAGGCTGTATTACAGTTCCCGCTGAAAGGGAATTGGCCGGAATCGCTCACGCTGCCGGGTTGGATTCATTACAGCTATTTATCCGAAAAACTCGGTGACTTCCAATATCCGGTTGCTTCGACTGCGGCTCAGCAAGCAAAAGCGTACAAGGATGCCATCGAGGAAGAGTTCCACAGCTTTTCAGACATCAAACCGCCCGCCGAATTCGGACCCGTGGAATTGAAGTCCGTTGTGGAAAATGCCATCAGCGACACCGACAAGTGGCCACGGATTGATTACTGCGAGTTTACCGATTTTTCATCGACGGATACCTCTGGCAAGCCCGTATGGATCCGTTTGGACGACAGGAATGTGGACGTCAAGAATTGGGACATTTCTTTTGACAACAATAAAAGCCCGAAGAATCCAGTGGTCACTGTCCCTGTCATGAAATCTACCGGCCTAGTTATGCCTCCAGGGAAAGAGACTGCAAAGGATTTGAAAGAACTGCACGATCTCTTGGATACGCTCACAATTCGCGAGATTCCGAAGACAGTACGTCCATTTGTCCAGGATGCGCCCGCAATTCGAGAGAATCCGAAGGGCGCACAAATGAAAAAGACAATACTTCCAATTGTTCAACTTTTGAATACCGTAGGAACATTGCTGAATTCTCCCAAGCCCACAATCTACACTCTCGAACCTCGGATCCAATTGCTGAACGCGCAGCTAATGGTATTGGTGCAATCCGGCGCCTCCGAAGACGCCGTCAAGCTCAGCCGAAGCAAGCTGGAATCTGCCAAGAAAGCGGCGGCAGCAATTGTCGAGTCCTACAATGCCATCGTATTGTCCTTCCCGAATTGATCTGACCGACGGGTCTGTCCCCCTCGCCTCCCCGTGAACGGTTACCATTGAAGGTTCCATTTCGAATTGCGGAACGAAGTCATTGCGTAGCCCAGTAATGGTTATTTAGGTTGAATGCTGAAAGAATCGTTTTGAATTCGTGAAGAGCGAGATTCCATGTCAAATCCGCAGTCGTGGGGTGAACCGGCAATCTTAATCGCTTCGCCGAAATGTGTTGGTTTGCATAGCGTTGCGGCATACCCTGAGTTGTCCCTCGCGTTCAGCAGCTTCAGAGTCGATTTGCCGGCTGGCGACGGCCCGCTGGTGCAGTCACAAGCGTTTGTCACGCACATCCCGTTCGCGGCGAAACCAGACTTCCCAATTATTGGCTTTGTCCTCGACCTGGACCTTGCCGGCGAACGGACTGGAGCCACGCGTGCAGGAGTCATCATCGAATCCATGGGAACCTCGAAGCTGCTTGAGTTTTCACGGAGGGATGCAGCAGAAGTAATCAGCGAGAGCCACCGCATTTTCATTGCTCCAGGACTTGCACAAGCGGGCGGCGGAATCATGGGGGCGCATGGGCAGAATTATCCTGATATCGTCATCACGGTCCTTGTGACGGCGCAGCGAGAGACCGTTGATGACCACATTTTTGTTGACATCGACGAGGTTAGAATCATGGCCATCGTCGCGACGGGAATTGCGCGCGAGGACGATTAGATTCTTTCATCATGGGACGAGCGCCATTTGCGCGCATCTTTACGCCAGCGACCAACGGGAGCGGCGCTTGCAACCTCCGAGCGGTCCTCGAATTGGGTTGAGGGCACTGCCCTCATTGGGCGCAGGGTGGCATTGGTGGCACTTGGTACTGACGGTGCTGACCGGTATCAGTGCCAGTCAGTACCTGGCACTGAATGCAGGTTACGGTTCCAGCAGGCCGGCTCGGTGACGCGGTCTGCGATGCGCCGTGTGTCCCGTCCAAAACAACGAAAACGCGCGCAATTGTCGCAAATCGAAAATCGGTTGGATGAACGGATGGACCAATGGTCCGCGAGAGCCGTGACAGCGTGCAACGCGATCCTCCACCATACGATTGCGGTTACTTGCCCACGCTGAACAACGGGCTTCCAAATGGGAACGCAGTCCCTCGTGCCGTTCGGACCGGAAAACCGTAGATCGTGAACAGACCACGCGTTTGCGTTTTTCCTCGGCAAGTCCCTGAGGTACACTGTTTTGGGGCCGAAAACCTTCCGAACGATGAATCGGATTCTGAACTCATGGGCGTTTCGACACGCCAACCGGGTTTTCGGACAAGTTCGAACCTGCCTGCCGCCTGATCTGCTTCCAAATCCTTCCACCGCCAGCCAGAGATTTTTATGACGCATCCCATTCAGTTTGCCGGTGAAACCAAATCGAATGCTGTTCGGCAGATCGTTGCTGAACGCGAACCGATGGCTCTGCGAACCTTTACGCCGTCGCAGGCGGTTTTTGCCAAGTCGGCCGGTGTCTATCACTGGACTCCTGAAGGACGCAAGCTGTACGACTATTCGTCAGGGGTGCTCGTCGCCAACCTGGGTCACAATCCCCGGCGATGGATGCAGCACTTCGCGAAATACATGAGCTGGTCTCCCGAAGGGCTGTTTGGGACCGAGGCCCGGGCGGACGAATATGTTCCCGCCATCACGATGACGGCCTACAACGGCATTACCGAAATTGAAACCCAGGCGGTCCAGCGCCTGCTGGCCAACATCCGCCGGTCGAAAGGAAGCGATCGTCTCGACACGATCGTCTGGGCCGCGTCGGGGTCCGAAGCGATCCAGAAGGCGCTCTGGGCGGCGCTCGCCCGGGATCGAACGCGGGACATGATCATCGCGACTCGATATGGCTTTCACGGCAAGAAGGGACTGGCCAACGCGGTCACCGGATCGGAAAAGGATGCCGAACGGGATCCTCGCGTGAAGTTTGTCAGCTTTCCCATGGAAGAGATTATCGATGCAGGGTTCGATCCCGCTGCGATCGACCTGGCCCGATATCGGGCCGAACTGGATGACCTGTGGCGTCAATTCGGTCGCAAGCTGACCTGCCTGATCACCGAACCCTACCTGGGTGGCGGAGGAAGCTTTCATCCGACCGCGGCCTATCACCAGATGCTGCAGCAGTTCTGCCGTGAGCACGACCTGCTGTTCATCTTTGACGAGGTCCAGGCCAATTTCGGGCGGACCGGGGCCATGTATGCGTTTGAAGAATACGAAATTGAACCGGACATGGTGGTCCTGGGGAAGGGGTTGGGGAACGGCGTTCCGGTGGCGGCCGTCGCCACGCGCGGTGACGTGTTCGGCGTCATGAAATACGGCGAAGCCTCGGACACCTGGAGCGCCAATCCGCTCTCGTGTGCCGCCGTACTCGCGACACTCGACGAGTTCGAATCGACCGACGTGCTGAAGCATGTTCGCCAATTGACCCCGATCTTCCTCAAGGGATTGGAGCGACTGAAAGAGACCGGGTTGGTCCTGCATGTCCGTGGCGAGGGACTGGTTTTCGGGTTTGAGTGTGCTCCCGTGGGCAACCTGACGGCCGGGGAAGTCGCCGCGAAGATCGTGGAAGCGGCCTACCTGGGCCAGGACGGCGTCGGGATCCATCTGCTGGGGGCACTGGCTGGGAAGGTCCTGCGAGTCAGCCCGCCGCTGACGATCACGCTGGAAGAAACCAACGCCTCGTTGAAGTTGTTGAACGACGTGGTGGCGGCGGTGGCTGGGCGGATTCGGTAGGCGTTGAGGGGGCGGGGATCAGGAGGTTGAGCCACGGATTGACACGGAGGAAACGCGGATAGAAGTTTCGTGCCGCTCCTTTGCCGTGTTTCGATCTGGCGGATTGAGTAAAGGCACTCTCAGGGGCGCCTTGACCACCTCTACGACAATTCCGGGATGGGGCGGCCCCCTTCGGTGATGATGGGGGTCGGCCGACCTTGTGGGTTGGTCCAGTGGTTGTTGCGGTCGATATCGAGGTACCGGAAGACGGTCGCGGCGAGGTCCTGTGGTCGGACCAGGCCGTCTTTGACTCCGTAACCGCGGGCATCGGTGCTGCCGATCACCTGACCGTGCCTCAGGCCGCCGCCCGCGGCGAGCATCGACATGACATTCGTCCAGTGATTTCGACCCGCATCGGCCGTCATCACAGGAGACCGTCCAAATTCACCGAGCATGAGCACCAGCGTGCTGTCGAGCAGGCCGCGTTGCTGCAGGTCCTGAATCAAGGCGTACATCACCTTGTCGACGGTGGGCAGGATGGGAGTCAATCCCTTCGCAATTCCGCCCCACGGAGGAACATTGTCGCCATGGTGATCGAAGTAGCCCCAGCGACCGCTGACCAGGACGAACGTCACCCCCGCTTCAACCAGTCGCCGGGCAAGCAGTCCTTTTTCACCGATGCTGTCGCGGCCATAGGCATCACGCAGCGCGGCGGGTTCATCGTTGAGATTGAACGCCTTTTCGACCTTGCCTGAAACCGTCATCTCAAACGCCTGTCTCTGATACCGGGCGGAACGGTCGAGTGTGTCGGTCAGATCCAGGTCGCGGCGCAATCGGTCAAACTGCTGCCGCAATTCTTCGCGGTTGCCAAGTCGATCAAGTTGAACGCCGGTGGGGAGCGTGAACTTGCCCGCCAGTTCCAGGCCATTGACCGGAGCGTAGTTCATTCCCATCTGCCCCGATTCCCAGACGTCCGCCTTCCAGGATGAGGCCAGTCCAACGAAGGCCGGAAGTTCGGGATCATTCGGGCCGCGGAACTTGGCGACGACCGATCCCATGGAGGGATAACCGTCTCCATCGCGACCATTGTCGGTCCGGCGTGCCAGGGGATTCCCGGCCTGCATGGTGATGGGGGTGTGATTGCTGGCGGAACAGTCGACGGAACGGATGATGGAAAGCTGGTCGGCAATCGACGCCTGCAGCGGCAGATGCTCGCAGAACGAGACTCCCGGCAGCTTCGTGGAGATGGTGGAGTAGGGGCCACGAATCTCGGACGGCGCGTCGGGCTTGGGGTCCCACATGTCGATGTGGCTGGGACCTCCGGATAGCCAGAACAGGATCACCGCCTTCCGGTCACCGCCGGTTCGACCACTTGTCGGACTGGCCATGGCCAGGTTGGACAGGCTGCCAGCGACCGTCGCGGCGCCGCAACCCGCCAGACCCGCCTGCAGGAACCAGCGACGTGAACCGACAGTCATGCTCGGCGGACTGGACCCTGCCGTCAGCCACGATTGGCGAAACCCCGCCTGATGCAGTTTTCCGTGCGACTGATCCATTCGTGATTCCTCTGACCAATCGATCCAATTCCCCGCGTTGCTCGCGGCGGCCCATCCATCGGTGGGTCCCTATGCGACAAGATGGTATCGAAGTCCGGAACTTTCCGCGAGACGGAAACTGCGAAGTCCTGGAACTGTTTGGGTTACCCGAAGCCCCCACCAATCGGGCGGGTGCGTTTCGGTGGATGCGTTACATGGATGGGGTATGAATGCGGTCATGGTCGAATTCCCGCAGAATTGTGTCGACTGCCTGCTGATCGGACTTCGTCATGGAACGAGCGCCATTGGCGCGCATCTTTACGTCAGCGACCAGCGGGAGCGGCGCTTGCAGGTTCCGAACGGTCGCTCGAATTGGGTTGAGGGCACTGCCCTCATCACGGGGTGGTTGGGGAATTGCGGTAGTCCAGCGGCGGCTTTTGACCGGGCAACAGGAGCGAATCGTATTTGCGACCAGACAGACGCCGGGTCAGTTCCGCCTTGGCGGCGGCGAGCGTTTCCGGCTGATGGAACAGATCCCAGGCGGTGGCGGACATGGTTCTGGCGGCCAGTTGCATTCCTTTCCGCCCAATCGACGTGCCGCTGGCCGCGACCGCCTGCCACGAATGGGCCCCGGTCCCCGGAACGTAACAAGCCGTGGTGAATCCCGCGGTCGGGACGACCCACGAAACATCTCCGACATCGGTGGACCCCTTGCCGATGTCGCCACTGATGTCGAAGACCTGGCTCAGCGACTCGAGCGGGATTGGCTTCGTGAGCGTCGTCTGCAGTCGCGTCGCGAACTGCAACTCTTCGGGTGAGTACTTCAAATCATTGAGCTGTTTCAGATTGATGAGAGCCACCTGGGCGAGCGTATCGTTGGGCATGATCTCCATCGTCCCACCCAGATAGACTTCCTCCAGCTTCGTTTCGGTCGCCAGGGCGGCCCCCTGGGCGCACTTGACCAGTCGCGGATATAGCTCTTTGACAATCTCGGCCTTCGGGTGCCGGATATAGAAAAAGACTTCGGCAAAATCGGGAACCACATTCGGAGCACCACCACCCGCCGTGATCACATGATGGATCCGGGTGAAGTCGGGGGTGTGTTCGCGCATCAGTTCCGCGGCATGGCAGGTCAATTCGATGGCGTCCAACGCTGATCGGCCCTGATCGGGCGAACCGGCGGCGTGGGCGCTCCTGCCACGAAAGCGGAACTTCACAGCGGCGCGTGACAGACAGGATCCGTCTCCTGCCGAGTTTCGGGCGGAGGGATGCCAGTGCAGCGCGGCATCACAGTCGTCGAACAAGCCGGCCCGAACCATGAACGTCTTGCCGCTGCCCCCCTCTTCCGCGGGACAACCATAAAACCGGATCGTTCCCTTGATGTTCCCTGCCTTGATTTGTTCGGCGATGGCGATGGCCGCCGACATGGATGCCGCCCCGAACAGATGATGCCCGCACGCATGCCCGTACGTCGCTCCTTCGCGCGGCAGTTGCTCGGGAACGGCCTGTTGTGACAGGCCGGGCAGGGCGTCGTATTCCCCCATGATCCCGATGACCGGCTTCCCTTCGCCATACGTCGCCGTGAACGCGGTGGGGATGTCAGCGACACCACGCTTGACGACGAAGCCGGCGCGTTCGAGTGTCTCGGCCAGGAGTTTGGCGGACTGTGTTTCCTGGTAACCCGGCTCGGCGAATTGCCAGATTTTCTGAGCCACCTTCCAGGTCTCGTCGCCACGTCGTTCGACGCTTTCGGACAAGGCCGACTTCTGAGCCAGCGCGATGGATTGGATTACCACAATCATCGCCATGGGCAACGCGATTTGACGGAGCAGGGAGTGCATTGGGGATCTTTCGTATTCGAGAGCGGCGGCGCCGCGACACCATGGCGTAGTTTGGACGTTGTTTGAAAGCACCAGGTTCATCGCGAGGAACTGTTGTTCGACGGGAAGGGGACCAGATCGTTTTTCCTGGGTCTCTGGACGGTGCCTCTGCACTCGTGCGAACATAGCAAACCGGCGTTCGTCCGTCACTGACGGCAGATAACAGTGTATCCATCATCATGATCAGCATTTGGGAAGACTCGACAATGAAACCCGCAATGAACATCCGATGGCGGCTGATCTGCACACTGGGAATTGTTCTGACGTTCATTCATCCAGTGCAGGGAGAGGATCTTCCGAATGTCCGCCGGACGGAGGATGTCATCTATGGCCGAAAGGACGGAATGGCCCTCACCATGGATGTATTCCAGCCGGCGAATGCCAATCGGGCTGGCGTCATTTATCTTGTGAATGGCGGCTGGCTTTCCAGCAAGGCGACGCCCCGAATGCAGAACGTGCAGCCGGAGTATTACCGCATGTTCCTTGATCGGGGATACACGGTTTTCGCCGTCGTCACGAGTTCTCAGCCGCGATACACGATTCCTGACCTGATGAGCGACTCACTGCGCGCCGTGCGCTACATTCGAGCCCATGCAGACCGATTTGGTATTTCCCCGGACCGATTGGGAATCACGGGGTCGAGTTCCGGCGGTCACCTGACATTGTCGGTGGCCGCCATGGGTGGACCAGGGCAACCAGACGCGGCGGATCCTGTCGATCGCGAGAGCAGTGCCGTGCAGGCGGCGGCCTGTTTCTTTCCACCGACCGATTTCCTCAATTATGGAGGGCCGGGGGTCAGCGGTGTCGGCGAAGGCCCCCTGAAGCCGCTTCAAGTCGCATTCGGTCCCCGGGCCGCGACCGAGGCGGGACGGCAGGTCCTGGGGAAAGAGATCTCTCCGATCTATTTCATTTCACCCCGGCTGCCACCCACGCTGATCATTCATGGCGATGCGGATGAAGTCGTTCCGCTGCAGCAATCGCAAAGCTTTGTGGAACGCGCGAGATCTGTCGGGATCAAGGAAATCGAACTCATCGTCCGACCCGGCAAAGGACACGGCTGGCCCAGCGGAAGCATTGTCTGGAAATCGGAAGAGGACATTCGGGAATTCGTTCGCTGGTTCGATTCCCACCTGCTTGCGCCGGGCAAAAGCATATGAGCCGAGTCTTGTCGAGGGTCTCGTAGGGTGTGTGCAGTCCTCGGAACACACCACATAGGTTGCCTCAGCCATCGTCGTGGTGTGTTCCGAGGACTGCACACACCCTACAGGTCCATCGACAACTTGCAGTTCAAACGAGAAGTTGATTGTCCGGAGCGAGGAATTGGGATATATCCAATCGGAACTTCCCGTGCCGATCACCGTTTTCTAGTCCGGCCGCTCTGATTGTCAGTTCTTTTCAGCGCTGCACATCCAACCTGATTATTCTTCTGGAGAATGCGACATGTCTGACGCCATCCCCACTCGCCGCGACTTTCTCGTTCGATCTGCCGCCGCTTTCGGAGCCGCAGCATTACCGACGCTGGTGCCTGGAAGTGCGCTGGGCCTGGAACCGACCAGGGCCGCCGCCAGCGAACGAATCACTCTGGGTGTCATCGGGATTGGTCCCCGCTGCAAATACGTGCTCGGTGGCATGCTGGGGCTCTCGGATGTGCAATGCGTCGCGATTGCCGATGTCCAGGCCTCGCGACGCGATGCCGGGAAGGAGATGGTTGACAAGCATTACGGCAATCAGGATTTGAAGTTGTATCGCGACTTCCGAGAAATCCTGGATCGCAAGGACATTGATGCCGTGCTGATTGCCACCGGCGATCGCTGGCACGGTCCCGCATCGATCATGGCTGCACAAGCGGGTAAGGACGTCTACAGCGAAAAGCCGTGTGGGATCACGATCGATGTCTGCAAAGCGCTGGCAGACACGATCAAGAAAACGAATCGCGTCTTCCAGGCGGGGACCCAGCGCCGCAGTGTTCCCAACTTTATCGAAGCAGTCAGGCTGGCCCAGACCGGCAAACTCGGCAAGATTCACACGCTGTACGCATCGGTCTATGTTCCGACGCTGGGAAATGACTGGCTTCCCGCGGAACCGACGCCTGCCCGTGATGTTGTGGACTGGAACCTGTGGCTGGGGCCCGCCCCCTGGCGTCCTTACAACCAGAAGTACGTGAGCGGTGGCTGGCGTGGAATCTATGATTTCGACTCGGGCGCGCGGCTGCTCGACTGGGGCGCGCATACGGTCGACCTGTGCCAGTGGGCCATCAACGCCGATGACACTTCGCCGACGGAATATGAACCGACTGAGACCAACGTCACGTGCCGTTACAAGAACGGCGTCAAGCTGATCATCGATTTCGTGAAGGCGCCATTCGGTGATCGTGGCCCGAACTGGAATACGAAGCTGGGGACATGTCCGGTCCGGTTCGTCGGAGATGGCGGGTCCGTGGAAACGGGTGACAGCGGGGGGATGGATTTGTCTCCTGTCACGCTTCAGAGTGAAGTTCCCGAAACGGCCAGGCTGGCCAAGGGCCTGGATGCGGCGACGCATGCGAGAAACTTCTTTGACTGCGTGAAATCGCGTGCCAAACCCGTGGCCAACGCGGAAGTCATGCGTCGTTCGCACACGGTCTGTCACGCTGCAGCCATCGCCTGGATCCTGAATCGCAAGCTGACGTTTGACCCAGTGACGGAAGTCTTCGTCAACCCGACCGGCGGACTGGATCAAGAAGCCAACAGCCTGCGAAGCCGCCCCGCCCGCGACCCCTTCGCCTGACAAGTCTTGTGGTGGTCTTTGTAGGGTGTGTGGAGTCTTCGGAACACACCACGTACGTTGCCTGAACTCTCATCGTGG
>Ga0265327_10004057_pt1 | contig 13263 bp, 9 predicted proteins | sample 41621metaG_FD_202089 | JGI IMG/M metagenome (GOLD analysis project Ga0265327, IMG submission 202089) | Rhizosphere microbial communities from Carex aquatilis grown in University of Washington, Seatle, WA, United States - 4-16-21 metaG | ecosystem: Host-associated > Plants > Roots > Rhizosphere >... | reverse complement strand
TCCTACTGGTACCCCAACCGACATGATCCCACACACGGTATTTTTAATCAACAATTCGCGCAGGCTGCAACCATTTATAATAAAATAAGCGTGTTGCATGTCTGTTCGGATGCAGATCTAACTTCAGGTTTTGAATACGTAGAAACTTCTGATAATGGTTTTGAAACATTAATTGTTTATTATAAAAAAATAGAATCAATATTCCCTTTTATTTCGCAATTAAAAAAACGCCGCCAAATCATTAGGGCCTTCGAGTATGGATATCAAAAGCTGGTAGCCAAAACGGGAGCTCCTGATTTGATACAACTGAATGTGATATTGCCAGCCGGAATTGGAGTTCTTCATCTTTCCGAGAAGTATAACATTCCTTTCGTTATTAATGAAGGATGGACAGGCTATACTCCCGAGGACGGTAACTATAAAGGGTTTGCGCAAAAATTCTACACACAAAAAATTGTAGCAAAAGCAAAGGCGATTATGCCGGTGAGCGAACATTTAAAAAAAGCTATGTTGGCACACCAGCTAAGTGGAAATTATTTCATTGTTCCGAATGTAGTGGACATTAATTTTTTTACGCCAAAAAGTAGTCCGGCGGAAAATGAGATTAAGTACCTTCATATATCTTCTTTAGACGATCCTCAAAAAAATGTAAGCGGAATTATCCGGGCCTTTTTTGAAGCACAAAAAATAATTCCCGGCATGGAATTAAATATTGTTGGTGACGGTGAAGATAGAGCTATGTTACAAGATTTAGTGGCAGAACTTAAACTGGACCCTAAAGTTAATTTTAAAGGCTATTTATTGGGTGTGGATTTAGTGAATGAAATAAACGCCAGTCATGCAATAGTCATGTTTAGCAATTACGAAACATTTTGTCTGGCCGTAGTAGAAGCCTTAGCTTGCGGAAAGCCAGTGATTGCCAGCAGGGCAGGGGGGGTGACAAGCCAGATAACTCCTGAACTTGGAATTTCGCTTAATAGCAAAGATGAAAAAGCGCTTACAGCTGCACTCATTAATTTTGCGGCAAATTATAAAAATTATGACAGTAAACGAATCAGACAATTTGTGATCGAAAATTTTAGTAAAGAAATAATAGCTTCGAAATTAGAGGAAGTGTATAACTTCGCTTTATCAAAAAATAATTAGTTTATTTTTAAATAGTCAACTTCCATTTGCTAAAAAACCTGATATCTTCTTTTTTTACTAAAAGTTTTGTAGCTTTTATAAGTCTTGCCATCCTGCTTGTTTCTTCAAGATATTTGGGGGGCGCGGTGGTTGGCCAGGTAAGTTTATTTGTTTTGAATCTTGCAATTATTCAAATCGTGAATGACATTTATACAGGTACAGCACTCGTATATTTTATTCCAAAACATAATCTAGGTAAAATATACAGTAAAGGATTTGTTTGGACAATCGGCTGTATTGTTGTGTTAAATCTTATTTTTTTTATTTTTAATACCGGCATAAAAGAACTATGGCTTCATGTTTTAACGATATCTTTTTTATCTACACTCCACGCATTTCACAATGTGATTTTACTCGCAAAAGAAAAAATTAAAACATACAATTTTCTTATACTATTTCAGCCGGCATTATTACTGGGAGTGCTGGTTTTAGATGTATTTGTATTTGATCTAAAAGATGTTAATGCATATCTCGTATCGGCATATGTTTCCTGGTGCATTTCATTGTCTCTTTCATCATTTTACGTTATAAAAATTTTGAAGAAAAGCAGCCGGACGGAAGAAATAATAAATTCAACGGCTATATTTAAAAATGGGTTTATCAGTCAGCTGGGGAACCTGGCGCACACATTGAGTAACAGGTATAATTATTACATGATAGCCAGTACGGTATTAATTGGTGTTTATGCCAGTGCGTCTTCGCTGGTGGAATCAATCTGGATAATCAGTGGAAGCGTATCGCCTATAATATTAACACACATCGCAAATCAAACGGATATGGAGAACAATAGTCGTATTACACTTTTGTTGTCAAAGATTTGCTTTTTATTAAGTATCCTGTGTGTTGCAGTTCTTTTTGTGATACCGGCCGATTTTTTTACCTGGCTGCTTGGAAAAGATTTTAGCGGTACAAAAACAATTATGCTTTATTTGTCACCCGGAATTTTATGTATTAGTTTCTCCACCATTATCAGCCACTATTTCTCAGGACTGGGTATGCAAAAGGTGCAATTAATAGCTAATAGTTTAGGCTTATTGGTAACGCTCTCCACAAGTTATTATTTTATAAACCTATATGGATTAAAGGGTGCTTGTTACTCAGCCACCCTCTCTTATTTTATGCAGACGTTGGTGGTGACAATTGTGTTTATGAAAATGAATAAATTTAAGATCCATCAGCTCTTAAACTTTAGAAAGGATCTGGAACTTCTTAAAAAATAGCGGCATAGTTCTTTCGTTGAGGCATTATATAATTTCACAAACTCCATATTAAGAAAAAAGCGTAATCATGAAAAAAGTACAAATTATTCTAATCATCTTATTGGCAATACAGTTCAATGGGAAGACTGCGACTTCTGACGTGAATAAAAATCTTGTAATTGAACAAGCAGTGATAAATACGGATTCTGATACTTCAGAAGATTCTACCAAAGCTATTACAAAAACAGTAATTATTGAAGAAGAGGAAAACGGGGACCTGCCAAACTCCCGCAACAAATGGATCACTGCGGCTCTGGCAGCATTGGGTGTTGTTCTTGTAATTGTTTTTAGGATGCTTCGGAAGAAGAAATCCGGATAGCGTTCGCCCGAGGACTCGCACCCGAATCTATAGGAAGAAAAAATATAAGTGTGAAATCGGAAAAAATGAGAATGGACTAATTTTCTTTTGAATTTTCCTCAACAAACTTTGTCAACTCCACAAATTGAGCCACAGAAAGCTGTTCGGGACGTTTATCTAAAAGGGGAAAACGAATCTCATTATTATTAAATAAAACACGAATGGAATTGCGAATGGTTTTTCTCCGTTGATTAAAAGCGGTTTTCACCACTTTCTTAAAAAGCACTTCGTCGCAATCGAGGCTTTGAACTTTATTTCGTGTTAAACGAATTACTGCACTTTTTACTTTTGGTGGCGGCGTAAAGGCGTTTTCATTTACGGTAAATAAATATTCAATATCGTAATAAGCCTGAAGCAATACACTTAAAATACCATAGACTTTAGATCCCGGCTTCTCTGCAAGCCGCATCGCCACTTCCTTTTGAAACATGCCCACTGCAAAATCCACTTCATTTTTATGTTCCAGAACTTTAAACATAATCTGGCTTGAAATATTGTAAGGAAAATTTCCAATCACATTAAATTTAGAACCCGCAAGTTTTGTGAGATCCGCCTCTAAAAAATCGGAAAGTAAAACTTTATCTTTTTGTAAAGGATATTTTGTTTTTAAAAATTCAACCGATTCTGCATCTACATCCAAAGCGAAAAATTTTTCTGTCTCGGTAATTAAATACTGCGTCAGCACGCCGGTACCGGGACCAACCTCGATAATTGTTGTTGTTTGTCCTTCTCTAACAAAGCATCCACAATATTCCGCGCGATGGTTTCATCGTTCAAAAAATGTTGCCCTAAATGTTTTTTTGCCCTTACCGGTTGTTGCATTAATTTTATTTATTCTTAATTCGTTACCCTTTGTAGTTGGTGTAATTAGTGTAATTCGTGGCTAATTGACAAGCGTCTTCCCACCAAGTGCCATCAAATAGGCTTTAATAAAATCATCCAGGTCTCCATTTAACACGCCTTCTGCATCTGTTATTTTTAATTCAGTTCTGTGATCGTTTACCATTTTGTAAGGATGTAAAACATAACTCCGGATTTGTGAGCCCCATTCGATTTTCATTTTACCTTCTTCAACTGCGTTTTTAGCTTCGTTGCGTTTGCGCATCTCTAACTCATAGAGCTGTGAACGTAACATTTGCATAGCCATAGCCCTGTTTCCAAGCTGAGAGCGTTCTACCTGGCATACAACAACAATACCCGTGGGCTTGTGTGTGAGCTGAACTTTACTTTCCACTTTATTTACATTTTGCCCACCAGCTCCACCACTTCGTGACGTGGAGATTTCAATATCCGCAGGTTTGATGTCAATCTCAATGGTATCGTCCACTACCGGGTAAACATACACTGAAGCAAAACTCGTATGACGTTTGGCATTCGAGTCAAAGGGACTAATGCGCACCAAACGGTGTACACCATTTTCTCCTTTTAAAAAGCCATACGCAAATTCGCCTTCTATTTCTAGAGAAACTGATTTTATTCCGGCAACGTCGCCACCGTTATAGTCAAGTTCCTTTACTTTAAATCCCTTTTTATCCGCCCACATCATGTACATGCGCATAAGCATACTTGCCCAGTCACAGCTTTCTGTACCCCCGGCGCCCGCATTAATTTGTAAGATGCAGTTTAAACGGTCTTCCTCGCCCCGAAGCATGTTCTTAAACTCGATCTCTTCCAGTTTTTTAAGCGCGGAATTAAATTCAGTCTCGGTTTCTTCTTCGGTTGCGTCACCACTCTTAAAAAATTCATAAAGTGTGTTGAGGTCATCCACCTGCCGCGAAAGTGCATCATAAGAGGCAGTCCAGCTTTTAACCTGTTTAACTTCGTTTAAAATTTTTTCAGCTTTTTTGGAATCGGTCCAAAAATTTGGATCCAGAGTTTTTTCTTCTAATAATTCCAGGTCGTGTTTCTTACTATCGTAGTCAAAGAAACCCCCTCAACGCGATACTGCGATCATTCAAGTCTTTTAATTGGTCATTTGTAAACATGCGGCAAAGATAAAACTTTTTATGAAACTTTGTTTAAATTCCACTAAGCTTTGCTTCGTTTTTTTGCCACACTTGCCCGAATGAATACGTTCAGGCGGGGGATTACACGGATTACGCAGATTGTTAATCTATATAATCCGTGATCCCAACAGCTATCGAATTCGCATCACGATAAAACGATATAAACAAGACACTTGGCTTCTAGTGAACGAGTACTGATAGTCCGGCCTCATAAAATCTTCCGAGGAAATCTTTGGGTCTTTAAAAGCGGGTACAAAAAAGTTCAATGAGAACTTCGGCGGTTAGCTGAAACTGGAAGAACTTTTTTGGACAGCCTGTGCGTGGACGCTCCGCTTTTCCGACCCCCTTCGGTCGGACGGCAAAAGTACAGAGTAATTTTGAGCGGGCTGGTGCGCAGTCCTGGAGCGTCGGCTTAAAGACGCAAATGATTTACCGGAAAATTTTATGAAGCCTTGAATTTTTGTTACTTTTTTTTCAAGAAAAAAGTAAACGAAAAAACTTACCACTCCACAGTTTATCCGGCCAAAAAAACACGTAGGCTAAAATCATAATAAAACCAAAGCTTACAAGACCCATTACAAAAGCGATGTACACATGCATGAGAATGCCGAGTATAAGAAGTGGTTTTTTTATTCTTTTTACCCAAATTAAAACCGGAAATAATAACTGGTAAAAAAGAACCACGTAATTTAAAAAGATGAGAACCGGCTCAAGTGTTTTATCAGAACCAGGAGAAGAAAATAATGAAAAGTGTCTGATCTGCGAAATTGCAATAAGAGCGGAACCTCCCCGCCATTCCGTATCTGATAATTTTGCTAAAGCCGATAAAAAATAAACAAGACACACCTGGATAATAATGGCTACAAGAGCAATATTATGAAAACAAATTTTTAATTCGCTCTTCCAGGAAGTTTGGATTAAAAATGTAGCCGATAAAAAACAATTAAAAAATAAAAATTGATTTACCAAATTATCTCCGCCCGTAAGAGCCGGGTAAATTCGATGATGTAAGTTAATGACCAAAAACCAAAGTAAAAAGTCTGTGATAAAATGGAACCGTGTAGTAAATAAATTCAGCAACGACAAAATCAATGTCGCACAAATAAAATAAGTACTCAATGAAACAGATTCTGAATTATAAAGTAAAAATGCGAAATCTTTAAAAAAGCCAATAGAATTAGGCTCTACAAACACAATGGAATTAGCCCCAAAAAAAAGGTCATAATAACAAAGCTGGTAAATACTTTCAAAAATCAGAAAAATATAGAGCAAACGTTTAAACCAAAGTGTTTGATACTTCAGGTGAAATTGTGAGAAAAAATATGAACTTAATTTTTGCAGGTATGATAATCTTACCTTAAATGTAAGATTAATTTCAAACTTAAGTTACGGATTTCTGAGCAGAGTTAAATTTCCCAAATGTGTTTCAATTTCCTGGGTGACAACATTTGTAAAAATAATTTTCCAGGTATAAATTCCTTGCGGACTCGGCGATCCTCTGTAGCTTCCGTTCCAGCCTTCTTCTGTGTTGGTGGTTCTGAATATTTTTTGACCCCAGCGGTTAAAAATTTCCATTTCGTAATGTGTAACACCTATCGTTTTGGGCATAAAAAAATCATTAAGCGAGTCATCATCCGGTGTAAAACAATTGGGAATCCAAAATCGAAACTCTGGTAAAATTTTCACAATGTCACTTGTACTATCAACACAGCCAAAGCCGTTAGTTACGATTTCGGTTATTTTGTAATTCCCAAAATCACTGTAGGTATGCAGGTTTTGCGATGCAGTGGAGCTTTGCCCGTCACCAAAAGTAAACACCAGGTTAATCGGGCTGTCACTTTCGAAGCTTTTAACGGAGATATCGGGATCAAAGATACTTGTCTCTTTCGGCGTAATTGTAAAGGCCGCTACAGGTTTAGGATTTACCAGAATGTTAGAAATAGTGGCAATAGAAGTATCTGCGCACAGTTGCGTTGTTTTAACAGTTAACGTCGCTGCATAAATTCCTGAGGGTGTAAATAGTTGCGTTGGTTCAAAAAGGTTTGAAGTTTTTCCATTACTAAAATTCCAGGAGTAACTTAATGGCAGATCACTGCTGCTGCCATTACTAAAGCCTACAAGAGCCGGATCGCAGAGTCCATTTTGAAGGTTATTTATCTTTGCCTGCGGTCTTCGTATCACTCGAACACTATCTGCAAAAGAATCACGGCAAGCAAATTGTTTGGCTTGTAACTTCACCAAATACAAACCACCTTGCGTAAAATGAACTCCAAAGGGGTCTTTTAAAGCAGAAGTGCTAGGTGTGGCGGATGAAGTAAAATCCCAGAGGTAAGTGGTTTGAGGAAGGTATACCCCTAGGGTTTTAAAATTAAATGAATTATTAAGAAAACACTGTTTGTTTGGACTCATGAAATTAATCTTTAGTGGGGGATATACATATACAGGTTTTTTTAATGTATCGGTGCAGGGTTTGCCTGGGTTAGTGATCAGCGTAAGCATGTAAATGCCTGTATCTGGATAAAGATAGGTCGGACTGAAGATGTTTGAGGTGTCGCTGTTAAGAGTTGGTACTCCAAAATCCCAATGATAAACCGGGCTGGCAGAATTATTAATACTTTGATTAGTAAAGGCAATCGTTTGTCCCTGGCACTGTTGTTTTTGATCGGCAACAACACTTAATACGTTAACCGTACAGCCAATTACAGTAAATTGAAAATCCCTGAAATGCGAATTCAGCAATTTATTATTGCGGTACTCTTCTACACGGATCCCAACTACGTACTGTCCGGTAAGCGTAGGAGTGCCTGATAATTCACCTGTTACCGGATTGATTGCAAAGGAAGGATTTGCGTCGATAGGATAGGTTCCGTTATAGGGCGCAATATATAACACATTTGTATAGGGTGGTGGGGTAGCTTGGGTGGGGCAGGAAGCGGGTGGAGAGATACAGGTGCCGCCTGCTTGTGGTGTCTGTTGACCAAGGGAAGCGCAGCATCCATCCAGGCCCGCATACGGAGCACAGAGTGAATATACGAGTTGGTCTCCATCCGGATCTATCGCGGAGTGATCAAATTTTAACGGCACATTGCGACAGATGTAGATGGGAGGAAATTTTGAAAAACGGGGTGAATTATTTGAAACAGCATCTTCCGGACCGGGAATTTCGGCGAAGTAAGTAGCCCCCTGCCCGTCCGGCGTTAAAAGATTTTCAATGATGGAATTCCTGCAACAACGCTGGTAAACCACCGTGTAGCCACCTGCCTTTGGCGGAAGGTCAAGCGTATAAGTATACACTCCCTGTTCAATACAAATGCTGTTAGGCGCCAGAATGCAGGGATTGTTAAAGGCAGGGGGTACCGGAGTAATTACAGGAAACCCGATATCATAAACGCCCACATAGGTGTTAGAGCCATCATAAACGGTTAGCAAAGCTGTAGGATAATTGGGTAGTCCGTCGAATTGACTGGCGTTAATGGCCGCACAATCTCTGTAAATTTTAAGAATGATTTCGTATTTTCCATTACCAAGGTCGTTATAAATCATCTCTCCACCTACTATGTGGAAGGAGTAACCCTGTATCCACATGAACAAGAGCAGAACTATACCGAGTAACTTTTTCACGCTGAAATTCACATTGAAATTACTAAAAAAATGACTGATCTCAGGTTACTTTTTTATTTGGATTAATTAACCTTTTAAATGGTAAGCGTTTCGTGGTTTTTGGCCCTTTATTTCCATATTTTTGTATATGATCTTAAAAAAGAGTTTTATACTTTTTATTTGCCTTCTCGTCAAAATCTCTGCGGCGCAATTACCCATTGCCAGAGATACAATTACGGTAATTGAAAATGGGTATGTTTTAAAAATGCCTTGGGCAAACGGAATTAATTATTCAAATGTTTCCAATCTTGATCTGAATGCTGATGGTAAAAAAGATCTTGTTCTTTTTGATCGTTTAAATATTTATGGTGTTGGTCGGTTTCGTTGTTTTATCAATGTTGGCAGCTCCGGGCAAATTCAATACAAAGAAAGCTGGGCCCATAGTTATTTATTTCCGCAAGTTTCTAATTGGGCTGTTTTTAAAGATTATAATTGTGATGGCAAAGAAGATCTTTTTTGCTCAACTACTTCAGGAATCAAAGTTTATAAAAATATAAGTACCAGCACGAGTTTCGGTTTTACATTGGTTAAACCATTAATTTATTCAGATTACAGCCCCATCGTGAGTAATTTGTACGCGAGTTCTGTCGGTGTACCCGGAATTGTTGATATTGATGGCGATGGCGACCTTGACATTCTCACTTTTTCTCCTCAAGGCATTTATTTGGAATATCATAAGAATATGTCTGTTGAACAAAATCACGGCTGCGATAGTTTAAATTTTGTTTACACGGATAACTGCTGGGGCAGAATAAATGAAAGTAACTGCCAGGTGAATTTTAATGTATGCGAAACTTCGGGAGGAAAAAATAGCGGCAAAGAAAATGGGGCTCCCAAAACCTACCATGCAGGTTCTTGTTTGACTTGTTTGGACAGTGATGGCGATGACGATCTCGATCTTATTATGGGCGACATTTTGTGTAACGAGCTTCAATACGTTCACAATACAGGTTCTAGCGTAACAGCCTCTTTTACGGATACTACAATGCTTTACCCAAATTATCCCAATAAAAACAATACAACACAGGCAAAACTAAATAATTTTCCTTGCGCGTATTATGTAGATGTTAATGATGATAACCACCGAGATCTTATTGTAACGCCAAACTCTTTAGGAAGTGAGAATTATAAAAGTGTTTGGTTGTATAAAAATACCAGTGCAACGAGTACGGTAAATTTTCAGTTTGTAAAAAATAATTTTTTGCAAGACGAAATGATTGAGGTTGGTCAGAACTCTTTTCCGGTACTTTTTGATTACGACCTGGATGGCAAAAAGGATCTGTTGATTGGAAATTACGGCTATTATGTCGGGACTTCTTTAAATGCAAGGTTAACCTTGTATCGTAATATCGGTACAACTTCACAGGCTAGTTACTCATTAGTTACACGTGATTATGGAAGTTTAAGTACACGTACATTAACCAGTTTCTTGCCCATTAATAATGTAATGCCCACTGTGGGAGATATTGATGGTGATGGAGACAATGATATTCTTTTTGGCACCTCTAGCGGACAATTACATTGGCTTGAGAATACAGCCACAGCAAGTACCGTTTGTAATTTTTCAATTTTTCATCAAAATCCTTTTACGTTTACAACTAGTTCTTCGGGTGCAGCACCACAATTATTCGACCTCGATAATGATGCACGTCTCGACTTATTAATTGGAATGCAAAATGGAAAAATTGCCTGGTACAGAAATATAGGAACAGCAACCGCTCCGGCCTTTACACTTATGACAAATTCTTTAGGAAACGTGGATGTAAAAGGAGATCCTAACCTTTTTGGATACGATGGCTATGCAACCCCGTTTTTTTATAGTGAAGGTGGCACATTAAATTTATTGTCAGGTTCTTTTAGTGGTGCAATATTTCAGTATACCATTCCTTTGCCTTTTGTGATGACAAATTCTTTTGTACTCATTACTAAAAGTGTAAATGGCTTAAACGAAGGCAGCCAATCAACAGTATGGTACGAGGATATTAATAATGATAATAAGCGCGACTTGATAGTTGGTAATAGTGGTGGAGGACTGAACTTTTTTTCTTCTAACTCACCCTTTGTGGGAATAGAGGAATTATCTCAAGATAATATAGAAGCGAGTGTTTTTTTGTATCCCAACCCAAGTGATAATATTCTGAATATTGATACGAAGGTTGTTGATTTTCAAAAAGTAAATCTTGTGATGTACGATTTTCTTGGCAAAGAAGTTATTAAATCAAACATACTTTCTAATTCTGAAAAGCTAGATGTTTCAGGATTAAATAAAGGAATTTATTTTGTGAATATTACTATCACCGCTAATCGTAAGAATTTTAGCGTCACAAAAAAAATAATCAAAGAGTAATTGAAAAAAATTGCAGCCGGCATACTTATTTTTTTTCTCGTGGTCCTTCTTTCCTGCAGAAAAGATGTTGGCAAAGTAAATTATGGAAATTACCCGCACGAGATTGGAAACATTTTTGTGAATACCTGCGCGGTGAGTGGCTGCCACAATTCAAGCAGTTATAAAGCTGCAAGCAACCTCAATTTAGAAACATGGAAAACTTTGTTTGCCGGTTCTTCCAGTGGTTCACCCGTTATTCCCTTCAACAGTCATTTTTCGTCGCTTTGTAATTTTATAAATACTTACAGTGAACTGGGATTGCCAAATGCACCTTCCATGCCTTTAAATGGAAAAGCATTGGCCTATGAGGACGTGAAAAAAATTAAAGATTGGATTGATAAAGGCGCGCCGGATATAAATGGAAATGTAATGTGGGCGGATAACCCAAAACGGAAAAAATTTTATGCGGTTAACCAGGGATGTGACGTGGTAACTGTTTTTGATGCCGAAACCCAATTGCCGATGCGTTTCATTGCGGTTGGAAATAAACCTTCTGCCGAAGTTCCTCATCAAATTAGGGTTTCACCAGATGGAAATTACTGGTACGTTATTTTTATAAATAACAACATCATGCAAAAATTCCGCTGTAGCGACGACAGTTATGTGGGCGATATCCCTTTAACGCCCTTGGCAGCTGGCAAGGGACCGGAAGATGATCTGAATTGGAATACTTTCGTTATTTCAAAAGATGGTAAGCGTGCCTATTGTGCATCCTGGACTCAGGGAGGGAGAGTATGTTCCGTTGATCTTGAGAATATGAAATTTATTCATTATTCTGCCCTTCTGTATTTTCCTCATGGCACCGTTTTAAACGCTACAGAAGACAAAATTTACGTGGCATCACAAACTGGTAATTTTATTACGGAATTGGATACGGGTTTTACGGATGGAAACTATTTATTTTTGGATAACACGGCATCCCAGAATTTTGGTAAATCTATCGATCCGCACGATATGATTTTATCACCCGATGGTAAGAACATTGTGGTAACCTGTCAGCAATCCAATGATGTACGCATTTTAAATATTGCAACAGGGCAGGTTACAAATATAATTCCAACGGGAATTTTTCCGCAGGAAGTTATTTATTCCAAAACGATGGATCAGTATTTCGTAAGCTGCACCGAAGATTATGTTACGCTTCCGGGCGCAACAGGCATAGTAACACGCATTGACGCGAATACCTACAACACAACAAATATTAAGTGTGGCTACCAACCCCATGGTATCGCAGTGGATGAAACAAAAAAATTATTGTATGTGTTATCAAGAAATATTTCAGCTAACGGTCCATTACCCCATCACACCAGCGAGTGCGGTAGAAACGGCTTTGTAAATTTTGTAGACTTAAACACCTTTACCGTTTTACCCAAGCGGTATGAGTTAAGTTCAGATCCTTATTTTATTTTTGCGCGACAATAAAAAAATTAAATTATGAATTTAGAAATCCAGGAAGCATTGAAAAAACAACCCATTTTATTATTTGATGGGGAATGTGGTTTTTGTAATAAAACCATTCAATTTTTTTTAAGACATGAAAAAGAAGCTAAAAAAATGCACTTTGCACCACTCGAATCGCCAATTGGCAAAGAATTAAGAACCTATTTCGAAATTGATGAAAAAATAGATAGCATCATATTAATAAAAGATCATTCGGCTTATATAAAATCCTGCGCGGCACTGCGATTGGCGCCGTATATGAAGGGTGTCTGGCAACTAGCGATCATTTTTGTAATTATCCCTCCTTTTTTAAGAAATCTTGTTTACGATTTTATTGCCAAGCGGAGAAAAAAAATATTCGGAAGAGTAGAGAGTTGTGCTTTGCTTGCAAACGAAGATAGAGAACGTTTTCTTGCAGTTTGAAATTAAATCAACGCTTCGGGGCAAAAGCAATACTTGCTACTGAAACTTTAATTCCTGAAACATGTTTTAATGCTTGCCAGCTCGCTTCAATAGTGGCGCCGGTGGTAATAACATCGTCCACTAAGAGGATATGTTTGTTAGCTAGAAGAGCATTTTCATTTAATTTAAAAATTCCTTCTACGTTTTCCCAGCGTTGAAATTTCTTTTTTTTGGTTTGGGTATCCGTGTCGATAACTCTTTGCAACGAAGTCAGATCCATTTCTTTCCCCAGGCTTTTAGCAAGACCTCTCGCAAACCACTCGCTTTGGTTAAAGCCTCGTGACTTCAGCTTATTTTTATGGAGTGGAATTGGAATAATAGAATGGATGTCTGTGAAAGAATCTTGTTTCGACAGATCCTGTCCATACAAAACACCAAGGTGTTCACCTAATTCTTTTTGTTCTTCATATTTAATAGCATGAAGAAGTCGCTGTATCTTTCCACTTTTCTCATACAAATAATAACAAGCTGCGTTCACTAGTGGAACACGTCCATGGAAGGTTCTGC
>Ga0265327_10004056_pt1 | contig 13263 bp, 11 predicted proteins | sample 41621metaG_FD_202089 | JGI IMG/M metagenome (GOLD analysis project Ga0265327, IMG submission 202089) | Rhizosphere microbial communities from Carex aquatilis grown in University of Washington, Seatle, WA, United States - 4-16-21 metaG | ecosystem: Host-associated > Plants > Roots > Rhizosphere... | reverse complement strand
TGCCCGTCCAGCGAGGCCTTCGTGGTCTTCTGCACGAGTTTGAACTGAACCTGCAGCAGATGAAACTGCCGCGCCACGAAAAAGATGGCGACGAACGTCCCCAGTCCCCCAATGCTGGTGCAGACGCGCTGCAGCAACTCCAGCCACAACGCGATCCCTACATGACCGTCTGTGACTGCCAGGGGGGTCAGCATCAACCCGATCGCAAGCCCGACAACGAGCCCGATTCCCAGAAACAACGCCGACTTGTGCATGAGACGTCCAACCCTGGCGGACATTGGCAAACAGGAGGGTCACTGCCGACGCATCTCCCTGAAAACAAGCTGTTCAGGTCCGTGCGCGTCAACGAGGACAATCGAAATCATGTTGATCGGGTGGCAGGCAAACTACAACACGACGTCATTCCCCGAATTCGCCAGCTCTCCAGCGCCGCAGAACGTGACACACGCAACACCTTTGTGTAGTGTATCGACACACAACAACCAACAAGCAGACCACGAACAAAAGACGAATCAACCACAAACCGCCAACAAGCCTTGCGCACACAGGCCAAAACAAAACAACAACCACACGACGGCAACACATTCCCACGACTGTACGATTTCTGACACCTCACCGCCCGACGGAGATCACAATGGCAATTGTCGAGTTTGAGTTTAAGGCGCATCACTCATGGACGATGGGGCCTGCCTGTGGAAATGTAATAAACGCCTCCGTGAACCCGGCCCCCACAACAAGCGGATGCATCTACATCATTCACAACTCGGCGGAGAACAGCACCTACGTGGGATACGCGGAAGACGCGCAGCACCGGTGGAGTACGCGAACGGAAGTCTTCCACATCATGGGGATTCCACGAAACTATGCAGACAGGATTCTGTGCGCCTACTGCAAACCCTCGGTGGATAGCGGGAAATCGATGTGGCTGGAAGGGAAGCACAACTGCGAGCACCTGCTGATTCGCGGCGTTGTGAACGGGCTGCTGGGAGTCACCACCAGCACCAACTCGCAGCTTGGCGGACAGTACTTTGTGAACAAGATCGCCACTCAGATGCGGGTCTATCTCCCAACCGATCCCTGGGGCAGACTGGAAGGCCGCAAGCAATGCACGGTCACGAACCCGTTCTAAGGGACAGGCCATGTTTCCGGATGGGATTGGACTTCTGTTTCACAATTGCGTCGACACGCTTTGCTACTACGCCAGCAAGACCAAGACCCTGCTGGTCGACAACGCGGGAATCATAACGACCTTCGCCCTGGGAACGTATTTCTTTCCCCGGTCCTCGGCAGCGGCGTTTGGCGGCGTCATCGCGTCACGCGGCGCAACATGGATCGCACGGGAAATCGACGAGCGGTATCACGTCCATCTCGCGAATATCCATGACTGGGTCCTCGAACAACTGCCGCGACCCGTGGGGGCTCGATACGCCCAGGCCGTTCGAACGATCGCCACACCTTCCAGGGCACTCAGCCAATACACCCGGAATCCCAATCGCCAGTTCCATTTCATCAACGACAATTTTCTCACCGAACTCATCGCACCGATTTACGAGGAACTGGCCTACCGGTACGTTGGCCAGGAACTTCTTTCGCAGATGATGATCGCGCTGGGCGTCCCTGGTTCCATCGCCCGGGTGAGTGCGTTCGCCATTTCCGATTCGTTGTTCGCCGCCTCACACAACCCCGATCCCCGGAATGCCCAGTTCCAGGACACGCTGATTTCCGGAGCGGTCTTCGGCGCCATGATGTATTTCCACGGCCTCCCTGCCGCCATGCTGACCCATTCGTACCACAATGCGACCATCCGCTTTCAGGAGCAATTGCTTTAACGGAATCTGTGCCCGACAGCGCCTTGCCAGACACATCCCATCAAACGGGACTTGCGCCCATGAAACCCCTCCAACATTGCGTTTCCTCGCCCCACTTCTGAAAATCCAGCCTGTGCAATCGCGACACGACTTGTTCGCCGGGGCATGGAACCAGGTTTTAATCAGGATGGACCGCAATGAGCTACGGATATGGGAATCGCCGACAATACGACAATGGGGGTGGATTTGGGTTGGGGGCTCGACTGATCCCGATCGTCATCGGGTTGATCGCCATCGGGTTTACCATGGTTCGTGGCTGCCAGCACGGGCCATTCGGTCGGGCACAAATCGTGGCAATCACGCCTGCTCAGGAAGCGCAACTCGGTTTGCAGGCCTACCGCGAAGTCTTGAGCACTTCCAAGGTGGTCCGCGGGGGGCCGACAGTGGCCGCAGTCAAGCAGGTGACCAACCGCTTGATCGCCGCGACTCAGTCTGCCGACTTCCAACGCAGGATCGGCATCAAGATCCCCGAATTCCAATGGGAACTGGAAGTGGTGGACGACAGCCAGGTCAACGCCTTCTGTCTTCCCGGCGGGAAAATTGTCGTCTACACCGGGATCCTACCCGTGGCAGTCAATGATGCCGGACTGGCAACGGTGATCGGTCACGAAATCTCGCATGCCCTGGGACACCACGGTTCCGAGCGGATGGCACAGCAGCAGATCGCCAACATCGGCCTGACCGCGGCGGGGGCCTCGATTGGCGACATGGACCCGGCGAAGCGGAACCAGGTCATGATGGTCCTGAATGCCGGCGCCAAGTTCGGGATCCTGAAATACAGCCGTAACCACGAATCCGAGGCCGATCACATGGGCCTGCTGCTGATGGCCGCCGCCGGTTATGACCCGCGTGAATCGATCGAGTTCTGGAAGCGGATGTCGGAGGCAGCAAAAGGGGCCGCGCCAGCCGAATTCATGTCAACCCATCCCAGCCATGGAACCCGCATCCGCGACCTGCAAGGTTGGATGTCCGATGCCGTTTCCATTTATGACCGCAGCAAGGTTCATAGTCAGACGATGACCCTGCCCGGACTGCGCTGATTCTGCTCTCTTTTTTCCCGAGGCACTCATCATGTCCAACCCGCTTGGTGTGGCGGTCGTGGGGACCGGATTCATCGGCCCCGTCCATGTCGAAGGCCTGCGCCGCGCGGGACTGCGTGTCACGGGGATCCTCGGCTCCACTCCGGAAAAATCGGTCGCCGCCGCCGAAACACTCGGCCTTCCCCGCGGCTATCGCGATCTCCGCGAAATCCTCGCCGATGACGACGTGCAATCGGTTCACATCACCACCCCCAACCGGTTCCATTTCGACCAAGCCTCGGCCGTGATTCAATCACGCAGACATGTGATGTGTGAAAAGCCGCTCGCCATGGATTCCGGAGAATCCGCGGAATTGGTGCGTCAGGCCGCCGCGGCCGGAATCGTGGCCGGCGTCAATTACAACATTCGCTACTACCCGCTTTGCCGTGAGGCGGCCGAGCGGCGCAGGTCCGGACAACTGGGCGATGTCTTCCATGTCGCTGGCTCGTACGTTCAGGACTGGCTGTTTCATCCGACTGATTTTAACTGGCGGGTGCTGTCCGCGGATGGTGGCGAATTGCGTGCCGTCGCCGATATCGGAACGCACTGGCTGGACCTGATCCAGCACATCACGGGACTGGAGATTGCCGAAGTTTGTGCGGACCTGCAGACGGTCTATCCTGAACGACAACGCCCCACAGGGGGAGTCGAAACGTTCAGTTCCAAGCTGGCAAACCCGACTCATACTCAGTCAGTGAAGATCGACACCGATGACTATGGCTGCGTAATGCTTCGGTTCAACAATGGAGCGCGCGGCGTGGTCTGGGTCAGCCAGGTGACCGCCGGCCGGAAGAACTGCCTGCGGTTCGAAATCGCGGCCTCAAACCAATCGCTGGAATGGAACAGCGAAGCTCCCAATCAACTCTGGATCGGACATCGCGACACGGCCAACGAAACTTTAATCCGCGACCCGGGTTTAATGAGTCCCGGGGCGAGGGGGATCTCCAGCTACCCCGGTGGCCACAACGAGGGATTTCCAGACACATTCAAGCAATGCTTCCGGGAATTCTATGCGTACATCGCCGCCGGAGACTTCACTGCGCCACGCCATTTCCCCACGTTTGAAGACGGTCATCGTGAGATCGCGCTCTGTGAAGCGATCCTCGCCAGTCACCGCCAGCAGACGTGGGTCCGTGTCGGAAGTCATTCGCCAGGATGATCGATGATCAGTTTCTTCGGAGTGACATGGCCCTCGCGAACGCGAATCGCTGGCGCGGCAGATGACTTTCAAGACTGTGTCCATGAACGGTGGAGCATGCCGTTCCTCCTGTCCCTGATCTGCCTGCTTGTCGGGACGGCAGATTCTGAGGGAGCGGATCCCAAGCCTCGACCATCGCAAGGGAAGGGGGGCGCCGTCGGGACCTTTCCCGATGAGACGATGGAAATCAACCGAATCCGCCGCGAGTACCGGCTGGTCGTTCCCAAATCCGTCGATGGCAGCAAACCGGTCCCCGTACTGTTTGCCTTCCACGGCTTCCTGATCGACAGCAAAGACCTGATGCCGGTCTATTCGCAACTGGATCAGCTCGCGGAACAGGAAGGATTCTTGCTCGTTTACCCGAATGCGGTCGACAAGGCCTGGCGAATCCTTCCGGTGCTGGCTCGCGATGACTTCGAATTCTTCGACAAACTGCTGGCGCGGATCAACAGTCAGTACAACATCGACCGGAACCGCGTCTATCTGACGGGGATGTCGAACGGCGCCTATTTTGCGCACCTGCTGGCATCACAGCGCAGCGATGTCGTTGCCGCCATCGCGGCTCATTCCGGCGGACTCGGAGTCCTTGCCCGCCGACAACCCCAGGTAAAGCACAAGTATGGAGTCCTGATCATTCACGGCGATGAGGACTCGATCGTCAAAGTCGACGAAGGCCGCAAGGCTCACGAAGCCTACAAGAGCTGGGGATTTCCGGTGGAGTACATCGAAGTCCCCAACCAGAATCACCTGTGGGCTCACAAAGCCAACGTGAATGCCAGGATCTGGAAATTCCTGATGGCCCACCCGCTCAATGCCGCCCCCTGAATCAAGTCGGATTCGACCTGAATTGAGCGAGATTATTTGCCGTCGTCGCGTAGCGGCTTCTTCGCCTTGTACAGTTTCAGATGAGCGGCAAAATCTTCGTTCTCGGGGTCGATCTCCAGGGCTTTGGACGCCCATTTGACTGCCGATTTGTAATCTCCCGCCTCCGCGTGTGCGGCGGCGAGTGTGTCCAGAAACTCTTCGTTGGCATACCCTGTCGCTTCGCAGACCTTTGTCGACTCGGCAACCGCTTCCTTTCCATCACGGAACTTCGCGTCCGGACAGGTGGCCCGGAACCAGGCCAGGTCATTGGCGGCCAGCAGGTCCTTGGGGGCCAGTTTGACAGCCTGAGTGAAATCGGCCAGTGCCTTTTCGAAGTCGCCGTTTTCCGCGTGCAGGTTCCCGCGCCCGTAGACAGCGGGAGCAAACTTGGGATCAAGCTTGATCGCCGCATTCAGATCGGCCATCGCCTTGTCCTTCTGATCATTGATCAGATGGGTGATCGATCGCAGATACAGCGCGTAAGGTTCCTTCTTGTTCGCTTCACAGTATTTCTCGGCCTCTTTTGGCGTCATCATCTGCTTGCGTTCGACCCAGCCCCAGCCGCGGGTCGTATTCACTTCCAGCTTGGTCCCCTTCAACTGCCGGGCAAAGCAGGGGGGCATGATTTCCAAGGCTGTCGCGGTCGTCTTGGGATCGATCGTAATGACCGCATCGGGCTTTGGTAGCAACACATGTTCTAGAATGTCATCCGCTGCAGATGCAGTTGTCACCAGCACGCAAAGCCCCATCCACCCTGTCAGCATCAGTCGATTCATGTCAAATCCTTAGACAATCCCGGGTCATGCGTTCCGCCTGAACGCTGGTGAGAGTTTTCCCGAAAACCGGCCCGGGAGTCAACACCCTTCCGAATCAGCGATGGGTGGAAGATCCTGGGTTGCCCCCCATCCCATCAATTCAGCGAGACACGTTTCCAGGCCATGGTCTTTAGTTTTCTCGCGTGGGTTCTACAATGTCGCCACGAGTCCAAATTCCGTCCCCTATGGGACGATTCCGTTCACGAGGTCAGGAGCCAGGCAGCGTCCATGAGCGAACAGTACATCTTCACGATGGAGGATTTGAGAAAGTTTCATGACAAGAAAGAAGTCCTGAAGGGGATCTGGCTGTCATTCTATCCTGGCGCCAAGATCGGCGTGCTCGGTCCGAACGGCGCGGGGAAATCCACGCTGCTGAAGATCATGGCGGGCCAGGACAAGGATTTCATGGGAACCGCGCGGCTCACTGCCGGCTTCGACTGCATCTACGTTCCGCAGGAACCGCAGCTTGACCCAACTCACACCGTCATGGATGAACTTAACGAGGCGGTGGCTGCCAAGCGGGCGCTGCTGGCCCGGTATGAAGAAATCAATAACAAGTTCGGCGAAGAGATGTCGCCGGAAGCGATGGAAAAGCTGATCGAAGAACAGGGAAAGGTCCAGGAACAGATTGACCATCAGAATTTGTGGGACCTGGATCGCGAGCTGGAAGTTGCTGCAGACGCCATGAGGTTGCCACCGCTGGACTCACTGATTGGCCCGCTGTCGGGCGGTGAACGTCGTCGGGTCGCTCTCTGCAAAGCCTTGATGCAACAGCCCGACATGCTGCTGCTCGACGAACCCACCAACCATTTGGATGCCGAATCGGTCGCCTGGCTGGAACGTCACCTGCACGATTACAAGGGAACAGTCGTCGCCGTGACGCACGATCGATACTTCCTCGACAACAGCTGTCAGTGGATCCTGGAATTGGACCAGGGACGCGGGATCCCCTGGGAAGGAAATTACTCGTCCTGGCTGGAACAGAAGCAGGAGCGAATCCGGAAAGAGGAGAAGTCCGCATCGTTGCGTCAGAAAACGCTGGAACGGGAACTGGAATGGGTTCGCAGTTCGCCCAAGGCCCGCCAGGCCAAGAGCAAGGCCCGATTGCAGGCCTATGAAAAACTCGTCGCCGAAGAACAGGATTCACGGGAAGAGACGATCGAATTGCGGATTCCGCCGGGACCGCGACTGGGCGACACCGTGGTCGTGTTCGACAAGGTGGCCAAGGCCTTCGGCGACAAGCTGTTGTTCGAAGACCTGACCTTCCGTCTCCCTCCGGCCGGGATTGTGGGAGTCATCGGCCCCAACGGCGCCGGCAAGACGACCATGTTCAAGCTGATCATGGGGATTGAAAAGCCCGATTCCGGCAAGGTGACGGTGGGTGAGACCGTCAAAGTCGCCTATGTCGAGCAGAACCGCGAATCTCTCGACGGGGAAAAGTCGGTCTACGACAACATCTCGGGGGGGAACGACAACCTGCTCTACGGCAATGTGCGCATCAACAGCCGGGCGTACTGCGGCAAGTTCAACTTCAAGGGCTCCGATCAGCAGAAGCCGGTCAAGTTTCTGTCCGGTGGGGAACGTAACCGACTGTTGCTCGCCAAGACCCTGACCGTCGGAGGAAACCTGCTGCTGCTGGACGAACCGACCAACGACCTGGATATCGATACGCTGCGATCACTGGAAGACGGGTTGCTCAGCTTCAGTGGTTGTGCGGTCGTCATCAGCCACGATCGCTGGTTCCTGGACCGTGTTGCAACCCACATCCTCGCCTTTGAAGGGGATAGCGAGGTCTACTGGCACGAAGGAAACTTCGAAAGCTATGAAGTGGTGCGGAAACAGCGTATGGGGGCCGACGCCGATCAACCACATCGGATCAAGTACAAGAAACTCGCCAAATGAACGAAGTTTCCTGACTCAACCCACAACCGGGGTACCAAAGATCGCCGAGGTACCCCGGTTTGGCAGGAAACATCAGTTCACGCACCTCTGGGGCGATCCTCCGATCGTAGCGGCACGGCGCAAGCACACCCCGCCGCCGTCCGTGACGACGTTGTTATCACTGACGCCCCGAGAGCGAGTCGACCCATCAGCCGAAACGCGTTAGCGTCCGGTTTCTTTTTCCTTCGATTGCCGTCCTGCTTCGATTGAAGTAACGGCACGCGAACGCGTGCCGGCTGATCGAGAAACGTCGCTTCCGGTCTGTATTAAAAAGGTGCCATGCCTGACAAGCGATTCGTCCTCGCATCGATCGAAGAGTCGATCTTGTCGAAGACTCCAAAATCGAAAAACAATTCATCGGACGGCTTGCGCCGCTCCGCGACAAGATGCGGGGACGTTGCGAGCGTTACCCCGGGTTCCCTCGCTCGTTCGATCTCCGACGCTTGCATGAACCGCCCCGTTTCCGCAAAGCTCCACTCCTTCCAATCGACGCGGATCTTTCCTGACTGGAGTTTCATCATGGGTTCTGCTGTCCGAATCGGGTTCGCCATGGTCGCCTCTGCGATGTTGTGGTCGCCGGGGATTGCCGCGGACGCTCCCGTGCGAGTGCTCGTCTGGGATGAACAACAGCCCGCTCAGAAGCAGGTTTATGAAAACTTTCTCGGCAATGCGATTGCCGATTATCTGAAAACCCGACCGGGTTTCGTCGTGACCAGCGTCTGCCAGAACGATCCCGAGCAGGGATTGTCCGAGCAGACGTTGAATCAGACCGATGTGCTGATCTGGTGGGGGCATGTTCGCCAGCGTGACATCAAGTGGGAGACCGGTCAAAAACTGGTGGAGCGGATCAAGCAGGGAAAACTGTCTCTGATTGCCCTGCACTCGGCTCACTGGTCAACACCTTTCATTGAAGCAATGAATGAGCGATCCGTGACCGATGCGCTGGCCCGGTTGACTCCTGAACAACGAAAGTCGGTCAAGGTGGAAGCCATCCGGCCCGAACGGTACGGCGTTCCCAAGCGAGATGGGGAAATCACTCCTTCGTCCGAATTGGTCACCCAGCCCGATGGATCGCTGGTCCTGAAAGTCAAACTTCCCAACTGCTGCTTTCCCGCCTATCGCGCGGACGGGAAGCCCAGTCATGTCCAGACACTGTTACCAGACCACCCGATCGCCCGGGGGCTTCCCGCGAAGTTCGATGTCCCACATACCGAAATGTACGACGAGCATTTCCATGTCCCCGCACCTGACGAAGTGATCTTTGAAGAGCGCTGGGACGCGGGTGAGCGTTTTCGAAGCGGCGCAGTCTGGAAGATTGGCAGGGGACGAGTCTTCTACTTTCGCCCGGGTCACGAAACGTTCGACGTCTTCAAGCAGCCGGAACCGCTGATGATTGTCGAGAATGCCTGTCGCTGGTTGGGTGAGCAGCAGCGATCCGACGTGGTCTCCCAGGGATATACCATTCCCGTGATCGATCTCGCGTCAGAATCGAACCGGCAGGTCATTGTCGATCGCGAGGCCGGCCAGTACCTGGGCCACCCCTCCACGCTGCTGCTGGAAGACGGCAAGACGATCCTGTGCGTCTACCCAAAGGGACACGGCAAGGGGGCGATTGTATACAAGCGCAGTCAGGATGGCGGATTGACCTGGTCCGAGCGGATTCCGGTCCCTGACAATTGGTCGACGTCAAAGGAGACTCCCACAATTCATCGGGTGATCGATGCCGGGGGAAAGAAGCGGTTGATCGTCTGGTCGGGAATGTTTCCGGCGCGCCTGGCCGTCAGCGAGGACGATGGCCTGTCCTGGAGCGACCTGAAGCCCGTGGGTGACTGGGGTGGAATCGTGGTGATGGGATTCGTCGAATCCGTGCAGGGGGTACCAGGTCATTACCTGGCGATGTTCCATGACGATGGTCGCTACATCTCGAAATCCGCCATTCCCTCGAAACCGGTCACATTCACGCTGTACCAGACAAACAGCACGGACGGCGGTTTGACCTGGTCCGCGCCACGAGCCCTGTTGGCGAGGCAGGATGTGCATCTGTGCGAGCCCGGATTGATTCGTTCCCCTGACGGCAGGGAGTTGGCGGTCCTGTTGCGTGAAAATTCCCGGCGGAAGAATTCCCATGTGATTTTCTCGCGCGATGAAGGAAAAACCTGGACCGATCCGCGGGAACTCCCCGGGGCGTTGACGGGCGACCGGCACACGGGAAAGTACGCGCCGGATGGACGCCTGTTCATTTCGTTTCGCGATACAACACTGAAATCCAGCACGGCGGGCGACTGGGTCGCCTGGGTCGGGACCTACGATGACATCGTTCAGGGCCGCGAAGGTCAGTGCCGAGTCCGCCTGATGAAGAACCACAAGGGAGCCGACTGCGCCTATCCGGGAGTCGAGATTCTTCCGGACGGAACCCTCGTCGCAACAACTTATGGTCACTGGCAGGCGGGGGAACAGCCCTATATCGTCAGCGTCCGACTGAAATTGCAGGAATTGGACGAGCGTCTCGCGAAACCGTCAAAGTGATCGAACGACACTTGAGCTCCGCACGCATCAACCCTTTGTAGGGGCACGGCGAAAGTCGTCCGGTTCTTCGAGGGTGGTACAGGTCTGCAATCGGTCAAGCGACGGTCGAGGAAGAGAAAAGCGGCGGGCTTTCGCCGTGCCGCTACAAATCGCCACACGACAAACTGCTGGCCCGTCATTCCGACTCAAGCTGCTCCTTGCAGCGGGCAAGGACCGCCAGTTTTTCGTCACTCAATTTGGGATACTCGAGGTTCAACTGCTGAATTTCTTCGGCCAGAATTAACGACACCACTGATCGACAGATCCACTTCTTGTCTGCGGGAATCACGTACCAGGGAGCCTGTTTTGTGCTGGTTTCCCGGAGCATGACTTCGAATGCATCCATGTATTCGTCCCAGTGAGCCCGCGCAAACAGATCTTCCGCCTGGAACTTCCAGTTCTTCCGGGGATCGTTGATTCGCTCCAGCTGCCGCCGCTTCTGCTCGTCGCGCGAGACATTCAGAAAGAACTTGATGACGCGTGTCCCGTTTCGAGTCAGATGCCGTTCAAAGTCATTGATGCTTTCAAACCGGTTCTTCCAGAACTTCTTGCGAGTGGGATCGGCATCGGGAATCCGCTGGTTCGCAATCAGTTCGGGATGCACTTTGACGGTCAGAACTTCTTCGTAGTATGACCGGTTGAAGATCCCGATCCGGCCACGTTCAGGAAGTGCCTTCACGCACCGCCAGAGAAAATCGTGATCGAGTTCCTCGGGCGAGGGGGCTTTGAAGTTGGTGACCTGAACCCCCTGGGGATTCACGCCGGTCAACACATGTTTTACCGTGCCATCCTTGCCGGCGGCATCCATGGCCTGAAAAATGACGAGCAGCGACCATGAATCGGCGGCGTAAAGCAGTTCCTGTGCGGAAGAGAGTTCTTCAACGCTCTTCTGCAGCAGTTCCGCAGCCGCCTCCCGACGCTGATCTTCGGTCTCACCAGAATCCCCCTCCCAAGCCGGGTCATGTTCACGGAGTTTGACTTTCTGTTCCGGCGGAACTCGAAACAGCTTCTGAACTTCTTTGATCGTGATCATGCTGATGCCTTCCCGGTGACCGAATCCTGATTGACGAGCGTTCCCTCTTCTCACGCATCGACAGGGCAATGTCAACTCTGCTTCCCCTCTTCCAGAATGGTGACAGAGAGCCTCCGACGGATACGCCAACAACTCCGGACTCATGTCGTGACACCTTTGAATACGGCAATTGGCGTTCTCGATTCATGATGCGCGTGTCAACGCGGGCTCATCCGAAACATGGGCTCGTCGGGCTTCACTGCGAGGTCATGAAACGCATTCAACGCCGCCCGTTGGACTCGGGCCAGCCGCACACGCGGCCGCCGGGATTGGATATATCGCAGCGCCTCTTCCGCCCGTGTCACACGACAAGCGTTCGCACGACAGTTACACTGCCGACGCGCCGACGAGTTTTGCCTGCTGGTTCTCACGAGGGACTTCATGACCGATCCATCCGAAGACGCTCCGGTTCGTCACGGGCTGCCATTGCACACCCGGATTCTGATCGGACTTGTGATCGGCGTCGTCCTGGGACTGATCGCGAACGAGTTTGGCACCTGCGAAACGGGTCTGCGAATCAATCCGGATGCGGACGGCAAGGTCACCACGTACGTCGATTACCTTCGTTCCGACACCAACGACAACGGTCGACGCGGCTGGCTGGACGACCTGATTTACTGGGTCAAGCCGGTGGGGGACATCTTCCTGCGACTGATGTTCATGGTCGTGGTCCCCATGGTCTTTTCCGCCCTGACCCTGGCCGTGGTCGAGATTGGTGACGTTCGCAAGCTGGGCTGGATGGGGCTGAAAACGCTGGGGTTCACCGCAATCCTGTCGACGTCCGCGGTGTTGATTGGCGTGAGTCTCGTCAACGGATTCAAACCGGGGAATTCCCTGGAACCGCAACAACGTCAGAAACTGCTGGATCAGTTCGCTTCCGATGCCTCCAAGAAGCTCGATCAGGCCCGTCAGGCGAAGCCAATCCGCGATGTCCTGATCGATCTGCTTCCGGAGAACCCCCTGCAGGAAATGGTCGGCGCCATCGACGGCAGTTCCAAGGGGAACGGCATGCTGGCCGTGATGGTCTTTTCGCTGGTCTGCGGCATCGCAATTACATCCCGACCGGAAGAAACGAAGACGTTCGTCGGGTGGCTGGAGGGTCTTTATGCGATTTCCATGGCCGTCATTGAATTCGCGATGAAGCTGGCGCCGGTCGGAGCAGGGTGCCTGGTGTTTGCGATGTCAGCCCAGTTGGGTTTCAGCATTCTCAAGACCCTGATCTTGTTTGTCATCACCGCTACGCTGGGACTGGCACTGCAACTGTTCGTGGTCTATTCGATTGTCGTCCTGGTCTTCGCGCGACGTTCCCCCTGGTCATTCTTCCGAGATGTCTCTGAAGCCATGCTCGTCGCATTTGGAACGTCCTCTTCCAATGCAACTCTGCCGACGGCCATTGAAGTCGCCCAGGAACAGTTAAAGCTGCCCAAGCGGATTTCCAATTTTGTGCTGACCGTCGGGGCCACGGGAAATCAGAACGGGACGGCACTGTACGAGGGAGTCGTGATCCTGTTCCTGGCCCAGGTGATGGGGATCGAGTTGACGGCGGGACAGCAGTTCACAGTCGTCCTGATGGCAATCCTGGCGGGTGTCGGCACAGCAGGGGTCCCCGGCGGATCATTACCGCTGATCGTCGGGGTCATGCAGTCCGTGGGGATCCCCGGCGGGGCGATCGGCATCATCATGGGTGTCGATCGCATCCTGGACATGTGCCGCACGGTGGTCAACGTCACGGGTGATCTGGCGATCGCCACGTGTGTCGCCAGCAGTGAACCTGCCGAGGAACCGGAAGCCCCCCCGACATGAGGGGTCACCCCATCAGGCGACCCGACGATTGTCGGACGACTTCGTCTCGGAAACAGAT
>Ga0265327_10004054_pt1 | contig 13266 bp, 18 predicted proteins | sample 41621metaG_FD_202089 | JGI IMG/M metagenome (GOLD analysis project Ga0265327, IMG submission 202089) | Rhizosphere microbial communities from Carex aquatilis grown in University of Washington, Seatle, WA, United States - 4-16-21 metaG | ecosystem: Host-associated > Plants > Roots > Rhizosphere... | reverse complement strand
ACATCCGGCGCATCGCGATAAGCCATCCCGCTTCCATCAGTCCCATCGTCAGCACTCCCACGTCCCAATCGGCGCCACCGCGCCCCACGCAACCCGACCTGGATAAGTAACCACTTTTTAACAACTTTTCTCGCCGAAGTTGGGGGGATGCTCCTTAATTTCCGCGGCATTCTGCCGCAGAGAACGAGTTTGCAGGCTATCGAGCTCCATCATTTAACGTTGGCTTTGCATCAGACAGATTATCTTACTCCCCGCACAGATCATTACAGAGATTGATTTACAACAAACGAGCATCAATTCATGGCGCCTACCAAAGATTCTCCCGTTAACATCTAAGAGAGCAATCGTGCCTAACTTCTCAGAACTCTTCGACGTGCGAAGACCACTGCAGAGTCTGGCACCCAAACTGGCCAGCGATTATTAATGATCACAGAGCCGTTTCGATAAATCGCGGCAGAGTACTTCTACATCGAGGCCAAAAACTTGTGCGTAATGAACGATGTGCTTTGGATTGCGAGCGAACTTCGCCATTTTGGATCAGGCGCCGCCAACCCGGGCACATCGCGCAGGATTGTTGCAAATATATGGACTTATGCAACGCTCCAGCGCGACGGCAAGGGTGTCAGCCGCGCCTGCACTCATATAGTCGAACAGCGCGGGGGCGGGCATGTGACGGCTTCACTGCCGGGCTTGCCCCGTATCCTATTTGTGGGATAATTAGGCATGGTCAGAGAGACGGCACCCGGAGAAAAACCACTCGGTTGGATTGGCTCGTCAAAGCGGACCTGCTGGCATTTCCCGATGCGTTCAAGGACACGGTCGGTACAGCGTTGAGCTTCGCCCAGTTCGGGGGGAAGCATCCCGCAATGAAGCCCTGGAAAGGTCAGGATGTGGAAGACCCCGACGTCACCCTCGGTAGCGGCAATGTCTTTGCCGACTTCGGCTTCGCCGACGCCGACGAACGAATGATCAAGGCGCGCTTGGCTTTTCAGATATCGGAAATCATCCGCCGTCGCCGGTTGACCCAGACCCGCGCCGCCGAGTTGCTGGCGGTGAACCAACCGAAGGTGTCGGCGCTGATGAATGCCAAGCTCGAGGGATTCTCGATCGAGAGACTCATGGGCTTCCTGACCTCGCTGGACCGGGATGTTGAGATTGTCATCCGCAAAAAACCGAAGTCGCAGCACACCGGCAGGATATTAGTCTCTGCGGCATAGCAGGAGAGACTGGCTCGGCCACCCTCAGCCTGTCGCAAAATCCTTCGGTTTCGAGTCTGCATTGGATACTCGATGTCGTCTTCGACGAGGATCGGGCAAGGAACCGAAAGGATCACGGCCCGGAAAACCTCGCCACCCTGCGCAAACTCGCCCTCAACATCCTCAACCGCGCCCGCCCCGGCATCTCGGTCCGCCGCAAGCGAAAACGCTCAGGATGGTCCAACGACTTCGCTCGGTCCATCATCGGCCAAATGCGATGACCCTGTGGCTGCCCCTTCCCGCCCTTTTTGAAATGTGTTACATTGTACACAATGGAGAGGAGGGCGAACTATGGTTGAAGCCACCACTACCTTGACGCTGCGCCTGGACCGGGCACTAAAAGCCGACCTTGACCGGCTGGCCGGAGAAACTCACCGCTCGAAATCCTACCTTGCCGCTCACGCGATTAAGGATTTTGTCGCCGACGAATTGCATATCATCGACGGAATCAAGCAAGCGCAGGCCGACGCCAGAGCCGGGCGGGTCGAGAGCCATGACAGCGTTATGGCGGGCTTGGTCAACCGCTTCAATTTGGCCGACTGATGGCGCGGCGGATCGTCTGGGCAGTGACGGCCCGCGCGGAGTTCGAGGGCCTGCTTGATTATGTCCACGGGCGCAACCCGCAGGGGGTTGGAACCATTCTCCGAAAGGTCGGCGCGGCAGTCTCGCTCCTGGCCGAGAGGCCCCACGGGCGGCCAGGGCGGGTTTCCGGAACCTACGAGAAGACCGTTTCCGGGCTTCCTTATATCGTCGCCTACGAGCTTGACGACATCGCTCCCTACGATCCTACGGGATTCACACATCTCAAATCGCGTAGTTACTTCAATAAGTTAATGACGGCCGCTAAGGCCTGGGGGAGACGTTACAGACATCATCCCGTTTTAAGGGAAAATGTGATAATTCAATCGGTTCTCCGGCAGGCGACCCGCCAACATTTCCGGTTTTGGTGGCCGGCCGAAGGTTCTCGGAATCGTGACGGCAAGCGACAGTAAAATGTGTGCATCCCGTAGCCCTACGATCCCGCCCTCGTGGTGCTCCGGATCATCCACACGGCGCGGAATTGGCCGTCTGGAAAATGGCCGGATTAGGGGGGCGACCCATTTTCCATATTGGCCGCTTATGCGACAAGCCCCCCTGCTCGTGCCATCAAGACAATGACAATATGGCAAGCGATCATTGGTTACCAATAGATATTGTTTTTTGCAGACCCAAAATAGAATGTATTATGCCTGTTTGCTATACCTCCATCTATTACGATACTATAAGCATCATTCCCAATATGAATTGGTGACCCAGCCAAAGTAGATGGCGGGACTACAATGTTTGGAGTAATAATACATGGCGAATACGTAGCTGGCATAACTTCGCAAGAATCACTAAATTGAAACGACTTATATGCATCCGGCAGGTATAGACAGCTTACAGAAAACATCCCATCACTACCTGGATGAACAGATGTCCTCATAACATCCCGACCTACGCCACTGTTGCTAGTTGCGACACTGCGGATTATATCACAGCACTTGATGCCAACATCAGATATTAGCTTATCCACCCCTGTGCATATATAAGAGCTATAATAATCAGACAGAGATTTAACATGAGACTCTCTCAAGTACCCTCGATTATAGCGAGGTGATTGATGAATGAGGACGCTATTAGAACGAATGGTACGCCCTAAAGATTCAAACTCGAACGAACTTTTTCCTGGCTCTCTCCTGATGCTCTCCATAATTGGAAGAATTTTCCGGATCTTAGCTCGTAACCAACAAGAGTTATTTCAGTACAGACTGCCCGATTATGTCTGTCCATGCCCCTCCACGCATCATTGAGCTTTACAAAAAGCTTGTTCCAGCATGCTCTCAAATCTCTACTAATACACTGGCCAGAATGAGATGTGCACAATCGACCACCAACAATAAGCTTCACGCCAGACAAAACCTCTGATATCCATAGGTCGGTTGAAAATCCATTTATATAGGAAAGCCCACTATATGAAATAAGAGATATTGCATTATTAGAAACGAATATTATCTGCTTATTTGCCGTATCATTAAACTTTCTTCCGTCAGGAAGCGTCGTCAGCCGGTCACCAACCTGCATACAAAACTGGTTTGATGCCATGCTAAGTATGAGGGTCATTATAGGTCCATCGTTCTTGTGGATTATCCACAGAGGCTCAATTCGCGTTAAGTCGGCATGGTCGCATAACCTGCTGAGAACATTCGGCTCTTATGTACGCACACCGGAAGTATGTTCCTGTACTTTCAAAGAGTTGGCATACCCATGCCGACTTAACGCGAATTGAGCCTCCACAGAATAATATAGCCCTCATCGCAGTAGGAAGCTTAATGGTCTCAGCGTTCAAAGGGGCAGCGCAGCATGGCCACGCCTGGGCGCAATTCAAGACTTATGAAACACACCCTTGACACAGCGACATCAAGGGGTTAGGGTGTTTCATAAGTCAGGATCATAAAGAGGTCGCGCCGTGGCCATCCCAGACAGATTTGACACTGCCGTCCTCGACGCGGAGGCCGCCGCCGCACTGTACGACCGGCTCCTGGCCGAAGCCATTGCCGCATTGCCGGCCGACGAGCAGATGGCGGTGACGACGTACCTCGCCGAGCGGGAGTCGATCAGCAAAACATACTGGCGCCCCAGCACCGCCGAGGGCATCTGGCACCTCGTGGACGACGAGGTGACGATTGCCCTGGCTCTGACGTCCCAGCAGACTTTTATCAACCTGGGCATGGACGAGGACGTGTCGGAGGCCAGCGACGATCAGGAGGGGGCGGCTTGCGGAAAGCTGCCGATGAGGAACCCGGACGGGACAATCAAGCCGGTGGACTTGTCGGGGATATTCGAGGGGTGCCCGAGGTATCCGGTGACTGGGAAGCCGATTATCAATTCGGCTCCGCCCAGGAAGGTGGACACGAAAACCTGGGACCTGGAGCCACTGTGACCACCGTCGGATACGCCCGCGTCTCGACCGACGGACAGAGCGTGGCCGCCCAGGTCGCCGCGCTGACCGAGGCCGGCGCCGCCACCGTCTACCGCGAGACGGCATCGGGCGCCAAGAGCGATCGGGCCGAGCTGCGCCGGATGCTCGCCGAGATCGGCGCCGGCGACGTGGTGCTGGTCACCCGGCTCGACCGGCTGGCCCGGTCGACGCTCGATCTGCTCGCCACCCTGAAGGCAATCGCCGACAGGGGCGCCGCGTTCCGCAGCTTGGCCGACACCTGGGCCGACACCACCACACCGCACGGGAGGTTGATGCTGACCGTTCTGGGTGGGCTGGCGGAATTCGAGCGCGAGCTGATCCGCAGCCGCACCGGAGAGGGTCGCGCCCGCGCGAAGGCTGCCGGACAAAGCCTCGGGCGGCCGTTTAAGCTGAGCGAACACCAGCAGGCCGAAATCCGGCGCCGCCACGCCGCCGGCGAGACACCCACGGCGCTGATGAAGAGCTACGCGGTTGGCCGGGCCACACTCTGGCGGGTGCTGCGGCGAGGTATTAGGGTGCCCGCCAAGGAGGCGTCGGGGGACTCCCACGCTACGGGCGCTTTGCCGCTGCAATATGACGGAATGCGTCCCTTGAACCCGCCGCACCCATCAAGCCTCAGCGACAGGATCAGCTTAGGCGAAATCATCAGCGGACACAAGTGAGATGGCCGAGAAGCTGACCGACCAGGAGCTGGAGGAGATCAAGCGAAACCGCCCGGTACGCGGGCGTCGTTCGCCTGCGAGGGCATTTTCTTCACCGCCGAAGATGAGGCGCTATTCGAGGAAATGGATCGCGAGCGCCTAAAGGGTGATGATAGAATTGAGCGGATACGCCAGTTCTGCCGTGCAAAGGGGTATCTGTGATGATGATCCCAGACAATGCTGGTCCTCGTGCTGACCTAGTGTCAACAGCTCTGGACGATGAAGTCTTGGAGTGCGTTTTTTCTGTAATTGCCAATATTAAGGCGACCAATCCCGCTCACGATTGGACGCCAGATGAGTTGTTTCATGCATTTAATAAACGTATAAGCCTCCCGCTGACCGTTAGGATTGCCGGTCTTGCATTTATAATGGCCGCCTATCTCGATGAGGCGGAGAAGCACGGTATCCAGCAACCCACGACCACCACTCGTGTTTCGCTCGTCACCAGCGCAGTCGGGGGGGCGGCTGGACGGGTCTTTGGTCTACTGGAATCAATTGAGGCTCGTGATCCTGATCATCACTGGACACCTTACGAGCTTGCCGTATTCTTCGACGAGATCACTGAAGGTAAGTCGGATTACGTCCGCTTAGCCGGGTTTGCCATTCTCCGAGCTGCCGCTCTTGATGAAAAAGAGGGGATTCTGCCGACATGACTGACCTACGGATTACGCTGGCGCTGCTGGGCGACGGCTGGTGGTCGCTGACGCTGGAGTTCCCCGGCCACCCGGTGGTGACGTGCCGCACGGATGCCGGCCGCGCCATCCCTGAGGCGGTCATCGGCTGGTTGGACGAGCTGGCCGCCGGCCGCATCCCGGCGCCGATCATCTTCGACGAAGAGCCTGAGGAAGTCGCGATCGGGGTGACGCAGACGGATGATCCGGACATCGTCCGCCTCACCCTCAGCCGCGACCCCGTCAACGGCCAGCCAGTGACCACGCTGCTTGATCTCCCGGTCGACGCCTGGGCCTTGGCCAAGAGCCTGGATACCGCGCTTGAGATGATCGGCCGCCCCCTGCGGGGGACCAGGGCGACGCGGGACTGGCTGACATGACCGCCGTCACCCTCCGCCTGATCGACCCCGAACGGAACAAATGGCGGTTCTACCACCTGGACGTCCAGCCGGACCTCTTCGGGGGCTGGTCCCTGGTCCGTGAGTGGGGCCGGATCGGCCGCGCCGGCAAGGTAATGACGACACCCTTCCCCTCCCCCAGCGAGGCCGAGCGGGCGCTGGGGCGGCTGCGGCGACGCAAGGAAAAGAGGGGCTACCGATGATCGACCCAACCGACATCTGCTTCATTGATCTGGAGGCGTCCGGCCTGTCCGCGCAGTGCTACCCGACTGAGGTCGGCTGGGCGATGATCGCCGACGGCCGGATTGTCGCCGGCTCCGTGCTGATCCGGCCACCGCCCGAGTGGCGGTCCCGACCGGGAAGCTGGATGATGGACGCCCAGGCTCTCACCGGCATCACGTTGGAGATGCTCGACGAGATGGGGGTGTCGCCGGCCGAAGCGTTCGAGCGGTTCGCCGCCGCCGCCGACGGCCGCATCCTGGTCACCGACAACCCGGACGCCGACGGGGAGTGGCTGGACCAGCTCGCGACAGCGGTCGGCGGCGGCGGTGATATCGAGCTGGCCGACCTCGAAGCCGTGATCCGTACGATCCAGGCCAGCCCGCGCGACCGATTCATGGCCGAGGCGGCGACCAAGGCGTTGGTGCCAGAAATTCATCGGGCCGAGCCCGACGCCGTCCGGCACGCTATCCTGGTCGGCCTGCTGTCCGGGGTGATCAATTTTGGATCGATCGACGATGATGAGTGACCGGGGCCACCTGCCCTGCCCCGCTGCCGGTCGACGTGCGGATCGGCGGCTCGACCGTGTCAGCGCCGCATGGCTCGGCGCCGGCCGTCGAGCACCGGCTCGCCCTGCACCCGGAACGGCGGAGGCGGATCGACCGGGGCGGCCAGGATGCGCTCCAGCGTCGCCGGCAGCACCGTCTCGCTGATGTTTGGCCAGCGGCGCCGAATCTCTACCAGGGCAGCGTCGCGGCCCCCGGTGGCGTGGGCGCGTTGGACGGCCAGGAGATCGGCAGGGGTGGTCATGTCGGGGCTCCTCGTAGATGCTCGCGTGCCTGTTACCGTTCCCTCGGGTGTGGTAGGATACCGAGTATGAAACGGGATGATGTCATCACTGTACTGCGTTCCCACGAATCCGACCTACGGCGTCGGGGGATTCTCCATGCCGCTCTGTTTGGCTCGGTGGCGCGGGACACAGCGACCGCATCCAGCGACATCGATATCCTCATTGAGTTGGACCCTGACGCGCCGATCGGTGTGTTTGGGTATGTCGCACTGAAACGATTTATCGCGGATATGTTCTCCGGTCCCGTTGATGTTGTGGATCGTGATGCGCTAAAATCATCGATCCGACATAACGCTGTTTCAGATGCCATCCATGCCTTCTAAATCACCAATATCCGTTCTTCTCGATATCCGGGATAACATCGTATTAGCCATCGAGTTTGTTGATGGCTTCACGTTTGACCAATTTGTCGAGGACCGGAAGACTGTTTACGCCGTAATTCGTTGCCTTGAAATTGTTTCTGAAGCCTCGCGCCGGCTACCGGATGACCTCAAGGCTCGTCACTCGCACATCCCATGGAGCGACATCGCCGGTGCTGGGAACGTCTATCGGCACGATTACGAGGACGTCCAGGAGCGCATCCTGTGGCGCACGGTCCGAGAGGAGCTATCGGATTTGAGGGCGGCGGTCGAAAATGAGCTGTCCGCCATATTGCCGCCGAAGTGAGCTTTGCCACCGCTACTTCGAGGTCTTGCCGCCACCAATCGCGACAAGGGTTCGGCGCGGAACCGACGGATCGGAGTGACGCAGCACCAAGCCCTCGTCGGTGATTTCGACCTTTGCCTCGGGGTAAGCCGCCAGGGCCTGCCTCAAACTTTCTTCGTAGGCCCTGCGGAAGGAACTCGGGTAGGCGGTGTCGCCGAACTGGTGGCACAGCGCACCCCAGCTCACCAGGATGTCTTCTCCCTCGGGAATCCGGGGCAGCCGGTAACTGAGCCAGACGAAGAAGTCGAGGGCGGCGGCGTTGTCGGCCAGGGGCGTGAGACGCTGGGTCGCGATGGGGATCGCCTGCTCCCGCATCCGCTCGAACGCATTATGGGTCAGCGTCACGTGGTCAGGCCAGCCGAGCTTGCCGAAATCGCCGTCTGCGAATTTTTCGATGTCGCCGGGAGCAAGGCAACCGCCCTCTATCAGCCCCTCGCGGTGAAACCAGTCACCGGCTGGGGTAGTGGCATCTCGGTTTGCAAAGGTCATCGTGAAGGTGGCAAAGGCTAACCGGAAAAGTTGTTGCTTGGTCGCCTGGATGCTGCCATTGGCACCGCCCGTCGGTCGAACGCCGGCCTCGGTGAGCCAGTTGGTGATGCGTCCGAAATGGACTGTGCGATCATCTTGCCGCCGGCTCGGATTCTTGACCTCGGAGGCAAGGTAGACGCACAGCAAGCGGGCCTTGGGGCCGTACGGCAGGCCGACGTGGACATCTTTGCCGGCGTGGCGGAATGATCCCCCCGACACTGACAAGGTAAATTTGCCGTCCGACCGAGACCAAATCTCGCCGACCTTGTCGTCACGGCGTCGAAGTGGCAGGCTGCAATGGCAAAATCCTCTGTGCAGGAAGCTGATGGCAGATCCATCATCGGCCAGGGCATGCTCGGCAATGTCCAGCAATTTGAGATCGCGCCGGTTTGCGTGTCGTTTAGCTTCGTCGCCGCCAAAAAGCGTGAGTTGCTGAGCAGGAGAGGGCTTGCTTGCCATGATGGCCTTCCCGATCTGGTCCGTACCAATAGGTTTGACCCTGACCCTTTCCAAAATCAAGATCATTTTTTTATATAGGATAAATTATAGGAAGTAACTATAGGATATCTATATGGGCTTGTAAAAGTCATTGTGGATAAGCGAGTCGCCCTTGTAAAAGTCATTGTGGGCTTTTGTAAAAGTCATCACGAGGCGACTTGTCGGCTTGCAAAAGTCATTGTGGGTAACCTTTGCCTGTCATATCAGGGACTTACCGGCACCCCGCTTGTAAAAGTCATTGTGGATATCTCCGCACGGAGGTTTTTAGGACTGCCTATTTGCAAAAGTCATTGTGGATAACAGCCCAATTTGTGGATAACTCCGGGCTGCATACAAGATATGGGGACACAGTGTCGCGAGGGTTCAGATTCAGCGGCGTCGGGCCTCCGCCTTGTAAAAGTCATCGTAAAATCTCGAGACTCGGGCCGAATCAGTGCGCTACGGCGTAGCGCGGTTATACCCGGTTCGGCGGGGGTGTGCTGGGAACGATGACTTTTACAAGTCGAGTGGAAGCCGGCCGGGCGAAGTCACGGTAAAGGCACCCCCAACCTACCGGCATAGCCCCGTAGTGCTGCGTGCCGGTAGGCCGGTAGGTTGTAGAGGTCACGACAGGTCGGCGAGCCCGGGCCGCCCGGACTTGACGAAAAAGTCGTTCAGCGCGTCCGACATGATGTCCTGGGTGGATCGTCCGGTTTCGAGGGCCATCAGCTTGAGCTGGTGATGGGCCTTGCCCGATAGCCAGAAGCTTGTCTGCTTCCAACCGCTTGCCTTGCGCTGCTCGCGCACGGTTGCATCATCGCCCTGCCCCCTGGCAATGATCGGATGGCGGACGGGACTGGCCACCGGCGGTGCGACCGCCACTGCAACCGGGGGGGCGGCTTGCTCAGGCTCTGGCGTGGGCGTAACGATGGGTGCGAGGCTGGAAGCATGCTGCTCGGCCATCTCGACCAGCGACGGCTTTTTCTTCGGGGGTGCCATTGTCTGCGCTCCTTCTGAGATTAGGCGCCGAGGCGCTTGAAAATGTCGATCCCGAGGGCGGTCGCCTCAGCGGCGGCCTTGCTGCCGGGGGCGTACTCCTGCACCACTTGGCCGGCAGTCACCGCGTCGATGAAATCCTGCCGATGCGAGAGGTGATGCGGGCTGATGTCGGCGACCTTCATCGTCGCAACCGCCGAAAAGACCTCGTGCGGCTGGCGACTGTTCGGGCGGGTGGCGTTGATCACCACCACAGGACGCTTGCCGGCGAGGGTGGCCATCTTGATCGTCTGGGAAATCGATACGATGTCAAAAGCGCCAGCCCGGCACGGCACCAGCACCACGTTGGCACGTTCAGTGGCCGACATGGCACTTGGTGCGTCATGCGGCGCTGTATCGATGATCACGACGTCGACACCGACCTTGGCGGCGGCGTTGATCTTCTTGTCGAGCACTGCGGCGGCGGCGGACTCGATGATCATCCGGTCATCGTCCAGCCCCGCCCTCTCGCGGAAGTTCGAGAAGGAACAGGCGGATGCCTGAGGGTCGAGATCTAGGATGACCACACGCTGTCCGAGGGAGAGAGCATGACCAGCTAGGGCGAGTGTGAGGGTGGTCTTGCCCGCCCCGCCTTTCTGGCTGACTACGGCGATAACTTTCATGTGCGCCTCGTTGTAGCGGACTACGCCGGTAGCCGGATGGCGCGCCATTGCGCCAGTCGAGTAGCGGGGGGGTACGCAATAACCATAAAGCGCTACTGTTGTAGTCCACTATCGGTGTAGCCGTCAATCCGAATGTACGCCTACTCCCCTACTACACTACGGAGCTGCCCCGCACTGTGGCCTGCGCGCTACGCAGCTGCCGGCATAGCTACACAGTGCGGTAGCGCAGTCAGGAAGTAGCACAGTAGCGCAGTAATCAGCAAGTGCGCAGTCGGCGTAGCGCGCTAACCGCGTAAGCCAGTCGATGAGTAGACGGGTAGCGCAATACCCCGGTATCCCCGTAAATCGGTTGCATCACACGGCCGCAGTGCCGTAGCCCTGTAGCGCGGTATGCGGTTGGTCCGGTAGCGCGGTTGCACCGTAGCTGGTTCTGGGCTATCGCGCCGGGCGACGGTACGCCGTGGCGGCGGCAGCGCAGAAGAAGAGCGTCAGCGCATGGATGCTGGAGACGCTGGATCGCGCGAGCGATGCCATCAGCTGCACGATTGCCCACGTCTGACGCGATACCGTTTCCTACCCACTTTATGGGGGGTCAGGTGAGGTCTGGGGGGAGGGGGCTACATGGATGCCTCCCAGATGCTTCCCTCGCTCCGGTCATTGCTGGCTGTATGAGTCAGGCGGCTAGCGTCGATCCTGAGCGTGACCGGCGCACTCGACGGCCTCCAGGAACGCGCCGAGCGGCATGGCGCCAAGTCCCTCGTGACGGTCGCGGGCGCGACGGATCGGGGCGGGCGGTGGGGTAAGGGGTTCGGCAGGCGCCGCCCTTCGGGGAGCCACCGTCACCGGCGGGGCGACGGTGGCTCCCCGAAGGGCGGCGCGCATGGCGGCAAAGCGGTCGGCGATGGCGGCAGGCGTGGCCTGGGGAGCGGAAACCGCCGGCTTCGGCGCGAGCGTCGGGGCAGCGCCGGGGTAGGTGATGGCCTCGGCCATGATCATACCCTCGTCGGCCAGGGCCACTTTCAGGTGGTCGGCGTAGCGGGCGGCTACCCAGTCGCGGGCGTGACTGGTCGGCGCTGCGATCGCCACGGTGCCGTCGTCGGTAGGGGTGAGAGTGAGCGGGGCGAGCCAGCTCCGCGCTGTGGTAGTGTCCAGCCCCAAGGCAGCGGAGGCGGCGATCCGGGCGCGGCGCCATGCCTTGGCGAGCGGGTCGGCGTCGTCCGGCAGCGGCGGGAAGGGATCGCCACCAGCAGTGGCGGAGCCGGCGAGCGCGTCGAGCCGGCGCTCGATCTCCCAGGTGCTGAGCGTGCCGGGTGAGTCGGTCGCGAACTCGACGCGGATGCGAGCGAGCGGGACGCCGCGCGCGAGAGCGGACCGGATCGCCGCTTCGCGATTCTCCGGTTTCCAGCCTTTGGCGCTGATCCTGCTGAGCGATGCGCCAAGAGCGGCGATCTCGGCAGGGGCCGGCAGGGCAGCGGCCCTGTTCTGCTGAGCAGAGGGCGTCTTCTGCTCGCTATCTTCAACCGTCCGACCGACCGAGGGTGCCACAGCCTCGCGCGCGGGCGTGGGCGCCTGACTCGCCTCACTCTCAGATCCCTGAGTCGGTCGGTCGACAGATTCAGGATAGATCTCTGTAAGAGAAAGGTTAGGGCCAAGATTTTTTATGTGTCCGGGCAAGTCCTTGATTTCGTTGAATGAACGGTGACTCGAGTCGGGAGCCGTTTTGGGGGTGATACCTAAAGGATTTTTATACATTGCCGGTGATGTATAAAAATCCTTGTTGTATCCGTTTTCAATGGTAAATGTCGGAACGCCGGCCGAAACGCTCATGCCGGCGGCGGCGGCGGCGTTGGTGGCCTCGATGAAGGCGAGGCGGTGGTCGCCATCGGCGGCGATTACCTCGATGACCATGACATGGACCTCGGCCGGATCGAAGGCGAGAAAGGGCAGGCAGTAGTGCGTCGAGCGCCCGACCTTGGTCCGGGTGATGACGTCGAGATCGGCGGCCTCAGTGAGGGCGGCGGCGAGCGTCGGCAGTGAGACGCTGACGATCTCGGCCAGCCGATCCTTGCCCGGGAAGGCATAGCCAGAGCACCCGTGGCAGTGCGCGGTGACGGCGGCGACAGCGGCGACAGCTGTCGGGCTGGCGCCATGGGTCTGCATCCAGTCCATCAGCGCGACGCGCCGGACCGCACGGTGCCGGTCGACGGCGGCGGTGGCATGGACGACGCTCTTTTCGAGCGGTGACAGCCTCTCCCAGACCTCGGGCGTGCACCGGCGAGTAAGGCACGGGCCGGCGGGGGGCGAAGACGATCCTGAGTGTCCCATGGTCCTGCTCCAAAAGTGGAGCCGGGACTTGGTGGCGGGGCGGGTCAAAAAACGCTCCCGAATCGAAAGCGCACTTGACCATTGCCAGAAAAACTGGAACACTCAGGATTGTCAGATCCTTGAGGTATCTCGGATTTTTCCGGGCGCCCCGCCATCAAGCTTGCCGGCTTGGTGGCGTTTCGCGTTATGGAGCTTGGCTTCGGGCCATCAGCCGTTGCCGTCAGGTCATGCGACCTCCTTTTTTCCCCGATTTTGATGTCTTGCCTCTCTAACGAGGTCGGGGGGTGCGTGCAGCGCACGCTTACCCTGACCGTCGAGCTATCCGGCGCCTCGCGGCGCGGGTGGGGGAGGTGATCAAAGCCCCCCTCGCGGGGAGCCCGGGGTGTCGGCGCGGCGACCCGCTTGTCCAACACATGGCCGATGGCCCTAGGGCTCGGCCGGTGGTCCCCGGAGGGACAAAGTGCTTACCCCAAGTAT
>Ga0265327_10004053_pt1 | contig 13280 bp, 4 predicted proteins | sample 41621metaG_FD_202089 | JGI IMG/M metagenome (GOLD analysis project Ga0265327, IMG submission 202089) | Rhizosphere microbial communities from Carex aquatilis grown in University of Washington, Seatle, WA, United States - 4-16-21 metaG | ecosystem: Host-associated > Plants > Roots > Rhizosphere >... | reverse complement strand
GAGCTCTCACTGTTGCGGGGGTTGGCAACACAACGATCGGCGGCGTGATCAGCGGCTCGGGCACTCTTTCGAAAAATGGCACTGGGACTTTGACTTTGAACGGAGCAAACACATATTCCGGCAGCACAACTATCAGCGCCGGGACCCTGGCTCTCGGATCAAGCGGCTCGATCGTGAGCTCACCCACAATTACCGTAGCGAGCGGCGCGACATATAATGTGTCGGCTGTTACGGGTTATACATTAGGCACAGCTCAGATACTCGCGCGCAATACGACTTCGGGCGTCGGCACTGTGTCTGGCTCGATGACTCTCGCTTCGGGCGCTAAGATTTCACTGCAGGCCGACGGCTCGGGCAGCACCATAGGCAGCGTGAACGTCGCGGGCAACCTGACGTTAAATAACAACAACATCACCATCAACATTAGTGGTGCAGCGCTCGGTGTCGGCACTTACTCGCTTGTCACTTATACCGGCACACGAACGGGTGCTTTCTCCAGCACGCCAACGTTTACCGGCTCTGGAATTGCTTCGGGTTTAACTGCAACTCTCGTGCAAGGATCCGGGACAATCTCGCTACAGGTGGCGGCGTCTGGACACGGTATTGCTGCGGCGCGCCTCAAGGTTATAGAAAATGATTTGGGCAACACGTCAGCTTCCGTAACTGTAAGTACGGTTGTTTCGATCAATGGCATGGCGGTACGCTATGGGTCGAGCCGTGGCGATTATTCGATTCAAGTAGGTTCGACTGAGACGGACGACTTTGCCAATGGCACGGTGATGACGTGCGTTGCCGAGAACGGACGCGACAATGGCGAAGATTCAGGAATTAATTACTGCACCAGTTCGATCAGTAGCAGCTCCGGAGTGTCGTATTTTATCCCGACGTCACAAGCTCCGACCGGCGCCGAGTACAACATCAATGTTGCCGCCGCTTATTTTCCCTACAATAGATACCTCGCAGGTCTAGCGAAGAATTCCGCTGGAATCTCCGGTGGCCCGAATGATTCGCTGACTGGTTCTCCCGGTTTGGTTTTAGGGACTCACTTCATTGACCACGGCGACGGCACTTCGACAGTGGACCTGACGAGCATGGGAATTAATTCGCAGTCGGACGGCATCCTGCTCGTCACGGCGGCCGCGAATAACAACAACTTCGCCAATTGCCAGGCGAACGCTGACGGCACATGGACAATCAATGTCAAAGATAACGGATCTAACGGTAATGCTACGGTACAAGGCCCTGTCGCTTTCGCGTATGTGCCGCTATCAAATCCATCCGTAATCTCCGGGAAATTCCACAGTAGCGGGTCGATCCTGATGTATAACGGGAGCTCTCCCAGATTCAACGTCGTCAGCAATTCGGCGGGCCAATGGACATTGACCATTCCGGGGTATTCGCCGTCCAGCGGCGTCCTTGTCATCTCGCCCGAAACATCCGGAGGCGCCAATGCTGACAACGCCATTAGTTATCAGCCGAGCGGAAGCTCCTGGATTATTCAATCGCGCGACCTGCCTCAACTCGGATTGCAGACACCCAACGATACAGTGTGTTCATTCATCTTCGTTCCGGCGCCGACGGCGACGCTTGTTGCTCCAGCGAACGGCGCTGTCATTTCGTCGGCCCCGTCGTTGACAGTGACAGCGAACAATCCAGGAACCGGTAATGTTAAAGTAACGTTTTACGGGCATCGCGCCGCCATTCCAGGACCCGGTCCCGACTTTTTGATTCCTGTGCTGCCGGACACACAAAACTACGCCCGCGAAGATTCAGCCAATGGTCAAGCCACACGCCAGATGTGGTATGCGCAGACGGATTGGATTATTTCGCACCGGGACTCGGATAACATTCCATTTGTTGCGACGCTGGGCGATTGCGTTCAGAACGGCGATACGAAGAACGGCAATCCAAATGAAGCTGAATGGCAGATAGGGACCAATGCATATTATCGACTGGAGGACCAGCAGGGTACGAAGCGCCTTGACGGTATTCCCTACCTTGTGACAGTGGGCAACCACGATCAGGATCCGAACGGAGACCCGGACGGAACGACGACTCTCTATAACAAGTATTTCGGCTCGTCACATTTCACCGGCAAGTCGTATTACGGCGGCCATTACAGCACGAACAATGATACGTGGTATGCGTTGTTTAGCGCGGGCGGCTTGGATTTCCTCGTTCTCTCGTTTGAGTATGGCCGCGATGGCTCTGGCGTTTTTAGTTGGGCCCAGGGTGTGGTTGATCAATATCCGACCCGGCGGATTTTAGTGCTCACGCATTACGCCGGCGATGACACGCCGGACGATACGACTGTCGCGCCATTCAGCGGGCAAGGGCAGCTGATCTACACTGCGCTGCGCACGAACGCGAACTTCTTCATGATGCTTGGCGGTCACGTGTTTAACGAAGGTGGCGAAGGCCGGCGCTCCGATACGTTCCAGGGGCACACAGTCCGCACGATGATTTCCGATTATCAGGGGCGATTCAATGGAGGCAACGGCTTGATGCGTCTCCTGTATTTTTCGCCGAGCAACAACATAATCAACGTGAAAACATTCTCACCTTATACCGGGCTGTTTGAAACCGATGCCAACAGCACGTTTTCCTACACTTATAATATGCAGCCCAACGGAGCGGGATCTCCCGCGACTGCTTACGCGGCGATCGGGACGAACTCGAATGTCACGCCCGGCAGCCAGACGAGCGTTGTTTGGAACGGCCTGGCCGCCACAAAAACTTACGAATGGTATGTTACCGTGGCAGATAACAACGGAGATTATTCCACCAGTGTTGTTTGGAATTTCCAGACCAGCGCGAGCTTCTCGCTACATATCGCTCCATCGGCAGACGCCAACGGCAACGGCCTGCCTGATGCGTGGGAGGCAAAATATAATGTCACCGATCCGAATGCGGATGACGATGGGGATGGGCAGTCGAATTATGCAGAATATATCGCCGGCACAAATCCACGGGACGCGGGGTCAGTGCTGCGAATTGTGAGCACCGCTTGCAACGCTAAAGGACAAGTCACGTTGACATGGTCGTCAGTGGGCGGAACGCGGTATCGAATTCAGGTCGCCGACGATGCAAATGGGACTTTTACTGACATCGTGCGCGATGCTGAAGTGGAAACCGATTCGGCACCGGTTGGAGCAGCTTCAACACAGACTTACACGGATACGGCGTCTTCGCCGAACTCTATAAGGTTCTACCGCATAGAAGTTGTGCACTGATAGCGTAAATTTTCCCGGCGCGTGCCGGGACAGGACAGGCAAAGGGTAACAACTAATTTCCGTGTGGGGTTCTCTTTGCCTGTCGGATTTGAACGATAGGCCCGCTGCTAAGGTCAGGTCATTCAGGCCGCTACACCTCCGACCCGGTGTAGCGGTCTGTTTTCCCCATTGAATTTTCTAACTGCTCTTTGCGGAGGGGTTGTTTACTATGATCGGTAATCCTAAACACCTCGCGTCCGTGCGTTTTACGACAAAGAAATTTTGGCTCGCAGCCCTGGCGGTGATCGCTAATCTCGCGGCTATTGCCGGGAGCGAGGAGGAAACCGCAGACGCTTCTTCTTTGGCTGTAGCCAAACAGACAGACGCGCCGGCTTCGGAATTCATGGCGAGCAACTGGCGGACCAGCGATGGCCTTCCAGCTAATGATATCCTCGATTTGCGTGAAACCGCCGATGGATATCTGTGGCTCGGAACATATCAAGGCCTCGTTCGCTTTGACGGATTGCACTTCAAAAGTTTTTTCAACACCCCAGTGGGCCTGCGCTACAGCGCACGCGTCGGGCCGCTTGAAGTGGACGCGCACGGCGACTTGTGGATTGTGCCGGATCAGGTCGGACTTCTGCGGCGGCATTCTGAAAGTTTCACTGAAGTGTTGACCAATGGCACGGCATTGAAAGCACGCGCCGTCAACCTATGTAGCGATGGTCAGAGTAATATTTATTGGGCCGATGCCCGTGGCAACGTCGGTTGGTTTCCAATTAACAAACCTGAGCAAGCACAGACTATTGCTGGCGCTAATGCCTCGACCGCTTCGCGTTGGATGCGGGATTTCGAAGGTAAATTATGGCTGGCAGATTTGCGGGGTTTGAGAATCTACGAACACGGCGCATGGAAAACGATCGATGTCGCGGGAACCGCTCCGATGGTGGCCGCTCCAAGACGGGCTGGCGGAATGTGGATTGCGCGAGACGCTAAACTACGATTCGTCACAGCCGACGGGAACGAACGAGACCTTTCCGATTTCCCCTGGAAAGGCCTGTCGCGGGTGACCTGGATGTTAGAAGACCGCGGGAGGCGGCTATGGATCGGCACTCTCGGCCAAGGCCTGTTCTGCTATGCTGACGGCGAGATCAAACAGGTCGTTGAGACTGCCAGCAGCATTTCGTGCCTGCTGGAAGACGAGCACGACAATATCTGGGCGGGCACTCGCGGCGGCGGCCTCTTTCGCATCCGTCCGCGACAATTTTTCCTTCATAACCGTGTCACCGGTTTACGCAATGAATTTGTGCGCAGTCTCGCGGCAGATACAGCGGGCCGAATCTGGATGTCATGTGCAGACGGCAGGCTTGGTTGGTGGGAAAATGGCCATTGGCATGCCCTTACCGAAACAGAAGGGTGGCGAAATTACGATTCGCTGTGCGTGTTGCCGACCAGTGACGGCACCGTTTGGATTTCAACAATGCGCCGGGGAATCTGGCGATGGGCAAACGGTAAAACAATACGATATAAATTCTCGGGCAAGCTTCCCGACGAACCGATCGAAGATTTCCTGGAAGACAGGCAAAAGCGTCTCTGGATGGTGACAGATAACTCGGGCTTGTATTGCTTCGACGGCTACGAGCTTGTTCACCACTCAATTAAACAAGGATTGCCCAGCACGCACATCCGCGCGCTTACTGAAGATCCCGCCGGGGATATATGGGCCGGGGATTGGGAAGGCTGCCTGGGCAGATATCGCGGCGGTCGTTGGGAATTGATGCGCAAATCGAGTGGGCACGTTGATTCGGTCCGCTGTCTAGCGGCCTCAGGAGATGGAGTTTGGGTAGGTACCAGCAACGGAGGTCTTCTTCGTCACAAAAATGGCCAGACCGTCCGCCTAAGCATGGAACAAGGCTTGCCCGATTTTTGTATTCAACAGTTGATTCTGGATGACAAGGGCCGGATCTGGGGAGGGACGTCACACGAACTGTTTCAGGTTTCGACAAGGCAGATAAATGAGTTTGCTGATGGCAAGCGGCAAAAAGTCGACGCGATTACGTACGGACGCAGCGACGGCTTGCCCGCCGTGTCTTTTGCAAGCTTGTGCGATCCAAAATCGTGCCGCGGCGCAGATGGACAGCTTTGGTTCGCGACAGCCAGTGGAGCGCTACATTTCCAACCTTCGGCCCTGCGCGACAGCAAATCGCCACAGGTGGCAATCGATGAAACGTTGCTGGATGGAAAGCCTGCGAGCGAATCGACTCTGTCCCGTCTCCGCCCGGGCGCTGGGCGCGTCGAGTTTCGTTACACGGCGCCCTGCCTGACGGCGCCAGAACGCGTCCGTTTCCGTTATCAATTGGTTGGCGTCGATTCAGATTGGGTCGATGCTGGCAGTGTACGATCCGCTACCTACGCCAGTATTCCCTCTGGCGAACATACATTCCGCGTGATGGCTTCGAGCCCTGAAGGTGTTTGGAATCCAAAAATCGCTTCGATCGCCCTCGTGGTGCATCCATTTTTTTGGCAAACCAGTTGGTTTATCGCGCTCGTTGCAGCTGCAATTGCCGGTGGCGTGGTCTGGTCGGTGCGTCGCGCGACCGTCCGCCGATTGCGATTCCGACTGGCTCAGTCGCACCAGCAACAGGCTATCGACCGCGAGCGAACGCGGATCGCACAAGACATTCACGATGAATTGGGCGCAAACCTTACCAGTATCGGCCTTTTGGCCGACATTGGAAAACGGCACAAGTTCGATTCGTCTGTGGTTTCACGGGACCTTAGCCAAATCTCCGATACGGCGCGCGAAAGTGTCGCCGCGATGGACGCGATTGTCTGGGCACTCAATCCACGCAACGATTCGTTGGATAACTTTGCCAACTACATTGCGCAGTTCACTCGTGACTTTTTCCGTCCCACCGCATTGCGGACGCGTTTGAACTTGCCGACGAATTTGCCAGATCGTCCGATGACGACGGAAATGCGGCATCAGTTGTTCCTGCTCGTGAAAGAGTCGTTCAACAACATTGTGCGGCACGCCGAGGCGAAGGAAGTGAGTGTTGAAATCGCCTGCGACAATGGTCGTCTGCGGATGGTCATTGCCGATGATGGCAAAGGAATACACAAACAAACGACTGATGCGGGCCAGGATGGTTTAATGAATTTGCGCGCCCGCGTGGGTCGCCTGGGTGGGACGGTGGACATCGGTAACAACAACGGACACGGGACGAAGCTGGAGTTTCTCGTTCCAATCGATAAAACCAGGACAAACTAATCATGACATTGAAAGTTGCCATTGTTGAAGACGATTTGCGCTGGCGGACGAATGTTGAGCTGTTGCTGCGAGAGACGGAAGGCTTTGAATTTGTTGGCAGTTTCAAAAACGGGGAAGACGCCATCCGCGACCTGCCGTTGCGTCGGCCACACGTGGTTTTGATGGATATCAATTTGCCAAAAATGTCGGGGGTTGAATGCACCCGCCAACTACGCGAACTATTGCCCTCGATCCAAATTGTGATGCTCACTGTTTACGACGACAGCGATCGCATATTCCAAGCGCTTCAGATGGGCGCGAGCGGTTATTTGCTCAAACGCGCTTCCGCCGACGAAATACTACAGGCTATTCAAGACGTTCACCGCGGCGGCTCGCCGATGTCGGCTTATATTGCGCGCAAAGTCGTTCAATCCTTTCAGCGCCAACTTCCCGCCGGAAGATCCGACGAAGCCCTCTCCAAACGCGAATCAGAGGTGCTTGGCTACGTCGCGCGCGGATACAGCGATAAAGAAGTGGCTGAAGCTTTGGGCCTCACACCGTCCACCGTGCGCAGCTATCTGAAAAACATCTACGCAAAGCTTCACGTCCACTCGCGAACGCAAGCGATTTTGAAAGCGAGCGCGCGGTCATCCTAGCGACACCCCCAATTTGGGGGTATTCGGCTGTCGGACGGCACCTGTTAAACTTGCCAAACTGACTAAATCCTTCATTACAAGCCTGTTTGCTTTCTGCTCCCTGTCCGCGTTCGGGCAGTTGGTGCTCTCGGATTCCTGCGACGTGACGGGTGGGAGTTCGCCAGGAACTGGATTCGGTGTGAACGCTGGCGTGAATTACCAAATCACCGCGCGTTTATCGGGCTCGGCGTCGAACGGTTTGAGCTACTTGCAGACAGCCACAACAAAGGCCCCGTCGAGCTATTCCATCGTCAGCAATAAAATCGCGGTCGCGGTCGCGGCCAACCCTGGGCGTTTCACTTTTAGCGCCGACCGCGCTACGCCAAAAGATTTAGGTTCGGTGCTCGGAAGCGACACGGCCACTCCGGCTCAGCCGACGATTTATGATCTAAGTGCGAAAATATCGAACCGCAGTAGCGGCACGGAGCGTACTTCATTCGGCGTTGCTTCAGCGGATGGCGGGATTCAGGACTGGCAGCTTGGCGTGCAATTGGTAAACAGCGGCTCGGATTTGACTCTATATCGTCGCGTTGACTCGGCCTCAAATCCCTCTGGCGCGGACTACAACAGTATCATCGCCACTTTACCAGGACTTTCGGGCGCAGAAATCAGCCTGCGCATTCGTATCACCGATGCCGGTGCAGAAAGCGGAAGCGCCTATAACTCGAAATACGAAGTTTACGCCAACGGATCATTAATCTTCACGAGCAGTTCCGGCGATTTCCGTTTTGCCAATTCTGCTACGCGGATTATTTTGTTCGACACGGCACCGAGCGCCGGACCGGTGACCTACGACGACTTTTCCCTGTCTCGCATCACGGTGACGAACGCGCCGCCCCCGCCAAACACGAATAGCGTTCTGCAGCTAGCTGCGCTGCTGTCACCCAATCGCCAATTCGAGATCGCGTGGGGAAGCACTATCGGCACCAACTACACAGTGCTAATAAGCACAAATCCCGGTTCCGCACCGTGGTCTTTGGCGACGAACTTCACAGCGACGAATACTAATACGTTGCTGACTGTTAATAACATCGTCCAATCACCGTTCGCTTATTTCCGCGTCGCACACCTTGCCCAGAGCGGTTTGGCAGCTACCAATGTTTCGGCAACGCAGACAGCGCCCGGGACCGTGCAGATTTCGTACAGCCTTTCGGACCTTTATTTCGGCACATCGTCGGTTTCGGTTCTGATCTCGACGGACGGTGGTCTTACCTACTCGGCTGCTGCTGCGACTTTTAGCGGCGATATCGGCAGCGGAATTACTGCTGGAACCAATCATCAAATCGTCTGGAACGTCGGTTCGGATTGGGCGGCGGCGAGCGGTAACGTGCGGATTAAGATCGTTGTCGATCGCGCGGCTATCTCGGGGGATATGGCGCTTGTTCTTGGTGGTTCTTTCAACATGGGCGATGCGCAGGCAGAAGGTCTGGCGTGTGAAGCGCCCGTGCACTCAGTGAACGTTAGTGACTTTTATATCGAACGGCATGAAGTGACGAAAGCACTTTGGGACGATGTCATGCTGTGGGCGACAAATCATGGATACAGTTTCGATGACCCCGGTGTCGCGAGCCAAGCGAGTGATCCCGTGCAGCAGGTGAGCTGGTTCGACGCGGTTAAATGGTGTAATGCGAGGTCTGAAAACGAAGGTTTTCCGCCGGCATATTTTACTGACACGACCTTGACGACTGTTTACCGGAGTGGGCAGGTGAATATTCCCGAAACCTGCGTGCGCTGGCTGGGGGCAGGATATCGTTTGCCGACGGAAGCCGAGTGGGAAAAGGCGGCGCGCGGTGGACTGAGTGGAAAAAGGTTCCCTTTTGGCAATACGATAACGCAAGCACAGGCAGATTATTGGAGCACGGATTTTGAGACATACGATGTGAATGGTGCCCCTGGTCCGCATCCTTCCGCCCCGGACTTTCCAAATGTTCTGCCCGTGGGACATTTTCTCCCGACCGGTTATGGGCTGTATGATATGGCTGGCAACATCTGGGAGTGGTGCTGGGATTTATATGGCGATAGTTGGTATTCTGACGCGCGCGCTGCGAACAGTGACACGCACGGACCGAGCACAGCATCGTGGGGTGGCGACCGTGTTTATCGCGGCGGAAGCGGGGTGGATATAGCGTGGAAGTGCCGGGTAGCCAATCGCGCTGATGCACCACCGCGTTTTGCAATGGGACATTTTGGATTTCGCGTTGCGCTGCCCGCGGGAGAAAATCTTGTTTCCGCCGTATCAGCCACCCTTACGCTAACTCCCTGACCATGAAACGACGAATTACAGCGGTGATGTTTGCGGTGAGTTGCGTATCTGCGTGCATTTCGAATGCTGCGCAGACGAACAAGCCCAACGTCATTTTCATTTTGATTGATGACATGGGCTATGCCGATACAAGTTGCTATCGCACGAGCGGAACTCCGGTGGTCGTGACCACGAACATTGATCGCTTTGCAACTGAAGGCACTCGCTTTACGCAGTATCACTCAACCTCACCAATTTGTTCTCCATCGCGCACATCGCTGCTTAGCGGTACCCAGCCGGGGCGTTGGCGAATCACGTCGTATCTGGATAACAAATCGGTAAACCGCACGCGGAACATGGCTGATTTTGCCGATCCGCAGATGCCATCGATTGCGCGAGCGTTCAAAGCCGCTGGTTACAAAACAGGGCACTTCGGCAAATGGCACCTCGATGCCGGTCGCAACGTTGATGACTCTCCGTTGCCGCAAGCCTACGGTTTCGACGAATCGCTCGTTTCATTCGAAGGGCTAGGCAACCGCGAGTTGATCGATGGCGATTCATTGTCGACAGTCAATGCGCAATCGAAACAAGGGAATCTAGAATGGATGCCGAAATATGACTGCGGGTCAAATCATGTGAACGCTGCGCTAACGTTTTTGGCGGCGCACACCAACGATCCTTGCTACGTAAATCTGTGGTTCAACGACGTGCACACCGCGTGGCTGCCAGAAGCGGGTACGTGGGACAAATACACCAACGTCACCAGCAATGTGGACGAGCAGAAATTTTATGCGGTACTCGAGAATCTCGACAAACAAGTTGGTCGCTTTCTCACGGCGCTGGACAACCTTGGATTAAGAAGCAACTCGATAGTCATTTACGCCAGCGACAACGGCGCGCCGGGTGATGGCTCGACCGCGTTTGCCTTGGCGCGCAATGGGGGATTGCGCGGTCGCAAGGGGAGCGTTTACGAAGGCGGCACGCGTTTGCCGTTTATTGTGCGATGGCCGGGAAAGGTTCCTGTCGGTCGCGTTGACAATCAGTCCATTATTACTGGTGTCGATTTTCTGCCGACTATGTGCGCGCTCGCGAACATTAACCTTCCTACAAGTTACATTCCCGATGGTGAAAACATGAGCGGCGCTATTCTGGGCACGGCGCAGACGCGAACCAAGCCTGCGATTTGGTGGTTCATCAATGACACGGGTCCCGCCGTAGGCAATTACCACCACGCTCCGCCGCTTGCCATGCGCATCGGCAAATGGAAGGTGCTCACTGATTACACGAAAAGCACGATTGAGCTTTATGACATGGACGCGGACGCGTTTGAAACAACCAACGTCGCAACCAGCCAAAGCGCGACCGCAAATTCAATGGCCGATCAAGTGATTGGCTGGTGGCAAACGATGCCGAAGTAGTTTCCCCTTTTACCGAATCCATTAGAAAAAAGTATGAAAACAAAGCATCCTCTCTTCGTAGCAATGATTGTTGCGATGCTCGTGGCTATCTCCGCGCGCGCGCAAACCACGGTCGTCAGCGATAATTTTACTGCCACAACCGTCGGCACGGGATTCGCGCTCGGCGCTGGCGTCAACACCGGCATCAACCCGCCGACCAACCGGATCACCGGAAGCGCAGCGGCGAACCTTCGATACATGTTGGCGGTTACGACGCGCCCGGATACTAAGTACGATATTAACGCCAATCGTTTGCGTTGTGTGACCGACCCAGGGATTGGTCGGTTCACGATTTCCGCGAACGGCGCCTCGGCGTTTGACTTTGGGCCGACACTGGGGGCTGCCTACGCCAGTCCAACCAACCCCGCCATTTACGATATCAAGATCAGCATGCGAAACGATGCAACGAGCACAGCTCGTTTCAGCTTCGGCATCGCAACCGCTGAAGGCGACGCGACCACGTGGGATTTCGGTATTCAAATGTATCGTACCAGTGGCGCCGACTTTTACACGATACAGAAACGAATTGATTCTGCTTCATCAGGTACGGCTGACGTCAACGCCGTCATGGTGGCGATGCAGTCGGGGACGGCGACCGTTGGCGGGACGGGCTCACTGCAAGCATTCCTTATTCGTGTGACAGACGCCGGGACGGAAACGTCCACGTTCAGTTCGCGCGTTCAGGTTTCGACTAATAACGGTGCGTCGTGGGTTTACGACACGCAATTGGACACCACCGATTTACCAAACGGTTTCCGGTTCGACGGACCCGGCCGCATTATCGATTTTGACCAGGCTGCTAACAGTTCTGGCAACGTGTTCTACGATAGCTTCTCCATTACCTCGACTTATGCCCCGGGCCCGCCGCCGGCTGCCATCTGGACAGGTGCGGGTGCGAACGGTAATTGGTCGACATCTGATAACTGGGGTGGGGTCGTCCCGAGCAACGGCCAACCGGTGATTTTCGATGGGGTGACCAGGCTGGCGAACGTCAATGACCTCGGCAGTTTTGATACACCGTCACTGACGTTTAACACTGGTGGATTTTCTTTGTCTGGGAACCCTTTCTCGATCAGCAGCACGGTCAGTAACGTTGCTGGTTTGAACACCATTGGGATGGATATTTCATTTAGTGGCACTGCTCAAAAGACCTGGAGCATTGCCAATGGCGGCGAAGTGCTTCTAAACGGAACTACAACTGTAGAAGTAAATGGCGATCATGGAGTAGTCGGCGGTGGAACGCTTTATACCCACGGGGCTCTCAACATCGGGCAGGCCACCACAGCGAACCCTGCGTTTAACGTGCTCGAAGGTTCGCACATCATCGACGGAGCGGCATTTACGACGCGCGGCGGATACCGCATTGGTTCGCAGCCCAACGGTGTCGGCGGCCAGACTGTCTTAACCAACGGTGCAAGCCTTAACATCACCGCAACATCCGGAAACATGCGGATCGGTGACAGTGCCAATCCCAACCCCGCCCGTCTCAGCATGGATAACAGCACGGTATCACTCGCCGGCAACGTCGTGTTCGCTGTGTCTTATGCTGCTGGCGCGACAGCCGTTGTAAATCAAAATGCCGGGAGCGTTTCCGTTCCGATTACAAGTTTCAGCGAAGCTGGAGCTGGAACTGGCTCTTACACGATTAAAAACGGCGTACTGTCCACTCGCGTCATTCGAAAGAACACATCGGGAGGTTCAGCGTCGATTTACTTCGATAATGCTACGCTTTCCACCGCATCCGGCGCGAGCAACTCGTTCTTCTCCGGTTTGAACCTCGCCCAGATTCAATCCGGCGGACTGGTTCTTGATGCGCAAACTGACGTCTCCATCGGTCAGGTCTTAAGCGGCTCTGGAAACCTCGTCAAAAGCAATTCGTCGTCTGTGACGCTGACTGGTGCGAATACCTACACAGGTAATACCGTCATCCTCACCGGCAAGCTAGCTCTGCCTACGATCCAGACTAATGCCACCACTGTTCAGGTTTCTGATGGTGCGGAATTGGGCGTCAGCGCGAGAACACTTGGCAGCACGCTCAACGTCCAGGCCGTAAACTTCACCGGCGCTTCGTTCGGCACATTGAGTTTCGATCTTGGAACTTTGCCCACGCCGACTGCTCCGCTGATGAAAGTCTCCAATTTGTCCGTGGCGGGCCCCGTGGTGATCAACGTTGCCAATGGTTTGCAATTAACACCCGGCCAAATCGTTTTGGTCGATTACGACGGATCGATCAGTGGTGGTTTTCAATTCACACTCGGCAGCTTGCCGCCGGGGGTGACCGCGAACCTGGTAAACAATACGGCCAAAGGGTCGATTGATTTGAACATCACTGGGGTTCCTGGATTGCAATGGACCGGTGCTGTCAGTGGTGATTGGGATGGTTCAACACAGAATTGGATTAACCTGCAAAATGGTTTGCCTACC
>Ga0265327_10004052_pt1 | contig 13281 bp, 8 predicted proteins | sample 41621metaG_FD_202089 | JGI IMG/M metagenome (GOLD analysis project Ga0265327, IMG submission 202089) | Rhizosphere microbial communities from Carex aquatilis grown in University of Washington, Seatle, WA, United States - 4-16-21 metaG | ecosystem: Host-associated > Plants > Roots > Rhizosphere >... | reverse complement strand
CGGCCGACCGGCAAAACTCAGGGGGGGTCGCCCACCCCGCCCTACATTTTCCCGGTCACTTGCCCGCGAACTTCTGGCGGATGACGAGCCAGACCGCCGCGGCCGCAATCAGGTCGCCCGTGGCGAGGGCGACCCGGACGGGCAGCGGGGACCGACGGAACGCGAACAGCATGACCACCGCGCCGACGCAGATGGACAGCAGCACAATCGTGAGGATCGCCTTCTGCCGCGCGAGGTCTCCCGCGCGGGGATCGGTGGGGGGAATGGAGTCGGGCATATTTTCAGAGGACAGCTTTCAGGCGTCAGAGGTCAGATAGCAGATGTCAGATTTCAGAAGTCAGTCGATCAATAGAATCCAGCCATCAGCCTCTAGCCTCTGGCAACTCGCTTCTGACCTCTGACGTCTGAGCTCTATGTTTTCACGGCCGGCAGCGTCACGCGCATCGTCGTCCCGCCGGGGCCGGTGCTGACGAGGGCGATGTCGCCGTGGTGGGCCTGGAGGATGCGCTTGGCGATGGCGAGGCCGAGGCCGGTGCCGTCGGGGCGGCCGGAGAAGAACGAGTCGAAGATGCGGCCGCGGACCGCCTCGGGGATGCCCGCGCCGGTGTCGGCCAGGTCGATCACGGCGTCGGCGTTGGCGTCGGCGCCGACCGTGAGCGTGATGTCGCCGCCGCCGGGCATGGCCTGGGTGGCGTTGAGCAGGAGGTTGAGCAGCACCTGCTGGAGCTGGCCCTTGTTGGCCTCGACGATGAAGGGCTCCGCGGGCGGCTCGTAGCGCAGGTGGATCTTCGCCTGCGCGAGCTTGGGCCGGACGAGCACGAGCGTGTCGGCGATGATGTCGGCGAGCGACCAGCGGGAGTGGAGGCTGGACGGGGCCTTGGCGAAGTTGAGGACGCGGGTGACGATCGCCTCGAGCTGGTCGAGCTTCTCGCTGATGACGCGCACGTCGGTGCGGCGCGGGTCGTTCGGCGCGAAGTCGAGCCCGAGCCCGCCGTGGAGCAGCTTGAGCACGGTGAGAGGGTTGCGGATCTCGTGGGCGATCTCGGCGGCGAGGAGGCCGAGGGTGGTGAGCTGCTCCTGCTTGCGGAGCGTTTCCTCGCTCTGGAACACGCGGGTGTAGAGCCGGGCGTTCTGCAGGGCGACGGCCCCGAGGCTCGCGAGCGCGGCGCAGACGCGCTTCTCGTCGTTGTCGAACCGGTGCGGCTGGCCCGTGAACACGGCCAGCACGCCGAGCACGTCGCCCTCGAACGCGAGCGGCGTCAGGAGGGCCGCGTGCAGCAGGGCCCCCTCGGGCAGGTCGGCGACGCTGTGGAAGGCGGGCGAGCGGACGTCGGCAAACTCGATCTGCTTCCGCGTGTGCAGCGCGGCGGCGGCGAAGCTGGCGGCGGCGGGCTGCTCCCCGTCGGGCCGGGGCGGCGAGCCCGGGGCGTCGAAGGCCCCGCAGCGCACCATGTCGCGGGCCGCGTCGTGCAGGTACAGCGCGCAGGCGCTCGCCTGCAGCATGCGGCGGGCGTCGCGGGTGAGGGTGTCGAGGAGCTCCTGGGTCTCGAGCTTGGCGACGAGCGCCTGGCCGGTGGTGAGGAGGGTCTCGAGCTGCCGCGCCTTGGCCTGCAGGGCCTGGATGCGCCAGAGCTGCTGGACGATAAGGGTGGCCTCCAGGGTGAGGCGCTCGAGCAGGACCAGGTCGGCGGGGCCGAAGCGGCCGGTGCGGTCGGCCTCGAGGTCGATGACCCCGATCACCTGCTCGCCGTCGCGCATCGGCGCGGCCATCTCGCAGCGCGTGGCGGGGCGCACGGCGATGTACCGGGGCTCGATGGCGACATCGGGCACGAGCAGGGCGCGGGCGTTGAGCACGCACCAGCCGGTGACGCCGTGGCCGAGCTGGAGGCCGGAGTTGGCCGAATCGGCCGGCAGCCCGCACTGCACCTCGACCTCGAGGCGGCCCGAGCTGGGATTGACCAGCGCGATGGAGCCGGCGTCGGCGCCGAAGGTCGCGACAAACTCGTCGAGGATCTCCTTCAGCGCGCCATGGGGATCATCCGCCCGCCCGGCGAGGGAGGTGAGCCGGTAAAGCGCCGGCAGCGCGCGCGAATCTTCCGCGACCGGATGCCGGCGGGGGATCGCGGCGGACTGGCTGGCGGCGGAGCTCGACGGGCTGGATTCCACAGGTTGGAGCATAAGCGAGCCGGACAGGGCTTAGCTAGAATATTGGTTCCTGGCGGACGCAGGATCCATTTTCACCGCGAGGCGCGCGAAGGCCGCGAAGACCAAGCCTGGTTTGCTGGCAGCTTCGTGACCTTCGTGGTAAACTCGAGGGGCGGTTGATCCACCACGAAGGTCACGAAGCACGCGAAGACCAGGAAAGCCTGCTCCGGATCGACGCTTCGCGGTCCTCGCGGCCTTCGCGGTAAAAATCAGACTTCGTCGGATTTACTTGCCTGCCGGCGCGACCGCCGGGGCTGGCTTGATGATCTCGGCCAGGGAGTCCCGCAGGCCGTGCAGGCGCTCCTCGGCGATGGGCTTGGCGGCCTCGGAGCTCTCGATGTAGAAGGTGTCGATCGCCACGCCGCGCTCCGTGCCGATGCGGGCGAAGGTGATGTCGAAGCCGTGGTCCGAGATCGTCTTCGCCAGGCGGTAGAGCAGGCCGATCTGGTCCCGCGCCTGGATTTCCACGATCGTGCGCTGCATGGACAGCTCGTGGTAGACCTCGACCGTGGGCGGGAAGGACGCGTGCAGGCCCTCGCCGGCCGTCGTGAAGGGCCGGGTCGCCGCCACCCGCTTGGCCTGGGCCACGATGTCGGGATAGAGGTCCTTGTTCGCCACCAGCGCCGCCTCGATCGTGCGGGCAAACGTCTCCTGCGCGGTCGCGCTCTGGACCACGCCGCGGTCGGGCTCGACGACGTAGAAGGTGTCGATCGCGATGTGGTCGGACCGAGAGATGACCTTCGAGCCGAGGATGGACAACCCCGCCACGCTGAAGGCGCCGGCCAGCTTGTAGTACAGCCCGGCGCGGTCCCAGGTCACCACGTTCACCACCGTCAGCGAACGGTTCAGGTCGTCCTTCCACTCGATCACCGGCCGGAGCGAGCTCACGGTGTCGGCCGTGGCGATCGACTTCAGCAGCCGGTTCACCATCTGGATGTGCAGGGTAATCTCGTCGGCGTCGGTCTGGATGAAATAGCGCTCCGGGAGCAGGCTGAAATGCGCGACGATCTCGTCGGTGCTGACTCCGGGGATCTTGCGGGCAATGAGGTCCTGTTGGGTCATTTGCTTCTTCTTCTCATAGCTGGCGAGGATGCCCTCGCCAAGACTCAAGCGTTCGAGGGTGGCGCGGTAAAGTTTGGTGTGAAGGGTGTCCTTGTAGCTGTTCCACAGGCTGACCGCGGTGCCGCGCGCGTCACAGAACGTGTGCACGTACAGGTTGCGGAGTTGCTCGGCGGTTCCGACGAGCTCGGCAAAGGCAGCGGCGGTCTGGGGGTCATCTACGTCCCGCTTCTGCCAGAATCGTGCCATCACGAGATGATTTTTGATGACAAATGAGACCAGCTCGCGCCCCTCGGGCGAGACCCCCAGGCGCTCCATGATCGGCCCGGCCAGCCGCACGCCGCTCTCGGCGTGGCCCCGGATGCCGTCGGACTTCCCGATGTCGTGCAGCAGCAGCGTGAGGTACAGCAGCGCGGGGTCGCCCATCTCGTGCAGCGCCTCGCGGTACTTCAGCGTGATGGGCTCCGCCTCGGTGAAGATCAGGTCGAGCTGCCGGATCGCGTTCAGCGTGTGCACGTCGGCCGTGTACCGGTGGTAGTACTCGTGCTGCACCATGCAGGTCAGGGCGTCGAACTCCGGGATGAACAGGCCCAGCACGCCCAGCTCGTGCATCAGCGACAGGGTGGGGAAGACCGCCCCGGGTTCGGACAGGATGGCCCGGAAGCTCATGATCGCGTCGTGCGCGCGCTGGACCGCGGGGGTCATCAGCGCGGGCGCCGACTGCCGGATGGCCGTCGCAAGGTGGAAGTCGGGCCGGCAGTCGAGCTGCTGGCAGTGCCGGAACACGCGGATCAGCCGCGTGGGGTCGTCCTGGAACACCGTGGGTTTCTCGGCCGCGAGCTCCCGGCCGCGCAGGATGAAGCCGTCGAGCCGGCGGCTGCGGCGGAAGCGCGAGGCGAGCAGGCTCTCGCGCAGCGAGATGGGCTCACCCTGGGCGTCGCGGCCGATGGCCAGCGCCAGGCGGCTCTCGACGACCTTCGACAGGCGGTACACGGCCTGCGCCGCCCGGTAGTAGTCCTGCATGAAGTGCTCGACGCGCAGGAGGGGGTCCGCCTGGGCATACCCCAGGTTCAGCGCCGCGCGGGGCTGCAGCTCGAGGTCCAGCAGGTCGGTCGGCCGCCGGCTGAGGAAGTGCAGCTCGTTGCGGACGCGGAGTAGGAAATCGTAGGCGCGGTTGAACTCCTTCAGCTCCTCCTCGCGGAGGTAGCCCTGGCCGACCAGCTCGTCGATCCGGGCGATGCCGAGCTTCACGCGGGCCATCCAGACCGCGTTCTGGTAGTCGCGGAGCCCCCCGACGCCGTTCTTCACATCGGGCTCCTGGAGGAAGACCGTGTCGCCGTACTTCTCGCGCCGCCGGGCCTGGTCGCCGAGCCGCTCCGCGATGTAGCCCTTCGGGTCCTCCGCCGTGGCGAACGTGCGGTAGGCCTGGGCGAACGCCTCGTACAGCCCGGCCGAGCCGGCCACGAGCCGCGCCTCGAGCATGGAGGTGAGGGTTTGGATGTCCTTGCGCGCCTCGACGAAGACCTCGTCCACGTTGCGGGTGGAGTGGCCGACCTTCAGGCCGCTGTCCCAGAGCGGATAGAGGATTTCCTGCGACAGGTGCTCGAGCAGGGGCTTCACCGTCGTGGGCTTGGTCTTGGCCGGGAAGAGGAACATCAGGTCCACGTCGCTCAGCGGGCACAGCTCGCGCCGGCCGTAGCCGCCGAGCGCCAGCAGGGCGATCGTCACCGTCGGCTCACCGCGCGTGCGGGTGTAGCTCGCCAGGGCGTGGTCGAACAGCCGGACCAGCATGGCGTCGAGGAGGTCGGCCCGGGCGCGGGTGATCTCCAGCCCCGAGGCGCCGGCCTCGTGCCGCTGCCGGAGGTCGGCGTCGCCGGCCTGCAGGTACGCCTTGCATGTCGCCAGCCGGTCGGCGTCGCTGGCGTCGGCGGCGAGGACGAAGGTGACGGCGGCGGGCGATGGCGCGGGTGCGGGCATGGATTGGTGGGCAGTGAAGGGAAAACCGCCCGGCGGGCGAGGGGATTAAATCGCCCCCCGGACCGCCGGGGCGGCCCGGGGCGGGAAAACCACTTGCCTCAGGGGGGCGGCCCGGGTTTTCTCGGCGGTTCCCGCACCCGCACCGTCCATGGCCGAGATCACCAAGAGCTACGAAGCCCGCGACATCGAGAAGAAGTGGTACGCCGCCTGGCTGGAGGCGAAGTGCTTCTCCGGCCGCGTCGTGCCCGGCCGCGAGCCCTATGCGATCGTGATCCCGCCGCCGAACGTGACGGGCGTCCTGACGATGGGGCACGTGCTGAACAACACGATCCAGGACATCCTCATCCGCCGCGCGCGGCTGGAGGGCAAGTCGGCGCTTTGGCTGCCCGGCACGGACCACGCGGGCATCGCCACCCAGACCGTGGTCGAGCGCGAGCTGCGCAAGCAGAAGCAGACGCGGCACGACTACGGCCGCGAGCGCTTCGTGGCCAAGGTCTGGGAATGGCGGCAGGAGAAGGGTGGCATCATCCTCGAGCAGCTGCGCCGCCTCGGCGCCTCCTGCGACTGGGACCGCACCGCGTTCACGATGGACCCGGCCTACTCCGAGCGCGTGCGGCACGTGTTCGTCGAGCTCTTTCAGCGCGGCCACATCTACCGCGGCAAGCGCATGGTGAACTGGTGCCCGGCCTCGCTCACCGCGCTGTCCGACGAGGAGGTCATCATGAAGCCCGTCAACGGCTCCCTCTACCGCGTGCGGTACGAGGTGGTCGGCGCCCCGGGGACTTATGTGGAGGTCAAGACCACGCGGCCCGAGACGATTCCGGGCGACGTGGCCATCGCGGTGCATCCCGACGACCCGCGCTACACCGCGCTGGTGGGCCGCACGGTGCGCCGCCCGATCGGCCCCGCGGCGGAGCTGCCGATCATCGCCGACGCGGCGGTGGACCGGGAGTTCGGCTCCGGCGCGCTGAAGATCACGCCGGCGCACGACAAGGTGGACTATGAGATCGGCCAGCGGCACGGGCTGCCGGCGATCGACGTGCTCAATCCCAACGGCACGCTCAACGCCCTCGCCGGTCCCGAGCTGGCCGGACGCGAACGCTTCGACGGCCGCCGCCGGGCCGCCGAGCTGCTGCAGGCCGCGGGCGCCCTCGTGGCCGAGGAGCCCTACGCCAACAACGTCGGCTACTCCGAGCGCGCCGACGTCCCGATCGAGCCGCGCCTCACCGAGCAGTGGTGGCTGCGCTACCCGAAGGTCGAGGAGGCCAAGGCCGCCGTGCGCGACGGCCACATCAAGTTTCACCCCGAGCGCTGGAGCAAGGTGTACCTGCACTGGATGGAGAACATCCAGGACTGGTGCATCAGCCGCCAGCTGTGGTGGGGCCACCGCATCCCGGTCTGGTACCGCAAGGGCGCCGACCGCAGCGACCCGCAGAACTGGCACGTGTCGGTGGACGGCCCCGCCGACCCCGCGAACTGGGAGCAGGAGGAGGACGTCCTCGACACCTGGGCGTCCTCGTGGCTCTGGCCCTTCGCCACGCTCGGCTGGCCCGATCCCGCGGCGATGGGCGCGGCGGGCTTCGACGCGTTCTACCCGACGGCGACGCTCGTGACCGGCCCGGACATCATCTTCTTCTGGGTCGCGCGCATGATCATGGCCGGCCTCGAGTTCGTGCGCCCCGGCGAGTCGATCGACCGCCGCATCCCGTTCCGCCATGTTTACTTCACCGGCATCATCCGCGACCAGCAGGGTCGCAAGATGTCGAAGTCCCTCGGCAACTCGCCCGACCCGCTCGACCTGATCGACAGCTACGGCGCGGACGGCCTGCGCTTCGGCATCATCTCGATCGCGCCGCAGGGCCAGGACATCCGCTTCCAGGAGGACCGCATCGAGGGCGGCAAGAACTTCTGCAACAAGCTCTGGAACGCCTGCCGCTTCCGCCAGATGAGCGGCGAGGCCGGCGACAACTCCTCGCTTGCGGCCATCGTGGCCCGGATCGAGGCGGCGAAGTTCGATGCCGACGACCACGCCATCCTCGACCGCCTGCTGGCGACGACGCGCGAGGTGGACCGCTGCTTCGCGGAGTTCGAGTTCAGCGCCGCGGTGCAGGCCCTGTACGGTTTTTTCTGGAACGATTTCTGCGACTGGTACGTGGAGGTCTCGAAGTCCAAGCTCCAGGCGCCGGACACCAAGGCGAACTGCCTCGCGATCCAGGACCTGGTGCTACGCCAGACGCTGCTGCTGCTGCACCCGTTCATCCCCTTCATCACCGAGGAGCTCTGGTCGCTGCTGGGCTACGGCGCGCCGGGGACGTTCCTGGAGGACGCCCACCTCGAGAACGCCTCGCAGCTCGCGTCGGCCTCCCACCTGCGCGGCCTGGCGCTGGACCAGCGACAGGTGGCCGCGGTGCAGAGCCTCAAGGCCTTTGTCTCCCAGGCCCGCGCGCTCAAGGCCGAGCACAACCTCGCCAGCCGCCGCGACGTGCGCTTCCTCGTGACCACCGGCGACTCCGAGTGGGCGATTCTCGCCGCCAGCCTCGCGAAGTTCACCCGCCTGGCCGGCGCCGCGGAGCTGATCCGCCGCGAAAAGGTGGACGGCGCACCGGCGGTGGTGACGGCCCTGGGCACGCTTTATCTCGACCTGGCCAGCACGGTGGATGTCGGCGCCGAGAAGATCCGGCTGCAGAAGGAGCTTGAGGCGATTGCCAAGCACATCGCCGGCACCGAGGCCCGCCTCGGCAACCAGGCCTTCGTCAGCAAGGCCCCGCCGGCTGTCCTCGAAGGCGCGCGCAAGCAGCTCGCCGACCAGCAAGCCAAGCGCACGGAACTCGAGCGCCTGCTGAAATCGCTCGGGGCCTGACGACCGGCCTCACTCCACGGTCGGCGGAGGTGGGTTGAATCGCCAAGACGCGAGGGCGCGAAGTGCGATCCGCGAAGTCATTCAGACGGGTTCCGCCGAACACCAGGCTCGTCCGAATCATGGCGGCTCACCTTCGCGTCCTCGCGTCTTGGCGATTCAAGTTCCCTGTCTTCCTCTCCATGCTGCTGTGCGCTTGCCGATTTGTCCCGGGTGGCTTCCCTGCGGCATGCCCAACCCCATCCGCATCCTCGCGTTTTCCGGCAGCGCGCGCCGGGAGTCGCTCAACCGCAAGCTTCTCGCCGTGGCCGTGCAGGCGGTCCGCGCCGCCGGGGCCGAGGTGACGCTCCTCGACCTCAATGACCTGGCGCTGCCGCTCTACCACGGTGACCTGGAGGACCGCGACGGCCTGCCCGCCAACGCGGTGAGGCTCATCGAGCTCATCACCCAGCACCAGGGCCTGCTCATCGCCTCGCCGGAGTACAACTCCATGATCACGCCGCTGCTCAAGAACACGATCGACTGGAGCACGCGCGGCGACGCCAACCCGCTCATCGGCAAGGTCGCCGCCGTCGTCTCGGCGTCACCCGGCCAGCTCGGCGGCGTGCGCTCCATGCAGCTTGCCCGGGCGCTCCTGCTGCACCTCGGCTGTCACGTCATTCCGGCCCAGTGCATCCTGCCGCACGCCGACCAGGCCTTCGACGACCAAGGCGCGCTCAAGGATGCCCGGACGCAGAAATCGGTGAATGCGGTGGCGGCGCAGTTGGTGAAGGTCACGCAGCAGCTGGCGAGCTAAGGCGACGAGGGTGGGGCCTCGGGTAGGCCTCGGGCGAACGCTCAACGCTCAACATTCAACATTCAACGCTCAACGCCCAAGTGATTTCAGCGGGCGGCTTTGCCGCGGATGACCTTGGGCGTTGAGTGTTGCGCGTTGAATGTTGAGCGTTCGCCCGGCCAACCCACCTGCTGCGTGCTTGCCCGCCCGCAGCGCGGAAGCCTAACTATCCGCCCATGAAGAAGGCACTGATCACCGGCATCACCGGCCAGGACGGCTCGTACCTGGCCGAGCTGCTGCTCGGCAAGGGTTACGAGGTCCACGGCGTGATCCGCCGCGCGTCCACGTTCAACACCAGCCGCATCGACCACCTGTACCGCGACCCGCACGTCAACAACGTGAAGCTGCACCTGCACTACGGCGACCTCGCCGACTCGGTGCAGATGGTGAAGCTCCTCTACCAGCTCCAGCCGGACGAGATCTACAACCTCGGTGCGCAGTCGCACGTGCGCGTGTCGTTCGACATTCCCGAGTACACCGGCGACGTCGACGGCCTCGGCGCCCAGCGCATCCTCGAGGCCATCCGCGAGGCCGGGCTCGTGAAGAAGTGCCGCTATTACCAGGCGTCCTCGTCCGAGATGTTCGGCAAGGTCCAGGAGGTGCCCCAGACCGAGACCACGCCGTTCTGGCCCCGCTCGCCCTACGGTTGCGCCAAGGTCTACGCGTACTGGCTCACCGTGAACTACCGCGAGAGCTACCAGCTCCACGCCAGCAACGGCATCCTTTTCAACCACGAGAGCCCGCGCCGCGGCGAGACGTTCGTCACCCGCAAGATCACGCGCGCCGCCACCCGCATTTCCCAGGGCCTGCAGGACTCGCTCTACCTCGGCAACCTCGACGCCCAGCGCGACTGGGGCTACGCCAAGGAGTACGTCGAGATGATGTGGCTGATGCTGCAGCAGGACAATCCCGACGACTACGTGGTTGCGACCAACGAGACGCACAGCGTCCGGGAGTTCTGCCAGGAGACGTTCGGGTTGCTCAACCTCGACTGGGAAAAATACGTCCGGCACGACACGCGCTACGAGCGCCCCGCGGAGGTGGACCTGCTCATTGGCGACCCCGCCAAGGCCCGCCGCCAGCTCGGCTGGGAGCCGAAGGTGCGCTTCAAGGAACTGGTGCGCATCATGGTCGAGCACGATCTCGACCTCGCCAAGCGCGAGGCCCAGATCGCGAAGCTGCCCAACCCTTCTTGATGAGAATACCGGATCATTTCCGATGTGGAACTCAGGAAAACAGGAAGGGCGGTTCCGGGCAGGGATCGTCCTTGGATTGGGTGTATGTTTCTGAGTCCCTGATTTCCCCATCAATCGGTTAGCCCTCATGAAACTCTTCATCGCAGGATCCCAGGGCATGGTTGGCTCCGCGCTGGTGCGGCGGTTTGCCCGCGAGGCGGGCGTCACGCTGGTCACGCGCTCCCGCGCCGAGCTGGACCTGACCTCGGCGGCGGCGGTGAATGCCTTCTACGCCGCCGAGAAGCCCGACGCGGCCATCATCGCCGCGGCCAAGGTCGGTGGCATCCACGCCAACGCGACGTACCCGGCCGAGTTTCTCCACGTCAACCTGGCCATCGCGGCGAACACCATCGACGGCGCCCACCGCCACGGCGTGAAGCGCCTGCTGTTCCTTGGCAGCTCCTGCATCTACCCGAAGCACGCGCCCCAGCCGATGCCCGAGGACTGCCTGCTCACGGGTCCGCTTGAGCCGACCAACGAGGCTTACGCCCTCGCCAAGATCACCGGGCTGAAGCTCGCGCAGAGCTACCGCCGGCAGTACGGCGTGCTGTTCCACTCGGCGATGCCGACCAACCTCTACGGCCCCGGCGACAACTACCATCTCCAGAACTCGCACGTCCTCCCGGCGCTGCTGCGAAAGTTTCACGAGGCGAAGGAGGCGGGGTGTTCCGAGGTCACGGCCTGGGGCACCGGCGCGCCCCGGCGCGAGTTCCTCCACGTGGACGACCTGGCCGACGCCTGCGCGTTCCTGCTCACGCTGAAGGACCCGCCCGACTGGATCAACGTCGGCACCGGCACGGACGTCACCATCCGCGAGCTCACCGAGACGGTGGCGGCGGTCACGGGCTTCACCGGCCGCATTGCCTGGGACACCACCAAGCCCGACGGCACGCCGCGGAAGCTGCTGGACGTCTCCCGCCTGACCGCGTTCGGCTGGCGCGCCCGCATTGCGCTGCGCGACGGTATCGCGAGGACCTACCAGGACTTTCTCGCGGAGAAAGCGGCGGGGAAGCTGCGGATGTGAGTCACGGGCGAATGCCCAAGTGATTTCAGCGGGCAATGTAGGGCGGGGTCGCTGACCCCGCCATTCTGGGTTTGATTAGGTCCACACCAAGGCGGGGTCAGCGACCCCGCCCTACATCATTGCCTGAAGCAGGTTTTTTCGCGGGAAAAGCCTTCGCCCAAAACTCAACTCTCAAGGTCAGTCGTCCGCGGCGAAGCCGCCCGCTGAAATCCCTTGGGCGTTGAGCGTTGAATGTTGAATATTGAGCGTTCTGCTCGGGTCCCCGGTCCCGCCGTCCGCCATCGCCGGTCCGTCTTTTCTAGCTTCCCTCCCTGCGCGATAACTCGCTGAATCCTGCCGAGCCCAGCATGGACGATAACGAACAGTTTATCCTCGAGGAGGAGGCGGCGACGCCGAAGAAGTCCTTCTGGGCGCACCTGAACGACCTGCGCACCGCGCTGGTGCGCTCGGCGATCGCGATCGGCCTGGCCCTGGTGATCTGCCTGTTGCTCTCGCCGCAGCTGGTCAAGATCCTCGAGTATCCGCTCACCCGGATCGACATGTTCGAGGCGCCGCGGCCGACGGTCAGCTTCCAGGTGGGCGAGGCCAGGTTCGGGCCCTACCCCGTGACCGCGGAGCAGTTTCCCGGCCTGCCGCCGGGCGAGGCGCCGCAGCTGGTGTTCCAGGTGGGCACGGCGAAGGTCGGACAGGAGCAGGTCGCGACCCTCAAGCTCCTGCCGCCGCCCCCGACCCGCACCCCGTCCCTGGGCATCCACCTGCACAACTTCGGGCCGGCCGAGGGCTTCTTCATCGCCTTCCACGTCGCGATCTACGGCGCGCTAATCGTCTCGGCGCCGTTCTGGGCGTTCTTCCTGGCGCAGTTCTTCCTCCCCGCGCTGAACATCAAGGAGCGCGGGCTTTTCTTCACGTGGATCGGCTGGAGCGTCGCGTTGTTCTTCGCCGGCGTGCTGCTGACCTACTTCGGACTCCTGCCGCTGGCGCTGCGCGCGGCGGTGGAATACTCGCAGCTGCTCGGGTTCGACGCGTACGACTGGCGCGCGGAGGAGTACATCAGCTTCGTCTCGAAGTTCATCTTCGGCATGGGCCTGGGCTTCCAGTTCCCGATCGTCGTGCTGCTGCTGGTCAAGCTCGGCATGATCACCCACCGGCACCTGGCAAAATACCGCCGCCACGTCGCGGTGCTCTGCCTGATCCTCGGCGCCGTGCTCACCACCCCCGAGGTCATCACCCAGGTCTGCATGGCCGTCCCGCTCTACGTCCTTTACGAGGCCTGCATCTGGATCGCGTGGTACTGGGACTGGAAGAAGCGCCGGGCGGAAGGCGCGGCGCCGGCGGCGGAGTAGGAGGTTGAAACGCAAAGTCACGAGGTCGCGAAGGGCTGACGCGAAGGTCGCCCGCCAGCGTGGGTAACTCCCATCCGACCCTTGCGCCGACTTCGCGTCCTCGCGGCTTGGCGCTTCAAGTTGTCCCGCCGCCGCGTGCCTCCACCGAGCGACCGGGCTTGAAACTATCCGGTTTCCGGTCTCCGGTATCCGGTTTTAACATGATCGCCCCCGAAACCTTCAATCACATCGAGAACATCAAGAAGCGCGCCGGACACCTCTGGAGGTTTCTTTGACGTCGACCAGAAACTAAGGGAAATCGAGGCCATGGACGCCCAGATGGGCGCCCCGGGGTTCTGGGACAACAACGAGCGCGCCCAGAAGCACATCGGCAAGCTGAACGCCCTCAAGCGCTCCGTCCTGCCGGTCGTGGCCTTCCAGAAGAAGGTCGATGACGTGGGCGTCATGGTGGAACTGGTCGAGGCCGCCGACGGCGCCGAGCGCGAGACCTACGCCAAGGAACTGGACACCTCCGTCGCCGCCATGGTCGCGGAACTCGACCAGCTGGAGATCGCCTCGTTCCTCACCGGGCAGTTCGACAAGAACAACGCCATCCTCTCCATCCAGTCCGGCGCGGGCGGCACCGAGTCGAACGACTGGGCCGACATCCTCTTCCGCATGTACAACCGCTGGGCCGAGCGTCGCGGCTTCACCGTCGAGGTGCAGGACGTCCAGGTCGGCGACCAGGCCGGCATCAGCAAGGCCAC
>Ga0265327_10004051_pt1 | contig 13283 bp, 10 predicted proteins | sample 41621metaG_FD_202089 | JGI IMG/M metagenome (GOLD analysis project Ga0265327, IMG submission 202089) | Rhizosphere microbial communities from Carex aquatilis grown in University of Washington, Seatle, WA, United States - 4-16-21 metaG | ecosystem: Host-associated > Plants > Roots > Rhizosphere... | reverse complement strand
TCACGGCGGCGAAGCAGGCCATCATGAGGATGCCCGGCAGGATGCCGGCAATGAACAGGGTCGCCACCGGAACGCCGACCGAGGTGCCGTAAATGATCATGGGCACGCTCGGCGGGATGAGGATGCCAAGCGTGCCGCCCGCGGCCACCGTGCCGTAGGCAAGTCCAGGGCTGTAGCCGCGGCGCGTCATCTCGGGACATGCCACCGCACCGATGGTGGCGGCGGTCGCCACGCTCGATCCCGAGACAGCCGCGAACAGGCCGCAACCCGCGGTGGCCGCATGGGCCAGTCCGCCCGGCAGCCGTGCCAGCAGGCTGGCCATGACCGCGAACAGTTCCTTGCTGAGCCCGCTGCGCACGAGGAGCGCACCCATCAGGACGAACATCGGCACGGCAGTCAGCGAAAAGCTGTTGACCGAAGACCATGCGCGGTCGGCCACCGTCATCGGAAAAGGCACCGGGGTCAGGAAATAGATGGCGACCAGCCCGACGAAAGCCAGCGCGAACGCGATCCGCATGCCAGACGCCAAGGCCAGCAGGATCGCAAGGCCAAGCATCAGGCTGACGAAATTCAGCCCGAGCAGTTGCCCGAAATACATCATGCAGAAGCCGCCCACGGTGCCCGCGATCACGCCCAGGCCGGCCTTGGGGCCGCCTGTTAGCCATGCACCGGCACAGGCGGTCAACCACAGCAGCAGGCTGCCGAGGTCGTAGCGCGTGTCGCCCAGGAGCGGTGGCCGGGTCCCGAAGGCCAGCAGTGCGACCACAGCGATCGTGCCCAGGACATAGGGTACGAAGCGCTGCCGGCGGGACATCCGCAACGGCGGTGCGATCCGCTCGATCTCGACCAGGATCGAGGCGCTCAGCATCGCGAGGCCCATCGCGATCGGCAGCTTGGGCAACCATGTCGGCGTCAGCAGCAGGCTGAAGATGCGTGAGCCGTTGCGGTAGTCGGACAGCACCATCAGCGATGCCTGCCAGGCCGCGATGCTCACCACCAGCCAGCCGATCCACGCCACCGCCACCAGCAATTCGCTGCGAGCCTCTCCGACCAGCCGCTGCAGCAACAACTCGACACGCACATGGCCGTCCATCAGGTTCGTGTATGCGGCGCCCAGGAAGATGACGCAGATCAGAACATAGGTGCTGATCTCGGTCGCCCAACTCGTCGGACTGTTGAAGAGATAACGTGCCAGCACGTCATACACGGTGGCCAGGCACATGAAGGCGACGCCGGCACCGGCGAGCCCGTGAAGCGCCGCGGACGCACGGGTGATCCCTCGTGCCGCTGCGGTCGGATGCACCAGGTACTTGAGTTGCGCGATCGCGCCACCATCCGTCGCCAGGACTGCTTCATTCGACATCGGTCGCTCGCTTCAAGCGTTGTTCCAAGGCTCATTATTCATCAGTTGTCCATACCAATACAAGAGGAATCATGAAAGACATAGAGCCTTCATACATCTATTCATTGACATCAGGACCGCTTGAGGACATTATTTGTCCATACAACATGAGGACGATAGACCATCATGAAATCCAGATTCCTGCTGACCTGCTGCGTCTTCGGTGCCTTGGCCGGCCCCGTCGCAGCACAGACCATCAAGTGGACCATCGGCTGGACCAACGCAAACGGTAGCAGCTATGCCGAGACCATCAAGACGGTCCCGGCGCGTATCGACGCCGCCACCAAGGGGCGACTCAAGATCGAGCTCTACGACACGCTCGTGGCAGGCGCCGAGCAGCCCGCCGCGGTGCGCGACGGCCGGCTCGACGGCTCCTTCGCGGTCAGCCCCTGGCTGAGCGCCGAGGCTCCCCTGATGAACTTCGGCCACCTGCCGGGCCTCATCACCGACGTCCCCACCTACCAGAAGCTTCTCGACCCCCTGCTGCGCGCCGAGACTGCGAAGGTTTGGGCCACCAAATACAAGGCTGTACAACTGGCAACCGGGGTGTTCGAGGACCAGTGCCTGATCTCCAAAGTGCCACTGCGCACCGTCAGTGATTTCTCGGGCAAGAAGGTCCGGGTGCACAACACCGAGGCCGCCGCGTTGATGAGCAAGATCGGTGCCGTTCCCACACCGGTGCCGTTCGCGGAGATCACGCCGGCGCTGCAGCGCGGCATCGTCGACGTCGTGATGACCTCGGTCGGTACTGCCAACGGGATGGGCTTTCCCACCGTAGCGAAGAACTTGTCGATCTGGAGGATCGGAACCATCGTTCCGTGGTCCTTCGTGGTCAACGAAGCGGTATGGGCGAAGCTGCCGGCCGATCTCAAGCCGGTTGTCTCGGCCGAATTCAGGCGCATCGAGGACGAACACTTCGCCCGCAATGCCCAGTTCTCCAAGGAAAGCATCGACCGCCTCGTGAGTGCAGGAATGACGCTCTACGTGGCGACGCCCGAAGAACAGGCGCGGATGTTCGCGCCGGCGAACACCGACGCGGTGTACGAGAACTGGTACGCGCTCAATGAGCGCTCTGGCACCGACGGTCGCGCGCTCGTGAAGAAGATCAACGAACTGAAAGCCAAGCCATGACGCAGGCGCCCTCCCCCGGTGCGATCTTGGGTTTGATCGAGTCGGCCGGCCAGGCCGCACTCGATGCGGACAATGCCGAGGCCGCGATCCGTGTGCTTGCGCGCGCCTGCTTCGACACCCTCGGCGATCGCGAAGCCCACCTGAGGCCAGGCGCCTTGCTGCCCGGCGAACGGCAGTATTTCATTGCCGGGGCATTCATGGTGGCGCCCGACCTGCGTCACCACATGCTGGTCGGCAACATCGGCTTTCCGCCCGAACAGGAGCGCCTGATGGTGCCCATCGACGGCGGCCATCCGGGCCGGGTCTACGCCAGTCGGAGGAAGCTGATCCTCGAAAACACCGACCAGCATGGGGAGTTCCGCCAATACCTGAAGACCTCGCGCATGGGCTCAACCCTTTTCGCGCCAATGATCTGGAAGGGCCAGTTCCTCGGGCAACTGGTCATGGCCGCGCAGGCCCGCTACACGATGCGGGAATGTGACCTCGAAGCCATCGTGGCTTTGTCGCGCGTTGCCACCGGCGCCTGGGTGGCGCACGGCGGTCCGGCCTGGCTGGCGGCCGCGCACCCTCCCTCGAACGGCTTCTACGTCGACAAGGCCGGCGTCGACGCCTGAGACCGACGCCTATGGATCCAGGTAGCCCATCGAACGGGCCTCCTGCTCCAGCGTTTCACGGTCGGCTGGATCGGCGATCGCGATCATGCATCGCACGCGATGGTCGATCGATCGGTCGCGCAGGCGGGCCACACCATGCTCCGTGGCCACGATGTCTGCATCGGAGGCCGCCACCGTCGCCGGCCCCGAAAGGCGGGACACGATACGCGCACGCCCACCAGCGCCAGCGCGGGTCCGCGAGGGGAGCGCCACGATCGCCTGTCCGCGCGGCGCCAGCGGTGCGGCTCGCAGGAAGTCGCCGAGTCCGCCGACGCCCCCGACCCAGCGCAGCGTTCCTTCTGCAGTGCGCACCGATTCGGCGTTGACCTGCCCCAGCAAGTCGACTTCGATCGCACTGTTGATTGCCACGAAGTCCGGCAGCGCCGCGATCGCAACAGGATCGTGCGTGCGGGCCGGTTCACACAGCATGAGGGAGCGATCCCCATGGCTGGCGCGGTACAGCGCAGCGCTGCCGTAGACGCTGCCGACCACGGCAAAGCGGCATCCGACCGGCTTGCGCGAATGATCGACGACGCCTGAAACCACCAGGCGATGCATGGCATCGGTGAGCATCCCGGTGTGGATGCCGAGATGGCGATGGCCTTCGAGCGCGGCCAGCACCGCCGAAGGCATGGCGCCGATTCCCACCTGCAGGCAAGCGCCATCCGGCACCAGCTCGGCCACCACGCGCGCCAGTCGGAGTTCGATCGCCGTCGCGGCTAACTCCGCGGCGAGGGAGGGCAGGTACGCGGTCTCGATGGCCCGGTCGAGGGCGATGTCGGCGGGCCACTCGGCGCCTTCCAGGCTCGGCGCGAGGCTGTTGATCTCCGCCACCACCGCACGCGCCTGCCGCGCGGCCTCGATGATGTAGCCGTGCGAGGCGCCGAGCATCAATCGACCGTCGGGCGCGCGCGCCAGGCTGACCAGTGCCACGTCGCAGCGCTCGATGCGCTGACGGTAGACATCGCCGCAGCGGCTGTAGGGGACCGGACTGATCCGCAGCCGATGCGACGACCCCAGCGTACCGGCGCTGCCCATGCCGCCGAAGGTCGTGAGCACTGTGCCCGAAGGCAAGGCCGCGGCCGCGACCGAAAAGGGGACGCCGAGCGTCACACCGAAAGAGCATTCGAGGCCGGCGTCGCCCAGTGATTTCAATAGCGCTACCGGCTCGCTGGTCATGTGCGAGCAGACGATCTGGTCGCCCTCCCGAATCAGCGCGGCCCAGTCGATGGTGGTCACGCTCAGGCCTTGAAGGGAACCTCGGCCGCGAAGTGTTCGGCGATCGCCTGTCGCGTGGCGATCCAAGGTCCGTTCGGCTTCAGGCTGGCCGCCTTGACATGGGAAAGGAATTTTTCGAGCGCCCAGATCCGGCCAGGCCGGCCGATGATGCGCAGGTGCAACCCGATCGACATCATGTTCACTTCATGCGCGCCTTCGCGCAGCGCCCATTCGAAGTTGTCGATCGCGTACTTGAGCCATTGGTCCGGCGTGTACGAGGGCGCCGACCACATCTTCATGTCGTTGTTGTCGACCTGATAGGGCAGCACCACGATCGGCCTGCCTTCGTGATGGTCCCAGAAAGGCTCGTCATCACTGAGGTCGTCCATGTGATAGCGGAAGCCCTCTTCGATCAGCAGCCGCCGAGTGTTGCCCGTGGTGAGGTAGCGCGACAGCCAACCGGAGGGGCGCGTGCCGGTGCTCTTCTCGATCGATTCGGCGGCCTTGCGGATGTAGGCCCGCTCCTCGTCCTCGCTCATGCTGAACTGGTGGCCCCAGCGGTAGCCGTGCGATGTCACCTCGTGGCCCTGGCGCACGATCTCCCGCGTGAGTTCTGGCGCCCGCTCCAGCGCCAGCGCGCAGCCCGTGAAAGTAGCGGTGATGCCATGCGCTTCCAGCAGGCGCATCACGCGCGGAGCGCCGCGCCGGATACCGTACTGATAGTTCGACTCGTTGCCATAGTTCCTGACTGGCCTCTTGAGCGCGATGCCCATTTCGTCCACGGGTTCGGGATACTTGTCGCCATCGAGGATGTTCGCTTCCGCGCCTTCTTCGACATTGACGACGATCGACAACGCCAGATGCGCATCGTTTGGCCAGAGATAGGCTTTCTTGCCGCGTTGGTAGTTCATGAATGAGACCCGAATACGGTTGCATAAAGTTGTACGGACATATTATGATGATGACAGGCACGTGGGGCAAGGCCCTGCAGACGGAAGATCGACGACCATGAGTTCAGTGAATCTCCACATCGAAGGGCCCGTTGCACGACTGACCATCGACAACCCGGACCGTCGCAACGCGATGTCGCGCGCCATGTGGCGCTCGGTGCCCGCGCTCACGGCGCAGGCCCGCGCCCACCCGGCGGTCCGCCTGCTGGTGCTCCAGAGCGCCACCCCAGGGGCATTCTGCGCCGGGGCGGACATCAGCGAATTCGAATCCACGCATTCGTCGGACGAAGAATCGCGGCGATCGGCAGCCGAGATCGAAGCCGCGATCGATGCGCTGGCCGATTTCGACCTGCCGACGCTGGCGCTGATCGACGGCACCTGCATCGGCGGCGGCATGGCGCTGGTCCTGGGCTGTGACATACGCCTGGCCACCTCCCGCTCCACCTTCTCGATCACGCCGGCGAAGCTGGGCTTGTCCTATCACCCCAACGACATTGCGCGTCTGTACCGGCTCTGCGGTCCGGCGATCACGGCCGAGTTTCTGTTCGCCGCGCAGATGTGGCCGGCCTCACGCTGCGTCGAATGCGGCCTCCTCAATCAGATGTTCGACGCCGATGACTTCGAGGGCGGGTGCCGGCAATTGCTCGGCGCTATCGCGGGCAACTCTCTCGATGCCCAGTTGGCGCTCAAGCGAGGCATCGCCGCCGCCGCATCGGCGTCGCCCGAGGCGATCGCGCGGGCCGAGATCGAATTCGCGACCCTGTTCGCTGGCCGCGACTTCATCGAAGGGCGCAGCGCGTTCCTCGCCAAGCGCCCGGCCGTCTTCCCCTCCCACCGTTCCTGAGAACCACCCCATGACGACGCCCGAAGCGCAAGCGCGCACCTACACCGACTCGATCGAGCGCTTCCTCGACCTGATCGAGAACACCCGCTTCGACGACCTGCCCGACGACGCGGTCCGCGCCGGCAGCATCTTCTTCCTCGACACGGTGGGGGTGGCCTGCGCGGGAAAGCTGGCGCCGAAGATGGACGCGATGGTCGAGGCCGCCTCGCGCTGGGGCACGGGCGGCGACCAGGGCGTTTCGGTCTGGAACACCGGCACGCTGGCCAGCGCACCGGTGGCCGCGCTGCTCAACGGCTACCAATGCCACGCGCTCGAATATGACTGTGTCTACGAACCCGGCGTGGTGCTGCCGACTGCTCCGATCCTGGCCGCGCTCATGGCCCGGGCCGAAGTGCTGGCCCAGCAAGGCCATCCCCCGAGCGGCAGGCAATTGCTCACCGCCTTCATCGTGGCGATCGAGCTGTCCTGCACACTGGCGCTGGCGAGCCGCAGCGCCATGATCTTCTTCCGGCCGTCGACCACCGGCGTGTTCTCGGCCCTGGCCGCCGTCGCTTCGCTGTCGCCCTTGCCGCGCGACCAACTGCGCCATGCATTCGGCATCGCCTACTCGCAGATGTGCGGGCCGATGCAGGCGCACGAGGAGGGCTCGATGATGCTCGCCATGCAGATGGGTTTCGCCGCCCGCAACGCGCTCCAGGCGTACGACATGGCGGCGCTCGGTATCACCGGGCCGGCGCAGGTGATCGACGGGCGCTTCGGCTTCTTCAACAACTTCGAGCGCGGGGGCGACATGCCCACCGCCCTGGCCCGCCTCGGCGCCCCCTGGAAGGTGACGCAGCTTTCTCACAAGCCCTTTCCGAGCGGCCGCGTGACCCACGGCGCGATTCATGGCCTGCGTCTTCTCCAGGCTGAGTACGGCCTGGCGCGCGAGACCGTCGGCGACCAGGTCTTGCGCATCACGGTCGGAATGCCGCCGCTGGGCGTGCGTCTGGTCGGCCGGCCCATGGTCTCCAAGCCGGCGCCCAACTATGCCCGGTTGTGCGTGCCATTCGTCTCGGCCAGCGAACTGCTGCACGGTGGCGTCGATCCCGGCAGCTTCGTTGCTTCGAGGCTGGCCGATCCGGCGATCGAGGCGCTCGCGCGCAGGATATCGGTCGTCGAAGTGCCGCATCCCGATCCGAATGCTTTCTACCCGCAGCACCTGAAGGTCGAGCTCGCGGATGGTCGCATCATCGAGCGCGACATTCCGTACGCATGGGGCCACCCCGAGCTGCCGCTGACGGTCGCGGAACGGGAGCAGAAGTTCAAGCTCTGCTGGCACCTCACGCACGATCGGACGCCGGCCGAGGATGCCGCGCTCGAGCAGGCGCTGGCGTGGCTGTCGGCGATCGAGCGAGCAGACGATTGCCTGCCGTTGATCGCACTGCTGCGAGGACCTCGCGTCGCCTCCTGAGTCCGGCCCGCGGTCAGTGCTTCGGCCTGGCGGTGCCCAGCCAGGTTCCGGCCAGCACCAGCAACAGCCCCACCAGATGCCAGACGGACAGCTGCGCACCGAAGAGGACGACGGAGAAGCCAATGCCGAAGATCGGCAGCCAGTAGAAGAACAGCGCCGAGCGCATCATGCCCACCGACGAGATGGCGTAGTACCAGCCGACGTTCGAGACAGCGGTGCCGATGACGCCTGAATAGAGCACCAGCATCCACGTTCTCAGGTCCATCGATTGGGGCGGAAGCAGGCTGCCACGGTTCTCGATCGCGGCGTGCAGCACCAGCATCAACGTGCCGGCAAAGTAGATACCCCAGCCGATGACGAGCGCATCGAGCCGTTGCGCGAGCCGCTGGACGATCGCACCACCCAGCACGAAGGACAGCAGCGCCGCGAACAGGGCCAGCTCTCCCTTGCCGGCGGACCCGACCGCACGGCCTTCGTGCTGCAGGATCACCAGCGCGACGCCCGAGAGTCCCAGCGCCAGGCCGGCCATCCGAATCCCCGAGACCCGCTCGCGAAAGACCAGCGCCGACACCAAAGCGGACAGCGCCGGACTCAATGCCATCACCAGCGATGCGTTGGTGGCGGCCGACAGATGCATGCCGCGAGAAAAGAGCAGTTGATTGGCGTACACCATCATGAAACCCGCGATCAGCAGCGCCCCGAGTTGCCGACGGTCAATGCGCGGCAAGCGGCGGTCTCGCAACAACAGGCAGACGGTCAGAATCGCACTGGCCACCACCATGCGCAGCGTTCCGACCCAGATCTCGTCGAGCACCTGTGTCAGTGCCTTGACCACCGGGATGTTGAGTCCCCACGCCAGCATGATCGCCAGCAACATGGCGTAGATCGCCGCATGCGCCGGCGCGGTAGCGATTCTCAACTCAGCTCGGCTTCACGATCAAGTTCTCCGCCTCGACTTCCTTGTCGTTCAACCGTGCGAGGCCTGGGTGTGCATTTCGCGCTGGCGCCGAAGCCATGTGATGGCCCTGCCGCCCAGGGAGCGCTGCAGTTGCTGCTCGGCAAAGTCGATGGCATCCAGCAGATCGAACAGGTCGATCCCGGTGGAGAAGCCGCTCTGCCCGGCCATCAGCACGAGGTCCTCGGTCGCCACGTTGCCGGCCGCACCCGGGGCGAATGGGCAGCCTCCGATGCCGCCGACGCTGGCATCGAAGCGCCGCACACCCGCTTCCAGCGCCGCCCAGGCGTTGGCCACGCCCATGCCGCGCGTGTCGTGGAAATGAACACCCAGATGCTCGGAGGGCACGACCTGCAACAGCGCGGCCAACCTTTGCTTGACCTGTCCGGGCGATGCCGCGCCGATGGTGTCGGCGATCACGATCTCGCCGGCACCGGCGGCATGCATGCGCTGCGCGGCCTGGAGCACGGCATCGAGCGGGGTCGGGCCTTCGAAGGGGCAATCGAAGGCCACGGCCACGTAGGCCCGCGTGCGCAGGCCGAGGCGCCGAGCCTCGATCAGCGTCTGCTCGCTAACCTCGGTGGCCTGGTCGAGCCCCATGTTGATGTTCCTGCGGTTCATGGTTTCGGTGGCCGAAAGCACGACGGCGATCTCCTGCGCGCCGGCCGCGACCGCACGCTCCAGCCCTTTGAGGTTGGGAACCAGCACGGACGCGCGCAGTTCCGGCAAGGCGGCCGACACGCGCGGCACGAGGTCGGCCGCGTCGGCCATCTGCGGCACGGCCTTGGGTGAAACGAAGCTGGTCGCTTCGATACTTTGCACGCCGGCCGCGGCCAGCAGTCGGATCAACTGCAGCTTGGCATCGGTCGACACAGCGATCTGCTGGTTCTGCAGACCATCGCGCGGCGACACATCGGTGATGTACAAGGGCCCGCCCATCATTCGATTCCGAGCGCGCCCGACTCGGCGAGTGCGGCGATGCGTTGCTCTTCATAGCCCAGCAACTCGGCCAGCACGCGTCGTGAATCGCGACCGACGCCCGGTGGAGTCTCGAAGCGCGTGGCGTTCGCGCTATCGGAAAACTTCATCGGCACGCCGGGCATGCGCACTTCTTCCCCGGTGGCAAGTCGGGTCGATACCACCATGTCGCGCGCCAGTACCTGGGGGTCGGCGAGCGCCTGCGCGAAGTTGTTGACCGCGCCGCACGGGATGCGCGCGCCTCTCAGTCGTTCGAGCCACTCGGCCGTGCTGTGCTTGCGGAACTCCTCGCCGATCGCCGCGTCGATCAACGCCTTGTCGGCCAGCCGCGCGGGTTGTGCCGCGTACTCGGGCTTCATCAGCATCGGCAGCGGCAGCATCTCGATGAAGCGCGCAAAAAAGGCGTCGCCGATGCAGGCGACCACCACGTGCCCATCCGACGTCGGATAGACGTTGTAGGGCACATGCACGAAGTGACCATTGCCGATCCGGTCCGGCACGTGGCCGGACATGAGGTACATGGTCGCCATGTAGTTGAGCAACGAGATTTGCACGTCCAGCATCGACACGTCGACATGCTGCCCCCGGCCGGTGGCCTGGCGTGCAACGATGGCGGCCAGCACGCCCATCGCGCCGAAGATGCCGCCGCCCAGGTCACCGATCGGGATGCCCGAGCGCGTCGGCGGCATCTCTGGCTCGCCCGTGATCGACATGCCGCCGCCCATGGCCTGCACGACCTGGTCGAAGGCGGGGCGCTGCGTGTCGGGCCCGGTCTCGCCGAAGCCGGACACGGTGCAGGTGATGATGCGCGGATTGATCGCCGACAACGTGTCGTGGTCGATGCGCAGGCGGCGCGTGACGCCGGCGGAGAAGTTGTCGAACACCACGTCGGCCTGGCGGACCAGATCGTAGAGCACCGCCAGGCCCTCTTCCGACTTGAGATCGAGCGCGACGCTTTCCTTGCCGCGATTGAGCGTGAGGAAGTAGGCGCCCATGCCGTCGCGCGCATAGTCCGGCGAGCCGGCCAGCAATTTTCGCGTGGCTTCGCCGTCGCCGGGCGGCTCGATCTTGATGCAGCGCGCACCGAGGTCGGCGAGCTGCATGGTGCCGAAAGGTCCCGACAGCATGTGGGTCAGATCGAGCACCACCAGTCCGTCCAGTGGGCGCTTGTTCAGGTTTGTCATCGTTGTTGTCGGATTCAATGAAAAGTGCGGCGCTCGTGCGCCGAATGGCGTCAGGGGACGCTGAAGGGGGCCGCCCGCTTACTTCGCCGCGACCGCGGTCAGGCCGGTCAGCTTGCCGGTCGTCGCGTTCCAGTCCTTCACGCACTGCGGCCCGCAGCGTGCCGCCCAGCGCGGCAGGACACGCTCCTCGATGGCCTTGCGACTCAGGGCGACGTCCGCCGGGTTCAGCGGGACCAGGGTCATGTTGGCCGCCGGGCCTTCCGAGCACGCGCCTGTGCCGGTATTGCATGCAATCCCGAGATCGTTCTCGCGAACGTTCTGATCGAAGACCTTCTTCTCGTACTTGGCATATTCGGCCTGGATCACCTTCTGCGTGTCGGGCGACAGCTTGGCCCAGCTCTTCGGGCTGGCCGCGACCGCACCGGAACCCCAGTTGACCGGCAACGGATACATGAACTTGGCGCCCTCGTACCACTTGGCCTTGTAGCCACCCAATGTGCCGGAGATTGCGCAGTCGATCACGCCATTGACCAGCGCCTGCTGGATATCCGAATAATTCATGTTCACGCCGGAGGCGCCGAAATACTCGACGAAATCGGCCTGCGAGGCGCCTGAGACACGAATCTTGCGGCCCTTGATGTCTTCGAGCCCTTTCATCTCATTTCGGCAATAGAAGATCTGGGCCTGGTAGGAGGTGAGGGCCAGCAGCTTCAGGCCCTGCTGCTTCTCGTAGTACTCGGCCAGATGCGGTCGGAAGGCGTTCTTGACCTTCTCGAAGCTCTCGATCGTCGGCGCCACGCCTGCCAGGTCGATCGCGTCGTTGATCGCGTTGTCGCCAGCCAGGAAGCCCAACTGGGTGGTGCCGACGTCGTACAGGCCCTGACGCAGCAGCTTCATGACCTCGCCACCCTTCAGGCCCATTTCGTTCCAGGGTTTGATCTGCGCCGTGACGTTGCCGTTGGTGGCTGCGGGAATCACCTTGTTCCACAACGGCTGCTCGAGCTCCTGGGACTGGGTCGTGATGCCGATGTTGCCAACCACGTTGAGATTGATCTTCGTGTAGGTCTGCGCCAAGGCGAGGGGCATGGCGCAAGCCATCGAAGCGGTGACCAATGCAAGCTTGAGAGATTTCATGAGGACCCCTGGTGGTGTAGAGAGGAGAAAGGAACGGGAGACGGAATGAAAAAAGACGGAACTGGGACCGGAACTGGGGCATAAGGCCTCAGCGCTTGCCGGACGCGTACAGGTCAGGCAGCCACATCGCGATCTGCGGGAACAGGATCAGCAGTCCGATCATCAGCAGCATGGCTGCCGCGAAAGGCAGCGAGCCGACGACGATGTCCCTGAAGCGACCGCCGCCGCGCACCGACTGCACGACGAAAAGGTTCATGCCGATCGGCGGCGTGATCAAGGCCAGCTCGATCAGGATCACGAAGATGATGCCGAACCAGACCGGGTCGTAACCCAGGGCCTTGACGATCGGCACCACGATGGGCGTGGTCGCCACCATCAGTGTCAGGGTCTCGACGAAGCATCCCAGCACCAGGTACACGGCAACGATCGCCAGCATCACGTAGACCGGCTTCCAAGTGAGGCTGGCCACCGCCTTGACCGCGACGTCCGTCAGTCCGATGGTCGACATCACGAAGTTCAGGAAGAACGCGGCGATGACGATCAGCATCACCATCGAGGTGGTGCGCATGGTGCCCTCCAGCGCTGCCCACATGTTGGGCCATGCGAACTTGCCCGATATCACGACGTAGAGCAGCGTCCCGACCACGCCCAGCGCCGACGCTTCGGTCGGCGTCGCCCAGCCCAGGTAGATGGAGCCCACGACCAAGCCGAAGAGGTAGAACGTGGGCGCCAGGTGGAACAGGGCCTTCCAGCGTTCGGGCCAGCTCGCCTTTGGCTTGCGCGGGGCGAGGTCCTTGCGCACCACGCACAAGATGAACACCACCAGCGAGAACACCACGGCCATCAACAGGCCTGGCGTGAAGCCGGCGAGGTACAGGTCGGAGACCGAGGTCTCCGACAGCGCGCCATACAACACCATGTTGATGCTGGGCGGAATCAGGATGCCCAGCGTGCCGCCCGCGGCGATGGTGCCGAGAAAGAGCGAGGGCTTGTAGCCGAACTTCTTCATGCTGGGGATGGAGACCGTGCCCACTGTCGCGGCGGTCGCCACGCTCGAACCCGAGGTGGCGGCGAAGAAGGCGCTGGCCGCGATGTTGGTGTGCATCAGTCCGCCCGGAATGTGGCCGACCCACTTGTCGAGCGCCTCGAACATCTTCTCGGCCATGCCCGAACGCAGCAGCAACTCGCCCATCAGGATGAACATCGGAACGGCCACGAGAACGAAATCGGCCGAGGCGCCCCAGGCGATCTCGCCCGCGCCGCGGATGATTGGCAAGGGGGTATAGAGCTCGGCGAGGGTGACGCCGAGGATCGCGAGCCCCGAGGCCACGAAGAGGCTGCTGCAGACAAAGAAGAGCAGCAGGAAGACTGTGACGGCGAG
>Ga0265327_10004050_pt1 | contig 13288 bp, 13 predicted proteins | sample 41621metaG_FD_202089 | JGI IMG/M metagenome (GOLD analysis project Ga0265327, IMG submission 202089) | Rhizosphere microbial communities from Carex aquatilis grown in University of Washington, Seatle, WA, United States - 4-16-21 metaG | ecosystem: Host-associated > Plants > Roots > Rhizosphere... | reverse complement strand
GGCTTCATCGAATTCACCAGAAATCAAGGGATAACAGCCCCAATTCTGGCAAATTCACCGCCGCTTGAAAACCCCTATAAACCAATATTTATGCGGGTTATAGAGGTATTTCAGGGGCGACTAAGTAAGCCAAATTAACCCTAAGATTGGCAAATTCTGGCTGCCATACAAGCTGTGTTGAATAGTCGGTGCTTTTATCTCTGCCCAGATCCACTCGACTAATGCCGGCTGATAAGCGCAAATGGTCAGTCGGGTACCAAATTCCCCCAAGTTCCCTGGTCGAAAAACTGGAGCTGTTGTCGGAATCATCGTGCCGGTAATAGGCCCCAACCGTTACATCAGTGAAGTAATACTCGGCCTGTAGTTCTTCGTGGGTTGTATATTGATTGTCTGAAATTTTTATCGGGGGGTTCAGCTTTATCGTTGCGTCAAAGTCAGTTTTAGAACGGCTCAGGTGAACTCCCACCCCACCAAAACTGGAATCTCTGGCGAATAAACCAGCCCCTATGCTTGAAAATGTTGTGTCGTTTTTATCAAGATTAGAATCTGTCTGTGATTTTTGACGAAACCCATCAAGAGTAACACCAATTTTTTCGGTATTCGGAGCAGGAAAAGTTAACGAAGCGTCAACGCCGTAATTCCAAAAATCTTCATTATTGCTGCTATCAGTGCTTTTATCGTAGTAAGCAATACCGGTAAACCACGAATCCTTAACTGCATCGTTAGCACCGGCCACGCCGACGAAGGATATTGCCAGAAAAGCAAGTATAGTTCTAATTTTATTGATCATTTCTTATTTTCCACAGTGAGCAACAGTGTTTGGAATTGTCGCCATAAGGCATATACACCTGTGCGCCGATTATAACTGGTATTAGTAATGCTCTGCCTTCTGCTCCCTGCTGAGCAGGTTTTCCACCGCGACACGCGGCGACAGCCCTTCGGATAGGACGCGATTGACTTCCCTGGTGATAGGCATGTCGACGCCCATCTTTTGTGCCAGGTCGTGGACTTCGCGCGTGGTGGGGATGCCTTCGGCGACGTGGCCGAGGGAGGAGACGATTTGTTCCAGGGTTTCGCCGGTGGCGAGACGCAGGCCAACGGTGCGGTTGCGCGAGGCGTCGCCGGTGCAGGTGAGCACCAGGTCGCCGGCGCCGGCCAGACCCATAAAGGTTTCCAGCCGTCCGCCCAGCGCCATGCCGAAGCGGGTGATTTCGGCCAGGCCGCGCGTAATCAAGGCGGCGCGGGCATTGTTGCCGAAGCCCATGCCGTCGCTGATGCCGGCGGCGATGGCCATCACGTTCTTCAGCGCGCCGCCGACGGCGACGCCGACCACGTCGTTGCTGGAGTAGACGCGCACGCTGCCGCCGTGTATCGCTGCTGCTGCCTCCTGCGTGAAGCCGTTGTCGGTGGAAGCCAGCGTCATCGCCGTGGGCAGCCCCTTGGCCAGTTCCCCGGCAAAGCTGGGGCCGGACAGGATGCCGCGCCTCTGGCTATCCGGCAGCTCTTCGGCGGCGACCTGGTGCATTAGCTTGGCGCTGCCGCGTTCCAGCCCCTTGTTCGCCCATACTACCGGCGCCGTACAGCCGCTGGCGACAATCTCATGCAGCGCATGGCGGAAGCCGGCGGTGGGAACTACCGAAAGGATGAGGTCGGTATCGCGTAACGCAGTCTGGAAGTTGCTCTCGACCTGCAGGTTATCGGGAAAGGCATAGTCGCCCAGGTAGCGCGGGTTGGCGCGCGCCTGGCGCATTTCCGCCACTTGTTGCGGGTTGCGCGCCCATAGCACGACAGGATGGCTGCGTGCCAGGTGGATGGCGAGCGCGGTGCCCCAGGCGCCGGCGCCGAGTACGGTGATTTTCATGGATGAGTACCTCTAAAATGAGTTCTGGAGATGCTCATAGCCCCCACACTTTGGAAGATTGGATATAGCCGGTCAGGCCGTCGCGGTGGCGCACCTTGGCCCAGCCGCTGGGGGAGGCTTCCAGCAATTCCAGCGACACATCTTTTTCCGTGCGGAACACCAATGGCGCACCCTCGTCGGCGCTTTCGCGCACTTCTGCCTGCGGCGCGGTGACCAGCACCATGTGCTTGGCGGCGAGCTGTTTGGCTTCGATCCAGGCCAGTTCGCCACGATTGTCGCGCACCTTGATCCAGTCGCCCAGGTTGACCACGACTTCGACCGGATAGTACTGGCTGACGATGAACAGCTTTTTGGCCTGGGCGGAAGGCGCGTCGTACAGCACGGCTTTGTCGGTCGCCACGGAGCGGTAATCCAAGGCCCAAGCCATTGCCGGCAGCAGCGCCGGCAGTGCCAGAAGCAGCTTGGTCAGGACTTTCTTAATGCGTGGTAGCTTCGCTTGCACCGGCTTGTTGCGTCTGTTGCTGCTTCTGCTGGGCGTAGATCGCTTCGAAGTTGATCGGGTTGAGCAACACCGGCGGGAAGCCGGCGCGGGTCACCACGTCGGAGATGGTCTCACGGGCATAAGGGAACAGGATGTTGGGGCAGGTGACGCCGAGGATGCCTTCCAGGGTTTCGTTCGGCACATGGCGAATCTGGAAGATGCCGGCTTGGGCGACTTCCACCAGGAACACGGTCTTGTCTTCCAACTTGGAGGTCACGGTGATGGTAACGACCACTTCGTACACGCCATCATTGAGGGTGTTGGCGGCGTTGCGCAGCTCGATGCCGACTTGCGGAGTTTCGCGCTGCAAGAAGACCTGCGGTGCATTCGGGATTTCCAGCGACAAATCCTTGACGTAGATTTTTTCGATACCGAACGCGGCGGCATCTGCCGGTTGTTCTTGCGCGGGTTGTGCTTGCAGTTCGTCTTGCTCGGCCATGGCGATTCCTTAAGAAATTGATGGTAATGAATTCGAGGCGCTATTTTAGCCGCAAACCACGCGCTTTTGAAAGTTACTTAGGGAAGCCCTGAATAAGTGAGCGAGCGGGATAAAGTGCAAGGCGCACGGAGCGCAGAACACGAGACATATCATATAGATAGGCGAGTTGGCGAGCACCGCGCAACGCAGCAATTTGCCCGCGCAGCCACTTATTCAGGGCTTCCTCAGGATGTCCTCAGGCCGCCAGCAGCGTGTCCAATCCCCCCGCCTGGTCAAGCGCGCGCAACTCGTCAAAGCCGCCCACATGGTGTTCGCCGATGTAGATTTGTGGCACCGTGCGGCGCCCGGTTTTTTCCATCATTTCCATGCGCATTTGCGGGTCGATGTCTACGCGCACTTCGCTGATTTGGCCGATGCCCTTGCTTTGCAACAGGCGTTTCGCGTTGACGCAGTAAGGGCAGGTGGCGGTGGTGTACATGGTGATACTCGCCATTATTTTACCACCGGCATATTGGCTTGCGTCCAGGCGTTGATGCCGCCCTTGAGGTTGTAAAGACGGGCGAAGCCATTTTTTTTCAGCATCGCGCAGGCGCTGGCGGAGCGCACCCCGCCCTGGCAATTGATCAGCAGCGGCTTGTCCTTGTATTTGGCCAGGCTTGCCAACTGGGTGTCGAGTTGCGCCACGGGGATGTTGCGTGCTTCGGCGATATGTCCGCTGGCGAATTCCGTTTCGTTGCGCACATCCAGGATGAGCGCGTTTTCGCGGTTGATCAGCATGACCGCCTCGCTGGGCGAGACATCGGCCGCGCCGGCCGCGCCGCGCCGCAACATGGGCCACAGCAGCATGGCGCCGGAGCCGATGGCGAGGCCGATCAGCCAGAGGTTTTGGGTCAGGAATTTCAAGTTAAGCTCCTTTAATTTTCGCAGGTTTCTTTAACCCGGGTAATTCATTAGGACGCGAGATGATGGCGAGGCAGGTTGCAAGACAGTTTTGCCGCTTGGGAGAAGTCCATAGTTTTGCCTATGGACGCCGAACAAGCGGTGAAAATGGCCGCAACCTGTCCGCCAGCACTCGCGTAGGCGCATGGCGCCGCCTAATGGATTATCCGGGTTTTAGACCACATCGGGCCAGGATTTTATCCATTGGGCAGAATTTGGTGAAGCCACTCTGCACCAGATTGGCGCCGACGAACGCAGTAAACCATAGCCAGGACAAATGCGACTGGTCGGCTTGCCCATAACGATGGGCCAATGCCAGCGACAACAGGATGAAGCAGCCGGCGATGATGCGTACAACATTATTAATGGTCATGATGACACTCCTTCAAGGCGCTTGTAGTTGAATGCATAGTACAGCACCGGGATCACCACCAGCGTCAGCATGGTGGATACCAGGATGCCAAAGATCAGAGAAATCGCCAAACCGTTGAAAATCGGGTCGTCGAGGATGAAGAAAGCGCCGATCATGGCTGCCAGCCCGGTCAGTACAATCGGCTTAGCGCGCACGCTGCCGGCGCGGATTACCGCTTGCTGGAATGCCACGCCCTGCGCCACCTGCTGGTTGATGAAGTCCACCAGCAGGATGGAGTTGCGCACGATGATGCCGGCCAGCGCGATCATGCCGATCATGGAGGTGGCGGTGAACTGCGCGCCCAGCAGGGCATGGCCGGGCATGACGCCGATAATGGTCAATGGAATCGGCGCCATGATGATGAGCGGGGTCACATACGACTTGAACTCCGCCACCACCAGCAGGTAGATCAGGATCAGGCCTACCGCATAGGCCAGCCCCATGTCGCGGAAGGTCTCGTAGGTGATCTGCCATTCGCCGTCCCACTTGATGCTGTAGCCGGCGTAGGGGTCTTGCGGCTGGGCGATGAAATGTTCGCCCAAGGTGCCACCTTCTTTCAGCGCCATGCCGTTGATGGCGGAACGGATGCCGAACATGCCGTACAGCGGGCTATCCAGCTTGCCCGCCATGTCGCCCACCACGTATACCACCGGCAGCAGGTCCTTGTGGTAAATAGTCTTTTCGCGCACGGTGTCGTCGGCCTGCACCAGCTCCGATAGCGGTACCAGCGCGCCATCCTTGGCCCGAACCCGCAGCTTGAGCAGCTCGTCCAGGTTGTTGAGCCGTTCCGGCGGCAGCGAGATACGCACCGGCACCTCGTACTTGGCGCCCGGACTGTGCGTTGGCGTCACGTATTCGCCGCTTAAGCTCATTTTCATGGTTTCGACGATGTCCTTTTGCGACACGCCCATCAGCGCCGCCTTGCTTTGCAGCACGCGCAGCAGCACCTTGTCGGCGCTGTCTTCCACGCTGTCGTCGATGAACACGATGTCGGCGTTGCCGGCGAAGCCTTGCCGTACCTGCTTGGCCACCGCCATCTGGCCTTCGTAGTCCGGGCCGTAAACTTCGGCCACGATGGGCGACGGCACCGGCGGGCCGGGCGGAACTTCGACGATTTTCAAATCCGCGCCATGGCGGTCGGCGATCAGCTGCAAGGCCGGCCGCACCTTGACGGCGATCTGGTGGCTTTGCTGGTCGCGGTGGTGCTTGTCCACCAAATTGACCTGGATGTCGCCCAGCTCCGGCATGGCGCGCAGGAAATACTGGCGCACCAGGCCGTTGAAGTTGATCGGTGAGGCGGTGCCGGCGTAGGCTTTGTAATCGGTCACTTCCGGCACCGTGGCGAGATAGGCGCCCATTTCGCGCAGTACCGCCGCGGTTTTTTCTACCGGCGTGCCGACCGGCATATCTACTACCACCTGGAATTCCGACTTGTTGTCAAACGGCAGCATCTTCAGCACCACCAGCTTGAACGCGGCGAGCGATACCGAGAAGGCGATCAGCAGCAAGATGGCAAGCCCGAGCAAGTGGCGTTTATACGCGCCCCGGTCACGCTGTAAAAATGGCGTCAGGATGCGGGCAAAAAAATCTTGAACCACGGAGGACACAGAGAGCACAGAGAAGTTTTTTGCTGGTTCTTTCTCCGTGTTCTCTGTGTGCTCCGTGGTGAAATGCTTTTTCAGCAATTTCAAGCTCAGCCATGGCGTGACGATGAAGGCGATGGCCAGCGAAATCAGCATACCAAAGCTGGAGTTGATCGGGATCGGGCTCATGTACGGCCCCATCAGGCCGGTGACGAAGGCCATCGGCAGTAGCGCGGCAATGACCGTGAAGGTGGCGAGTATGGTTGGCCCGCCCACTTCATCCACCGCGCCCGGGATGATGTCGGCAAAGGATTTCTGCGGCTCCAGCTGGCGATGGCGGTGGATGTTCTCGACAACGACAATGGCATCGTCCACCAGGATGCCGATGGAAAAAATCAGCGCGAACAGCGATACCCGGTTGAGGGTGAAACCCCACGCCCAGGAGGCGAACAGCGTGGCCGCCAGCGTCAGCAGCACTGCCGCGCCCACCACCACGGCTTCGCGGTGGCCGAGCGCAAAAAACACCAGCAGTACTACGGAAGCCGTGGCGAAAATCAGCTTGCCGATCAACTTCTGCGCCTTGTCGTTGGCGGTTTCGCCGTAATTGCGCGTCACCGTGACTTCGACCCCTTGCGGGATCAAGGTGCCACGCAATTGCTCGATGCGCTGGGTAATGGCGTGGGCGATATCCACCGCGTTTTCGCCTGGCTTCTTGGAAACGGCCACAGTCACCGCCGGATACTCGCCCTGTTTTTTCGAGGCCGCGCCCTGGCCCAGCCAGACATAACGTGACGGCTGGTCGGCGCCGTCCAGAATCTGCGCGACGTCGGTCATGAATACCGGTTTGCCGTTGTGCACGCCTATCATCAGTTTTTTGACATCCTCGCTGTTGGCGAGGAAAGTGCCGGTCTGCACCAGGATTTCGCGACTCTCCGCCACCAGCTTGCCGGCCGGCTGCGAGGCGTTGGCCACTTGCAGCGCGTCGCGCACATCCTGCGCGGCGATGCCATAGGCTGCGAGGCGGTCGGCATCCAGCAGCACGCGCACCACGTTGTCCGGCCCGCCGATGGTGCTCACCTCGCGCGTGCCGGGGATGCGCTTCAGCTCGATTTCCAGCGCGTGCGCCACCCTTTCCAGGTCAAAGGCGCCGCGCTTATCGTCCGCCGTCCACAGCGTCAGCGCGACGATGGGCACGTCGTCGATGCCGATGGGCTTGATGATGGGTTCGCCCGCCCCCAGGTTGGGTGACAGCCAATCACGCTTGGAAAAAATGGTGTCGTAGAGGTTGACCAGCGCCTTGGTCTGATCCTGCCCGACCTCGTACTGCACGGTAATGATGGCCTGGCCGGGACGCGATACGGAATAGACATGCTCCACCCCGGCGATGCGCGACAGCACCTGCTCCGCCGGCGTGCTGATCAGGCTTTCCACCTCCTTGGCCGTAGCGCCGGGGAACGGCACCAGCACGTTGGCCATGGTGACGTTGATCTGCGGTTCTTCCTCGCGTGGCGTCACCAGTACCGCAAACAAGCCGAGCAGGACGGCGAGTATCGCCAGCAACGGTGTCAGCTGCGATTGCAGGAAAAATCGCGCGATGCGGCCGGAAATGCCGAGTTGACTCACGTCAGCGTGCCTGTTGCTTGAGGTAAATCCCGGCCTTGATCGGCTCCAGCGCCACCACCTCGCCAGCCTCCAGACCGGCCAGCACTTCCACGCCGGCAGGCAATTCCTTGCCCAACCGTACTTGGCGGAACTGCACCTTGTCGCCCTGCACCACGTAGACGCCGGTGACTTCGCTACGGCGCAGGATGGCGGCGGGCGGCAGCAGCATCTTTTTCGCCTGACCGGTGGAAAAATGTGCGCGGGCAAACATGCCGGGGTAGATGCCGGTGACGTCGCGGGGCAATTCGATGCGCACCTGCGAGATATGGGTGCGGCTGTCAGCGGCGGGCAGCACCGTCACCGCGCGGCTCTCGACCCACTTGCCGGTGGCGGTGAACTCAATGCTGGCGCGGCCGCTTTTGCGTACCTCGGCCAGATTTTCCTGTGGGATGGAAGCCACCACGCGCAGCGTGGCGGGATCGAACACGGTCAACAGCGGGCGGCCCAGGCTGGCCATTTCGCCTACCTGCGCCAGGCGCTCGGACACCAGCCCGCTGAACGGCGCCGTGATATTGGTGAAGCCGCGCGTGGTGGAAGACTGCGCCACGCCGGCCTTGGCCGCGGCCACCTGCGCCTGTGCCGCGTCGTAATCGGCCTGCGCCTTGTCCAGCGCGGAAGCGCTCATGAACTTGCGCGCCACCAGCTGTTTGGTGCGGTCGAGCTGCGCCTGCGCGTTGACCAGGTTGGCCTCTGCCTGCGCTACCTGCGCTTGGGTGCCGGCCAGGCTGTTGCGTGATTCGCTATCGTCGATGCGCGCCAGCAACTGGCCTTGTTTGACGGCCGAACCGGCATCCACGTTGAGTACCAAAATGCGCCCGGCCACCTGCGCCGCGATAGTGGATTCGCGCCCCGCCTCCACCACCGCCTCAGCTGCATAGCCGTCGTCCACCGGGCGATAGCCCATCTCGACCGTGGTGAACGGCAAGGCGGCTGCGGCCAAGCCGGGGAACAGCATCAACAGGATCAGCGCACGTTTCATGTTGCCATGCATATCAAGAAAGTAAATTAGTATATTCTAATATACTGGCAGTATCAAGCCGCTGCCGTGCTTGGCCTGCACTGCCTCGATTGAGGCAGCAACCTTCATGCTTGAGACGTTATTCGCTAAAGCCGCAAAACACTTCGCGCATCATGCCAATCAGCTTGAGGGTGCGCGGATCGGAGACTCGGTAGTAGACGCGGTTGGCATCCTTGCGGGTGCGCAGCACGTCCTTCTCGCGCAGGATGGCGAGGTGCTGGGAGATGTTGCTTTGCGTGGTGCCGACCAGTTCGACGATGTCTTGCACGCTCATTTCCTGGTCGCCCACCACGCACAGGATTTTCAACCGTAGCGGATGCGACATCGCCTTGAGCGCGTTGGAGGCTTGCTCGATGTGTTCGTCGTGCTCGATCAAATTGGTTTGGTCTGGATTTTGCATCTTTTTCGCTGAAGGTTCCCGGTAAAACCCTGTCCCAAGGCATGGCTATATCAGGAAAGTATAATGTGAAAGCCTGCAAAACGTCATAAAATGGCGCGAGTTTACCCAATACAAGATCAAAAGCTGCCCACCAAGATGAAAGTCACCCCCGTTCTACTGCTGGTTCTCGATGGCTTCGGCTACAGCGAAGAGACCGCCGATAACGCCATCGCCCTGGCGCGCAAGCCCAACTGGGACGCCCTCTGGGCACATCACCCGCATACCCTGATCAACGCTTCCGAACATTCCGTTGGCCTGCCAGCCGGGCAGATGGGTAACTCCGAAGTCGGCCACCTCAACATCGGCGCCGGCCGTGTGGTGTACCAGGATTTTGAGCGCATCAACCTGGCCATTGAAAATGGCGAGTTTTACGCCAACCCAGCACTGGTCGAGGCGGTGCAGACCGCCAAGCACAACGGCGGCGCCCTGCACATCTTAGGCCTGCTGTCGGACGGCGGCGTGCACAGCCACGAGCAGCACATCCACGCCATGCTGGACATGGCGGCGCGCGCCGGCGTGGCGCGCATCTATGTGCATGCATTCCTCGACGGCCGTGACACGCCGCCCAGAAGCGCCGAGGCCTATTTACAGCGCATGGAGCAGCAGTGCGCCAAGTCCGGCGCCGGGCGCATCGCTAGCATCGTCGGCCGCTACTATGCGATGGATCGCGACCAGCGCTGGGCGCGCGTGGAGGCTGCCTACAAGCTGATCGCACAAGGCCAGGGCGAGTTCCACGCTGCCACTGCGGCGGAAGCCCTGCAAGCCGCCTATGCGCGCGGCGAGAACGACGAATTCGTCAAGGCCACCAGCGTCGGCGACCCGGTGCGGGTGGAGGACGGCGACGTTATCGTGTTCATGAACTTCCGCTCCGACCGCACGCGCGAGCTGAGCCGGGCCTTCCTCGATCCCGCTTTCGATGGCTTTGTGCGCCAATACCAGCCCAAGCTCGGCGGCTATTACGGGCTGACCGCTTACGGGCTGGATGCCCTGCCGATCAAGACCGCCTTCCTGCCGCAAACTATCCATAACGGCTTTGGCGAGTACATCGCCGGCCTCGGGCTGAAACAGCTACGCATCGCCGAGACCGAGAAATACCCGCACGTCACCTTCTTCTTCAACGGCGGCGAGGAAACCGTTTACCCCGGCGAAGACCGCATCCTGGTGCCGTCGCCGCGCGTCGCCACTTACGACCTGCAGCCGGAAATGAGCGCGTTCGAGGTCACCGACAAATTGGAACAGGCCATCCTAAGCCAGCAGTACGACGCCATCATCTGCAACTACGCCAATGCCGACATGGTCGGCCACACCGGCATCCTGGCGGCGGCGATCCAGGCGATTGAGGCGGTGGATAGCTGCCTCGGCCGTGCGGTGCAGGCCATGCAACAGATCGGCGGCGAAGTCATCATCACCGCCGACCACGGCAACGCCGAGTGCATGCAGGATCACGCCCACCACCAGCCGCACACCCAGCACACCACCAACCTGGTGCCGCTGCTCTACGTCGGCCGCACGGCGCGGTTGGCGCCCACCGGCGCGCTGTGCGACATCGCCCCCACCCTGTTGCACTTGATGGGGCTGCCGCAACCGGCGGAAATGACCGGGCACGCGCTGGTCGAATTCGTGGATGCCCCCGTCGCCCATGCGCAATAAGATGCAGGCGCACAAAAGCCGTGCGCTCGCGCTCGCTTTCCTGCTGGCGCTGGCAGCCCCAAGCGCTGATGCCGGCAAGAGCGATGCCAGCAAGGAATCGCTGGAACAGCTGCAAAGCCGCATCGAATCGCTCAAGCAGGAAATGGAGCACACCGAGGGCGCGCACGCCGAGGTTGCCGATGCCCTCAAGCAGAGCGAGCAGGCCATAAGCGTCAGCAACCGCAAGCTGTACCAGCTCAACCAGCAGCACCAGGAAAACCGCAAAACGCTGCAAACGCTGCAGCAGCAAAAATCCGGCCTCGAACAAACCATCCAGGAACAGCAGCGCCGCCTTGGCGAACAGCTCTACCAGCAATACCTGAACGGCCAGCAAGGCTACCTGCAGGTGGTGCTGACCCAGCGCGATCCGGCGGCGATGGCGCGCGAGCTGTATTACCTCGGCTATGCGGCGCGGGCGCGGGCGCGCCTGATCGCATCGCTGCGCGGCAACCTGCGGCAAGTCGCCGCGCTCAACGAGCAGACGGCGGCCACCCTCGAGCAGATCAGCGAACTGAAAGCCCAGCAGGAGCGCGAGCGCCTCGCCCTGCAGCAGGAAAAGCAGTCGCGCAAGGGCGTGCTCGACAAACTATCCGCCCAGCTCAAGGCGCAACGCGGCGAAATCTCCAAGCTCAAGCGTGACGAGAAGCGCCTGTCCGACCTGGTGGAGCGGCTGGCGCGCATTGTTCCGTCCAAGCCTAAACCGGATAAATCCAAACCCGCCAGCCCGGACAAGTCGCGCAAGGACGATGCCGTGCCGGTATTCGTGCCGCCGGCGAATAGCGGTGCCTTCGCTGCGCTCAAGGGCACACTGCGCCTGCCGGTACGTGGCGACCTCACCAACCGTTTCGGCGCCCCGCGCGAGGACAGCGGCGTCGCCTGGCGCGGCCTGTTCATCAAGAGCCGCGAGGGCGAGCCAGTGAAAGCTATCGCCGATGGCCGCGTGGTCTTCGCCGACTGGCTGCGTGGTTTCGGCAACCTGCTGATCGTGGATCACGGCGATGGCTACATGAGCTTGTACGGCAACAACCAGGCGCTGCTGAAAAGCGTCGGCGACCAAGTGCACCCCGGCGACGTGTTGGCCACCGTCGGCAGTACCGGCGGGGTCGATGAATCCGGGCTGTATTACGAACTACGCTACCAGAGCAAACCGTTCGACCCGCTCGGGTGGACTGGGCTCAGGTAGGGCAGGGATTAAAGCGTAGCGTTAAATCACAGCCGCTCCCGCAAGGTGGCGGCGATTTCGGCGTCGCTGAGCAGAACCGGGTTGGTTTTCATGCTGCTGCCGCGGCAGTTGGCGACCACGCGTTCGATGTCCGCCGTCGCCATGCCGTAAGCCGACAAGCGCGGCAGGCGTAGTTCCTCCGTCCAGGCGGCAAGAATTTCCAGCAGCGCCGCACAGCCAGCCGCGTCGTCCAGCCCCATGTCCTGCGCTAGCACCTTGCCGGCATGGGCGTACTTGGCCAGCGCTGGGCTGTCCGGCGCGCGTTCCTGGATGCCTCGCAGATTGGCGGCGGTGCAGGCCGCCACCATAGTGCCGCAGGCCACGCCGTGCGGGATGGGGAGGAACGCGCCCAGCGGCGCCGCCAGCCCGTGTACCGAGCCCACCCAACTTGCGCCAGGGTGATGCCGGAGAGCAGGGCGGCATAAGTCATGTTCGCACGGTGCGCCGCCAAGTCGCCTTGGCCATGGTGCCACGGCAGCAGGCTATCGCGCACGGCGCGGATGCCGGACATCACCAGCGCGTCGGTGAACGGGTTGGCCTTGAGCGAGACATAGGATTCCAGCAATTGGGTCAGCGCGTCCATGCCGTCGGCGGCAATCAGCGGCGCCGAGCAGCCCGCCAGCAGTTCCGGGTCGAGCACGGCGTACCGCGGCGCCAGCATTTCGTGGCGGAACGACTTCTTGAAGCCGCCTTCGCCCTGCACCGACAGCACCGCGTTCTTGGTCGCCTCGGAGCCGGTGCCGGCGGTGGTCGGCACCGCGATGAACGGCACCGACGGGCCGGGATAGGGCAGTTCCGGGCCGACGCCTTCGAGGAAATCCATCACGCTGTGATCTACCCGCAACAACCCGGCGATGGCCTTGGCCGCGTCCAGCACGCTGCCGCCACCGATGCCGATCACCACGTCAATGCTGGCGCCGCGGAACTGCCGCGCCGCGTCATCTACCAGCTGCGGCGAAGGCTCGCCGCTCACGGCCAAGTGTCCATGCGCCAGCCCGCGCGCCTGCAAACCGTCCAGCAACTCCTGCCTATGCGGCGAGTGGCGAAAGGAAGCAGCGCCGGTCACCAGCAACACCCGGCTGCCGAAGGGCTGCGCCAGCTCCGGCAAGCGGCGGCGCGTGCCGTCGCCGAACACGATGGCAGGCAGGGAATGTTCATCGGGGTGTTTTTTGTAGCGCAGGCGCCCTCGCCTGCATGGCACTCACCCCAACCCTTCTCCCGCAGGGAGAGGGGGCTTAAATTCGTAGCAGGCGAGGGCGCCTGAGCTACGGGGAGATTACGGTAAGCTTTCGTTGAGCAAACATGGTTACAAACCGGTTACATTTTTCAGAAGTAAAAAACGGGTTACAGAATCAATGAAACCCCTGCGAAACCCCTGAATTTTCGCGTTGGGTGATGTAAATTAAGCGCATTGGGATTGCAGGGGTAAACGAGATGCGCGGAGAACAAAGCGGACAGGTTGGATTCGGCGATGACCTGATTG
>Ga0265327_10004049_pt1 | contig 13289 bp, 27 predicted proteins | sample 41621metaG_FD_202089 | JGI IMG/M metagenome (GOLD analysis project Ga0265327, IMG submission 202089) | Rhizosphere microbial communities from Carex aquatilis grown in University of Washington, Seatle, WA, United States - 4-16-21 metaG | ecosystem: Host-associated > Plants > Roots > Rhizosphere... | reverse complement strand
TAACAGCGACTCCCCGCTTTTCTCCGATCAGACCAGTTTCACGGTAGTTTTTCCGGATGTATCAGTGGGAGACACTGTGGAAGTGGCCTACCGTGTAAACAATACCGTGCCGATGTTTCCTGGCCAGTTTTCAGTGACGAACAGCTTTTCTGAATACGGTGCTATGGATGACGTTCGTGTCACTATCAATGCCCCAACATCCATGAAAGTAAGATACGACTCAAGCATGATGGCGGCTCAAGATCCGGTGGATAAGGATGGCGTACGCACCTGGGTCTGGGAATACAAAAACAGCCACCCAAAAAAATGGGTGAGATCTGAGCAATCAGGAATACTCCATTACAACGAGATTCCCTCCTTCCGATTCTCCACATTCAGCAGTTACGCAGACATTGCCAATGCTTATGGTTCCCGTGCGATTCCCAAAGCCATCCCCACCCCACGGACAAAAGAGCTTGCTCAGTCGCTGACATCCGGCAAATCGACAGACAAAGAACGGGCAAAGGCTATTTACGAGTGGGTGGCAAGAAACATTACTTATGCTGGAAATTGCATAGGTATCGGGGCAGTTGTGCCACATGACATTGATGCAATTCTTGATAATAAAATGGGTGATTGCAAAGATCACGCAACCCTTCTGCAAAGCCTGCTGGCCTCTGTAAATATTGAGAGCGAACAAACGCTCGTGAATGCAGGCAGCATTTACGACCTTCCGGAAGTGCCTGTCGCATCGACAGTGAATCACGTCATTAACTACATACCTTCACTCAATCTGTTCGTTGACTCGACCTCGTCAGAGACCCCCTTTGGGATGATCCCATCCCAGCTTGGACAAAAGCCTGTTTTACCAGTCGGAAATTATCGTGATGGAGTGAGGATTCCTCCTCAGGCGCAGTATGGCCATACGCAAATTATGAGGACAAAACTCAAAGTGCATGAAGATGGATCTGCTGATGGGTCAGTCAGCATGCAGCTACATGGAGCACCGGCAGTATCCTGGCGCACGACTTTACGCCCAATGGCGAAAGGTCATGAGGCCGATTTGGTCGAGAACCTTGTGAATTACAGTGGATATCATGGGAAAGGAAATATCGAATCAAAGGATGACCCTGCCGAATTGGCAGATCATTACCAATTTGGCATGAATGTAACCATCAGTGATTTCATTACATCCAGTGAAGCCATCGGATTAACCATCAAGCCACTTGTTGGCAGCAATCTTCCCATCGCCCAGTTTTTGGGAGATGTATTTGCACCTCCTACGACGAAAGATATCGTATGTAGCGGAGGGAAGAGCGTCGAAGAATATGAGATTGAATTTCCGAAAAACGTGGAGCTTTTATCCATTCCGAAAGCATCTGTCGTTAAGAGCCAGTTACTCGACTACAACGCCAGTTATAAGCTTGAAGGAAACAAGCTGACGGTCAAACGTGAAATTGATGATAAAACGCCAACCAACATCTGCTCGCCTGAAGCAATCAAGTCTTTCATCAAAGCAGCAACCGATGTCCTGAAAGATCTGAGATCACAGGTTCTGCTTAGACCAAAGGATGATTTGAAATATTCCGGAAATTGAGCTGGAAAATACAGTTGGTTATGACCTGTTTAGAACGCCAATTTTGTTAACACAATCGGGCAACTGATTGGTAACGGACAAAGTGATCAGAATTAAGGCTCATTGGCTTGTTTTTGCCTTTGCTCTGACAACAGCAGCTCATGCTGACGGACTGCCGTTGACGGATGGTCGCTATGATGGCCCGTCTTTAATCCTGAAGCTTACCCAGCAACAGAAGCGCGTCATTGACCACTTTCGAACTTGTCATCTTGAGAACTTCAAGACCATGAACCAATACACACCGTACATATTCAAGCTGACCCCAAACCAAGAAATGCGACTAAGGGCAAAGGTTGGGTTTAGTCCATCAAGTTTTGCGGTGTATGAAACATACCGTGGTGACAATGATGCCGGTCCTCATTGGAATCTCGCCCTTAGGTTCAGTGAAGACCAGATTGAAATTCCATTGGATATCGTCGTCTCAAACGGCAAAGCAAACGAGGAACATGCCATGCAGGGTTGGAAAAATAACAATCCATGTTTCCCCGCATTTAGGCGATAGTTTGTATGTCTGCTCTTATCAAGGTTTTTGCATGGTGGTATTACTGCCCAGTATGTGGAAACAAAGTTAATCGAGTTCCTCTAACGGTCGGTGAATATCTTGCCCTGGAAATTATCTATTGGGTTTTCTTTGGCATCGCTTTTCTGACCGTAGGATTCTTTGTTCAAGGCTTCGGTGGATAACGTTCCCTTGCATTCACTATTGCCTTGATATTGGTGGCCATTGTGATTATTCCAGTGCATTACGCCCAGTCATCGTATAGCTGCATATCCTGCGATAAATCCTTCGAATTCTCAGAGGTCAAGAGTGATGGTTGATTCCAAGCCAAAACACAAATTCTTAAACATCAAGAAGAGTTGGCTTTTTTGGGCATGGCTCATTGCTTTCCCGCTTATCACCTTTGCTGGCATTGGGCAGATTCTGCTGGTGATCAAAATGGTGATGACAGGGCATGGACTGGATTATTTCACCACGATGTGGGGGTATCAATTTAACTACATTGGGGCTTTCGTAGAATTATTGGTCACGATTGTGCTTTTTATCGTTGCGCCAATATTTTATTGGCTAGGGTCAAAAGAAGAGCGAAGTTTTAAGCGCAAATATGACATTCATGAAAAATAAATCACTGCCACTACTGTTGATCTGAATGGATGAAACATTGAGATGACGTGGCTGCTGAAAAGTATCGACCACCCATACCTGTTGCTACTGGCAGTTGTCGTAGCCATTCCGATTCTGATTCAGTATTGGAAATGGATTTTTGGTGATATGGGTGGTTTTGTATCGGACATAACCCTTGGGGGCATGCCAGATTGGCTTGCATTCCTGAGAGGAAAATACTGGGAGGGAGAATGGGCCGAGATAAAAATCATTTTCTTCATTCTGATTTGCTGCGCACTCACAGCATCATTTTATAAAATTGCGACCCTTATCTTCATATGAAAATCATCAGCAAATCAGCCGAACGTGTGCTCAATCACCCAGTTGAGTTCGCATTACAGACACTAAGAGGCTTTAGCGAAAATCAGGGGATGTTTCTGGCGGGAGCAATTGCCTATTACGCACTGCTTTCTCTGCTCCCGCTGCTGATCCTGTCAGCCATTCTGCTCTCTCACTGGGTTGATCCTCAGGAATTGCTGAACACCATGGGCCATTATCTGGAGTGGCTGGTTCCAAGCCAGTCTCAAGCAGTGCTTGCTGACGTCACTGATTTCCTCGATAACCAGATCAAGATCGGTGTTGTGCTGGTTCTCACGATGGTCTTCTTTAGTTCATTGGCTTTTTCCATTCTGGAGAAGGCCATGACGGTGATCTTCGCTCACCACAAAAGCATCCGTAAACGTCATTTCCTGACATCAGCGGTACTTCCGTACTGTTTCGTTGTATCCATGTTTGTTGTGCTGCTGATAGTGACTATTGCCACCATCGCCATTCAGTCCATGGATCAGGCAACGATTCATCTATTTCATCGTTACTGGTCATTGCATGGGTTATCAGGTGCACTGCTCTATGCACTGGGATTGACCATCAAAATTCTGATTTTGACTTCCATTTACCTGGTATTGCCGATTGATCGAATGAAACTGCAACACGCCCTGATTGGTGGCATTACCGCAACCCTGCTTTGGGAAGTCATTCATTACATTCTCATCTGGTATTTCACTACCTTGTCCAAGGCCAGCGTGGTCTATGGCTCATTAACCACGGCAGTAGTTGCCTTGTTCAGCATGGAGATTGCAGCGGCTTTACTGCTGCTGGGTGCTCAGGTGATCTCGGAATATGAACGGTTGGGGGATGAGTAAATGATGCTTGCACGCCTTAATTCGGTTACTGAAAGCAGTCAATCTTGCAGTTCAATTGCCATCAGGTAATGGACGTCATTCATGCATAACTTCTTGATGCTGGCTCTTTGCTTAACGTTTGCTCAGAACGCCTGGGGAAGGGACTGCACAACTCAAGAAGCTTATGATGCTGAAACAGCAACATACGTTAATGATTGGAATGGTCTTTACTCATCATTTAAAAATTACGGTCATTGTGATGATGGGGCTATTGCAGAAGGATTTGATGACGTCACTGTTAAGCTGCTGATAAACAACTGGAACGGCTTATTCCAGAATGAAAAATGGTCCAAGGATAAAGATTTCCTAAGATTCGTAATACGCCATGTCGGTGAGTTGGCATCCGTCGATGAGTCGAACAAAATCTATAAAAATGCTAAAAATGAGTGTCCCAAAACGGCGGCAGTTTTTTGTAAGAGGCTTGCCGCAAAAGCTCATGTCGACTAGCTTGATATGTTGAAAGAATTTGAATGCGAATATTAGGCAACAACTTTTCTTTGTTTATCCTGATGCTTTCATTTTGCGGGATTTGTTATGCGGCTCCAGTAAGTGATAAAGCGGTAGAACCCAATAACACTGTATTGCGCCTTTACAAGGACTTTGCGTGGGAAGTGCTACTAGACACTTCGGAACTCAAAGTGCAGGGATTGATCGACCAGCCACGACCAGTCCTTACCCGCTACTTTGATAATAAGCTGGTTGAGCTGTTGTTGGCAGACAGGGCCTGTGCCGAGAAAAACGGTGTGTGCAAACTAGATTACCTGCCTTGGTGGGGTGGGCAAGACCCCGGAGCATCTGACCTTCAAATTCTTGCAACTGAAGATCCATCCATCATCAATGTGCATTTTAAATATCCTGGTAATTCACAGCTGATCAGGCTGAAGTTCGTCATGACTCAGACCAAAGCAGGTTGGAGAATATCTGACATCATCGACGGGGCTGGCAATTCAATGTTGCGGACTCTCACGCAATGAAAAGTTTGATTACAACAATTACTCTTATTGGGTATTTTGCCGTATTAGCTTTGCTGGTTCCTGCTGCAACTGTAAGTTGGGCACCATGGATCAGTGCATTAGCATCGTTATTATTCGTGGTGACTTTTACCCTCAGCAGTCCATTCCAGCCATGGGTTGCAGTAAGCGTTGTATTTTTCGCAACAGTCGCTACTCCCTTAATCCTGCTGGTTCTCGTTGGAAGTTCAGGGGGCACATCTGACGTTCTCCTCGCTCTGACTGCCTTGCTTAATTTCCTTTGGACAAACGGACAACTCCATGGCTTTGAAATCCTGGCTCCTTTCATCTTCAGCCTGATTGGTGCACTGCTTGTTGGCAAATTCAGAAGTAACGATCTTTCTATAAGGTTGCTACGGTGACAAGGTCATTAAATATCAGAGCTGAGTGCTGATAAGGCCAAATGGCAATGGATTTAGTATGCTGAACAATCAAGAAAATCCACTCACAATAATCACACGCACGCCAATCCTAGTACTGTTAGGAGTTTTGCTGAGTTCTCTGGGGGTTGGGCCATAGCTCGTTTATGTGGCTGCACTAAGTAATATTCAGGCTCTACCCGCAGCTACCAATGAACATAATCTTTCAATCGAAGACAAGGGAGCCATCTGGGCGAAGTTCAGAGAGCATGGTCCAATCAAGGTCGAGCCATTGTCACCACATTTATACGCATACGAAATCATTACAGACCACTCACTTCCTTCAGGAGCGCATGTTGCTTGGTATGTGGCAAGAAACTACATGAAAAGTAACCTGAAAAACCAACGTATGATTTATTGGCACTTATCAGGGATCGCTTTCACAATTTGGCTCACCCGTCACTGGAGTACTGATCAACTAATTGAGAAGGCCTACGTAATATCTAAAACTGGCTCATTCTCGCTCGTCCAAGATCGGCATGGAAATTAAACTACATGCCATCACTCGGCACCTGATCACTTCAGCTCCAACTTTGTAACCTCTAAGGTATTTTATGCATCTGGTTTTCGAAAATCTGTTCTGGGTTATTTTTCTTGGCATAGCAGGCTTCTTTGTCTTCAGAATGCTGCGCTATGGTGGATTTAGAGCCGCTATGTTTGGTGCTAGTATTCAGCGAACGGTTGGTGAAGTGGCAGGCCTCTCGCACCCACCAGTCTCATCCGTGCTAAAGATTCATATCCTAGGCGGAGGAGACCCTGAAAAGGTAGTTGGGCCTGAGTTTGTTGCGAAGAGTTTCGCAAGTTATCAAATGCTGCCACTCACCTTATCCTCATCAGAGGCAGAGAAGCTTGTGACACTATTGCAAGAAGCAACCCATCATTCAAGTGGGACGCATAACGGCGCCCCTTACCTCAAACGTTAGCCATATCATGCAAAAAGAAGCGTATTCAGAAAACGACATTTGCATTAAGGTTGGCTCTGAGCCCGTGCCTCCACAACCTCTAGAGAAAGTTGGCATTGCTTTGCAAACTCTCCACTTGCAGCCCTTAAATGCACTCAGGCATCGTCCTGAAAATGGCGCCTGTGGTTGGTACATTTGGGGAGGTGAACAACTTTCCACTGCTCCAGACTTCTTCGAACCACTTCACATCAAACATCTGACAGACTACTGTCCTGAAATTATTCCTTATCTTGGTATGGGCCCCGGTTGGCGAGTTCTCCTGGCCCCGAATCGGGTGGATGTGTGGTTTGATGAAAAGCTTATTATTGTTTGAGTTCTTATAGTAACTAGGATAAATGGGCATGATAGAGCATGACTACGTTTACGCAGAGTTCTGGGCTAGAACAGGAGCCGCTCTCATCGACTCTGTTTTATGCATGCTAATTATATGGCCGCTGCTTATCTCAGTTTATGGCTGGGCATACTTTGATGGTGAAAAGACGGGATTTATTGCGGGGCCAGTCGATTTTATTGTTTCTTGGGTAATGCCAACGATTGCAGTAATTATGTTCTGGCTTAAAAAGCAAGCTACTCCTGGCAAAATGGTATTTTCAATAAAAGTGATTGACGCAGTAACTGGGCAAACCATGTCAGTTGGCCAGTCAATAGGTCGTTATCTTGCATACTTTGTTTCAATACTTCCACTCGGGCTAGGCTTCTTATGGATTGCATTTGATAACAAAAAACAAGGTTTGCACGACAAACTGGCTGGTACAGTTGTTGTTAGGTCAAAAGATGGCGTGATAGCTCATGTCAATTTTGAGTAAGTCAAACCTATCATTCAAGCGGGACGCCTAACGGCGCTCCTTAATTCGAACTTAGGCATATGAGCGAACTATCTAAAAATCTAGACCAAGAAGCTGAACAAGTAACCAACCTGCTTAAAGGCAAAGTGGTTGCCACAGTCTGGCGCCATAGCGAGAGAGAGCTAGGTATACAGTTTTCCGACGGTTCTCGGCTGTTCGTCGATCACGCTGTAAACGGTATCGAAGTCTCAATTACTGGCGCTGGGTAACTCGTGAGCGTGTCATTCAAGCAATCATGCCTAACCCACCATTCAAGCGGGACGCACCTGCAATGAAATCATTGATTGGTTTGTGCCTGCTTCTGGCTTCTTTTCCCACGGTTGCGTGTGAAGTTGTACCTAGCGAGGTAATTCAGTCTTTACAGAGCAAAGAGCCTCTGGAAGTGATTGCCCATCTATGGGATGCTGGTGAATGCGAGGAGAAACTATTAACTGGTTTGGCCAGCGGTAAGGCTGAATGGATAAACCTAGCAGTGGCATTAAGTCCTCACACTGATGCCTGGGCTTCTGAATCACTTCAAGACTCTTTGGGGGAAGCCATGCAGCGAGCCCCTTCTCGGATACTTCCTTTGATGGCGAATTACACCTTCGATGAAGCGATTTGCATGCCGTGGATGATGGATGATTCAGGCAATGCAGATAATAGATACCGTAGACAAATTAGAAGAGCCCGGCCTATGTTTGAATCTTTCTTGAAAACATCACTCGGCCCGCAAGCCCGCAAATGTTTAACGGTAGTAGGTCAACTTGAAAAAAGTTCGCTCTTCAATTCCAACCCAACCAGCAAGCGGAACTGGCAAAAGCCAGCCCCTTAATCAAATGTTAGAGGTCACCCCACCCAATGGCAAAATCACCACGAAAACTCTGTCTGGTTAAGCTCAAGAAAAAATGGGCATGTGAGCCAACTATTCAGGCTTCGTCATTCTTCAAAGATCTACCTCTGGTTTTTCTTGGCGAAATTCCGAACATGCCAGAGCACGGCATATTTGTGGGGCATTCAAGTGGTCATATCTATTCTGGGCTACATATTGAGCAGTTCACCGAGTTATTGGAAAGTGAGATTTAAGTTGTTTGCCACTAACATATTCATCAATACGGACTAACCCAATAAAGCCACGCCAGCCGATTACGTCAAACATTAGGTTTCAAGGAGAATATATGCGATGTTTTAACCATCAAATAGATGCAATCGGTATTTGTAAGCATTGTCAGCGTGCCCTTTGCCCTGATTGTTGCACCGACCTTGGCGATGGCCTCGCATGCAAAGGTATTCACGAAGAGGAAGTTAAACACTTAAACAGTCTTATTCAGAATAGCAAGCGAGCTTACAACTCCGCACCAAAGGCATCTTTGTTCGGCCCAGTGTTCAATATTTTCATTGGGTTGGTCTTTGTCTATTTTGGGTTCCACAAAGGCCTTGATAGTTTTCTTTTTATACTTGGAACTGGCTTCGTAATTTTTGGCGTTGCGGCTTGGATATACAACACAAAGTATTTCAAAAAAGTCCGCACAAATTATGAAACCTAACCCATCCATCAAGCGGAACGCTGCGCTGACGCCCACCGCCCCTTATGTCAAACGTTAGGGCACAAGGCGTCTCATGACTAACGAAGGTGAGGTTTACTTTGCACTCTACGGTGGCGACTTCGATCCAGGCGTGGTTAGCCGCCTCGTTGGTATCGAGCCGACATCGACACGTCACAAAGGTGAACCTAGACCCAAGCACTCTAGTTGGAAAGTCTCTTCGGGGAAGGTCGAAAACGATATTATCGATATCTACGAAATGTCCTCTACGCTTGTATCTCGGTTGCAGCCCTACGCGGAGAAAATTGCCACCGTGAAGCAGCACATGAAGTTGGAAGCCGTCTTAGCAGTTGTACTTCGGATCACTACTGACGATTCAATCTCAACCCCTGCCATCGGGTTTGAGTCTGAGGTCATTTCTTTCCTCAACGCTGTGGGAGCCAGCATTGATATCGACACCTATCGCAATGTGCCCTAACCAATCCATCAAGCGGGACGCCTAACGGCACCCATTAACTTAACCGTTAGGTCTATATGAGTTGCATTCTTCGAGCAGCAGGTGAAAATTTCGACGTCGATCAGTTTGTAGCCAACTGCGAACTTAAGCCACTCAAAGTATGGCGAAAGGGAGAGCCAAGATTTCCAAAAAGCAATCCTGACGGAAAGAAAACTGAAAACTCTGGGGCTAATTTTGAGGTCAGCCCGGCTGACTTCTCCGAGTTGGAGCTTCAATTGGAGGATGCAAAAGTTTTCTTTCAAGAAAATGCTGAACTTGTTCGTAGTCTCAAAGAGTTTCCTGGTGTCGAGGGAGTAACGGTGGATTTTGGAGCTGAAATTCATCCTCCAGGTTGGTGCTGGTTTTCATTCCCTCCAGATTTACTTGTATTAATCGGCAACCTTGGGGTTCAGTTAATGCTATCAGTCTATCCGGTTAGGGAAGAAGATGAGACCAAGCCCTAACCCACATTTCAAGCGGCACTGGCCAATGCTAGCCCGTTAATTTAGACCTTGGACATACTTGATGACCGAAACGGATCCAATCTGGCATGAATTCCGGAATGCAGTTTATGGCAGAGCCTTTACGGAAGCCGAGGCTCTACTACGTAAGATTCCGCAACTTATCTCGATCACAAATGGCATTGGCGAAACCGCATTACATTTTCTGGCAGTTGAAAACAACGTAGAGGGTGTCTCATGGCTGCACTCAAAAGGTGCCGATATCAATACCAAAAATCATTTCGGTATTCCTGTTATTTTTGAGGTCGCTCAACTAGGGTACAAAGATTTACTAATCTGGTTTGTTGGCAAAGAAGCAGATATCTATGCAAAAGACAAAGACGGCCAAGATATTTTCGAGTTCCTACATGAGTTCGATAAAGATGAGATGGCTGAGTGGATACGCAATCATGACTTTTCAACCTAACCGTCTTCAACGGGCAGTCTCCATTCAACAGCGTTCATTAGAGAAGTATTTTGAATCCACCAGAAACTTACTTGATTGGTTTGGCATCTTTGCTGATCTTATTGCTAGAGAACTTACTGTTTCTCTACCTAAAAAATCACCATAACGATTTATATATTGAAATGGGCAGCCCTAAGTTCGGTGACTCGAACATTGGCAAGAATGCTTTCAAAATGCAGAGGTTTATCTGGACATTTCAATTCTTAAATCTTAAGGATGTGAAACTTAGTTTAATGTGTTTTCTCGAAATATTTCTTGGGGTGGGTGCGCTGATATACATGTACATACTTCACTGAGCATTTTGAATATTGCATAGTTCGTGTCGATCAGAGCTAGTGTTGTTATGCTAGTTTCAGACGTTCGATATATGATGGTCGGTAAACGAAATTCGGCCAATATCGGACGTTCGCCCTCCCTGCCCAATTCCTTCAAGTCATATTGAAATCTCCATCATCCTGCAATTGAATTTACTTTCAGTTTGCGTCCGGATTTGCTATTTATTAATATACGGACAGAGCTAAAGGTAACCGCAGGAAAATAAAAGAAAAGATGAAACTTATCCACAACAATCAAATTATTAATATACGGCGCATGCGTCCGTATATTTACTGTTATGCTTTCAATTAATGCTCCTCATGATTTTGCGTTTTACAACGCAATCTTTGACACAGTGTCATGTCTTGCAATGATTAGTCTCGCACTCTTCGGCGTGCTTGCGAGAAACTGGGCTATATTTGGCATCCTTGGACTACTTGTTCGACTCAAATTTTTCTTTGTGTATCCGCACTGGCTATCTGCACTGGACACCACAATTTTTACTGGTTTTATTGTGCTAGGTGCTTGGTTACTTCTAAATGAGTGGGCAAGGCGTTACGAGGCAAGTCACCCAGATGTTGGTAAGGCAAATAAGGAGGGGCATTAATCAATGATTGAGTCGTTATTGGCTATCAGCGGCATAACCCATCCATCAAGCGGGACGCTGCGCTGACGCGCACCGCCCCTTATGTCAAACGTTAGGGTTAAAAATGCCTTGGTTACCAATCGGAATTTGTATATCTGAGCTTTTGGCCATCTATCTTATTTTTAAGCTCTGGAAATCTAACGACCTTTTATTTTTTAAAATCTGCTTTTCAGCTATTGCTCTTGTTCCTTTTTTAGGTCCCTTTTTTGTATTATGGGGTGCCAATTTTCCACCCCCTCAACACCCAGCATTTCAAGATCGTCTCCGCTACAGCACCGATGTATTTGACCGTTGGAGGCATGTTTTCGCTGAGAAAAACCCGCACACTAGGTTTCGTATGTGGCAATCAATGTTTGAGAAAAATGATGAAAACCAACCCTAACCCATCCATCAAGCGGGACGCTGCGCTGACGCGCATCGCCCCTTATGTCAGACGTTAGGTGACATGAAACTTTCTCCGAGCCAAATTGATGTGGAATCGCTAGCCCAATTCGGGAGAGAGGCAATCGCCTTAGTAGAGAAGAGAAACTTCACTGTTTTAGCTGAACGGTTTGGGTATGCACTTGCGTATGAGCGCGACCAGGCTAAAGCAATCGAAAGCGACTTTTCCCAATGTATTGGTGAGGCCGAAGGCCCTTCAAGTGTCACTACCCAATCAATCCAAGTTAAATACTTCAAGCCAAACAACATCCCCCTGTTCGCATTGGTTGAGTGCGTTACACCAGTTGGCAACGATGCGGCAGTATTGATAGACCTGATTGTCCTCGGTAAAGATGAAAAGCACATTGGGTTGGAGCAAATTAGCTATGTCCCCTAACCCATCCATCAAGCGGGACGCGCTAAAGCGCGCCCTGTATGTCAAACGTTATGCATATTGAAAAATACGCCTCTCGTTTAGTTTGGATAGCAGCCATTTTGGTTGCGACTTTTTGCTATCTATCCGTTTTCACCCCCATTCCAACTCCGACTTCACCTTACAGTCTAATGGTAGTTTTCCCTCTACTACTTGTATCAGGTTTAGGCTCAAGTCATTTTCCGCGCGTCCTAATCCATTTGTTAGGCTGCACTCCATTGGTAGCATTCTTTTTACTGTGGTCTTCTCACTTGCTCGCAGCGAGCAACGCAATTCCTCGGCGATCCATAGTATTGCTTCTGTTGGTCACATTTACTTCATGTATTTTCCTATATGGTTCATGGTCTTACGGCGTTCGTTGGCAAGGCCTCCAACACACGCTGATTGTGGTTTCCATCAATGTCATTTTTATTGTGTCCTTATTTTTTCTGCTATTCGCGGCTCGTCAACGGCAAACTTTTGCTACCAACTATGCTTTTCATGTTTTGCTGTTTATTTGGTTAGGCTGGTATGCATTTCCTTGGTTAGGCGAACTATTATAAATGGCCATGTTGCATAACCCATCCATCAAGCGGGGCGCTGCGCTGACGCGCACCGCATCTATTCCGAGCGATGTCCACTATGTAGAAACATGGCCGTCACTTATGTGTCGATTGCAGGCAGTTAAGAAATTAGAATGGACTCTTGCCAGTGCCCAGCTTCATCATGTCGGGCGCACCAATAAAATCAATAGTTTACCATTAAATTGGAGAGCTTTTTTGTTTCTAATCATGGATTAATAAGGGTCTTGGACAATAAAAAATCCTGAAACTCAAGTCAGGATTTACAGTAACTTAAAGCTTTCCACCGCGCTCCAACGAATGGTGATAATTCCATCATTGGTGTCTATGCGTGTGTTCCACATTAATGGAGGCACCTCAACGCCTTACCTCCAATCATAGTTCGCTACTGTGGCATCAATTATTTCCGGGCAGATATAGGACTTCACTGTTGCAACCTAACTCTCTGCTGATTCTACGCTCGTCTTTGCCAGCAATGTTTTCGCCACATCCCTTGCTATTGACAGTGTCTTCTGTGCCGTTTCCTTTGCTACCTGCAATGTTTCCGCTGCCGCTTTCTGCGCCACCAGCAATGTTTCCGCTGCTGTTTCGTGTAACTTTGCCGCCTTGATTGCGTCTGTTTCATTTGACGCCGCTGCCGTTGCAGCTACCGCTAATGATGCCGCTGTCACTGCGACTGAGACTATTGCTTCAGCATGTACTACCGCTGCTGCTGCCATTTCTGCTTGCTTTACCA
>Ga0265327_10004048_pt1 | contig 13290 bp, 10 predicted proteins | sample 41621metaG_FD_202089 | JGI IMG/M metagenome (GOLD analysis project Ga0265327, IMG submission 202089) | Rhizosphere microbial communities from Carex aquatilis grown in University of Washington, Seatle, WA, United States - 4-16-21 metaG | ecosystem: Host-associated > Plants > Roots > Rhizosphere... | reverse complement strand
GTGGAGCACACGTGAGCGAATCCATTACCTGTCTAATCGTCGACGATCACGAAGTGGTACGCGAAGGCCTTCGGCTGTCGCTGTCCCGTTCGGAGGGAATCCGCGTGGTCGGTGAGGCTGGCGACGGGCATGCCGCAGTCACGCTTGCCAAGCGACGCAAGCCCGACGTGGTCATCCTCGACGTCCGCATGCCCGGCATGGACGGCCTGCAGGCTGCCCGTGAGATCACCAGCGAGGTCCCCGAGACCTCGGTGCTGATGTTCACGGCGTACGCCGAGCGCAGCCTCCTGTCGCGCGGCCTCGAGGCCGGTGCGAAGGGCTACATCCTGAAGGAGGCGCCGCACCAGACGCTGGTGCGCGCCATCCACAAGGTTGCCGACGGCGACGGCTACGTCGACCCGGCGCTGATGCCCGCGTTCCTGACCAAGGAGCGTGAGAACATGCTGACGGCGCGCGAGCGGGAGATCCTCCAGCTCCTGGCCGACGGGATGTCCAACGCCGACGTTGCGGCCAAGCTGTTCATCAGCCAGGAGACGGTCAAGAGCCACGTGCGCCATATCCTCTCGAAGCTCGAGGCGGACACTCGCACGCATGCCGTCGCCATCGCCCTCAGAACCGCGATCATCGACTGATCAGCCTTTCGCGCCCCCGGCGGCGGACGAGGCTGTCCGCGCGCTGAGGGCCGAGCTGATCGCCCAGGGAGCATTCCTGGACGGTCTGGTCGCCTCGCTGGGCGCGGTGACCGAGAGTCGCGATCCGACCGAGGTGCTCGAGCGCACGGCGCGTCAGGCGCAGGCGCTGTTGTCGCCGGACGCCACGCTGGTTCTGGCTCCGGCGCCTGGGCGGGCTGTGCTGCAGCCGCTGGCGGCTGCCGGGCTCGCGCTGGGGCCGATCGCCGAGCTCGAGGTGGCACTCGACGAGCCGGCATCCCTGATCGCCCTGGCCGCCCGCGATCACGCCGCCGGGGCCGGGCGGGTCGAAGACCACTCGGTAGACGCGGTGTGTGCGCGGCTCCACCCGACCGCATTGCTGGCGGCGCCGCTGCTGGTCGGCTCCCGGCTGCACGCACTGCTGGTACTGCTCGACCTCGGCTCGGGGCGCACATTCGGAGCCGCCGAGCTGTCCCGGGCGACCGTGTTCTGCGACTTTGCGGCCCGCGCCGTCGAGAACGCGGAGCTGTTCGAGCGGGTCGAGGCGCTCCTTGCCCAGGCCCGGATCCGGGAGGCGGAGCGCGCGGAGCTCTCACGCCGGGTCGTGTCGGCGGAGCAGGAGGAGCGGCGGCGGCTGTCGCTGTTCCTGCACGACGGGCCCGTGCAGACGCTCTCGGGCATCGGCATGATGCTGGACGCCGCCGGCGAGGAGATCGAGGCAGGCCACGGCGCGGAGGCCGCCCGGCTGCTGCAGACCGCACGCTCCCGCCAGCAGGAGGTGGTTCGCTCGGTGCGCGAGCTGTCGTTCGCGCTGGAGCCGTGGACGCTCCGCGACCAGGGATTCGTGACGGCGCTGCAGGCGATCGCCGACCGGTTCCAGACCGACCATTCGATCACGGTCACCCTGGATGCCGCCGACGCCGACACGCTCTCGCAGGAGGACCAGGTGTACCTGTTCCAGATCGTCCGCGAGGCGATGCACAACGCTCTCAAGCATTCGGGCGGCACCCGGATCGAGGTGCTGGTCACCGGCTCCCCGGCTGCCGGGCTGGAGGCGCTGGTGCGTGACGACGGGCGAGGCTTTGGCCCGCCGCCCGACGACGGCCTGCCGCACCACGGCATGGAGGCCATGCACGAGCGGGCCGCGATCATGGGCGGCCGGCTGGACGTCGACTCGGTGGCGGGCGCCGGCACCACCGTGCGCGTGCTGATCGCACCGGGTGTATTGCAGCGAGGGGACGCCGGCGGTGACTGACCGGTTCGAGAACGACCTCGGCGCGCTGGTCGACGCCTGCCGGGCAGGGCTCGACCTGCCGGCGGTGCTGGGCATCGCCTGTGGCGCCGTCGCGGCCGAGCTCGACGCCGCCACCGCGGCGGCCTACACGATCTCGGGCGACGGCAGCGCCCTCGAGCTGGTGGCCGGGACCGGGCCGCGCACCGTCCCACCCCCCGCGTCTCTGGAGCCCGCGCTGGTCGACGCACGCGCCGTGCTGCCACTGGTCAGCGCCCGGAGGACGCTCGGCTGCATCGTCGCCACCAACCCCGGGAGCACTGAGCTCTCGCGGGCGGCGATCCTGGCGGCCGTCAGCGCCCAGGCAGTCGAGGTCGCACACCTCTGGGAGGCTGCCGGCGCCGGCGGCGGCACGATCGACCTGCTGACCGGGCTGCCCAATCACCGCGGCTTCCAGGTGGTGCTGGGCCGCGAGCTTTCGCGGGCCAAGCGGACGGGCGGCAACCTGGCCGTGTGCGTGGTCGACATCGACCAGCTCGCCGCCTACAACGACGCCCGCGGCAAGGCCGAGGGCGATCGCCTGCTTCGCCTCGTCGGCGAGTGCTTCAGCCGCGGGATGCGCAGCTATGACTGCGTCTGCCGGCTGGGCGGGGACGAGTTTGCGCTGGTGCTGCCGGGCATGACCGCCACCTCCGCCGCCGCCCTGGTGTCGCGGCTGAGCCAGACGGTCACCGAGTGGGGCTCGGACGGGGAGCGGCCGACGGTCTCCGGCGGCGCAGCGGCCTTCCCCGAACATGCGGCGACGCAGGCCGACCTGGTCGACCAGGCGATCGAGGCGCTCCGCGAGGCCCGGCGGGCCGGTCCCGGGCGCGTCGTGTCGCGGAGTGGAGCGAGCGAACACGCGGCACCTGCCGAACCCGCGCCCGACCTCGCCCCGGCCTCGCCGCCGGCCGCGTCACGGCTGGTCTCGGAATGGGCCGGGCACCTGGCCGGCGAGCTGGGGCTCGCACCCGACAGAGTCGAGCAGCTGCGTGTTGCCGCCCTGCTCTACGACCCCGACCACACGCCGGCCAACGGCCCGCAGCTCGCCGACCGGGTGGCCTCCGGCGCCCTCGACCCGGCTGCGCCGGGCTGGCTCGCCGCCGTGACGGCGCCTCCCGCGGCTGCCCCGCAGGAATCGCGAATCATCGCCGTTGCCGCCGCCTTCGTGGCGGCCGGCGGAAGCCGCGGCGGAACCGACGCCGGACGGGCGCTGGCCGCGCTCTGGGCGGGCGCCGGAGAGCGCTACGACGCGGCCTGCGTGCGGGCCCTGGAGCGGCTCGTCGCCGACCAGGCCCAGCTCAGCAGCTAACTGGGCTTCTTTCTTCGCTGCGACTTCAGGCGCGCCTCGATGGCGGCCGTCGGCCGCACCGTGGGCATGTGCCCGGCAATCGGTTGCGGCGTTCCCGGCGTCGGTGGCGCCTCGTAGGCCGTGCGTCTGCGGAACAGGATGATGAACGCCATCAGCCCGACGACGAACAGCACGCCCGAGACCCAGACGTTGACGCGCTGGCCCAAATAGATGTTGGCGGGGTCGCTGCGCAGCTTCTCGATGAACACGCGGACGCCGTCGTAGAGCACCACGTAGAGGGCGAAGATCGTCCCCCACGGCACGCGCGACCAGTACCGGCGGACGAACCACATCAGGACCACGAACACGCCGAGGTCGAGCAGCGACTCGTACAGGAAGGTCGGCTGGAAGGTCTCGCCCGGGTGGTACGGCAGCGGCGGGTTGTCGATCTTCAGCGACCACGGCCACTTGCTGGGGCGCCCGTACAGCTCCTGGTTGAAGTAGTTCCCCCAACGACCCAGGGCCTGGGCCAGGATGACGCCGGGGGCGACGCAGTCCGCCACCTGCCAGAACGGGATCTTTGCGAACCGGCAGCCGATCCAGCAGCCGAGCATGCCCCCGGCCACGGCGCCGAAGATCGACAGGCCGCCGTTCCAGATCGCGGGGATCTGGGACAGGTTGTGCTGGAAGGCGCCCCAGTCGGTCGCGACGTGGTAGAGCCGCGCGCCGACCAGCCCGAACGGAACCAGCCAGACGGCGATCGAGTACACCTGCTCCTGGTCGAGCCCCCGCCTGCGGAACTCGCGGCGGGCGATCCAACCGGCCAGCAGCACGCCCAGGGCCAGCAGCAGTCCGTACCAGCGGGCGTGGATCGGGCCCGAGTTGATCAGATAGGGGTCGCCGGGGCTTGGTATCGAGAGCGAAATCACCGGCGGGGAGCGTATCGCGGCTCGGTTGGGGCGTGCGGCGACAGTCGCGACACGCATTTTTTCACGATTAACGTGGACAAGTTGCTGATCATTCGCTACCAAGAGAAGTGATCCCCAAATACCTCGAACGGGGGTCAGCTTGTGGAAAGGATCCACACCTGTTTCACGGTTCTCAAGGTCGGGCCGCCCCCGGCCGATGTGACGCTCGCGCAACCCAGTCTCCCCCCGATCTGGTGATGCACATCCCTCGTAACCCCGCTCCGTGTAGCTCGCGCACCCCGTCCGGCTCCGCCGGATCGCAGGCGGGCGCCGGCCTGCCCTTCGACGAACCGGGTCGAGACACGACCCCCCTCTCGACCTGAGCTAGCAGAAGGAGATAGATCCGACATGCCGACCATCAGCAGGAACATCGTCATCAGCGTGGCCCTGGCCCTGGCGGCCGCGGTGGCGCTGTTCGCGTATGCCCGCAGCGTCCAGAGCACTGCCTCTACCGCCTCGGACGCCGTCAACGTGATCGTGGCCACGCATGAGGTCACCGCCGGCACCAGCGTCTCGACCGCTCAGGCGAACGGGTACCTGGAAGTCCGCACGATGCACCGGTCGGACGTCGCGCCGGGCGCCCAGTCGAGCTTCGCCGGCATCTCCAACGATGTCGTCACCGCCAACATGTACGTCGGCGATCAGCTGACCCAGTCCCGCGTCGGCCAGGTCAGCAGCCAGTCGGTCACCTACACGGTGACGAAGAACCACCGCGCCGTCCGCATTCCGTTCGATCCCTACCGCGGCATGCTGCTCGACCTGCAGCGCGGCGACCACGTCGACGTGATGACCAGCTACCGCAAGGGCGAGGCGGTCTACACCTACCTCAGCGTTCCCGACGCGATGGTGCTGCAGGTGAACCCGCCGGTCCCCGCCAGCCAGGGCAACGGCGGCACCACTCGCGCCGGCTCGCTGCTGCTATCGGTCACCGAGGAGCAGGCAGTCCTGCTCGCCAACGCAATCGCCGCCGGCGGCCAGTCCGGCTCCACCGGCTCGAACATCATGGTCGCCGCGGTCGGGCACCACAAGCCGAGCTGGAAGGCGTTCCCGCCCATCGCTCTCCCCGGCCAGTTCAAGAACAACGGCCTTCCGTACGCACCGTAAGAGGAGCACCGACATGACCGATCTGATTCGAGTGACACTTCAGGCCGACGACGCGGCGCTCCGTGACCAGTTCGAGCGGTCAGGGATGGTGCTGATCGTCGACTCCGCACCGGACGTGCTGGTGTGGCAGCTGCCGCAGGACTCCGACGGGCTTCCCGCGGAGATGAGGATCGCGCTCGCCGAGCCCCACGGCCCGGCCGTGATCGCCCTCACGGATGGCCACCCCGCCCGCTGGTTCGACGAGGCGCTGGCCCTCGGCGTTGACGACATCCTCTACCTGCCCCAGCCCCCGGAGTCGCTGGGCATGGCCGCCGCCAAGGCCCGCGGCATGCGCAGCCGCCGGCGTGCGCAGGTGACCCCGCCGGTGCCCGCCAAGGGCGACCGCTCGGCGCACGTCTTCACCGTGTTCTCCACCAAGGGGGGCTCGGGCAAGACGGTGATCGCGACCAACCTCGCGGTCTGCTTCGCGCGCCAGGGCAAGCGCACCCTGCTGATCGACTTCGACCTGCACTCGGGCGACGACGCCCTGGTGCTGGGCCTGTCGCCCCGCTGGACGGTGCTCGACCTGGTGCAGTCGCCCGGCGATCTCGATGCCGAGAAGCTGGCCGGCTTCGTCACCCGTCATGTCAGCGGCGTCGACCTGCTGCCGGCCCCGACGCGGCCGGACGAGGAGGAGCTGGTCGAGATCGACCGCCTCGAGCCGCTGCTGGCCGTCGCCCGCCAGAGCTACGACGCCGTCGTCATCGACACGTCCTCGCAGTTCGCCCCGGCGACGCTGCTGGCGATCGACCACACCGACTCGCTGCTGCTGGTCGGCGCGTCCGACGTCCCCACGATCAAGAGCCTGAAGATCGCTCTGGAGACGCTCGACCTGCTGGAGATGCAGCTGAGCGACGTCCGGATCGTGATGAACCGCTCGGGCGCCAGGGTCGGGCTCGACGACCGTGACGTGGAGCGGACGCTGCGCCGTGACATCACCTACACGCTGCCGTCCGACAAGGCAACGCCGATCTCCGTCAACCGCGGCCAGCCGGTCGTCGTCGACGCACCGAAGTCGCGGGTGGCCCGTGCCCTCAACGAGATGGCCCGCTCGCTCGACGCGGTGGTCGGGAGCGTCCGATGAAGCCCGACCGCTCGCGCTCGCTCGCGGGCCGGCTGCGGCGGGTGGACCCACACGCCCCGAAGGACGACTCCACCGAGGAGGTCCAGGACCCGTTCGCCGAGATCAAGTACACGGTGCAGATCGCCGCGGTGCGCGAGCTCGGCCAGGCCCTGCTCGAGGGCGAGGTCCCGGAGGAGACCCTGCGCGAGGCCGTGCAGATCGCGGTCGACGAGGCGCTGGCCGAGGCCGGCACCCCGCTGTCGTCGGCCGACCATCAGCGGCTGGTGCGCGAGATCTCCGAGAACATCCTCGGCTACGGCCCGATCGAGCCGTTCCTGGCCGACGAGACGATCAGCGAGGTGATGGTCAACAACCACCGCACGATCTACGTCGAGCGGAAGGGCCAGATCGAGGAGACGGACGTCCACTTCGCGTCGGAGCGCCACCTGCTGCAGGTGATCGACCGCATCGTCGCCCAGACCGGGCGGCGGATCGACGAGTCGAGCCCGATGGTCGACGCCCGCCTGCCCGACGGCTCGCGCGTCAACGCCATCATCCCGCCGCTGGCCATCACCGGCCCGTCGCTGACGATCCGCAAGTTCTCCAAGGACCCGCTGACGATGGACGACCTGGTCTCGTTCGGCACCCTGTCGCACCAGGCGGCGGCGTTCCTCGAGGCCTGCGTGTCCGGCAAGCTGAACGTCCTCATCTCGGGGGGCACCGGCACCGGCAAGACCACGATGCTGAACTGCCTCTCCTCCTTCATTCCCGAGAAGGAGCGGATCGTCACCATCGAGGACGCGGCCGAGCTGAAGCTGCACCAGAAGCACGTCATCAGCCTCGAGTCCCGCCCGCCCAACATCGAGGGCAAGGGCCAGATCACAATCCGCGACCTGCTCCGCAACTCGCTGCGCATGCGGCCCGACCGGATCGTCGTCGGCGAGTGCCGTGGCGCCGAGGCGGTCGACATGCTGCAGGCGATGAACACCGGCCATGACGGCTCACTGACGACCATCCATGCCAACAGCCCGCGTGACGCCCTGGCCCGCACCGAGACGCTGGTGCTGACCGCCGGCTTCGACCTGCCGCTGAAGGCGATCCGCGACCAGATCTCCAGCGCCTTCGACCTGATCATCCACACGCAGCGTCTGGTCGACGGCCGCCGCCGCGTCACCCACATCACCGAGGTGGCGGGCGTGGAGGGCGACGTGATCACCCTGGCGGACATCTTCGCCGCCTCGTACGTTGACGATGGCGACCACGACAACGTCACCACCAAGATGACGTACACCGGTGTCCGCCCGCGGTTCGTGGACAAGCTCTCGGAGAACGGCGTCTCGCTGCCGAAGTCGTTCTTCACCGAGAGCAACGCGAAGGTCGACGTGCTCCGCCGGACCCGCTCCACCACCCGGTCCAGCCGGAGGTCGGCGTGACCGCACGCCGCCACCTCGCCGGCGCGCTGGTGCTCGTGACTGCCGCGCTGGCCGCCGCTGTGCCCGCGTCGGCTGCCGACCCGGGCACCACGCTCACCGGCCACGCCACGCGGATCGGCCCCCACGACATGCGCGTGCTGGTCAAGGCGCCCGGCGACCTGCACGCGATGGACGTGCAGGCGATGCTGAACTCGCACCTGGCTGACGTCCAGAAGATCTCGCGCACCGGTCCGCACCAGCGGCTCGACCTCGTCTTCGCCGTGGACACGTCGGGCAGCATGGCCGGACAGCCGATCGCGGCAGCCAAGGCGGCCGGTCAGCACCTGCTGGACGCCGTCGGCAGCGGCGACCAGGTCGGCCTGGTCTCGTTCTCAAACGGCGTCGCGGTGCAGTCTCCGCTGACCTCCGACGTCGCCCGCGTGCGCACCGACCTCAGCGACCTGACCACCTCCAACGGCACCGCGCTCCGCGACGGCGTCGCCAGCGCGCTGGAGCTCGAGGCCACCGACACCACGTCCAAGCGTGTGGTCGTCGTCCTCTCCGACGGCGCCGACACCACGTCGCACATCCGTCTGCCCGCCCTGCTCGCCAGCCTGCAGGCAAGCGGCGTCGAGGTCGACACGGTCGGTCTCTCCGACTCGACGGCATTCACCGCGCTGCCCCTGCAGCAGATCGCGAAAGCGACCGGTGGCCACTTCGTGCAGACGTCGTCCTTCCACGGGCTCGAGCCCCTGCTGGCCCGGCTGTCGCAGGATCGCCTGTCGTCGACCTACGCGGTCGACATCCACCTGCCGCCCGTCTCCGGGCACACGCTCCAGGTGAGCGTGCGCGGAGCCTCACCGGCCACTGTCTCGCTGCCGGCCGGCGTGTCGGGTGTCGACTCCTCGCCACTGGACAGGTACGGGGCCTGGCTCGTCGCACTGCTCGGCATGCTCGCCGTCGGCGTCATCAGCTACCTGCTGTTCACCGCCCGCCAGCGCCGGCCGGCCGCACTCCACCACCGGCTGGCCCAGTACTCGTCCGACGTCGCGAAGACCGGCCCCAAGGTTCAGGCTGCAGCGCTCCTCGACCTCTACGAGGGCCTGGAGCAGAGGTTCGGACGGCGGGCGTTCTGGAAGTACCTCGACCGGCTCTGCCAGCGGGCGGGCACGAACGTCCACACCGGGCAGATCGTGCTCGTGATCGCGGCGTGCTTCGTTGCGCCGGTGGTGCTGCTGGCCGCCGGGGCGGGCATTCTGGTCACGCTCGTCGCCTGCGTTGCCGCGGGTGCGATCCCGGTCGCCGTGCTGCGCTTCCGCGCGACCCGGCGGCAGCACAAGTTCGACTCCCAGCTCCCGGAGCTGCTCGGGGTGTGGGCCAGCGCCCTGCGCGCCGGCCGCTCGTTCGCCCAGGCGCTGGACACGATGGTCGAGGAGGCCAGTGAGCCCGCGCACGAGGAGTTCCGGCGGGTCCAGAACCAGGTCCGGCTCGGTGTTCCCATCGAGCAGGCACTGGACGACATGTCGAAGCGGCTGGGCTCGGAGAGCTTCGAGCTGGTCGTGCTCACCACCGACGTCCAGCGCCGGATCGGCGGCAACGTGGCCGAGTTCTTCGACCAGGTCGCCGACACGGTGCGCAAGCGCCAGCAGTTCTCGATGCGGGTGCGCGCCCTGACCGCCACCGGCGTGCTCTCCGCACGAGTGCTGCTGGGCATGCCGTTTGCCCTTGCCGGCATCCTCACCCTGATCAACCACAGCTACATGTCGCCCCTGTACACCACGACTACCGGGCACGTCCTGATCGTGATCGCCCTGCTGATGATGTTCGCGGGCTACGCGGTGCTCAGGCGGATCGTCCGGCCACGAGCGGTCGCGTAGATAGGAAGGTCATAGAGATGCTCTTCGTCCTCGCAATCGTTCTCGTCGCCGGTGCGGTCTTCTTTCTGCTCCGGGCCCTGACCGTAAACCGGCTCCAGGTGGAGTCGACCCTGGGCCGGATCCCTGGGTACGGCTACGCCGGCGCCGACGACGCCGACGGCAACCGCGCCTGGCTGCGCCGGATCGGCCGCGTCGCCCCCGGCGGCCACGGCGCCGGCGCCGAGGTGCTCCGCCGCAAGCTGGCCGCCGCCGGCTGGTCTCGCCGGGTGACGGCCGAGGAGTTCGCCGGTCTCAAGCTGCTGCTGCCGATCGCGGTCTACTTCGCGGTGCTGCTGGTGACTGCGGCGGGCGTGGTCCCGCTGCTCTACGGGGCCGTGGTCGGCCTGCCGCTCGCCGGGCTTGCCTACATCGGGCTGCCGCTTGCGGTCGACATCCGGATCCATGGCCGGCGCGACGCGATCGTCAGCGCCCTCCCCGCCGTGCTCGACCTGCTGACACTCTCGGTCGAGGCCGGCATGAGCTTCGACGCGGCGCTGCAGCGGGTGAACCGCCGGCTGCATGGCCCGCTGATCGACGAGCTGACGCTGCTGCAGCGCGACATGCAGCTCGGCACCTCGCGCGGCGAGGCGATGCAGGGGCTCGCCACCCGGGTCGAGGCTCCAGAGGTGACGAGCTTCGTCCGCGCGCTCAGCCAGTCCGACAAGCTCGGCGTCCCTCTCGCCCAGATGCTGCGGCAGCAGGCTGACGACCTCCGTCACCGGCTGCGCACGGAGGCCGAGGAGCGGGCGATGCGGGCGCCGGTCAAGATGCTGTTCCCGACCGTGCTGCTGATCTTCCCGGCAGTGTTCATCGTCGTGCTCGGGCCGGCAGTGCTGAGCCTGATGAAGACCCTCGGCTAGCGTCATAACCCGGACGGGGTACGGGGTTATCACCCTTTGGAGGGATACGATGGGTGAAAGGCGAACCTTGCACTTGGGATGTCCTTCCAGCCCGAAAATCCCCCTGTCGCCGGGCCGATGCCGGCGCACACGCCCCTCCGGCCCGACCAGCTCGAGCCGGCGCTGCGCCTGATCGAGGCCGCCCAATCGCTTGCCGGCGGGGACGATGTGGCGGAGATGCTGGCGGGTTTATCGCGCCAGATGACGGAGTTCCTGGACGCCAGCGCCTGCCTGATCTCGGTCTACGACGCCAGCTCGGGCGTCGTGCGAGACCGCGCTGGATACGCCCGGCCTCCCTACTCGTGGGACACCACCGCCGAGGAGTACGACCTCGGCGACTACCCGCGCACCCTGGAGGTGCTGACCAGCGGCGTCCCCTACGCCTGCCGGCTGGACGGGCGGCGCATCGACCCCACCGAGGCGCGGTTCCTGGTCGAGCTGGGGTACCGGTCGCTGCTGATGCTGTCGCTGCCCGTGGACGGCGAGCCGTTCGCGCTGATCGAGATCTACGACGCCCGCCCGCGCGCCTTCGGCGAGGGCGAGGTGCGGCTGTGCCAGGCGCTGGCCACCGAGGCGGGCGTGATGGTGTCGCGCGCGCGTATGAACGAGCGGATCGAGGACGCCTACTTCGCGACGCTGGCGGCGCTGGCCGCGGCCCTGGAGGCCAAGGACGCCTACACCAACGACCACGCCGGCCAGATTGCCGACCTGGCCGGGGCCGTCTGCGACCAGCTCGGGTTCCAGCCGTCAGATGCGCGGATCGTCCGGCTCGGGGCGCTGCTGCACGACATCGGCAAGATCGGCATCCCCGAGGAGATCCTGCGCAAGCCCTCCGAGCTGTCAGAGGAGGAGATGCGGCTGATGCAGGAGCACCCCGAGATCGGCGCCCGCATTCTCGAGCCCGTGCCCTACTTCGCCGACCTGGTTCCCCTCGTCCGGTCGAGCCACGAGCGCTACGACGGCACCGGCTATCCCGAGGGGCTGACCGGCGAGTCGATCCCGATGGGGTCGCGGGTGATCGCCGTCTGCGACGCCTTCCACGCCATGACCGAGGACCGCGTGTACCGGCGTGCGCTCGACCTCGACCAGGCAACGCGGGAGATCGAGCGCTGCTCGGGCACCCAGTTCGACCCCGTCTGCGCGCGGGCGCTGCTGGACGTCGTCCGCCACACCGGCACCCCGCACCCGCCGCGGGACGTCGTCGTGCGCATCGCGCACATGCCGCACTAATGCCGCACTAACGATTACGCGGTAGCCAGCTCGCGACGCCGGCGCGCGGACTGCAGCAGGGCCGCAGCGGCTGCGGCAGCGGCGAACTGCGAGAAGCCGGCCAGGAAGAGCAGCCGGTGCACACCGACGTCTCCGACCACGAATCCGCTCAGCATCGCGCCGAACGGCATCGAGGCCGCGGCGACGCCGATGGTGATCGCGAACGTCCGGCCCTGGAACTCGAACGGCACCGAGCGCTGCCTGATCCCGAACATGGCGATGATCCCGGGAGCCGTGAACAGCCCGGCGACGAACATGCAGATCATCGCCGAGCCCAGCGACGGGGCAAGCGGCACCCCGAGCAGCGGCACGCCGACCAGGGCGAAGAACACGACCAGGTGCCGGGCGTCGGACCCCTTCGGGCGTCGCCACCCGTACGTGATCCCGCCGAGGATCGAGCCCGCCGAGAGCGCAGCCCACATCCAGCCCGCGGCGCCCGGCGAGAGACCGTGCATCTCGGCCCACAGAGGCAGCCCGATCGTGAAGGCGCCCAGGCCAATCCCGCTGATCAGCATCGCGGCCATGACGGCGCGCAGCTGCGGGTGCCCGGCCACGACCCTGACCCCCTCCCAGGCCGCCTGCAGCGCCGGCTCCTCTGCAACCGGCCGCGCGGCCGGCTCGCGGACTCGCGTTGCTGCGCCGGCTGCGACCAGCGTCGCGAGCGCCTGTACGACGATCGCCCGCGCGGGCCCCGCGATGGTCACGGTCGCTCCTGCGAGCGCCGGGCCCAGGATGTAGGCGGTGTCGAACGAGACACTGTCGGCGGCGTTGGACTGATCCCACAGGCGGCGCGGCACGAGCAGCGGGACGAGCGCACGGAAGCCTGGTGTCAGGATTGGAAACGTGACGCCCATGCCGGCCAGAAGCACGAGGTAGACGGCGGGGGACGGCGACCCCAGCTCGCCGACCACCACCACGGCCACCAGCAGTGCCGCGCGCACCAGCTGGGCCGACACGATCAGCCGGCGGCGGTGCTGCGTGCGGTCGAGCCACGCGCCCGCCAGCGGCCCGACGAGGACGCCCGGGACGAGCTGCGCGGCCGCGCCGGCACCCGCCAGCGCCGGGCTGTGGGTTCGGTCGAGGAGGTAGATGACCACCGCGACCTGGCTCATGGCATTTGCCAGCCGGGCCAGGAAGACCGCGGTCAGAAGCCAGGGGTAGGTGGGCACGCGCCAGAGTTCGCGGTAGCCGGCCCTGCTCACTCCCGCATCATGCCAGGCGGTCTGCGATCAACGTGACAGCAGCCTCGAGCTTGGGCGCGTTGCCCGGTCGGTGCGGCCAGGGACTGGCGCCGGATGGATGCGGCAGAGCGACCAGGGGGCGGCCGTCGGCCGTCTCCAGCTCGGTGCCGACGGCGTTGTCGAGTGAGACACCGGGCGCGAGTTGCTCGAGGGCGAGCGTCCCCACCG
>Ga0265327_10004047_pt1 | contig 13294 bp, 19 predicted proteins | sample 41621metaG_FD_202089 | JGI IMG/M metagenome (GOLD analysis project Ga0265327, IMG submission 202089) | Rhizosphere microbial communities from Carex aquatilis grown in University of Washington, Seatle, WA, United States - 4-16-21 metaG | ecosystem: Host-associated > Plants > Roots > Rhizosphere... | reverse complement strand
CCGCAAAAAGAACAAAGTATTGCTGCTAAAGGTTGTCGCAATCCTTGCGGATTGGGTCGATATGAAAATCCTCGACAAGGACGGGAACGAAGAAGGCGACATGCGTATGTATTTCGACTTCGACCGACTAATCCCAGCCTAACTTAACCATGCAACACAAAGCCCTGCACTCCTGAAAAGGACTGCGGGGCTTTTCATTTATGGAGATCCAAAATGCAATATAAGCAGCAAATCAGAATTATGCCCAATGTGAAATTTGGTGCCGTATCTGAAAACGGCTACATCTTTCTGGAGCGTCGTGGCTGTTCTACTACGCTACATTGCGGCTTGCCAGATAAGTTCTACCTGGAGCAGTCGATCCACCAAGTGCATATCCATGTGAAAGGCATGCCAGATATTGGCGAGCAATTTCATGGTGAGCACGCCATGCCAGAAGCTTTGGCAAGGATCAATGAGAAGTTCGGGACAGAGTACATGCTGGCCGGTGCAACTCATGGGTATTGCTTCACTAAGCCAACGTACGAATACGAGAAAAATGACATTTTCCTTTCTCCTGTTCGTTACGAGACAGGCAGTGGCACGATTCGACATGTGCCAACAAATTACTGTCTTGTGGCCTTCGATAATGAAGAGTTTTCAAAGCCTATTCTCGATATGGACGGAGCAACTGTGCCGTATCGTGGAGCAATTGAGAAAGCTCTTAAAGTTGGATTCCATCCATGCGACACACAAAAGGGAGACGATTACTGCAAACGTAGGCTTGCATGGCTTGCGGGGCGTTTCCTTCTGGAGCAAGCGACAGATCCGGTCGTGGTCGCAGTCCTGGCTAACGATATCGAAACCAGCGTTCGTCTCTGAAAGGAAATAACGTGACAAACGACGACAAGAAAAATTTGATTGAAACGGCGGGCTTCACCATTTGCAGTCATGCTGGCATTGTTGCCGGTGTGGATGTGAATGGTTGGTATGCGTTACTTCCAGGTCATTCCGTTATTCATCATACTGACGACAACCATAATTACTTTGGCTTCTTCTCCAGCGAGCAGGAGCTGCTGGATGAGGTGTCATATGAGGTTGCGTCGAATGCCATGGCCTTCCACAACATGCCTGACGGCTCATGGGACTCATTGTCTTGGGAGCAGAAGCTGGCACTTGTAGCTAAGGCAGCGCCTAGCCCTGCAAGGGATGAAAAGCGCGAGTTATGTGAGATGGCCGGGTATCAATTCATCCAGGTAGATAACGATGAGCTGCGTGGTTGGGTTGCTCTGTTTCCAGGGAATACCGAACTGCTTCTCGATGGCGATGTACGCAATTTTTACGGCCCATTCGAAAGCGTCAAGAAGCTGGTTGGCGAAGTTTTCACAGTAATCGAAGATGAGGTGATGAAATACCACCCAATCGGGCAGGCTGACTGGGTAGCCACGCCTTACAACGTAAAATGCCGGCTGTTGTGCATTATGGTGGAAGATAATTCCATTCCATGGGGCGCTGTTGCCGGGTCAAATGGATTGGTTGCCGCAGCAAAGGCATTGTTATCTGTGCTGGCAGAATCGTCCGACCCGGTTAGCTGGGCGGAAGAGGTTGGGGCATTAGGTACTGCTGTTGAAGATGCGGAAGAAAATTCCCAATCCTCATCGGCATTATTCAAGGCAGCCCCAAGCCTGCTCAACGGACTCAAGCAAGCCTTGAACTTTATTGAGCACAGCCAAGCCAACAGTGGGAAGGCAACGACTGACGAACAGTGGGACGCTAACGTCGAAGCATTCCGCAAAAACAACATTTCCAGTATTGGGATAGGTCGCAGCTATACCGATAAGGCGGTTGTCGATCTTGATCTTTGCAGGAATGCTATTGCAGCAGCAGAAAAGTAACTTGCACTACGAAACCACTCATTACCCCTTGGGGTAGTGGGTGGTTTTTCTTAAAAGGTGGCACAAAATCATCAGATATCGATTGGAACGGTTGCATTCACGTTGCGATAATTGCTTGGCTGTTATTCCCATAGACGTCCTTCGTTAAAGACGTCTGCGGTAAAAGCAGCACTTGATTCACCCGCCTCGGTTAGAGGTATCGATCCTGCTTCCATTTGGGAGGCATTTTTAAAAGGCTGGGTAACTCCGGCATCCACTAAAACAGACTGGGTAATTTTCTAGTCTGTGTTTTTCTACGTCTTTAACTAAGCGTTTAGCCTGTCATTCACAATTAACCCAGACGGGATTCATGATCCCGTTGGGGCATGTCTCGTCTTATTCATGGAGGCATGTATGAAATTCAAACCAACACCAGATCAAATTCGAATGGCCGAAGCAACTTTTACAGCCATGGCATTTGAACAAACTGTTCGACCCATTGTGGAAGCCTACGAAAAAGCAATTCTTGAGAAACATCAGTTCAAGATTGCTAAGAAGTGGGAAGACACAAGAAGCGGGTCTGCGGGAGAAATCATCCTCAACCCCAAGTGGGCTTACCTGCTGGAAGATTCTGATTTCAGTATCTACAACGCAGAATGCAAGGTAGCCAGGGATGCGGCAAACCTCAAGGTTGAGCAGGACGATTTCTGTCCATTGCTTGTCGCCGAGAACCTGCGCATCCAGGCAGAAAATGCCTTGATAAACGAAATTGCCAAAACACCCGGCCTAGAAAATCTGGCATCAGGGTATCTCGATCTTAAGCAAAGAGCCTCGGTTCTTGACCTTACGCTGAAGATGCTGGCTCCGTTTTGCAGCAACGCCAACACCATCCTCAAGCGCATCACCGCTTAATCAACTCAATACTTCATAGCCTCCCGATCGATTGATCTGGAGGCACCAGGAGAATTTTATGAATAGCTACGAAATACGAAGCATCGGCAGCAACAAAGGTGCGCCTCGCGTCTGGCTGGAAGGTCATCAGCCGCTGCGTGCAGGGTTCGCTCCTGGTACACGCTACAAAGCCGAAATCAACGCAGAAAAGCACCTTCTGGTGCTTGAAGTGGTTGAGAACGGCCTGCGTGTTGTTTCCGGCAAAAAGAGCAAAAACGGCGACAAGGATATCCCCGTCATCGACCTCAACTCGAAAGAGTTGCTGGGCATGTTCGAAGGTCTCGATGCTGTCCGCGTCATTGTTCAGACAGGCAAGATTTTCATTCTTCCGGTGGCCTCTCAGTTGCGTGCAAAAGAACGTATTGCAACGTTAAAGGCCAAGCTGGAAAAAGGTGAAGTCTTGTCTACCGGCTCGGTATCCACCGGGATCGGCGTTCTGGATCTGGCCGCTCATAAAGGGCTGGAACATGCGGGGGTCTCGGCAAAGTTGGCTTTTGCCAATGAAATTCGAGAAGACTGCATGGATCACGCTGCATCGGTGAATCCATTGTTCGATGATGACACGGTGTCACTGACCGCGCCAATGCAGGAACTTGCCTTCGATGAATACGCTATGGGCAAATTGCCAAAGGTGGATCTGTTCGTCGCCGGCATTCCGTGCTCAGGGGCGAGCGTAGCAGGGCGGACCAAGCGAAAGCTGGAACATCCTGAAGCTCACCCAGAAGTTGGCCATTTGGTCGTTCCTTTCCTGGCAATTGTGGCAAAAACCAATCCGGCAGTTGTCGTGCTGGAAAATGTGCCTCCGTATCGCAATAGCGCGAGCATGGACATCATTCGCAACATGCTTCGGGATCTCGGTTACGTGTTACACGAAACTGAACTCGATGCTGCTGAATGGAACATGCTGGAGCATCGCAAGCGGATGTGCATGGTGGCCGTCACAAAGGGAATGGAATTCAGCTTTGATGATGTGGTGAAGCCAGAACCTGCGCAAGCAACGTTCGGCGACATCATGGATCAGGTTGACCCAGACCACTCAACCTGGGGGTCCATAGATTACCTATGGGCTAAACAGGAACGTGATCAGGCTGATGGGAAGGGCTTTGCCCCAACCGTAGTTGATTCCAGTTCCGTAAAGGTCCCAACCCTCAACAAAACGCTGCATAAGCGTCAGAGCACGGGAACGTTCATCCGGCACCCGGAAAAACACAATCTGTATCGAATCCCAACCGTCGCCGAACATGCCCGTTGTAAGGGCGTGCCTGAAGCATTGGTTGCCAACACCACCCAGACCTTTGGTCATGAGGTGCTTGGCCAGTCAATCAGCGTGCCCCCATTTGTCTCTGTGTTTGAGGCAATTGGACGGATGCTGAAACGATTCGGTGATTCATCGGAATCCATCAACACAAACTTTGCCATGCCGGAACGTATGGCTGCATAACCAACGGGAGGCATCTATGTTTATCGCAACCACGTACAAAGGGAAGCCAGCAGTATTGGATAAGGTCTCACGTGTCTACTACTTCGGCTATCGCAGTATGGCGGAAGCCAGACGCAAAGCTGACGATCTCAACTCAGGTAAGTGAGTCGAGTTCAACAAACCGCACACACCGGCCTTATGGGTCGGTGTGAGAAAGGATATATGAGCACTCAACCAATCAAAACCAACATCAGTGGCTATGCCGTTGAGTTGGATCTGAGTGGAGAGACAACCCAGTGTTTTATCTCCAAAGGGAAGTTCAGTTCATCTCTCGAATGCCTGATGGGTAATGGCACGTTGGATAACTCGGACGAAACAATTGATGTGCCTATCCCGGTGATTAACGACATCGAGATGTGGGCGCTTGAAAACGGATATTAAGGAGATCCAGATGAGCATTAAATTGCTTAAAGAAGCGTATGAGTTGTCTACGCAAGGCGAATGGAAACAGGGTGACATGCTTGCTCCAAACATGGCATCGGTAGGAACTGGTGACGGTGGCTGGCTTGGACTGGCTCAAATGTTCGGAGACTCTGACGAAGAGGCTCGGGGAAATGCCTTGTTCACCGCCACAGCTCATAACCTGATGCCATTGCTTCTATCGGCAGTTGAGCTTGTTGAACAAGTGGCACTTGGCAATACCGAATCAGACGTTCTTGCCTGGAACGCTCAGGATCTGGTTAAAAAGCTGAAAGGCTCTACGGGGACATAGTTCTAGTCCTGCTGAGCGAGATTAAGTAATTTTTTCAATAACCCATAGGGCCATCTACCCTTATGGGTGGATGTTTCCCATAACTAAAGGAAGCATCATGAATGCAACAAGCAAATCAAGCGCTTTGCACTCAATCAATGAACTTATTGGATACGTGCAAAATGCAATTGACCCTGAAAGTGACCTTTGCGCAGAAATTGTCGCGTGCCTAAAGGAATCTGAGGAATCGAATCAGCCATGCAAGCTGGTTATTCACTTGCGTACCGAGATCGTTTCAGAAGATGGCCCCGAAAAGGAAATCTCAATTCCAACTTCTCATGCGGAATATTTCAATGACCGCGTTGAAGGCTGGAATGAAAAACTTGAACACTTCGAAATCAAGATCGTTCAAGGAGATTGCTTTGAATGGGAAGGCATCGTTTACGAATTCTGCAATGTTCTGCCTTCTTCACTTCCAATTCAACGGGTGAAAGCACCAAACGATAACGTTTAACTTCATTCACCACCCCTCGCGGAAAAGCACCTCCGCAAGGGGTGCTCCGCTCTTTTTACGGAGACACAAAAATGGCAAACAATCACTACGATGGAACCGGGGTGCTGGTTCTGAAGAAAGTTACACCAGTCATTGCTGCACTCTTTGGCGGCTATGCTCTTGGAAATCAAGTTACAGAAGAAGGGCAGTCGTACATCGCACTTATTTCGGAAAGCAATACATCGACCTGGGCTGAGGTTCTGGATGATCTGCACGTTCTTGCCAATTCTCGCGAATTGGATACGACCGCATTGGAAAACGAAGGACTGAAGAGTTATCTGAGGCTGCTGGCACCGGAATTTGGTGCTCAAGATGATCCGTTTATTCAAGGGTTGGATGAAGTTGACCCGGATAGTGATACTGAGCTTGAAACATTGTTCAGCATTGCACAGGCTTTCAATGACGGTCACGACCTTGAAGCAATAAAGTTTGAAGGCTGCTGGAGTTCTGATCGACCAAGGCTCTTTGAGTTTGGCGGGAATGGTGAATACATTGGAAGAAACTTTTCAGTCGCTCGTTCATCAACAACCGCTTTAACTCTTGGATCGCGCATCGACGGTGCAATCAATTCTGGCGCTCTGAATCATGCAGCTGATGCAATTATTGGACAGGTCAATGAACTGCTGGATGGCATCATTAATCCAGAAGTGCGTGCGATTGTCCTTGAGAAAGTGGCCGATCATCTGACTAATCTGTCAGAGATCAAGGCTACTGTTCAGGTGGTTGCTCTTCATAGTGCGTTGCCAATCCTCTACAAGGCCAGCGGCAACCTCTACAAGGATGGCCGCGTGATGGTGACGTCTGCTTTCGTTGATGATGGTGTTGAGTTCATGCCTGATGTGGAAGCCGGGATTTATCTCACTGGCAGCTACATCGTTATGCCTGACGGATCGGAATTGGATGTTGTTGAATCCAAGGAGGGGCTGATTCTGGCTATGGCAGAAAATAACGCAGTTAAAGACATCGTGGCCGATCAGTGGGTAGTTGAAGTTTGCCGCACTGGATATGGTGTTACAGAAATCGAAGTCAATGGTCGTATGACACAAGCCGAAGCTGAGCGCATAGCGCTTGAAGAGGCTGGAAACATCTTCGTCAACGAACGCTCTTCAGATTATTCCGTAAATTCTTCTCGGATTCTAAAGCACGTTCCTGAAACCAGCGAATCACCTTTGTAGCCCTAAAATAAAACAAATAACCCCTTCGGGATCACTCCCGCTGGGGGGTGATCTCTTGGGGATTTCTCAGGAGAAAATCGTGAAGCAAATAATTATCAGTGACTCAGCCAAAGTGGTTCTCAAACGTTCTCATGGAGCGATGGTAGCCATCAGGCCTGTGCTTGAAAAATTCGCGGGAAGCTGTAGCACTTTGGAAGAAGTGCATGTGGAGGTGTGGCACGATGACAACCTCTACATTGAAGTTAAACAGGCTAGCCGAACATATCCGTACAACATGCGGGCACTCGTAACCTTTAAAGCTTCATTGAAGCGTGTAATTAAGCCAGGTGAAGAGAACAATCAATACCACTTTGCACGTAAGGGTTGGGTGGCGTTCTTGACCGACCTTCTGGGTGAACCACCGACCGTCTACAGCGATGAAGACGGGACCCGTCCCAGTGTGCCGAAACCCAAAGCAGAAGAGCCTACCATCGAGCGGATCATCGCGGAATGGGAGTCTGAAGGGAAAATCGCCAAACACCTCTGGCTTTCTGCTGCAACGGAAATTGTCAGCGTCCTCAAAAACCATACGCCTGAAAATGCGCTTGAGTTACTGAAGAAGGCAACCCCGCATGAAATGGCTGTCAGCGCGTATTACGAACGGGCCATTAACGACATCAAGGAATTGCTGCGCTGGCAAAAGAAAAATGCAGCAGTCGTGACTGATGTTCCTGCATCAGCGACTTAATCGCTGAGTCCGGCTACTGTTAACGGCAATTTAATTTAATCGCCCAGACGGGTTCGTCCCGTTGGGGCGAATCCTATGGGAATCCCCGAAGGAGAGAAGTATGTCTAAACAAATCAATCAGCAGAACCTCGCTGAAATCGTAAGCAATCTGCTTTCCGGCAAGTCTGGAAATTTTGATGAAGAAAAACAGTTCGCCAGCTTTGTCAATCACCCCGGCCTAAAGGCCGGAGCTTGAAGTCGAAAGACCGAAAGCCAGGTTGACCAGGGGAAGCGGTATCCAACCCACTACGTTTGCAACAGGTCGTTAAGACGCACCCGTGAATGCTTCCTCAGTTCACGGCTCTGCAAGGTGCTGATCATGCTGGCGCAAGGTAAAACGCCGAAGGTCTGAATCGCCACTTTAATCAGTGGGAGCCGGTTGCATACATCCCCGAGGGGAGAGGTTCTTTTGGAACCCGTTACCGCCGCAAGGCGAGAAGAAAGGAGTAATCCAATGCGGATTTTTGTATTGGGCAAGGATGGACAGGCACTCATGCCATGCCACCCAGCCCGAGCAAGACAACTGCTGAAGGAGGGTCGTGGCGTAATCCATCGCCGTATGCCCATGGTGATCCGGCTGAAGGACCGCAAGACGGGAGATGTTCAGCCCGTCCGCGTCAAGATCGATCCCGGCAGTAAATTCACAGGACTCGCTGTTGTCCGTGAGAAAGCTGACGGCATCTCTGTGCTCAACTTGTTTGAACTGTTACACCGTGGCAGACAGATCAGTGAGGCACTAACTGCCAGGCGTGCCATGCGCCGAGCAAGACGGAATCGCCATACCAGATACCGTCAGGCACGCTTCCTGAACCGCACCAGGCCCGATGGATGGCTGGCACCCTCTCTGCAACACCGAGTGGATACCGTCATGTCCTGGGTGGATAGGCTGCAACGCTGGGTACCTGTTTCCGGCATCACGCAGGAACTGGTCCGGTTTGACATGCAGGCCATGGAGAACCCGGATATTGAAGGGGCTGAATATCAGCAAGGCACATTGGCTGGGTATGAAGTCCGGGAATATCTGCTGGAGAAATGGGGTCGGAAGTGTGCCTACTGTGGTGAGGATCACGCACCATTGCAGGTTGAGCATATCCACGCCAGAGCAGCAGGCGGTACCAACCGCGTGAGCAACCTGACGCTGGCTTGTGAACCCTGCAACACCAGAAAAGGCACGTTGCCGATCGAGGTGTTTCTGAAACATAAGCCGGAAGTGCTGGCCAGGATACTTGCGCAGGCAAAACGCCCGCTCAAGGATGCTGCGGCAGTCAATGCAACCCGGTGGTCACTGTTCAATGCGCTTAAATCTACCGGTCTGCCGGTGGAGGTAGGTAGCGGCGGCAAGACCAAGTTCAACCGTGTGCGCCTTGGCCTTCCAAAGACGCATGCGCTGGATGCTGTTTGTGCCGGCAACGTGGACACCGTGTCCAACTGGGAACAGCCTACCGTCAGCATCAAGTGCGCTGGCCGTGGCAGTTATCAGCGGACCAGACTGACGGCGCATGGATTCCCACGAGGATATCTGATGCGGCAAAAAGCGGTTCACGGGTTCCAGACGGGAGACATGGTGAAAGCTAATGTTCCATCCGGGAAGAAAACCGGTCGCTACGTTGGGCGTGTTGCTGTACGTGTTACTGGCAGATTCAACATTCAGGCATCCGGCACCGTCATTCAGGGAATCAGCCATAAGCATTGCACGCTGATTCAACGGGGTGATGGGTATGGATACCAAATTAACAAAATGTAGAAAGGAGATGCGTGAGCAGGCATGGAATGTACCGTAAACGGTACGCGCTCTGCCTCACCGGGCTAAACCCCGATTGTTCACGCGCAAATCGATGACTAATGCCGGAGTCACTTAATCCGGTAAAAAAAGTAACTTGCAGTACCGGCCCGAGCACCATTACCGAAAAGGTGATGTTGTTCGGGCTTTTCTGTTTTAAAAGCGGCGTAAAAAATACATGCAATCAAAAACCTTTTGCTTTCCTCACCTCCATAATCGAGCAACTGTCATTCCCATAGCTTAAGGCTACGGAAATGGCAGCAACAGTTTTACCCAGCCCCGGTCAGGGGTATCGATCCTGTCGCCATTTGGGCGGCATCTTAAAAAGGCAGAATAATTCTGCGCAATACAACCCGGACGGGCTTCAATTCCCGATCTGGGTTTTGGCTCGTCTTCAACTTCACAAATTGGAGATAGATATGCCAAACACAGAGTTCATTACCTTCAATCTTCCAGGCATCTGGGAGCAATCGTCCCCAAACCTGTACGTTAAAAAATATGGCCACGGCGAGAACTTCATCGAAGCGGAAACGGACGGATTCACTGTTCGTTTTAAAGCCAAGAAGGAAGTCACGCCTGGTGGCTTAATCAAGGCCGTCAGCCAAGTAGGTGAAACATTGGCTGTGAATCAAGCTGATGCCGAGGCTGTCGCCAACGCAATTCAAAGTCTCGAAAAGACTCTTAATGATGAGTTACACCACATCACTGCGTCTACTTGAGAATTAACTACTGGAGATTTCTGATGAAAAACTACGTTCTGAAAATCCGCCTCGAAAGCGGGAAATTCGACTTCTTCGAATGCTCTGCCACATCGGAAGATGAGGCAAAGCGTGAAGCAGGGTGGGCGTATCTAAGAGAAGGCATTGTTATTGATGCCTACGAAGCTTAAGGAAAATATATGAACGTCATTGAATACCGTGAGATTTGGAATGCAGTACATCCGCTCATGCTCACAAAAATGCAAAACATTACCGACATCTTGCGTCCGCAACTGCCTCTGAACCTTCACGTGACGACACCTAGTGTCGAGGAATGCTGTGATGAATTCAAGGTCGCTGCCGACATCAAAAGTGGTGACATAACCGTCATTGCTCTCGATTTCACACTGATGGATAGCGATGAAGCGGATGGCGTAGGAATTGCCTTGAATCTCACAGGCTACAACGCTCTGGTGTTAGGTGGTTATGCCCCTTACAGCTATACCAAAGATGTGTGGACCAAAGATATCGAAGAGGTCATCGCACGCGTCAACAACCTGGGGGCTGAAGGAATGGTTAGCTACATTCTTGATCGCCTTACCAATAAAACACTAACCAGCGAACTTTATGAAGTTGGCGTGACTTGGGGAATTCCAAAATGAAATTAAAACTCTCAATTTCCGGCCATACGGTAACGGATTTGGAAAATGCACTTGATGAAGCAAAGAAACTTATCAGTCAAGGTTATCGTGCAGCAACCGACAGCAATAGCAACGGGAAATACTTCTTTGAAGTACGTGGTGAAGCTGTAGTTTCCTACGCGATCAAGCGCAAGGAACGACTGCTTAAAGCTCGTTTTGACCGCTTTGAAGAGGCTGAAGAAGAAATCAGTGACGGCGACATAATCGTTGGCATTGACAAAAACGGCGATCATTTCAATCTGGACTGTTAACTAAAAACCCAACCAAAACCAATCCCGACTCGGGCAATGCATTTGCCCGCACGGGAATGTGTTACCTAGTCGGTCAGGAGAAACTTATGTCTGACCAAACTACAAATCTGGGCCGCGCCGAACGTATCGTTATTGTGCTTGCGGCTTACGCCTCACACCAAGGAATATCGCAGGAGGAATCCAACATCTGTGACTTGCTTACGGATGTAATGCACTACTGCGATCAGAACGGCATGGATTTCGATGACGATCTCAAAACCGCAAAACGTAACTTCGAGGCCGAAGTCGAAGGCGACGGCAAGATTTTCGAAGCTGCTGACATCCCTTGCTACGCATCCTGCCCAGACGATTACAACTTCTCGGATGACTGGGGTAATAAGCTGGTCAACCTATGGATTGCCACAAGGAAACATCTTGTTGCCGGCGATATCCGTCCAGATCAATTCAGAGATGAACTGATTGGCGGGATCATCAACCTGTCCAACTGGAGGTCATCATTCAATCAGGCTGCATCAGAAGTTGGTGCAGATCCAGATGATGATGTTCTGTTCGAACAGTGGGTCGCTCTCAACAAGAATGATGCCTTCAATCTGATCCCGTCCAACCTCCATGCGGAACTTTGCTGGATACCGGAATGGGATGGTGCAAATCTCGATGATCTGCTGGGATCGCATGGCATTCAGTCCGACCGATTCAACTCCAACTACATCGAAGACGTGCAGCCAGGTAACTGGTTAACCGTTTTCCTGAAGCTGGTTAATCAGTCATCGGAAGCCATCATTGCAGCGGCCATTGCCGAGCGCGGTGCTGAGGGTAAGAAGTTCGCTGACAAGTGCCAAGCCATCGAATACGACATCAAGATGGACGATTCCCGTCCAAGCCTGATGACGCCGATGGAAGTGATCTCTGCCATCGAAAATGCTTACTACATGGCAGTGCCGATGTTCCATTGCTTCGTCAACGTCAAAGCCCTATTAGGGAGTGATCCGACTAAGGCGATGTTGATGTCTTCCGATAGAAAAGGCCGTGTGCATCTCGGGTTCCATGAGTTCATTAATGGTGCCGGGTACATGGATACCTACAACGGGGAAGTAATCATCCCAGCGAATGCAATTGGGTTCGCTGGAGAAGAACGTTGGAAATGGGGCGTCAACAAGGTCTATGGCCTCGTGAAGTCTTGCTTCTACACAACGCCAACTGAGATCTAATCGCCACCTGAATTCTGGGTGAAATTGGATTTCTCAAAACCATGGGCTGCCTTCGGGCGGCCCATTTTCCTAAGGAATGAATCATGAACCAAGATCAGGAAAGAAAACCCAAGGACTTGATCACGGAGTCGCCAATCCCATGCGACCTCAAAGTCGGTGATTTGGTGATTTTCACAAACGACTATGGGGTGCAATTCAAACTAACCGTAGTTGGCTTCTGTGTGCCATCAGAATGTCTTCCAGAGCGTTTCATCTATCTGAATGATGATTCCTGGTGGTTCCCTCATAAGCGGGATCAATTAGCACTGGTAAAGCCAGCGTAAATCTTCAGTCAATACAAAACCAGAATCAGGCCGCCTCGTGTGGCCTGATTCATTTCAAGAGGAAACAAAAATGCGAGTATCTAAAATTGAACTCAATGTACTGGGTTATGAAGTGAACGAAGATCCAGATCAGCCGGGGAAGTTTTACTGGCGCAATGATCAAGAAGGGTCTGAAATCTCTTTCGACTCGGAAGACGAAGCAATTGCAGCAGCGACACGGGATGCAAAGGAAACATATGGCCTGCATCGTTGCGACAACTGCGGAAAGTTGCACTCTGACGAAACCCTGGTGTTGCCGATCAAGGACATTTTTCAGCGCGTTGAGGCTGGCGGTGTTATGCCATCAGGTGAGTGTTCTGATTGCGGATCGCTTTGTTACAAATTGACGGACGAAGCGATATCTTCAGATGGTTTTCTGATAAGCCAAATCAATGATCTTTTGGACCATCTGCAACGTGTTGTTGATTCAGACAATCAGAAGCAGTGCGTCTGGACCAACGGCAAGTTGCATCCATCGATTGCCATGAAAGGCTGCGAGCACCTGTACGGAGTGTTTCGAGCCAACCCTGAAACACCAAACGTGAAAGAAACCATTGCTGAGAATATGGAACAAGCTCACTCAGCATTGATCGCAACCTCACGAAATATACTTCCTGAAATGCTGGCAACTGCAAAGCTACTGGCAAAGATGGTCGCTGAGATCGAAAAGGGCGAGGGTCCAGATCTGGAACCTTTGGTGAAAGAGTCGAAAGAACTCTTTGCAAGCCTAATTGGAAAGAGCCTTAAAATCTAGCCGTATTCCGAAGATAAGGGCTGGGTTGAACAAGTAAAGTGATACCCGCTTTACTACTCCTTCTCCTCTCCCGG
>Ga0265327_10004046_pt1 | contig 13295 bp, 10 predicted proteins | sample 41621metaG_FD_202089 | JGI IMG/M metagenome (GOLD analysis project Ga0265327, IMG submission 202089) | Rhizosphere microbial communities from Carex aquatilis grown in University of Washington, Seatle, WA, United States - 4-16-21 metaG | ecosystem: Host-associated > Plants > Roots > Rhizosphere... | reverse complement strand
CGAGGACTCCACACACCCTACGTAAAGCAGCTCAGGATTGGTGCCGAGTCGGCACAAATCTGGTTCCGGCCGCGATGGTCTCTGCGATTGAAATGATGAGATCGTCAGGACACCGTGTGTTTATTCGGCTTTGGATAGCAGGTCGCGGTAGATGGCCAGGGCTTCCTGATATTCCTCGATGGCGTCTGCGTTCAGGACTCCCTGGTGGCGCGAGAGTTCTCGTTCGATTCGTTCGATGAAATGTTCCACCTCCCATTTCTTCGGTCGGGCCGGTTGGTCAGGGATGTCCACGAAGACGGGGGCCGAATGAGCGAAGACGATGCGATTGTCTTCCCGTTGTTCGAAGCAGCGGACAATCAGCCAGCCCGAGCGTCGAAAGGGAAGTACGTGATGAATCGATTGCTCAATGTGGCCTGGTGTTTTTGCCGAGGGAGCGGGTGTTCCGGTCCAGACGACGTCTCCGTTCTGAACAATTTCAATGCGACAGGGGTGACTGGCCGACTCGATGACCCCCTCGATCCGGATGGCGGTTGGGTTGGTCTTCGCATGAAACTGGTGGCCTGCATCTTCGTCGTTAAACCGCAGTCGCATCATGGGGCCGGTGGTGACGAAACTGCGCCCTGCCAGCAGGTTTGTTTTCCATTTTTCATAGGTGAATTCGCCCGGGACATGGACGTAGACTCGACCATAGCCGAGTGGTACAGGGTGAACTCCGGCAGCGGTTCCGGCCGATGGCATCATGCGGAAGCCGCAGTTCAGGTAGGCGTAGTAGCTCTGGAATCCAAAGTCGATCCAGCCCCATTCGGTGAACCCCTTGTCATTCAGTTCCAGGTTCATCGATTTCGGCGCGGCGTCCAGTGTCCAGGCGGGGAATCCGAAATTGGTTCTCCAGCAATGGTTGTTCGACAGTTCAAACAAGTCGACTTTCATCAGCGGGACGATCATTGGGGACCAGGGCCAGGAATGCTTTTCCAGGTCCAGAAACGCCCCGTCGGCATGAGCTCGCTCGGCGATCCTGCGGACCGGGGGGACTCCCTGGTCCAGCAGCGACTTCTGTCCGCAAATCAGCACCGCACCGAGCGTGTGCGATTTTCCGGCGACGGTGAAGATTTCGTATTCAGTGTTCAGAGGGTAGATCCCGTGCTGGGGATCGACCTGGATCCATTCGGGCTTGGGAGCGGGATCTTTCACGCGATTGCCGTTTTGAGGGCTCAGATCCGCTGCGGTGACCCAGTGCGACAAGGTCATGCCGACGTTCAGGTCTTCGGCCATGATCAGGTTCGGCATGTTGGCCAATGGCTGATGGGCGTGGATGTCGCCGGAATACCAGCCGAGTTGCGTCATGTGGATCCAGCGCTGGATCGCCAGGCGAATCTCGGGGGACTTTCGATCGACTTCGATCTCGTGAATTGCGGGTCGATATTCTTTGCCTCGTTCGACAGTGATGGTGTATTTGCCGGGCGGGACATCAACGACAAAAGGATGAGCCGACAGCGTCACATGTTGTTCGAGGCTGGTCGGGCTGACCTGCCGTTTCAATTCGATGGCGGTTCCTTCGGGCACGGCCGACTTGGGAAAATACCACTTGCCGTCCGTTCCTTGGATATAGATTCGCGCGGCGACGGGTTGACCGGTCTCCGCATCGACGATGCTCCCCTTGAGAGTGACGGTCTCCTGAGCAACGGCGGTCGAGGCGACCAGCAGGCCGAGCAGCATGGTCGAAAACGAGGCCCGGGCTGTCGTCCACAGGGGGATGGATTGGTTCAGTTTGAACATGTGTTTCCTCATGAGCGAAAGGAGGTCATCTTGATGTGTCAGTCACAGTTCCGGAGTCATGGGGATCGGGCAATCGGGGCACTTATAGGCTTGCCGCCCCACCGAGTTTATCTCGGTGGCTCGCTGGCCTGTGCACTAGTAAACGGCACGTTCTGGCGCGCAGGCCAGAAAACGACAACCGCTGGTGCACAGGCCAGCGAGCCACCACCACGGGGGATGGTGGGGAATCTTTGTCAGCTGATCAGTGACCTGCCTCATTGGCTTTGATGTGTTGCCGGGATGAGGCGTATAGTACTGTGACGGGAACTTGATTCGCGAGCGAGCGAACGTTCCCGTATCCTGCCAGCGATCCTGCAAGAGTCCCGCGAAAACGATGAGCACTGATACGATTCCCCCCAGCCGATTTGTTGTCGGACTGGACTTGGGGACAACCAATTCCGCCATGGCGTACGTCGATACCGACGAACTGCCGCGGCGCATCCAGACGTTTGCCGTACCGCAAGTGGTGGCGCCCGGGCAGATCGAGGCCCGCGATACGTTGCCGTCATTCCATTATCAATCCGCGACGGGCGAATTTCCCGCGGGGTCGGTTCGATTGCCGTGGCAGTCGTCCGAAGCCGGGTATTTTGTCGGTCAGTTTGCGCGGGATCATGGAACTCAAGTTCCCGGCCGGATGATTGCCTCCGCCAAGTCGTGGCTGTGTCACAACGGTGTTGATCGGACAGCCGATCTCTTGCCATGGCAGGGGGCGGAAGATGTCGAGAGGCTTTCTCCCGTCACGGTCAGTGCCCGGTACCAGCAGCATTTCCGCGAGGCGTGGGACGCGAAGTTTCCTCAGTCGCCATTGGCGGATCAGGACTTTGTGCTGACGTTGCCCGCATCATTCGATGAAGTCGCGCGGGAACTGACGATCAAGGCGGCGCGACAGGCGGGACTAAACCGGGTGGTCTTGATCGAGGAACCTCAGGCGGCGTTTTATGCCTGGATCGACAAGCATGCCGCAACCTGGGACACGCTTGTTTCACCCGGCCAGAAGATCCTGGTCTGCGACGTGGGGGGCGGCACCAGCGACTTCACGCTGATTCGCGTGCGGAAGGGGAAGGATGGCGTTGTTCAATTCCATCGAGTCGCGGTGGGGGATCACCTGATCCTGGGGGGTGACAATTTCGATCTGGCGCTGGCTCATCATCTGGAGCGGCGGATCAAGGGGGACGGGCGCCTGGAGCCGCGGCAGTGGAGTGTCCTGGTCCGCAGTTGCCGTCAGTTGAAAGAGATCCTGATGGCGGGTGATGCGCCCGAGAAATGGACGCTGACGCTGCCGGGAAGTGGATCTCGCCTGATTGGCGGGGGTCTGCAGGTCTCCGTGACGCGGGACGAAGCACAGTCGCTGTTGATTGACGGGTTCTTCCCCGACGTGCCGCTCGAAGCCCGGCCTCTGGTGTCTCAATCGGGCTTCCAGGAATTCGGGCTACCCTATGCTCCGGATCCGGCGATCACGAAATACCTGGCTCAGTTCCTGACGGCGCATCGGTTTGTCGCCCTGGAAGGGGATGGCGAACAGGCCTCGTCCGGAACTGCTGAGGGGGCCGACGACCAGGCTCGACCAGACCAGGCTCGACCAGACATCGTGCTGTTCAACGGGGGCGTGTTTGCGTCGCCGGTGTTGCAGCAACGGATCATCACGTCGCTGGAGAACTGGTTCCGGCGTCCGGGGGATGCGACCTGGTCACCGGTGGTACTGGAGAATGAGCGACTGGATCTGGCTGTCGCCCGCGGCGCTGCCTATTACGGCATGGTCCGGCGCGGGGAAGGGGTGCGGATTGCCGCGGGGCTGGCCCGGACCTACTACATCGGTGTCGAAGAGAGCGGGTCGGTTCCACGGGCGCTGTGCCTGCTTCCGGCCGGGATCGAGCCGGGGCAGGAAGTCGATCTGACGCAACATCAGTTTGAGTTGCTTGTGTCACAACCGATTGAGTTCCCCCTGTATGTTTCCAGTACGCGGCTGACGGATCGGCCCGGGGATCTGGTGGACGTGGATGCCGAGCAGATCAAGTCGCTTCCGCCGATCCGGACCGTGCTCAAGACAGGCAAGTCCAAGGACGCGGCAACGGTCTCCGTCATTTTGAAAGCGAAGCTGACGGAGATTGGGACGCTGGATCTGTGGTGCAGTGAAGTAGAGGGGAAGAGGACCTGGAAGCTGCTGTTTGATGTTCGATCGGCGACGCAGACGGATATCTCGGCCCATGACGCGGTGGGCGAGCGCCAGGGTCTGTTTGACGATGCCGTTCGACAGGCGGCGTGCGAGGTGATTCAGCAGACATTTTCGAGTTCAAGCGGAACGGCAGGCCGGGGTGACGCGACGGACCCCGCGGCGTTGATGAAGCGTCTGAGTGACACGCTGGGGATGAATCGTGATGAGTGGCCGACATCCCTGCTACGTCAGTTGTGGGAGGCGTTGCTGGAGGTCGAGTCGGGGCGACGACTGAGTGCTCAGCATGAGGCGCGTTGGTTGAACCTGGCAGGGTTCGCGCTGCGTCCCGGGTATGGACTGGCGGTCGATGACTGGCGTGTGAACGAGACCTGGAAGCAACTGCATGGGAAGCTGGTCTTCGGGACTCATGCCTGTCGCGCGGAAATGTGGATCCTGTGGAGGCGGATTGCGGGGGGCTTGACGGCCGGACAGCAGCAGGCGCTGGCAACTCCGCTGATCGGACTGGTTCGGCAGGGGCTGCGTCAGTCGGCGGGCAAAGGGAAGGGAGGGGACTTCGGCAGTAATCCGCACGAATCCGCCGAGATCCTGCGTCTAGTGGGGGCCTGCGAATTGCTCTCGCAATCGGTCAAGCATGAATTGGGCGAGCTGTTGCTGGAGGTGCTGCATCGCGAGCGGTTTGCGGCGTTGCGTTCGGCGGCGCTCTGGTCGCTGGGTCGCGTCGGCGCCCGTCGCCTGGTTTATGGTCCGTTGAATGGCGTCGTGGCTCCAGATGTCGTGGCCCGGTGGCTGATCCGATTGATGAAAGTGAGTGCCGATGATGGACTGGCGTCGTTTGCGGTCATGCAACTGGCGCGGAAGACCGGTGACCGTTATCGCGATATTGATGACAGCACTCGCAACAGTGTCGATGCGTGGATGGATCGGGCCTCCGCACCCAAACGATATCGGCAGTTAATACGGGAAGTGGGAAACCTGGAGTCTGAAGACCAGGTCCTGATCTTTGGTGAATCGCTGCCGAAGGGGCTGCGAATCCAGTGATCGAATTCTTGAGGCCTGAGGAGGTCCATGATGACGGCCGGCGCCCAGGGCCTCATGGCGTGTCGAAAAATGCGATCAGTTGCAGGGTGCGTGCAGTCTTCGGAACGCACCGCGGATGTTGCCGAAACTTTCCTCATGGTGCGTTCCGAAGACTGTACGCACCTTACTTTGCTCTCTCGGAGTCGGCCTCATGCAGCGCATTGAACGCGAACAAGCCCGCAAGTACGCCTTTGACTTTCGAGACGAGCCCCTGTTACGGGTGCAGAATGGGGAAAGCGTCGAGATTGAGACCTACGACGCCAGCACGGGGTTTTTCAAATCGGAATCGGACAAGGCGATTCCCGGGAAGCGTCCCGGGTTTGATCGAACTCCCGCGCTGGCGAATCCGATTGCCGGTCCGATCTACGTCGCAGGGGCCGAACGGGGTGATACGCTGGTCGTGACGGTCGAGGACATCCTGGTCGACAGTTACTCGTGGATTGCGACCGGTCCCCGGCGCGGGCCGCTGGGGGAATCGACTCGCTGGCCCGAGCTTTCCGGGGACTACACGACCAAGATCTTTTCGCATACACCGGGTCCCAGCGGGACGACTCGGGACGGGACACTGCACTTCAGCGACAAAATCAGCTGGCCCATCACTCCGTTCATTGGCACGCTGGGTGTCTGTCCTGATCGGGAAGTGACGACCAGCCTGGACGGGCAGGGGGAGTGGGGCGGGAATCTGGATATCCGTGACGTCGCGCCCGGAAATCGGATTCATCTGCCGGTCTTTCATCCCGGCGCCCTGTTCTGCATGGGGGATGTTCATGCCAGCCAGGGAGATACCGAATTCACCGGCACCGCGGCGGAGACCAAGGCGACAACGCGGCTGAAACTGGAATTGATCAAGGGACGCAAGACGCCGTGGATGCGGATCGACAAGCCCGACTCGATCGTGGCGATCTTTTCGTCGCGGCCGCTGGAAGTCGCGGTGGAGACTGCCACCATCATGCTGATGGACTGGCTGATCACGGATTATGGATTCACTCCGACGGATGCGTACTGCCTTGTCAGCACCTGTCCGGATTTTCGGATCAACGTTTACCAGATGTGCAAGATCCGGAAATTGGAGCACGTGGCGGGGGCCGAGATTCCCAAGCGTTACCTGAAATGATGAGGGCGGTGCCCTCAACCCGATTCGAGCTGCCGCTCGGATGCTGTAACAGCCGCTCCCGTTGGTCGCTGACGAAAAGTGGCGCGCCAATGAGGGTGGTGCCCTCAACCATGGCCACCCAACGTCGTTTTGCCCATCTTGAAAAAAGGCGATGGCCCTGCCAGATAGGGGCAGGCCCCTGACGAAAAATTAAAAAACGGAATGAAATCGGTCTTTGGCCGGGGAACCGATCCAGTTCTCGATTCGCAGTCGCAGTCGGCGTGACTATAATCCCGGCCTGCTCCGATCGTGGCCGTTTCGGGACCGGGGTGCGGACCAATGATCTTCGCGTGAATTCCTTTCAATCGGCGCCTTGCCGGGACGGAAGTGACGCGGGGAAGTCTGGCGTGCTGCCTGGTCTTGTCGCTGACCTGTGAACGGTTACCTCCGATCCTGCTTGAGACGAAAGTTCACTGATGCCCCGTGTTGGCCTGTTTATTCCGTGCTACGTCGACCAGCTTTATCCCCAGGTCGGCATGGCGACCCTGGAACTTCTCGAACGATTTGGTTGCGACGTCGAATTTCCATCGGCTCAAACGTGTTGTGGTCAGCCGATGGCCAACACCGGCTGCACGAACGATGCCCGGCCGCTGGCAGAGAAGTTCCTGTCGATCTTCAAGGACTACGAATACGTCGTCTGTCCGTCGGGCAGTTGCACGGCGATGGTGACTCACCATTACGAAGAGCTGCTGCATGGTCAGCCGGGCTACGAAGAGCTGCGGAAGAAGACGTTTGAGCTTTGCGAATTCCTGGTGGATGTGCTGAAGGTGACGAAGGTGGAGGGGCGGTTTCCGTACAAGGTGGGCCTGCACAACAGCTGCCATGGTCTGCGTGAACTGCGACTGGGCTCGTCGTCGGAGATGATGGTGGAGCGCTTCAACAAGGCGGGGCAACTGTTGTCAGGTCTGGAGGGGATTGAACTCGTCCCATTGAAGCGGCCAGACGAATGTTGCGGGTTTGGCGGGACATTCGCGGTCGCCGAGGAAGCGGTGTCGTGTATGATGGGTCTGGATCGCATTCACGATCATGAACAGGCCGGCGCCGATGTGATGACGGCGGGAGACATGTCGTGCCTGATGCACATGTACGGGTTGATCACGCGGCAGAAGAAGCCGATCCAGGTGATGCACGTGGCCGAGATCCTGGCGGGTCGGCAGCCCGCCGCGGCGCGTTCGTAAGCCGTTCTTTCGAGTTATAGAGGATTCCTGAACGTGTCTGACACGCTGACGGTTCACCATGAACATCCCGATAACGCGACGGAATTCGTCGCGGACGACTCACGTGCGCACTGGCACGACCAGTCGCTGTGGTTTGTCAGGTCCAAGCGTGACAAGGCCGCTTCGACGCTTCCCGAGTGGGAGGAGTTGCGGAATCGGGCTTCGGGAATCAAGCGGCACGCCATGTCGCGGTTGGCGGATTACCTCGAGGAATTCGAGCGGAATGCCACGAAGCTGGGGGTGACGGTCCACTGGGCGCGAACACCGGCGGAACACAACCAGATCGTGCTGGACATCCTGCAGAAGCACAACGCGAAAAAGGTGGTGAAGAGCAAGTCGATGCTCACCGAGGAATGCCACCTGAACCCCTTCCTGGAGAGGAATGGGGTTGAGGTCGTCGATACCGATTTGGGCGAATGGATCGTGCAACTGCGTCACGAACCGCCATCCCATATTGTGATGCCCGCGATTCACATCAAGCGGGAGGAAATTGGCGAGCTGTTTCACAAGCACCTGGGGACTGAGGCCGGCGCCACGGATCCGCCGTACCTGGTGAATGCGGCCCGCGATGAATTGCGACGCAAGTTTTTGAATGCCGACGTCGGGATCACGGGGGTCAACTTCGCGATTGCGGAAACGGGGGGCTTTGTCGTCTGCACGAATGAAGGAAACGCCGACCTGGGGGTGTCACTGCCGAAAGTGCACATTGCCTGCATGGGGATTGAGAAGATCATTCCCCGGGCGGCCGACCTGGGAATCTTCCTGCGTCTATTGGCACGCTCGGCCACGGGCCAGCCGATCACGACCTATTCCTCCCACTTTCACGGACCGATGGCCGGGGGGGAAATGCACATCATCCTGGTCGACAACGGTCGCAGCGCGATCTTGAGTTCGCCCGATTTTCGTCGTTCGCTGAACTGCATCCGCTGCGGCGCCTGCATGAATACGTGTCCTGTCTATCGTCGCAGTGGCGGGCACAGTTATGAAACCACGGTCCCAGGACCGATCGGATCGATCCTGGCTCCGTCGCGCGATGCGAAGACTCATAAGAGCCTGCCATTTGCCTGCAGCCTGTGCGGGTCGTGCAGCGATGTCTGCCCGGTCAAAATTGATCTGCACACGCAGTTGCTGACGTGGCGAAAGGAGATTGCCGTCCGGGGTTATCTCCCTTTGTCGAAGCGGCTGAGTATGAAGTTCGCGAGGATCCTGCTGGGAAGCACCTGGCTGTTTACGACCGCAGGGCGGATCGGACGCTGGCTGGTTCCAAAGCTGCCGCGGTTCATGGTCTATAATCGGCTGAACGCGTGGGGAAAACAGCGTGAACTGCCGCCAATGCCTCGGCAGAGTTTTCGGGAACTGTATCGGGCGAGGAAGAATCAGGCCGGGAAGAAGTGAACTGGGTTACTCGACCCAGACCAGCAACCCTTCCTTGTCCTGGGCGCGAATGACGTTGGCCAGTTCCTTGCGAGCCTGGTCTGCCTTGGCCGCGGTCACGCCCGACAACAATTCCATTTCCTCGTTCAGGGCGAGTCGAACGCGTTCGGACAGGTTTTTGAAGACTTTTTGACGCAGGTCCTCGGGTGCCGTTTTCAGTGCCAGCGCGACCACCTTCTGCTCCAGTTGTCCCAGCAGCTTTTGAACGGAACGATCTTCGATTCGCATGATGTCGGTGTAGTCGTACATCAGGTCATCGATTTTCGAGGCGAGTTCCGGATCGCGTTCGGTCAGTGTTTCCAGGAGCCGGATTCGTTCTTCACGCTGGACAGACTGCAGGACGCCGATCAGGGATTTGAGGCGCCGATCCTGGTGCTCGACGACGGACAGATCGATGGTCTGGCAGACGTCCTTCAGCTTCTTGATGACTCGACCAATGACGACGGGACTGACTTGAACGGTATCGGCCATCATCAGGAAGACCGGCTGTCGCTGTTCGCCCGGGAGAGCTTCCAGCACCTTGCCGCTGAATTCGGCGGGGAGCTGTTTCAGGACCGTGGCGACGATCCGCGCCGATTCCGGTTTCAGAGCGGCAGCCAGGACTGCGGGAGGCAGGGTGGACAGAAATTCCACTTCGGAACCCGCCGACGATTCTGTGGCTGGGGACGTTGTCGATTTGGCTTCGGCGCCCGTCGCAGGATTCTGAGCGGCGACCGGGGGGACCGCTGCAGGTTCGGTGGGGGACGCCTGAGCCGACGGGGTTTCGGCGGCAGGGGGTTGACCCGTGTGCATTCGGTTCAGGGCTGGAGAATCGCTGACGGCTGCGCGGACATCCTGCTGCAGTTCGCGAAACTCCTGCAGCACCTGTTCGCTGAGCGTCGTAAAGTCTTTGCGTCGCGAGACTGCCGCCAGCAAAGGGCGCAGTTTTCCGGCGAATTCGGGCCCCAGCATCTCCAGGACCCTGTCCAACGACCGGGGATCCAGCCGGGAAAGCAGGACTGCGGCCTTGTCGAGTTTGGTGAGTGATGCCTGGGACATGGGATTGCTTTCGGGACGAGTTACGCGAGGTGTAGCATTCCTGGCCATTCTGGGGAAGACGATCTGGGATCCGGGACCGCGGGGATCGTGGTGGGAACAGCCGATTTCGATTGGTCCACGAGATCGCAAGTCGGCAATTTGCTTGCCATTTGATGCCGTCGTGTTGCCTGCCAGCCACGTGTCGTATCAATCGTCAATTTGAGGCGGTCGGGAACGTGCTGGGAAAAAGCGGTGTGTAACGTCATTCGCGAATTGACGGTGGTTTGCGGCGACTTTCATAATCGAAACTCGGGCGGTGCCGTTCTCCAGTAACAGGTGAATCATGATTCGTCTTCCGTGGATCGCGATGGTGATCGTCGTCGGAAGCGCTCCCTGCGCCCGAGCCCAGCAGCCCCCTGCCTTCAGCACGGTTCCGACGCAGGCCGTCTACGAATTCCAGCTGAATTATGAACTGCCGTGGCAACGCTGGTATGGCGGTCCGGGCCTGTCACTCGGGGGGACGATGCCGACCCAGGGGGCGTTCGGATATTCCTCTTTGAATGGAATTCCGCTGCCGGCCCCGCTGGGGGCCGGTGTTTATGTGAATACACCCGCTCCGCAAACCGCGCTTCCTCCCGGCCCACCGCTCATGAATCCCAGGGGACTGATGGGCCCGATCGGGACGTTCGGGCCGATGACGGCGTACGGCCCCGGTGGCTTCCCCATGAATCCCGGCATGATCGCCCCCGGTATGGGGCCGGGAGGCGCTCCGCCGGTTCCCGCCGTGCCTGGATTGCAAGGGACCAGTTTCACGACATCCCAGGGAATGCCGGGACGCGCGGCGGCTCAGCCACAAACAGCCAGGCCGGCGCGACGCGAGCCGGAATCGTCTCCCGCGGCCCGACGAGCCAGTCTGGAGCAACAGAATCAGGGAGATGCGTTGCTGCGTCAGCAACGGTGGGCGCAGGCCTACGTGCACTATCGAAATGCCGCCGACCTGGCTCCGGAACGACCGGAAGGCCACTTCCGACTCGGTCTGGCGTTTACTGCGATGAGGCAATATGCCTCGGCGATTCGCGCGTTCAAGCGAAGCCTGGATCTGGATCCCACGCTCCCTCAGTCAGGAGAAACTCTCGCAACAATTTTCGGCGCCGAGCATGCCGTTGTTCGAGGGGTGCTGCTGCCGGTGGTGGCCGAGTGGACGCGGGAAGATTTGAAGGATGCCGACCGCCTGCTGGTGCTCGGACTGCTGCTGCACTTCGATGAAGATCCCCGCGGGAGTGAGTTGCTGGAAGCGGCGCTGCGGACGACGGGGGGAAACGAGTACATCCTGAGTTTTGTGACGCCGAAGGGGGACGCATCCCGACGGCCTGTGAAAGGGCCACGACCTGTCAGTCCGCGGCCTGATCCCACGCTGGAAGATCAGCCGCTGGACTTGCCACCCGAGCCACTTCCGCCATTAATGCCGGCCGATCCTTCTCCGGAACCCCCTCCCACGTAATCCAGGGAGAGGACGAACTGGCGTTCAAAAGGACTGGTCTGCGGGTCTATGTGGACCTGATTTCATGGGGCTTCATCGAACAGGGCATCGACGAAGTTGTCGGGGTCGAACAGTTCCAGGTCGTCGATCTGTTCTCCGACGCCGACGTATTTGACCGGGATTCCCATTCGTTGCCGGATGGCGACCGTGACGCCCCCCTTGGCCGTCCCATCCAGTTTGGCCAGGACGATTCCCGTGCAATGGGCCGCCTTGGAGAAGTGCTCGGCCTGGTTCAGTCCGTTCTGACCGGTTGTCGCATCAATGACAAGCAGGCATTCGTGAGGGGCGCCGGGGATCTTTTTGTCGATCACCCGGCGGATCTTTTCCAGTTCTTTCATCAGGTTTGACTGATTGTGCAGGCGACCCGCGGTATCGATGACCAGGACGTCCACGCCCGCCTTCAGGGCTTCTTCGCAACCGGCGAAGGCGACGCTGGCGGGATCGGTGCCGCTCGGTCGAGTCACGATCGGGCATCCCAACCGCTGGCTCCACATGGTCAGCTGCTCGACCGCCGCGGCTCGGAAAGTATCTCCCGCGGCAAGCATGACGTTTAAGCCTTGTGATCGCAGCAACTTGGAGATCTTGGCGATCGACGTCGTTTTGCCGGTGCCGTTGACTCCCGTCACGAGGATGACGGTTGGCTTCTGATCAGACATTTTGAGGGGTGAAAGTGGCCGATCGTGATCCCAAACCGTCCCGTCAGTTCCTCGCAGGATCGTACGGACAGTGTCTTTGACGGTCCCCCAGATCTCGGTCAGGACAACCGTGCGTCCGAAATGCTTTTTGCGCAGTTCTCCGACAATTTGTTCGGCGGCCGCGACGCCGATATCGGTCCGGATCAATCTGGCTTCGAACTGCTCGAGCTTGGCGTCGTCCAGAATATCGCCAGACTTAAACAGGTCGCGAATATCGGTTTGCAGCAGTTGCTTGGTTCGCAGCAACCCCTGTTTCAGTTTGTCGAAGAATCCCATGATGCGGTCGTCGCGCCTTCTTTTCTGTGATCGGGATTGGTTCAGCTGTCGGCTTCTGGTCGCGGGATTCCGTGTCGGAATCGAATCGCCCGTGTCAATTCGCACCTGCCTGGACAGCGATCATAGAAGTCGTCCGGTCGGTGGGCAATTCCCGCCTATGCCAATCCAGGTTTCCCGGCTAGAATCCTCACCGGCGAAAACTGCCGATTGGAATCGGCATGCAGGGAGGTAGGGGATGTCCAGCGCGATGGAACGCGGATCGCTGACACTGATGTTGATACTGGCGGGGGGGCTTGCGGGTTGCCAGGAGACTCGATTCCTTTCCTGCCGGACCCGGGATCCTCGCGTGGAAGCACGGTCCTATGACTTGCATGATCCTTTCGCCGACGAAGAGATGGGGCCGGAAACCTTTAGCCGACCGCGAGATTTCCAGTTGCCGCGCAGCGACACTCGCAAGACTTTTGATTTGCGAAACCTGCAAGCCTCGCGCGGAATCAATCCTCCGGTCCAGGCCTACTGGGACCCGATGGCTCCCCGGACCGCGGCAGGTGTCCCCGTCCAGCCACTCTGGCGGCAGCCTCCCCGCGGAGTCCCCATGGCAACTCAACCCGGACTGTGGGATGACACTTCACCCCGTTACAACGTCGTCCCCTATTAATCGGCGGCGCGGCGTTGTCCCGATGGTCTGGATCCTGCTGCTGACATTATTCAGTCTGTTTGCCCCGACGGCACAGGCTCAAACTCCTCCGAAGCGAAACCTGGAGTCGACGGCGGCGGAAACGATCTCGCCGGAAACCCAGAAGTCGATTGATCGGGGTCTCGCGTTCCTCGCGAGCCGTCAGCATCCCGATGGTTCGTTTGGATCGGGACAAACCTATCGGCGCAATGTGGCAGTGAC
>Ga0265327_10004045_pt1 | contig 13297 bp, 10 predicted proteins | sample 41621metaG_FD_202089 | JGI IMG/M metagenome (GOLD analysis project Ga0265327, IMG submission 202089) | Rhizosphere microbial communities from Carex aquatilis grown in University of Washington, Seatle, WA, United States - 4-16-21 metaG | ecosystem: Host-associated > Plants > Roots > Rhizosphere... | reverse complement strand
TTTGAGGTGGATTGCGGGGCCAAAAGTGAAATTTGAAGACATGACCCCAGTCTTTCGAGACGGTTGAAAAACACACGACCTGGCCGAAAGCGGCCAGGTCGTGCTCGTGTGGGGCGGCGTGGCACTACGCGAGTGACGTCATTCTGGTCGTTCCGACGGGTCGGTGCTGGCCAGCGTGAGTCCGACCTGGATCTTGCGGCCGTCGCGAATGATCGTCAGTTGCACCTGTTCCCCGGGGCGTTTTCCTTCGATATAACTCAAGAAATCCTCGGCGTTGGCGATCTTCTGATCGTCCAGGCCGATGATCAGGTCGGCTGCCGTTCGGTCTTCACGATTGATCGTAAAGGGGCCGCGACGCGATTTGACCATCTTCGGACCGCGCAGGCCGGCCTTGTCCGCAGGACCATTCGGCCGCAGTTCGGCAATCAGCAATCCCTTGTCTGTCTGGTAAACCTTGTCGATTCCGCTTTCCGGTCGAATGACTCGACCGTGCTTCAGCAACTGAGGCACGACGCGCGTGATCAGGCTGACGGGAATGGCGAAACCGACCCCCGAGCTTTGTCCGGATGTGGTGGCGATGGCCGTATTGATCCCGATCAGGCGACCATGAGAATCCAGCAGCGGTCCGCCCGAACTTCCCGGATTGATCGCGGCGTCAATCTGGATGATCGACTTGATTTTCCAGTTGCCGTGGATCTGCAGTGATCGATTCAAGCTGGAGATGATTCCTGTGGTCAGCGTCCGCTCCAGGCCGAACGGATTCCCCAGCGCAAAGACGTTCATGCCGACTCGCAACGTTTTCGAGTCACCGAACGAAACCGGGAACAGTTCTTCCGGCGCGGCATCGATGCGGATCACGGCCAGATCGTTGAGCGGATCGGCGCCGATGGGGGTGGCGTCGTACGTCTTGCCGTTGGACAGCGTCACCGCGATCTCTTTGGCCCCCCCGACAACGTGGTGATTCGTCAGGATGTGACCATCGGTATCGATCACCGCGCCCGAACCGCTCCCTTCCGAGGACTGTTCGACCAGCAGCAGGCGTTCGGTGCGGATCGCCTTCGACGTGATGTTGACGACGCTGCGATTGACCGCTTCATACACGGCAACTGTCACCGATTCTTCCGGGGTATGCCCTTCCGAGTTGAAAACGCGCGAGGTCCCCGGGCGGACTCGTTCCACGGGCGAAATTTCCAGGGACGTCGAACGATCCTGTGCCTGCGCGACCCAATCCCCCGGGCGTCCAATCAACCAGATGGTGAGAACACTTCCCAACACCGCCGAGAAAAAGCATCCAGCCAGCAGTCTCATGCGAGGTCCCTCTTCATGCTGTCCAGGCCAAAGACCAGGTTTTCCCCGATCCCCACCCCGGAACGACTCCATCAACCAGTGATATAAGGACTTTCGCCATCCGGCTCAAGACCGTCTGGCGCGGCAGCCACCATTTGAGGCGGACGAAGCCATCCTTGCTCAAATTCTGCGACTTCACGTCCGAAACAAATGCACCATGGCGCTCGGCCGAAATTCGAAGCTGGACCACAAAGATGGCGTCAGATTAAAAGCCCTTCAGCCGAATGAGAATTCCCGGCCGCAGTGTGACAATCGGCCAGAGTCTGGTCACAATGCGGCCGGGTTGCTCGGACAAGAGCACCCGGTCGTACTTCGTCGCATGCCCAGTCTCCGAATTGGCAAGTGACCAGCGGAAGCGGAGATGACCGTTTTTCGGCGACCGCTTGGAAGCCGCAACAGCCGCTCCCGTTGGTCGCTGACGAAATGATGCGCGCCAAGAGCGTTCATCCCGTGACGAGAGAATTTCTACAGATCAAAAAAGGAATGTTGGATGCGTCGAATTGGAATCCTGACTGCCGGGGGCGACACGCCGGCCTTGAATGCGACAATCTTCGGCGCCGTCGAACGGGCCAATCAGCTAAAAATTGAAATGGTGGGCATCATCCGTGGATTTGCAGGAGTGCTCGACGAACGATTGCCGCACGTCCGCCTGAACCCACTGTTCAGCACGATTCCCGAATTGAATCCGGGCATGGGAGGGACGCTACTGGGGGCATCGCGTACCTACATTGACCCCGAGCAATCCGATGTCATCGCCGATGTCAAATTCCGGCTTCAGGAACTCGGCATTGATGGTCTCGTTTGCGTCGGTGGTGATGGAACCATTAATGGGATGCAACCAATTTCGACGCTGTTCCCCTGTGTGCTGGCGCCGAAAACGATCGACAATGACCTGGGCCTGAACTACATCGACGAACCGACCGAGGTGACCGAGGAGGAAAGTCTGCTGGGAGGCCGTCGAATCGCGGGTCGCCCCCTGGGACGCGACACCATCGATCTCGAAGACATTATCAACTATGCGACACCCGGATACGCGACCGCCGTCTTCGTCGTCGTCCAGGGGGTCGAGCGAATCCGCACCACCGCCGAAAGCCATCGCCGGATCGCCATCATCGAAGTCATGGGCCGCGAGTCGGGATTTATTGCCCTCGGTTCCGCATTCGGACAGCCAGACATCATCCTGATTCCCGAAGTCCCGCTCGATCTTGATCATCTTGAACATCGCGTTGCCGAACTCTATGAACTGCAGAAGCATGTTGTGATCGTCGTCGGCGAAGGGGTTTGTGATCAGGCGGGACGGCAGTTGGGGGCGGCGACCAAGAGCTACGATCCCGCGGGCAACATCATTTTCAGCGGTGCGGCGGAAGAATTGAAACGGATCCTGTGCCAACGATTTGGGGACGAGTACTTCGGCAAGCGGCGCAAGCACGAATCCGCCGAATCCGCGATCTTCACTCGAAAGGTGGGGCATACTCAACGGGGTGGCTGCCCCATCAAGTTTGACCGGTTCCACGCCGCTCAACTGGGAGGAAAATCGGTCGACCTGCTGGTCGATGGACATAATAATTCCATTGCGACGCTGCAATACACGCGTGAAACTGGATTTCGCCTCGGTTCGCTCGCAGCCAACAAACTGCGAGATCAGTTTGGCCGAATCCATCCACGGCGTGTTCATCCCTGCTTCTATGACGGACAGCGATTTCAACCGTCTCGAATTGCCAAGGATTACCTTCGCTCTGTCCTGACGGACGCCCTCGGTTCCGAAGATGTGGAACTGATGCGTTCCACCATGTTCAATCCAGGAAAGCTCGCCACACGCTATCAAAGTGTCAGCATCGACATCCAGCGGCGGATTGAAGTGCTGAAGTAGATTGAGCCAGGGGACGGGGCAGGGGACTCGGACGTTGAAGGGGAATACCATGCAGGATGCGACCCGCTTCGCTTTCAAGGAATGGGCGGTGGTCTGCGAAGCCTTACATCGAGGTCGACAGAGCCTGATTCTGCGAAAAGGGGGAATCCACGAAGGCCGGGAGGGGTTTCGCGTCGACCATCGTGAATTCTGGCTGTTTCCCACGGCGTTTCATCAGCAGCCCGACGTCCTGGCGGAGGATGCCCGGACACTGCTGTCGGAACTCGGTTCTCAGGCCGCCTCCCCCGGCCTGATTGCCATTCGAAACTATGTGCAGGTCGAAGAGGTCATCGAAGTTCGTGATGAAGCGCTGCTGGGAGCGTTGACGGGGCTGCACATCTGGTCCGACTCAACCATTTCGGACCGGTTTCACTATCGTGCCCCGATGTTGTTCGCACTGCTGGTGCGAACCTACCGGCTTCCGACGGCAATCCAGATTCCCGAGTCCCCTCATTTCGCGGGATGCCGCAGTTGGGTGGACCTGCCCGGTGAAATTGCCACGTCTGGACTGGCGCCGGTGTTGACGGATGACGAGCACCATCGACAGCTCGAAACGATTCGACGCCGGCTGACGTCGAGCACCACCAGTTGAGCCCTCATCACGTCAGCTTCAGCAGCTTGATGGCATTGCCGCGGTAGATCTTTTGCTGGACCTCGTCAGGGAGCTGCAGCGAGTCAAGCAATTCAAACTGCGGAATCTTCTGCTCGGGCATCAGGACATCAGTTCCGAACAGCAACTGATTGGAGTTTCGAATCAGGAACTCGCGACCAAATTCGAGATCGCGGGCAATCGCTTTTTCACCCCCGGGTTCCGAGAGATCGCAATAGAGATTTGGATACAGCTTCAGGAGTCGATCCAGGGCCATCGCCTTATTCAGACTTACTTCTTGTCCTGCATCTGGTTTTCGAGAGCACTCAATCGTTTCGTGAGTTCTTCGATCGTCTTGCGCTGTTCGTCGAGTGACTTCTTTTGTTCGTCGATCGTCTGCTGCTGGTCTTTCACGACTCGCGTGACCAGCGCCACGACGTCCATGATGGGGACGGATTTTCGATCGGCGTTGGCCACAAGTTCGGGGACGTCTTCCGCAATAAAACCAACTCGTTTTTCGCCGCTCGTGTCATCCTTGTAGACGTATTCCACAGGATTCAACTGTTGCAGTGCGGTGGAGGCTTTTTGCGAATCCAGATCGATGATGTTGTCCTTCATCGTGCGGCTGGAGGTCGGGTTGAACGAAGTTGCAAACATGTCGCCAGCCGGCCCCACCGATGCTTTGACGACCAGGTTGTTGCGGAACACAACCAGCGGGCGAGTTGACACCGCGCCGCCAGCGAGCCTGGCCGCATCAAACGCGACGATCGGGTTCGATCCCAGATCGTCGGTGATCAGGCCCTGCATGGTGAGCGCGACCGCCTGTGACGCTGTGGATCCCTGCAGCTTCGGGTGAAAAATCCCGTCCGTCGCGCTGTTGTTGACGACGACCAGTTTCCCAATCGCGTCATCGGAGACGTCAAACTGAGCGATCGATTCGGCAGTTGACCCACTTGCTGTCTTGTGAACATGCAGCAACAGGCTGGGACTGGCGGTTCCGATTCCGACGTTCCCTGCAGCGGAGATGTCGATGCTGCTGGTCGGCGCCCCGGGGCGAATTCGAAAGGGAAGCCGGCTTCCCCCGGTCACATCGCGGACGAAGAAATTGGCCTCGTTCCCCGCCACATCCCATGTCTGCGCCGTGAAGCCACCTGCATTCGTCTGTTCCATTCGGACCGCGGGAGTATCAGTTCCAGAGATATGCAGATCCAGTACCGGGGTTCCCGTTCGAATCCCGATTTTTCCGTTACTGCCGACGAACAGGGAGTTCGTCGGGGCGCCTGCGAGAACGGTGAACGGGATCTTCGATCCCGTAACGTCTTCGATTGAAAACTTGTTGGCGCCGCCGCTGGCCGAATCGTTCGCGGTCAACTGCCAGTCATTCGCCGGGAAGCCCGCCGAGGCGCTGGTATCATCGAACTTGATTCGCGTGTTGTTCTCTTTCAACCGGATCGTGTCAAACCCGAAGCTTTCATTGTTGACGCAATCCAGGCCGACGCAGAGACTTCCCTGAACAATCAGATCGTCGGCAATCACCTGGTCTGCGCGCGACACTTGAGGGGCCAGGCCCATGCCGATTCCGGCCAACGGAAAGAGCCATTGGAATGCTGACCGCCAGGCTGCCGATTTCAATGTCATGGCTTACACCTTTTCAAACGCAGACACGGCCCACTCGGTCCACCGAAGCTGCAGCCTGTTGCAATTGACCGCCCTGTCGAATGTCGCAAATCCCTGTTTCGCCTATTGTCGGCTGCTGCGAAAAGCTACTACACTCCAAAACTGACACAGATGAAAGTTTCGCCGGGAGCAACGAATGGGGTCGATCAGTCAAACTTTACGGACAGGTCTTTTCGGGGTGGTCCTGGCAATAACTTGTTCGGCCTGCGCGGAGAAGACTCCTCCAGTCGCCGCGAAACCTCCTGTGACCCGCGAACAGATTCTGACTCTCAGTCCGCGTGCTGCCGAGCAGGTTCGATTGTTGTGCACCCGGGGCAAATTGAAGCCCGACGCCGTCGTCGTGATCTCGGTGGAAGAAGGGAATTATTTCCGATTCAAGAACGGCGGGGACAAACGGTACCGATACACACTGGCGTTCGATGACGATCCCAAGAATGTCGACGACTATGTGGTGATGGAAAGCCAGGGTCTGACGATCCACGTTGCCAAGTCGGCTGCTGATTTCCTGCGCGGCACGGAAGTGATGCTTGTGGAAGTCGGTGGCGGCAAAGGGGGCTTTAAGTTTCAGAACCCCAATGAAATGATGGACGACGAATCGGCCCAGGCGCCATTGATCCCGGTAGCCGATCCCACCAACTCGAAAGCCCCCGGCGGCCCGACCCCCATCAAGGAATGAGCCTGCGAACGCCTGATTGCCAGGAATCGCATCGCGACACTGGTTGTCAGCGAGTTGACGGCCGCGGTTCCTGATTCGACTTTGAGTTCGACCCGGGATCCACAGGCCTCCGTTCGTCGAAACGCATTCGTGTCCGGTTTCTCAAGCCGAGTCAGACCGGCGGCCTCTGACGCGGCGGATCAGCCCTCCTTCAGGCCATACTGCTGGATCTTTTCAAAGAGTTGCCGTCGGCTGATTCCCAGCACTTCCGCAGCCCGAGTTCGATTCCAGCCTTCCTGCTGCAATGCCTGACTGATGACGCGTCGCTCGGTCTCGGCGAGGATCTCTTTCAGCAACAGGCTTCCCCCGGACGCCGCCCCCGCCGGTTCAACACCGGGGGATGTGTGCCCTTGAAGATCCGTGACCTGGATCATCTTTCCACGCGACAGGACGGCGGCGCGAGAGAGTACGTTCTGCAACTCGCGCACATTCCCCGGCCAGAACATGGTCGAGAGTCTCTCGGCGGCATCCGGAGAGAGCGTCAGTTGCGGCCAGTCATACTTCCTCGCCAGGCGCCGAATGATGTGCTCGGCAATCAGCGGGATGTCTTCTCGTCTTTCGCGAAGCGGCGGAAGTTCGATTGTCACGACATTCAACCGATACAAAAGATCCTCGCGAAACGTCCCATCGACAATCCGCGACGGCAGATCTCGATTGGTCGCCGAGATGATTCGCACATCTGTCTGAATGGTCGTGCTGCCACCGACGCGTTCAAACTGACCGCACTGCAGAACACGCAGCAGTTTCGCCTGCAGTTCGACATCCATGTCCCCGATTTCATCCAGGAACAGCGTCCCACCGTCCGCCTGTTCGAATCGCCCGATACGATTGAGCAACGCCCCGGTGAACGCCCCTTTTTCATGGCCGAACATTTCACTTTCCAGCAGGGTGGGGCTCAACGCCGCACTGTTGATCTTGATGAACGGCTTGTCGGAACGGTTGGAACTTCGATGGATTGCCCCCGCGACCAGTTCCTTTCCGGTCCCACTTTCTCCCGTGATCAGGACCGGCTCGCGCGTTGCGGAGACCAGGCCGATCATCTTGAAGACTTTCAGCATGCCGGGGGAACGCCCGATCAGTTCTTCGTCCATCAGTGCCGGGTCCAGGCCGGGAACGGACTGTGACAACGACTGGACCTGGGCGACCAGGACCTGCTGAGTCAGAGCGCGTCGAACCGTGAACAGGACTTCGTCCAGGTCAAACGGCTTTGTGATGTAGTCGTACGCCCCCAGTTTCATCGCCTCGATCGCCGCACTGCTCCCCCCATAGGCTGTGATCACGATCACGGGGACTTCGTCGACTCGATCGGCATGCCCGCGCAGGACTTCGATTCCATTCCGTCCCGGCATGTTCAAATCCAGCAGCGCCAGTGAGACCGTGCGATCCTGCAAGGCTTCGGCCGCCTGTACACCGTCAACCGCTTCAATCACCTCGTACGATTCCGAACGCAACAGCATGGCCAGGTTGGCTCGAATCGTAGCATCGTCGTCGGCGACAAGGATGACGGGATTCGATTTGCGGCGATTCATCATATTGATCCTGGTGTTGTCTTCCGATTGAGGTGATCGACGATTCATGGACGCCCCTGTTCCTCGGTGGGAACCGGAATCGTGATCCGGCACACCGTTCCCCGAGGCGCCTCGTCAACAAGTTCAATCTGGCCGCCATGCTGCAGAACAATTTCACGACACAGCGCCAGTCCCAGTCCAGTCCCCTGGTCGCGCGTCGTAAAAAAGGGCTCAAACAATCGGCTGCGCACCGAGGGATCGATACCGGCCCCCGTGTCGGCGATTTCAAGAACGACAGTGTCGCCCGCGGGGTTGAGCGAGGTCCGGCACTGGAGACGACCGGACTGTGGCATCGCCTGCAAGGCGTTAGTTGCCAGGTTAATGACCACCTGACGCAGTGCCCGGGCAGATCCAGAGATGCGTGGCAATTGCGGGGCCAGGTTCAATTCGATCTGGACCTGTTGTTGCAAGGCTTGAGCCCGCATGAACTCCATGGTCTCGCGGACCAGGGAATTCAAATCGATTGATTCCCGGTCGGTCAGTTCGGACCTGGAGAAATACAACAGGTCTGTCAGCAGCGAGTTCAACCGGTCGACCGCGGTCACGACCGACTGCATCGATTCCGGAGTCTGCGATTCTTTGGGGAGTCGCTGCCAGAGTTGCACAGTCGAACGGATTCCTGCCAACGGGTTGCGAATCTCATGTGCCACCTGAGCCAACAGCAGTCCCAGCGATGCCAGGTGCTCGGATCGTCGCAGTTCTTCCTGCAACTGGTCACGCGCCTGGCGTTCCCGGCCAAGGGTCCTGCGCAGATTCAACGTCAACAGAAGCGCAGTGACGATTCCTGCCAGAGCCAGGATGGTGGAGGCCTGATAGCGAAAGACCTGCTGCCGCTGCTGTTCCGGTCCGGTCACACGGTACATCAGCCAGGCAACCAGCCGCGCGGGCCGGGTCGTTCCCACGGGTACGGTCGCAACCATGACTCGACTGGGCCCCACATCGCGCGTCTGGATCAACGGACTCGTCTCTGTCTGCATTGCGGATTGACGGGCCTGCAGTCGGATATACGGTTCCTCGCGCGGTGGAGGCGTGCGAGGACCATGATGTTTTGGACCTCGTGCCGGGTCAGAAGGAAAGGCGAAGCCAGCAAAGCTGTCAGCGGAATTGAGGTAAAAGCCCCCTTCGACCCCGGGGTATCCCGCCAGGGCGTCGCGCGTCAGGTCAGTCAGTCGGGCGTCGGTTGATTCCGGAACCACTTCGATATCATCCGTGAGCTTCCCCGCTTCGTCAGTGGCGGCATCGGCCAATCGCTGACTGGCATCGTGAACCATGCTGCGAAGTTTTTCCTCCTGTCCCGGCAACAGGAAGGCCGTGACACTATTGAATGACAGTGCCGCGATCGACGACAGGAACAGCATCCAGACCAGCGCTGATTGCCATGATGTATGCAGTCTCTTTTCCACACGACGTTCCGTACTGCAACCTTGAATCCGGGATCAACCACATAGCATACAAACTGAAGACGGATCGCGCCGCCAGTTGGTAACCGTTCACGGGTCTGTCCCCTTGCTTGCCCGTGAACGGTTGCGCCAATTGGCATCAAGGTGAGAGGTGATGGCGAACAGACGGCGCTGCGAAACTCGCAACGCCGCCTGGATTCGCAGATCGCATTTCAAGGACCCGCACTATTTGTCGAGAAGTTTCGCCAGATCCTTTCGCAATTGTTCAACCTGCCGTTCCAGATCTCGCAAGCGACGGTCCTGGTCGGCTTCGCTCCGCGGCTCATTCGGTGCTGCTGGACCGGCGACAAGATCCGGATTGTCGGCAGTCGCCTCGGTTTTCACATTGGTCACGGTGGTCACTTCGAATCGGGCATCGCCAGCCGGCCCCTTTTCCGGGAAGCCCTCAGCCCGCACCTTGTCACCCTTTTTCACCACGGCGACGAAACGATCCTGCAGATGGGGCGGCCAGTGGATCCATGTCCCATCGTCCAGGACCGCGCCATCCACCTCGCCTCGCGGCGCCGTCGTCAGACGCTCGACCGTCCCCGCAACGTCTGCCAGATCCTTTCGATCGCGTGCAGGAGGCTTGTGCCCGTGCGGTCCTGCCGCATGAGGAGGGCGGTGCTTACCCCGTCCGCCGGGCCCAGGGCCAGGACGATCAAAGTCCGCGTTCTCGGCGGTTTTTTCCGTCCGTGTATTCTTGACCGACTTCAATTCCATGCGGCGATCTCCTTCCGGACCGACTTCCGTTCGACCTTCCGCTTCGACTTTGTCTCCCGGTTTCACCACGTTGGCGAACTGGTCCTGCAGATGAGGGGGCCAGTGCAGTCGAGTCCCATCTGCCAGGATCGCGCCATCGATTTCTCCGCGCGGGGCCGTCGTCATTCGCTCGACACGTCCTGCGACAGTCGTCGACTCGCCGCGTGCCGGTGGTTGAGCCCGACAAGTCGCGAGCCCCAGGGCGACAAGCAGTCCTGCCGCTGCTGAAGGGAGCAGCCAGATCCGCCGCGTCAACCAGGTTCGAATTGCGTGCAACATGTTCATCATCGTTCTCCTGTCATTGTTCGGCACTTGAGAGTTCAAGTCCCGCGTTCTCCATGAGGCCGGGGTCTCGATTGAGTCCACCACGACAACCCTCATGCTTCTGCGGTCGGATATCGCAACCCGGATGCCACGGCCGTCGAGTTTCAACATCGCCGCCTCGGTTTAATTCGAAATCTGACCTGATCGTAGCCGTGGTTCATGCGTTGTAACGGTCTCTACCAGCATGAGTTGGCGTCGATACGAATGACGGCCGATTTTCTTTTTCCTGCGGTCGAGGCCTCACGTGAAACCTGCGTTCGTGGCCACGGATCAGGCTGTCGCGTCAGGGATCGTGGGCGGAATCCCCCCGTTGGACCGAGGGGATTCCGCCCAAATTCCACCGATCCCCATCCGCATGAAGATGTGGCGACGAGCGATGTCGAAGTTTCAATCTCTCTGAACTGCCGAAGGACGTCTGGCTTGAGATGGATTTGCCCGGCTCGACGCTGCGCTCCGGCGCGCGGTTTGCCTTTGCCAAGCCACACACAAGGGGGCACTCCCCATCCTGGAATCGTTAGCAGAGGGATCCTGTTGACCTGGATTTGACAGCCAGCTTCTGACGATTCGACACGTACACCATGTTTTCAGGAACTCTGATCGTGCCCTTTGCACCTTCTCCACTCACAATGACTTCTGCGGTCTTTGTCATGACCTACCTGGCACTGGCCCTGGGCCGAGTGCCAGGATTACAGGTGGATCGGCCGGGAATCGCGTTGATCGGCGCGGCAATGATGCTCGCAGCCGGATTGCTGGATCTGCCCGCGGCCGCCGCGGCCATTGACATGGAAACCATCGCGCTGCTGTTTGGCATGATGGCCCTGGTTGCCTACCTGCAGATCGCGGGATTCTTTCAATGGGCCGCCAGCGCTCTCGCCCGCCGTGAACCAGGTCCTCACGGACTGCTGGCGATAACAATCAGTCTCTCGGGAATCCTGTCTGCATTCCTGGTCAACGACGTGGTTTGCGTCGCGCTGACTCCCCTGGTTCTGAATCTGTGCCGACGAAGGGGAAGGCACGCAATGCCGTATCTGATTGGCCTGGCGACAGCGTCCAACATCGGCTCCGTCGCCACCATCACTGGCAATCCCCAGAACATGATGATCGGGACCCTGTCGGGGATCTCGTACCGGGATTTCGCCACTCGGCTGGTGCCGGTCGCCCTGGTGGGACTGGCCCTCAATTACCTGGTGGTGGCGTGGGTCTATCGCCGGATGCTCTCGGAACCTGATGCTCATCCCGCCACGGCGAATCCCCTGGAAATGGAATCGGCCGGGATTCACAGGGGATTGCTGGCCAAGGGATTGGCCGTGACGTCGGCTGTCATCGTGTTGTTCTTCGCGGGGTACCCGGTTGCCACCGTGGCACTGGTCGCGGCGGCGGTCATGATGCTGGGTCAAGTCCGACCCCACGAAGTATATCAGCGGATCGACTGGTCTTTGCTGGTGATGTTCATGGGTCTGTTCGTCGTCGTGCATGGATTCGATTCCCAGGTCGTACGCACCTGGGGACTCGATCAATGGGACGTTGTCACCCGGTCCCCGGTCATCGCCATCAGCTTGCTGTCGGTCGTCCTTTCGAACCTGGTCTCCAATGTTCCGGCGGTGCTGTTGTTCAAGCCGGTGGTCTCGGCGACTTCGGATCCCGACCAGGCGTGGCTGGCCCTGGCGATGTCGAGCACCCTGGCGGGCAACCTGACCGTCCTTGGCTCGGTCGCCAATCTGATTGTCGTCGAAACAGCACGCCGCTTGGGCACTCACATCGGTTTCGCAGAGTACCTGAAAGCCGGGATTCCCGTGACCATCCTGACCGTTGCCTTCGGGATGGCCTGGCTCCTGCTGACAGGTTCATAGTCGCAACAATTATTTGACGAAGTCCAGACCTGGATCATTCGCCGGGGAGCCTTCCATGACGAAATGAAACCCTGCACCCTTCTTGCTGAGGTCCGCGAGCATCGTTCCGCCGGTATCGGGCTCCATGGCCAGCTTGTTCTGGTCCAGCGCATAGGCCCCTTTCACCGATTGCGTCGACTTGCCCTGTGTGAATGACCAGGTGAAGGCCCCCTGGTCGGTCAGTTCCAGAGTGAATGATGTCCCGTTGCTCGCGGAGGATTTCCATTTGCCGACGACATCTTTCGGGCTGATCAACTTGTCCGCCGGGATGTCGGCCGCCGGAGGGGGTTCCGGTGTTGGGGCGCCGGCCGGTGTCTGGGCCGGAGCCTCATCCGTCAGTTGTGCGTATTGGGCTGCCACGGCGTCGGCAGGCTGCAGGCTGGCGGCCCTGGCGAATGACTTGTGAGCCGCTTCCTTGTGGTCGCAGGTCAAGTAATGATAGCCCAGCAGGAAGAACGCGTCGGCCGCCTTGGGATTGGTCTTCGAGTACTCTTCCAGTTGACGCAATTGCTGGGTGTAGACATCGACCGAGGGATACAGTCCCACCAGCGTGGCCCAATCCCAACCTGGGCCAACAGCTAGTACTGGGTGTATCGTCGCCGCGGCTTCGTTGAACTGCCCCATTGCAAACAGCACCAGTGCCCGGAACTCGTGGACGACCGCGTCGGTCGGCATCTCTTTGGTCGCCTGGTTGATCTGAACCAGGGCGTTGGGATAGTTCCCGTTGTAAAACTCGGTCCGCGCCTGATCAAAAGCGGACATCGCCGTTTCCGGGGGGGCGGCTGGAGCGGCCGCGGCCTGGTTCGGATCTCCGCCGGCCGGCGCCTGGATGATCGGTTGCGAATAGTTGTAAACCACCGATGTCGCTGCCGGTGCAACGTAGTAGGGGTTCGAATAGCCCCACAGGCCAAATCCATAGGCCATGCGGTTCACGCCCCAGGTGGTCATGCCGAACGCCATCCAACCGGGATGCTGGTCCCACATATGGTTCCACCAGCCACCATTGTTGTAGCCATGGTGCCAGTCGCCATGATAATTGTTGGCCCAGTTCTGCCAGTCTTCGCGGTTGTTGTTGCGG
>Ga0265327_10004044_pt1 | contig 13300 bp, 12 predicted proteins | sample 41621metaG_FD_202089 | JGI IMG/M metagenome (GOLD analysis project Ga0265327, IMG submission 202089) | Rhizosphere microbial communities from Carex aquatilis grown in University of Washington, Seatle, WA, United States - 4-16-21 metaG | ecosystem: Host-associated > Plants > Roots > Rhizosphere... | reverse complement strand
GTGCCCGAACCCGAGCGTCGTCCCGCCGCGGCCCTCGGCCGCCGGCACCAGCTTCACCAGCTCGAGGCCGTCGCGCACCCCCTCACGCGTCAGCTCGGGCGCGCGGGCCAGGCCCTCGGCGACCAGCTGACCGAGGTCGTGCGCGACCGCCAGCGTCATCGGGGACGCGACGGCGGCGTCGCTCCGGCCCCGGAGGTCGGCGAGGACCGCGTTGTCGTCGGCCACCATGTCCACGTAGACCCAACCGTCGATCTCGTTGCCGAACGCAGGGTCGTACCCGCGCAGGCCGGCAGAGTTCATCGCCGCCGGCACGTCCCAGCCCGCGTCCCGGTGCGCACGCGCCACGACCGTCCCCACCAGCCCCAGCCCGAGGTAGACGAGGGCCTCGGCCCCCGACGCCCGCGCCGCGGCCACCTCCCGGGTGGCGTCCGCGGCGAGCGGCGCGATGCCCGCCCGCGCCGTGATCTCGAGGCCGAGGACCTCGCACTCCGACTCGAAGAACGCGGCGTAGCGACGCCCGATCGGGGAGCGGTCGAGGATCACACCCACCCGGCCGACGCCCAGCGACGCGACGTGGCGTGCGAGCAGGACCGACTCGTCCTCGTGGGAGCCGACCTGCAGGTGGAACATGAACTCGCCGCGCGCCCGCTCGGTACCGGCCCAGTTGACGGTCGGGAGGCGTGCCTCGTCGGCGAGTGGGGTGACGACCAGGGCGTTGTCGCCGACCGCGGGGCCGACGACCAGCAGGACGTCCTGCTCGTCGAGCTCGCGGAACGCCCGCGTCACCGCGGCCGCGGTCCCCTCGGGCAGGCCGCGGCCGGCGGCGTGGACGAACTCGACGTCGCGGTCGAGTCGTCCGGACGCGACACGCGCGTCCACCGCGGGGCGCAGCCGCGCCTCGAGGGCGCTCCCGGGGAGCTCGTCGTCGACCTCGTCGGTCATGTCGTGGAGAATCCCGACCCGGATCGGTGCCGCCATCGTTCGCCTCTCGTCGGACGTCGTCGGCGTCACCCTCCCACAGACGCCGCGACGACGGCGGCCGGCCCCGGCCTCAGCGCGGGCTCGGGAGCGCGGGCACCGCGGCGCGGGCGCGGGCCGCGACCGCGGCGACGTCGAGCTGCGTGGGCACACCCCGTTCCACCAGCACCTCGCCCTCGACGACGACCAGCGACGCGTACGACGAGAGCCCGGTGAGGAGCAGCCCGGCCACGGGGTCGTGCACCCCGACCCGATCGACGGTCGTGAGGTCCCATGCGGCGAGGTCGGCACGCGCACCGACGGCGATGCGCCCGAGCTCGGGACGGCCGAGGCAGTCGGCGGAACCACGCGTCGCCGCCCGCAGCAGCTCGCGGGCGGTGAGCCAGCGTGACGGGTCGTCGGGATCGTTGGTGCGGTGGGCGAGCAACGCGAGCCGGAGATCGCCGAGGAGGTCGGAACCGTCGTTCGAGGCCGAACCGGTGGTGCCGAAGCCCACGGTGCACCCGGCGTCGAGGTAGCTGCGCACCGGTGCCGCCCCCCACCCCATGCGCAGGTCGGGGGCGACGAGGTGCGCGATGGCGACGCCGGCGGCGGCCATCTCCGGCACCTCCGACGGGGGCGGGTTCACCACGTGGGCGAGCCAGGTGCGCGCCTGCGCCCAGCCGTGCGCGGCGAGGAGCTCCCACGGTGTGCAGCCGTGACGGGCGCGACAGACCTCGTCGTCGACGTGCTCGTAGAGATGCGTGTGGAGCCGCACCGCATCGTGGTCGGCCGCCAGCGCGGCGAGCTCGTCGAACAGCTCGGGCTGGTCGACGTGCGGACCGCACGGCGCCAGCGCGACGCGTGCGCGCGAACCCGGCGACGCGTCGTGCACCGTACCGATCAGCGCTTCGCAGTGGCGCACGACCTCGTCGACCGACTGCGTCACGTCGGGATCGGGACCCTCGGTGATCGAACCGCGACACGCGTGCAGGCGCACGCCCACCGCGCGCGCCGCGTCGACCGTCGCCTCCACGTAGCCGAGCGAGGGACCGGTGGGGAAGAAGTAGTGCTGGTCGGCGAGGGTGGTCACACCCCCGAGGAGCGACTCGGTCAGCACCGCGGCGCTGATCGCGCCGACTTCCTCGGGCCCGAACCGGCCGTCGCGCCACCAGCCCTTCACCAGTGCGCCGAGCCCGGCCAGCCACGGGCCGATGAGGACCCGTTCGAGGTGGGGGACGGCTCGGCACGCACCCTGGTAGAGGTGCTGGTGCGAGTTCACCAGCCCGGGCAGCAGCACGAGGCCACGACCGTCGACGGTGCGATCCACCGGACCGGCGACGTCGAGGCTCGTGCCGACGGCGGCGATCACGCCGTCCTCCACCAGCACGTCGGCGGAGGCGAGCTCGGTGTCGTCGTCGTCGAAGGTCGCGCACCAGTCGGCGGCGCGCACGAGCAGGCGGGTCACGAGGTCGCGGCCAACACCTTCGCCCGCCGCTTGAACAGCTCCTCGGCGGCCGCCTGCGCCTGCTCCCGGACGCTCGCCACGTCGAACGTCGTCGGCACACCGGCGGCGACGAGGCGCCGACCGTCGACCCAGACGTCGCGCACGTCGCGCCCGGACGCCGAGAACACCAGGTGCGCGGCCACGTTGAAGTCGCGGCCGTGGAGCACCGGCGTGGTGTGCAGGCCGTCGAGTGCGACGGTGATCACATCGGCCCGCTTGCCCGCGACCAACGATCCGGTGACCCCGTCGAGGCCGAGCGCGCGGGCGCCGTCGATGGTCGCCATCGCCAGCACCTCCCACGGATCGCCCGCGGTGGGGTCGAGGGTGGACACCTTCTGCAGCAACGACGCGAACTTCATCTCCTCGACCAGGTCGAGGTTGTTGTTCTCCTTCTCGCCGTCGCTGCCGAGCCCGACGACCACGCCGGCCGCGTGCAGCGCGCCGATGCGGGCCGGCCCCGACGCCAGCTTCATGTTCGAGCAGGGGCAGTGCGCGACCGCGGTGCCCGTCTGCGCCAGCAGCTGGATCTCGCGGTCGTCGAGCCAGACGCAGTGCGCCACGATGGTGCGCTCGGTGAGGATGCCGCGCTGGTGGAACACCTCGAGCGGGCGGCGGCCGAAGCGCTTCAGCGACTCCTGCACCTCCCAGATCGACTCCGACGAGTGCGTGTGGATCCCGGTGTCGAACTCCTCGGCGAGCGCGAGCGCGTCGCGGAAGCACTGCTCGCTGCAGTAGAAGAGGTGCTCCAGGCCCACCCAGGTGCGCACGCGACCGTCGGCCGCGATGCGGTGGGTCTCGAGCAGGCGCCGGTTCGACTCGAGGGTCTCGAAGTAGTCGAACTCGCCGTCGGCCACGTAGGGCACCAGCGTCGCCCGCAGCCCGATGGTCTCGGCGGCGGCGGCCGAGCCTTCCATGAAGCGCCACATGTCCATGACCGACGTGGTGCCGGCGAGCACGCTCTCGGCGTAGCAGTGCAACGACGCGGTCGCGGCGATCTCCGGCGTCATCGCCTTGTGGGCGGGATCGACGTAGGCCTCCAACCAGTCCCACAGCGACATCGACTCCGCGGTCCCGCGCAGGAGCCCCGAGTGCAGGTGCGTGTTGTGGAACCCGGGGAGCACCGCGTGGCCGGCGAGGTCGACGACGTCGGCGCCGAGCGCGCGGGGGTCGGCGTCGATCTCCTCCACTGCGCCCACCGCGAGGATCTCGTCGCCCTCGATGAGCACCGAGCCGGGATCGAACGCCACCGCGCCGCCGGTCATGGGGAGGACGATCCCGTTGCGCAGAAGGGTGGACATCGACCCACCGTGCCGGTCGTCCAACACACTGTCAACGACATCGGGCCGGTGTTCACGCGCCGGTCACGGGCCGGTCACACGCCCGGCGTGCCCGATAGCGTGGCTGCCTTCACACGAGGGGGACCCATGGAGTTGCAAGGTGCTCGCGCCCTGGTCGTGGGCGCGTCGTCGGGCATCGGGCGCGAGGTCGCGGTGCAGCTCGGCGCGGGCGGGGCGCGGGTGGTCGTCGCGGCCCGACGGGCGGAGCGTCTGGAGGAGATCGTCGCCGAGATCGGCGGCGACGCGGCCGGCGTCGTGTGCGACGTGCGCGACCCCGCGCAGTGCGACGCGGTCGTGGCGGCGGCGGTCGAGCACCTCGGCGGGCTCGACGCGGTGGTGTACGCGACCGCAGTCGACCCGTTGGTGCGACTGATCGACACCGACCTCGAGCGGTGGCGCGAGGTGTACGAGACGAACGTGTTCGGCGCGTCGTTGGTCACCCGCGCCGCGCTCGCACCGCTCGTCGAGTCGGGCGGACGGATGGTCTACATCTCGGCCACCTCGGTCGGACGCCCCCTCCCCGGCATGGGCGCCTACGAGACGAGCAAGGCTGCGCTCGACGAGCTGGTGCGCGCGTGGCGGGGCGAGCACCCCGAGATCGGGTTCAGCAACGTGGCGGTGGGCAACACGCTCGGCACGGAGGTGTACCAGTCGTGGGACAGTGACCTGCTCGCCGAGCTCTCACCGGTGTGGGAGGCGCGCGGCTACGTGCACGACAACGGGCCCGGTGCCATGTCGGTGCGCGACTGCGCGACCGCGGTGGTCACCGCGATCACGTCGCCGGTCGACCTGCGCCACCTCGTGGCCAACCCCGCACCGGGCTCGACCATGGACGTCTCGTGAGCGGGTCGGAACCGGTCCCCGAGTCGCTGGCGCCGCTGCAGCCGTGGCTGGAGGCGCACGTGCCCGAAGCCGAGGTGGTCGAGCTGCTCGGCGTGCGCAGGGCGAGCAGCGGCTTCTCGGCCGACACGACGATGGTCGACGTGGCGGTGACGCGCGGCGGCATCGCCAACGACGAGCGCTACGTGCTGCGCACCGAGAGCCCGGACCCGCCGGTGTATCCGATCCAGGTGCCGGGCTGGCCGGTGGAGATCGAGCTGCAGTACCGCGTGATGGACGCGCTGGGCGCGCACGCCGACGTCCCGATCGCGCCGATGATCGGCTACGAGGTGGACGCATCGGTGCTCGGGGCCCCGTTCTTCGTGATGGGCTTCATCGAGGGTCAGGTGCCGGTGGAGGATCCGCCGTACACGACCGCCGGGTTCTTCCTCGACCTCGCGCCGGCGGATCGCACCGCGATGATCGAACGCGGGCTCGCGACCGTGGCCCGGGTCCACGCGGTCGACTGGCGCGCCGCCGGCCTCGACTTCCTCGTCGCTCCCGGGGTCACGCCCGGTCTCGACGTGCAGCTCGACCTCTGGGAGGCGTACTACCGCGCCGAGCTGCGCGGTCGCGTGCACCCGCTCGCCGACCGCGCGTTCGCGTGGCTGCACGACGAGCGTCCGCGCTGCAGCGACGTCGGGTTGTGCTGGGGTGATCCGCGGCCCGGCAACATCATCTGGCGCGACGCGGCACCGGTGTGCGTCACCGACTTCGAAGCGGCGTCGATCGCGCCGCCCGAGCTCGACGTGGGCTGGTGGCTGATGTTCGATCGCACCATGCACGAGTGGGCCGGCGTCGAGCGTGCCCCCGGCGACCCGACACGCGACGAGCAGCTGCGCATGTACGAAGCGGCGTCGGGACGTGCGGTGCCCGACGTGCAGTGGTTCGAGATCTGCGCGGCGGCGCGCTACTGCGCCATCGTGGTGCGGGTGATGAACCGCGCCGTCGACCGCGGCCTCATGCCCGAGGACCACACGATCTGGCTCGAGAACCCGGCCAGCTCGGCGCTGGAAAGCCTCCTCGCGGCGCTCTAGGAGGGCTGCCGGGGGTTCAGGTGCTGTTGGCCAGGATCAGGTTGTGCACCAACGGGTAGATCTGCTGCTGCCAGCGGCGCCCGTTGAACACGCCGTAGTGACCGACCCCCGGCTGCAGGTGATGGCGCTTGCGCATCGGTTTGATGCTGCTGCACAGGTCGTGCGCGGGGAAGGTCTGGCCCGGCGAGCAGATGTCGTCGCGCTCGCCCTCGACGGTGAGCAGCGCCGTGTGACGGATCGCGCCGGGATCGACGGCGCGGCCCTGGAACTCGAGCACGCCGCGCGCGAGCCGGTGCTCCTGGAACACGTACTGCACGGTCTCCAGGTAGAACTCGGCGCTCAGGTCGAGGACCGCGAAATACTCGTCGTAGAACGCGCGCGTGACGTCGGCCGCCTCCTCGTCGCCGTCGACCAGGTGCTGGTAGAGCTCGCGGTGCGCGCTGAGGTGGCGCTCCAGGTTCATGGTGACGAACGACGTGAGCTGCAGGAACCCGGGGTACACGGACCGACGCGCGCCCGCGAACCGCATCGGCACGGTGGTGATCACGTTGCGCTCGAACCACGAGATCGGCTTGCTGGTGGCGAGGGTGTTGACGATGGTGGGATCGACGCGCGTGTCGATGGGTCCCGCCATGAGGGTGAGGGTGCGCGGAGCGCAGTCGTTGCCCGCCTCCGACATCACGGCGGTGGCGACGAGCGCGGCCACGCACGGTTGGCACACCGCGATCAGGTGGGTCTCGGGGCCGAGCACCTCGAGCCAGTGGATGAGGTACTCGATGTAGCTGTCGAACCCGAAGTCGCCGTCGGCGAGCGCGACGTCGCGCGCGTTGTGCCAGTCGGTGACCCACACGTCCTGCTCCGGGAGCAGTGTCTGCACCGTGCCCCGCAACAACGTGGCGAAGTGGCCGGACAGGGGGGCGACCAGGAGCACCTTGGGCATCTCGGGGAGGCGTCGGCCTTCGGTCTCCTTGGCGAAGTGCAGCAGGGTCCCGAAGGGCAGCACCTCGGTGGCTTCCTCGCGCACCGTGACGTCGCGCCGTCCCACCCGCACGGTGTCGATGCGCCACGGCGGCCGCGTGTGCGTGAGCCCCACTCGGCCCAGCAGCTCGTATCCGGCCTCGAGCGTTCGCAGCGGCATCGAGTCGGCGACCGACGGACTGCACTCGTGCAACTGACCGAAACCTTGCAGAGCAATCCCGGCGAAGCCGCGCAACGAGGCCATGATGTCGGCCTGAGCTTGGTACGCCTGGTAGAGCATGCGGCCTCGTGATCGTCGAGCACCCGCACCGCAGTAGGTTTGGAAGAGGCGCGCCGACTTGGTGAGCGACACACTAGACAACGCCGGTCTCGCTGACGGCGACTGGAACTTCCGATCCCCTCCGGAGGTCACCGATGGCTGACGCGACCCTGACGATCAACAGCAGGAACTACGGCGCGTGGTCCTTGCGCGGCTGGTTGCTGTGCAAGATGTCCGGACTCGACTTCGACGAGCACGTGCTCGACAACGACGATCCCGGCACGCGCGCGGAGTTGTTGCTGTTGTCGTCGTCGTTCCTCGTTCCGAAGTTGGTGCACGACGGCGTCACCGTGTGGGACACGATGGCGATCGGCGAATACCTCAACGAGGTGCGCCCCGATGCGGGGCTGTTGCCCACCGACATCGTCGCCCGCGCGCACTGCCGCGCGGTGTCGGGGGAGATCCACTCGGGTTTCGTGAACCTGCGCTCGGCGCTGCCGATGAACCTCAAAGCCAAGCACCGCGACTTCAAGGTGTGGGCGGGAGCGCAGGCCGACGTCGACCGGATCGTCGCGATCTGGCACGAGTGCCTCGACGTCTACGGCGGGCCGTTCCTGTTCGGCGCCCAGCCCACCATGGCCGACGCGATGTACGCGCCGGTGTGCACGCGCTTCCGCACCTACGACGTCGAGCTCGACGACCGCGCCGCGGCCTACCGCGACGCGATCCTGGCCCTGCCCGCGATGCAGGAGTGGATTGCGGCCGCCGAGCGCGAGCCCGACGAGCTCGAGGAGCTCGACGTCGAGTTCTGAGTCAGCCCCGCGTCATCCACGGACCGCCTCCACCCAGGTCCGCAGCTCGCGGGCGAAGTCGCCGGCGGGCGTGAACATCAGATCGGTGGCGCCGGCGGCGGCCAACGCGGCGGCGCGCTCGTGGATGTGCTCCGCGGGACCCACCCAGCCGGTGGTCGCGAGCGCGTCGCCGGCCAGGGCGAGCACGCCTTCGTCGTGGGGCATCACGTCGGTGATGTGGCCCTCGTGCACCGCGAGGTGACGTTCACCCTCCGGGCGTTCGGCGGCGATGCCGGCCAGCCACTCCTCGCCTCCGGGCATCCCGCCGACGGCATCGGGGAACGCCTGCCACACGCCGTGGTAGCGCACGACGTACCACGGTCCCAGCGCGCTCGCGACCCGATCGCTCGTGATGTCCTCACCGTCGTCGAGGACGGTACCGGCGGTCATGAGCACGCGGGTGGGCACGTCGACGTCGACGTCGGCCATCCCGATGTAGCCGTCGATCGTCCCGGCGTCGTACATCTCCTTCACGAGGCCCTTGCCCTTCGGGCCCAGCGCGGACACGAGCAGCGGCGTGTCGATCGGACGCGGTGCCGCCCAGTCGGGGTGGTGGATCATCTGACCGCGCTCGCCGTCGATCTCGACCACCTCTCCCCGGAGGAGACCACGCAGCTGCTCCAGGTACCGCCGCGTCGTCGCCCAGGAGAGCGCGGGCTGGTTGAGCACCCAGCGCGCGGTGGCTCCGGTGCCGAACCCGCACGACAGCCGGCCCGGGGCGAGACGCTCGACGGTGGCGATGGCCGACGCGGTGGTCATCACGTGGCGCAGGTTGGGGACGAGCACGGCGGTGCCGAGATCGAGGTCGGTGTGCTCAGCGAGGCGGGCCATCCAGATCCAGATGTCCTCGTAGAGCGCCGCCGAGTCGTACAGCCACACCCGGTCGTAGCCGAGCTCCTGGGCGAGCTGTGCGTACTCGAGCGTGCGCGGGCCCGGGGGAATTCCGACGGACAGCTCCATGAGGTTCGTTCCCTCTTCTCTAGAGATCAGGCAGGTGCATGTCGAGGTTGGAGGCTTCGATGCCGCCGTCGACCTCGAGGATCTTGCCGGTGACGTAGCTCGACGCGTCCGACGCGAGGTAGAGCACCGCGAGCGCGATGTCGTCGGCGTCGCCGAGGCGTCGGAGTGGCGTCTTCGCCACCATCTCCTGGTGCAGCGGCTCGCTGCTGACGACGATGTCGAGGGCGCTGGTGGCGATGGAACCGGGCGCGACCCCGTTGACCCGCACCTTGGGTGCGCAGTCGGCGGCCAGCAGACGGGTCATGTGGGCGAGCGCGGCCTTGGCGGTGCCGTAGGCGACGTAGCCGCGGTCGCGGAAGCGGCCCATCGCGGACGTGATGTTCACGACCGAGCCGTTGCCGGAGTCGAGGAGGTGGGGGAGCGCGGCCCGCGTCAACGCGAACGCGGTGCTCACGTTGAAGTGGAACGCACCTTCGAAGGCCTTGACGTCGGTGTCGAGGAACGGCATCGGCATCGAACCGCCGACGTTGTTGACCACGATGTCGAGGCGACCGAACTCCGCAAGTGCGGTGTCGACCAGCGCGGTGACGGCGTCGAGGTCGGAGAGGTCGGCGGGGACGACGACGGCCCGACGGCCGCGTTCCTCCACCTGCGTGGCGACGTCGTCGAGCTGATCGGCGGTGCGCGCCGCGATCACCACGTCGGCACCGGACTCGGCCAGGGCGAGCGCCGACGCGGCGCCGATGCCGCGCCCGGCGGCGGTGACGATGGCGACGCGGTCGTCGAGACGGAAGCGGTCGAGCAGCATGCGGGCACGCTACCGGGACGGTACGTTGCGCGCATGACCGTCCCCGCCGTCGACGACCAGCCCACCCCGGTGCAGCTCGATGCGCTCTACGACGAGCTGCGCAACTGGGGCCGCTGGGGCGACGACGACGAGCGGGGCACGCTCAACTTCCTCACGCCGGAGCGACGCGCGGCCGCCGGTGCCCTGGTGCGCGACGGCTCGATGGTGAGCCTGGCGCACGACTTCCCGGTGAACCCGTCGCCGGAGACCCCGAGTCCGGCGCACCACCACATGCTGGCCAGCGGCGACGCCCGCGACTCCAGCGGCATCCCCGGCTACGAGGCCAGTCGCGACTACATCGGCACCGAGGTCCACGGGATGGGCATCACCCACCTCGACGCGCTCTGCCACATGTTCGTGCGGGGCGAGATGTACAACGGCCGCCCCGCCGGCGACGTGAAGAGCACCGGCGCGCTGAGCAACACGGTCATGACCACCGCCGACGGCCTCGCCGGGCGGGGCGTGTTCCTCGACATCCCGCGCGCCCGCGGCGTCGAGCACCTCGAGGGCAACGCCGCCATCACCGTCGCCGACCTCGAACGGGCCGAGGCCACGCAGGGCTCGCGCGTGGGGAGCGGCGACCTGCTGATCGTCGGCGGGGGACGCGACGCGCGCAAGGCGGCGCAGGGCGGTCGCCTCGACCCGTTCCGCGACGGGCTCGCCGGCCTGCACCCCCAGTGCCTCCCGTGGCTGCGCGAGCGCGAGGTCGCGCTGCTCATGGGCGACGGCATCTCCGACATGACGCCCGGCCTGGGCATCGCCAACTGGCCGTTCCCCGTCCACCAGATCGGGATCACCGGCATGGGACTGCCCCTGATCGACAACGTGAACCTGGTTCGGCTCACCCCGGCGTGCGTGGAGCAGGAGCGCTGGGAGTTCCTCTGCGTGGTGGCCCCGCTGCGCATCCCGGGCGGGACCGGCTGCCCGGTGAACCCGATCGCGCTCTTCTGACCCGGGCCGTTCGCTCGGGCCGCTAGAAGCTCTCCGCGAGCTTCACCGCGGCGCGGACGTCGTGGTAGCCGGCCTTCCAGTCGCCGCTCTTCCGGGGCCGGCGCCTGCGCCCGTCCTCCTGCACCGCTTCGAGCAGGATCCCGTCGCGGCGGTCGGTCATGTACCGCTCGACGAACGTGAGCGTCTGCGCGAGGGCCTCGGCGTAGCGCTCGTCGTAGGACTCCGTCAGCGCGGCGGTCAGCGCCCCGATCAGCTCGCACTGCACCCACCACACCTTGTCGCGGGAGTCGGCGGGCTCGGCTCCGCGCCCCCGCGAGTAGGCGCCACCGCGTCGGTGGTCGAACCCGAGTCGGAGGGTGTGGTCGACGTACGCGTGGAACCGGTCCCAGTCGCGTTCGACGCCGAGGGCGTCCTGGGCCACGAGCATCAACCACGCGAACTCGACGTTGTGGCCGTACGAGATGCCGACCCCGTCGCCGGTGTCGGGGGTCCAGTCGACCAGGCATCGCTCCCGCATGAGATGAGGCTCGGCGGTGAAAAGGTGGGTCCGGAGCACGTCGAGCGCTTCGCTCAGCGAACGGCGCACGTCGGCGTCCCGGGTTTCGAGGTGGAGCTGGGTGATCGCCTCGAGCCAGTGCACGACGCCATCGGCGCTCTTGCGCCCGTTGAACGACATCTCCGCTCGCACCTGCTGCACCGGCAGCGCGCTCCAGTCGCCGGCGGCCTGTTCGCGCCATCCGCCGTAGCGGTCGTCGTGCAGCCGGTCCTCGACGGTGCGGAACAGCGCGAGGGCGTCGTCGATCGGTCCGCGTTCCGCCGACGCTCGGCCGAGCTCGACGAACGCGTAGATCACGAACGCCTGGCCGTAGAGGTACTTCACGTCGTCGACGGGGACGCCGGTGCGATCCGTCCTCCAGCGGTACCCGCCGTGCTCCGCGTCGAGGAAGTGGTCGACCAGGAAGCGGTGGCCACGACGCGCGGCGACGAGGTACTCGTCACCGGCGCCGTAGCCCCGGCAGTGGGCGCGTGCGAACACCCACACGAGCCGTGCCTGCGTCACCAGCTGCTTGTCGTCGCTCGCCGCGGAACGCCGGCCGCGGACGAACGTTCGACCCATGCGCCGGACCGGGCTCCGCAGCACGTCGTCGTGCAGGAGGAAGCCCCCGGCCTCGTCGTCGCGGCTGACCTCGAGCCAGTAGGGGAGCATGGTGGACGGCAGGCGCTGGCGGGTGAGGCGCGCGTGGTGCGCGATGGTCGCGAGCGGCTCCACGGCTACGGGGCGTCGGCGAGCTCGAGATAGCGGCGCCCGCGCGGGGACAGGCGGTACCCGACCTCCAGGCTCTCGGTGAGCCCGAGGTTCTTGAGCTTGCGCACGTCGTTCTTGAACGGTTGCGTCTCCCGACCGAACCCGGCGGCGAGGTCGGCCGCTCGCGTCGCCGGGCGGGCCGCGATCACCTCGAGCACCGCGCGCGTCCAGGGCCCGTGGCTGCTGGCGCGGTCGAGACGCGCCAGTCGGCGTGCGATCTCTTCGCGATCGGCCACCGTGAGCTCGGCCTGCGCTGCGAGCACCGATCGCGGGTCGGGTTCGTCGACCACGTGGAACTCGATCCGGTACACGGGCAGGTCGGGCTGGCCGCGGAGCTGCCCCGCGAGGGCCTCGGCGTCGGGGAAGCCCGCTCGCAGCGCGTCGGCGTCGCTGATCGCGGCGGGGTCGACCTCCTGCACGTCGTCGACCTCGATCATCACGCGGCCGACGATCCGATGCCCGGTGCGGTACCGGTGACCGGCGATCACCTGGCGCCGCTTCCACCGACGGAAGGTGAGCGTGACCGACCCGTCGGCGATGAGGGGCCAGAACCGGGCCTGGAACAGCACCCGGTGAGGTTACGACGGCCAGATCCGCGGGGGCGCGCCCGTCGCGAGCTCGGTCGCCAGGCCGACCTGCACGCGGTACGGATCGAGACGGAGCACCTCGGCGCCGGGGGCGTCGGGGCCGTCGGGCCAGATGGTGGCGGGATCGAAGCCGGCCGGGGCCGGGAGTGCCCGGCAGACCTCCCACGCGTGGTGGCGCTCGGGGCGCGTCGCCCAGCTCGCCGTGCAGTCGAAGTAGGCGACGTCGTGCTCGGCACCGGCGTAGGCACACCCGACGTGCGGGTTCGCGGCGAGGTGGGACTCCTTCACGGGGGAGCGACGGGTGGTGACCCACCCCCGCAGGCCGCCGTCGACGGTCTCCCACACGGGGTGGACGACCCGGTTGCGGGGGCGGCCCCGGGCGTCGACGGTGGTGAGCACGCACCAGACCACGGCGCGGGTGACGGAGAGGGCGTCGTCGAGCACTCGGCAATCATCAACCATGGTTGAACAGTATACGCAACCTGGTTGAGTATTGTGCTCACATGGCGAGACCCCGGGCCGTCGATCCCACCGCCGACATCGGCCTCCTCGCCCTCGCCGTGTCGGCAGGCGTGACCGCACGGATCCGGGAGGAGCTGGTCGCCGAGGGGTTCGCCGACGTGCGCGACTCGTACGGCTACGTCGTGCAGGGCCTGCTGGCAGGCGACACGACCGTGACCGCGCTGGCCGCCCGACTGGGGGTCAGCGCGCAGGCGGCGTCGAAGTCGGTGACCGAGCTCGAGCGGGCCGGGTACGTCCGCCGGGGCCGCGACCCCGACGACGGTCGCGCCCGCCCGTTGCGACTCACCGCACGCGGTGACGCGCTGGTCGACGCGTCGCGCCG
>Ga0265327_10004043_pt1 | contig 13315 bp, 10 predicted proteins | sample 41621metaG_FD_202089 | JGI IMG/M metagenome (GOLD analysis project Ga0265327, IMG submission 202089) | Rhizosphere microbial communities from Carex aquatilis grown in University of Washington, Seatle, WA, United States - 4-16-21 metaG | ecosystem: Host-associated > Plants > Roots > Rhizosphere... | reverse complement strand
TCGCGGGTTGGTTTCGCAATCCCATGGTCACTTGGATCATGCCTGGAAGGCGAAGAGGAGGCGAAGAGGAGACCTGCGGTCAGCGGTTACGACGGGGTCAGGAGACCCTCGCCGAGCAGAGACGGGGTCAGGAGACCCTCGCCGAGCAGAGCAGTGCAGAGCAGGGGAGACCCTCGCCGGGTTGAGTTTCCGAGCAGAGGTTGCTCGAAGTGGGGAGAGGGGACTCCCACCATCAGGCAAGGACAGCCCAGAGTCCGCTCAGGCCGAGAATGGCGAGCAGCAGCGCGACAAGGATGCTCAGGGGCCATTGTGACACCACGGGAGACTCTCCCCGGCGCAGGCGTCGCAAGGATCTCCAGTGGGAAAGTCCGGCGAGCACTGTCGCCACGATCCCCACGATGATCAAAGTGACACCAAATCGGATGGCGCCGTCGTGCAGTTTCTCGCTTGCTGGAGTTCGGTTGTGCTCTTCCAGGGTCCGGAAGAACCCAACCATGCCGAACCCGAATCCGGCGATGGAAAGTGTGGTTCGGATCCACGACAGCGTCGTGCGATCCATCGCCAGCTTGGTCCGGAAGACGGCGATCTCCGTTCGGTGACGAGCCAGCGGCACTCGCGGATCTTCGACGGGTCCCTGGCTCATCCCCCGGCCTTTTTCACTTGGAATTCTATCACGAGATCTGGATCGCTGCCATTTTCTGTTGATCCGTTATACAGAAGACGTCGTTGAACAGAAATGAAGCCGCGGTGGCATCATCCAGGATCACTGCATCCAGGCAGAATCTGTTGGCGAATGCGCAGCGGTCTGGATAGACTTTTGCGAGTGCTCACCCATCATTTTCCGCAGGAGGTCTCACGATGACTGAGCATCTGAGCGACAAGATCACTCAACCATTTCGTCGATCGACCTGGATGGCCGCCGTCATGGCGGTGTTGTTGAGCAATCCGTTCCATGGGCCGGGCGGTGTTCGAGCGCAAGAGGGTTCACCCGGCACGTCCGCCGAAGTCCGTGGTAGATCCCGGGGGTTGGGTGATGCGAAGCCATCCCGGAAATCCGCAGCGCAGTGGCGGGTCGACGGTTTCAACCGCATGGTCCACATTCATCAGGCCGATGGCACGGAAGCAGGGTCACGGGCGCTCTATTTCTATCGTCCACTTTTGGCGCTGGAAGAGAATCCGACTCCGCTGGACGGGTATCCGCCAATTGTTCTGAAAGCCAGGCCTCAGGCCGACGGAGGCGTGAAGCTGACCATGGCCGTTCGCCTGGCATTGCCAGAGTTCGACGCCGTGGCCAAGTTTCAAATTGGGCAGCAGGATGCCGATTCGCTGCGATCGCAGCAATTACGGTCCGAGCAGGTGAAGATTGAGCCCTGGCCCATCAGTCACACCATCATCGATTGCAAACTGGAGGGTGAGGACGAACCGCTGGCCAGTGGCCAGTCCGAAAGCCTCTCGTCCATCGATGAGCAGATTCCATTCACATTGACATTGACTGCGAATGCGCTGGAGAAATTCAAGCGGGGATTCGCCGACAAAGAACTGTTGTTCGCCTTTTCGTACACATTTGAAGGTCGAAAAGTTGCTGAAGGGTCGGTCGTTACCAAGGCCACGAAAGATATTCGCACGATTGTCGATCAGGCGGTGCGAAGTCATTTGACTCCGGGACAGCAAAGCGGTTCAGCTCCGATATTCCAACAGCATATGAATGCCATCGAGCGTGATGTCCGTGTGCGATTGAATCGCGTGATCCGGGCTCAGCACAAGGATTTGTTTCCGATCCTGGCGGATTCGTCTTCTTCGACAGTCAGCAAAATGTTTGACGAGAATCGACCACTGACGATCGACGAACTTGAAGGAGACAAGGGGCTCAGCGACGCGGTTGCCCAGTACCTTCGTCCGCTGGTCGAATCCTGGGCCAGGTCAGATACTCGGAACACGAAACTTGATCGTGAGGACGAGCATAAGGTGACGGACGTCAAGACGAACAAGGTCAACTTTGGATTGACACTGCCACTCTCTGGCGCCGAGGCAAAACTGGGCGGGGAAACGGAATCTTCCGTCACGACAGAACGGCGAAACCTGTTGAAGTCTGAATATGGGGTCGAAACCAAGCAGGACAAATCCGGGCAGTTTTACGTCCCCTATTCCATCCGAGTCTTCAAGTACAACAGCGGCAGGCAACTGACCGAGAGTGACGATGTGCAGGTGGCGTTCCTGGCGGTGGGTGAGGCCGATCAATATCTGCAGGACACCCCAGTACCGGCACATTTCACCGTGAGCAAGTTAAAAGAGCTGGTGTCCAAAGTGGGAGCGAAGCCAAGGACCGTCGCGGATACCGTTGAAGAGGCGTTGAATGCCGCCATCCGGGATCTGGATGCGGCGAAAGACCGATACGGCGTTGTAAAACGGTCTTCAACCCAGGCGGCGGCAGAATTCACGGCAGCAGAGAACACACTGGCGTCCGCCCGCAACGAACTGGATGCGGCAACGAGCAAGGTTCCCGGCATCCGAAAGCAACGTGACGATCAGGAAGCCCTTGTTCGCCGAATGCCTGAGCAGGTCCCCACCGTAACGGGACCGGTTCGCGGCTCGCTGGGTGGAGGAGCCCCGAAGATCCCCACCAAACCCAATCCGGATTTGCCTGCTGCGAATCAAAAACTGGCTGAACTGAAAGCCGCCTTGGATCAAGCCGTCGCTGCCGAAGCGGCTGCGAAGGTGAAGGTCGATCAGGGGACCAGTGCCGTGGCGACAACCCGGGCCGCGGCCGAGGCGGCACGGCTTCTGCTGGAAATGGCTCAGACGACGATGACGCAGGCCGCGGCGAAAGTGGATGCCCTGCGATAGCTACAGAAGATCCCCCCGCGACCATAAGCCATGTCGGAGGCTGCTTTCGTGTATCACACTCGCCAAAGAACATCCGCTGTCGTGCTTGCTTCGCTGGTGATCTGTCTCAGCGGGCAGGCGGACGATTCGTCGAAAAAGCTTGACCCGAAATCCGCGGAGGCAAATCTTCGCAAGGCTCAAGAGGCCGTGAAGAACACCGACTCCACATTGCAGTGGCTCAGCAAGGCCTTGTATGCCGGATCGGTGTTGACGAAAAATCCAGATCTCAAGGAAGCCAGTCGCTTTACTGACGACCTGCGCAAGACAACGGGTGAGTTGAAGAAACACACCGACAAAGTCGTGGAACTGGCCGAACGGAAGAAAGATCAACCGGGAGCGGAGAAGGAAAGTAAGTCGCTGCTGGAAAAGGTGAAACTGGTCAGGATCGGGAATCAGGCGGATGAATTGGAACGGCTCGCTCGAAAGGTTCGCGACCTTCCGATCGGGTTGGTCTCAGAAAAAATCGATGACAAATTCGTCGTCTCGGCCGATCTGCTGGTGAAAGATCCGAAGCAGGCAGAATCCCGATTCAAGTCATACGTGGCGGCGCTCAAGTCCAATGCCGAGTATCTGAAGGCGAAACACGATCAATTGGACGAGGCGGGAAAGATGGCCAAGGGCGCGGGAGTCTTCCTGTCCAGGGTGCAATCGGATGTCGAGAAGGCGATTCCCTTCAGTGGGACCAGTGCCAAGCCCCTGACTGAGTTTTATTTGGACTTGGATAAGTTGATCAAGTCGTATCACGAGTTGGCGACAGAATGCGCGGCCAAAGCGAGGCTCGCCAAGCACGCGGCGGATGTCGAACAAAGGCGACATGATCAATTAAAAGAGACCGTGAAGACGTTGTTTGGATTCCGGCTCTAGCAGGCTTTGGCAACGGTCCATGACCTGTTTGGCATGAACCTGACCGGTCGTTGCGGCTTTCCGTGGCGCATCCGGAATTGACATTCACTTATCGACCTGGACAATCACCATGTGGCTTGGGGATGACGCATTTCGCGATCCTGATGCTTCAGCCTTCCTGAAGGTGTTTCCGAAATGCTGTATTCCAAGTCCGCGACCGTTCTTTTGATCGTGTTCGCCGTGGCGAAGTTGACGCCTGGCGCCGAGATCGTGTCCCTGCCACGTCCTGCTACGATTCCAGAATTTCAACTGACCGACGCCGCAGGACAGGTGGTGCGAGTCGCGCCTCAACCGAAGCCGCAGCTGACGGTCGTTTGCTTCCTCGGGACCGAGTGCCCGCTGGCACGTCATTATGGGCCGCGACTGAACAAACTGGCCGGCGAGTTCGCGAATCAGAACGTCCGATTCATTGGCGTGAACAGCAACTCGCAGGATTCTCAGAAAGACGTCGCCGAATATGCGAGCGAATTCGGGATTTCGTTTCCGATTGTTAAAGATCCCGACAACAAGATTGCGGACCTGTTTGGCGCCCGCCATATGGCCGAAGTCTTTGTGCTGGATCAGACCCTGGCAATCCGCTATCGCGGCCGGGTCGACGATCAGTATCGTCCCGGCGTGACAAAGACTCAGCCAACCCGTCAGGACCTGCGGATGGCGCTGGAGGAATTGCTGGCGGGAAAAGCCGTGAGTGTGGAACAGACCCCGACGACCGGCTGCACCATCGGCCGCGTCAAAGTTTCACAGGCGAATTCTCAATACACGTTCTGCAAGCAGGTCTTGCGGATCTTGAACAGGAACTGTGTGGAATGTCACCGGCCGGGTGAAATCGGGCCATTCTCCTTGACGGACTACAACGAAGTGATCGGGTGGGGGGATACGATCGTGGAGACCATTGACTCCGCGCGAATGCCTCCGTGGAATGCCAATCCAAAGGTGGGCCATTTTCAGAACGCGCGGGAGATGGATGAGGGTGACAAGCAGGTCCTGCGCGAATGGGTCAAGGCGGGGATGCCCTATGGAGACGCGGCGGATCTTCCCCCAGCCGAGACCTATTCTTCGGGGTGGCAGCTGCAACGCGATCCGGATCTGGTCCTGAAAATGAGGGATCGTCCATTCCGAGTTCCGGCATCGGGGACGGTTGAGTATCAATACTTCGTGGTGGATCCTCAGTTCAAAGAGGATAAGTGGGTCTCCGGGGCACAGGTCATTCCGGGAAACCGGGCGACGGTTCATCACTGTATTGTCTTCGTGCGGCCACCGGACGGCACTGAAGTCCGGGGTGTTGGGTACCTGACCGGATACGTTCCTGGCCAGCGCAGCTTCACGCTTCCACCCGGGTATGCCCGTCGCGTTCCGGCCGGATCCAAGTTCGTGTTTCAAATGCACTACACTCCGAATGGCGCCGAGCAGCAGGATTTGACTCAGGTGGGAATGACCTTTATTCCCGAGCCGCAAGTGACTCATGAGTTGTTTACGCTGCTGGGGATTGACCAGGAGTTTGAGATTCCTCCCAACGCTCCAGACCATCCGGTTCATGTGAATGTCGGGTGGTTTCCCAGGCAGGCGGAACTGCTGGCGATTATTCCTCATATGCACGTGCGGGGGAAATCGTTCCAGGCCGCGGCTCGCAAAGTTGACAAGACGGAGTTGCTGCTAGACGTCCCCCGATACGATTTCAACTGGCAGCACGTCTATGAATTCTCGAAGCCGCTGAAGCTGGACACGATCGAGAAGCTGGAATTCACCGCGCGATTTGATAACTCCAGGGCAAACCCCGCGAATCCCGATCCGACACAAACGGTGACGTGGGGTGATCAGACATGGGAGGAAATGGCGATTGCCTTTTTCGAACTGTCGGAACCGCGTAACAGCGCCTCGGAACCTGAACCCCGCCGCAGCAAGCAGAAACTGATCGTGAAATCGGGATCGGAAAAGAGTGACCAGCAATCCGCGGAGGCCTTCACGACAGACTTTTTTGAGCGATTCGATCGGAATCGTGATGGCGTCGTGGAAGCCCACGAAACACCACTCGGGTTTCGCAAGTTTGCCTTCTACCAGTTTGACAAGAATCACGATGGAAAACTGAGCCGCGACGAGATCCTGTCCGCAGCCGAATCCCGTCAGCGCAAACAGTAGCGTTCGCTGACAATGGACATTTGGACAACATTTGATGTGGCGGCCCCTCCACCGCGCCAATCGAGTTCAAGAGACATCGAAGCCTGATCAGGCTTCGTTCGACGCTCGCGGGGTGTCTGCAATCGCGTTACGATCTGCAACTCACCTGGCGTTGCCGGATCCCGGCCGAATGCCCTGGTCCCGTTCGCTCAACCGTCTGGAAGGGGATGTACCGGTTGTGAGACTCCGGGCCATGTCTCGCTGCATCGGCAGGAATCAGGTTTGCGCGTCACGTTTCCGAATTGAGTTGCGTTTACGAACCGTCATCAGCGATGAGCGAGGACCCCTTTGTCGATTTCTCATCGTTTTGGTCGGTCGACCGCCTGGATCGTTGATCGTCCCCTTTTCGCGTGTCTGTTTCTGTTCGTGATGACCGCCGTTGCGACGGTTGGTTACGTTGCTCCGGAACGTGTCCGACAACTGTTTCAACCTCCTCCCGTCCAAGACACCGCGAATCCCGTGGCGGATGTTCCCGAGGCAGCGCCGCGGAAACCCCGACCCAATGTGGAGGCGTTGGATCTGACCCGGTCGGATGCGATCCTGGTGATCGAATCCGAGGACGTTTTTACTCCGACGGGCGCCGAGGCGCTGCGGCACATGATCGCGTCCCTGGAGGCGATTCCCTATGTGCGGAACGTGCTTTGGATGGACCGTGTGCCGGTCCTGAACATCTTTGGACTTCGCGAACCGCTGTTTCCCAAATCCGATGCCTCACCCGCTCGATTTGCCGCCGCCCGCGAGCATGCACTGCATCATCCCCTGGTGAAGGGGCAACTTCTTTCACCGGACGGACGAACACTGATTGTGCTCGTCAATTTTGACTGGCTGTACATCACCAGTGATGACGATTGCAGCGTCAATTTGCGAAAGGCGGCGGAAGCGGCATTGGGTGAATATCCCAGCGTGAAGTTTCAAGTCGGTGTCACGGGCCACGTGCCGATACGCCTGACCATGATTCAGACTCACGAGCGGAACAACATCAAGTTTCGTGTGATTGGATACAGTGTCGTGCTGTTCATGGCGGCGATTCTGTTTCGCGGCGTGGTGTCGGTGCTGATCCTGTCGATGGGGCCCGCGCTCGGAATCTACTGGACGATCGGCTTCCTGAATTTCTTTGATCTGCAGGACAATCCGTTCAATGACGTCGTGCTGCCTGTCATGCTCAGCCTGGTCGGGCTGGCCGACGGTGTGCACATGATGGTCCAGATCCGGCGGTTTCATGGTTCGGGAATGAATGAAAAGGACGCCGCTCGGGCCGGGCTGGAAGAAGTCGGCCTGGCCTGTTTTCTGACCGCCATTACGACCAGCATCGGCTTCTGGTCTCTGTCACTGGCCCGGCATGAAATTGTCCGTGAATTTGGCTGGAGTTGCGTCCTGGGTGTGGGACTGACCGTGATTGCGATCCTGATGGTCATTCCACTCGCCTATCTCTCGCGCCCCGCCCGAGTCATGCGACGAGTGCTAAGCCGCAAGATCCTGGGGTTCCGGCTGGAACCAGTCGAGCAGACTGAGGGATTGATTGAACGGCATCTGCACAAGGTCAGCTGGATTGTCGATCTGGTTCTGAAACGACCCAAGCCTGTCGCCTGGATTGGAATTGCGGTCACGTTGATTTGCGCGGCGGTGGCTCTGCAACTTCGGCCAGACGAGCGACGCTCCAGTTTTCTGCCGGAAAATGCCGAAGCGACGAAGGCGCTGCACCAGATGGACCGGGCGCTGGGGGGACTGGAGTTCTCCGAGGTCCAGATTCGCTGGTCGGCACAGGTCCCGTCAGACTCGGCCGAAGTTTTGAAAGTGGTGACTCAGGTTGACGACCTTCTGAAGTCAGAACCACTGATTGGAACATCGATCTCGATTCGCAGTCTGCTCGATGCCCTGCCGGGTGACAGTCCGACCGAAGAGCGGGGGTCGATGATTGAGCTGTTGCCTCCGCCGTTGAAGCGAGCGTTCTATCAGCCGGAAGATCGGTACGCGTCCGTCACCTTTCGAGTGCTCGATATTGGAATTGCCCGGTACAGCCCGGTCTTTCACCGGATTGACGCCGGATTGGAGGAGATCATCGCGCAGCATCCGGAATTCCGGTTGAGGCTGGAAGGATCGGCGATTCACCGCTGGAAAGACCTGTACCGGATTGTAGTGGATCTGGGCTCCAGCCTGGGGAGCGAGACATTCATCATCATTATTGTGCTGGGGCTTGTCTTCCGGTCGGTGCGACTGGGGATGATTGCCATGATTCCCAACATCTTCCCACTCGTCATTTGTGCCACATGGATGGTGGTGACGGATCAACCGCTGGAAATCGTGACGGTCTGCTGCTTCACCATCTGCCTGGGGATCGCCGTGGACGACACGATTCATTTCCTGACGCGATTTCAGGAGGAATTACCGCGAACAGCAAACCGCAAAGAGGCGATTCGAAATACCTTCTCGGCCGTGGGCACGTCCATGTTGATGACCACGATGGTGCTGGTTGTCGGCTTCGCCACAGTCACGTTCAGCGATATGCGCGATCAGCGGATCTTCGCCAGCATGGGGGTCTTGACGATGATCACCGCCATGGTGGGAGATCTCGTGATCCTTCCAGCCCTTCTGGCCGTTTATGGTGGCAAGTCCGCCGAATGACATGGCGGACGACGTGAGTCACTTACCTGAAATGCTTGCGTTTCCTTAAGGATCGTGGCATCGTATTTTGAAGATACGAAGCAGCAACCTGGGGATCAAACACCATCGGCCACAGCGGATTCGTGTGCTTCGTTTGTTTCGGGGCATCCATAGTGGCGGGCCACGATCGAGATTCATGAAGGGGAATGACATGCTGCAACTTCACATGTTCGCAGGTCTGGCGCGAATGCTTTCCGCTTTGACGGCACTTCTGATCTGTGCCGCGTCGGTTCATGCCGAATTCACGATTGAGAACAACACCAACGAAACGGTTCACGTGGCGCTGGCGTATAGCGCCGTCACAATCGATCCCGTGTTTGGCAGCGGCAGCGGTTCAAGCTGGACCGAGGGTTGGTACGACGTGGAACCCGGTCAATCGCGGACCTTCAACAAGATTCCCGATTCCTATTACGCCAGTTCAAACAGCCACAAATGGGTCGGTGCCGGGAATACGACTCACTACGTCCTGCCTCGCAAGCCATTCAACCGAATCAACCAGAACATCAACGATCAGCAGGCTCAGAACATGGGCTATGAACGGCGGAGTTTTGAAAAAGTTGCGCCTGGAACTCAGACGCTGTCGCTTTCGTTTGGTGGAACCGTGATTCATGTACGAAACGGCACGAACAACACGATGAATTTCAAAGCCTTCTATGTCCGGCCATCGGATGAGCAGGTGCATTTCAACGACTGGCAGACCATCAAGCCGAACGAAACGAAGAACTGGGTCTGTCCCACCGACGGCGCCCAACCCGATCTGCGGCAGGTCATCAATGGCCCCAAGCGAATCATGATCGGGGTGAAAGGGACGGACCCATTTGGCGGGAATGGAGTCACCAGTTGGGGGTTTGACGATTCCGGGAACCAGGTGATTGGGCTCGAAAGCTTCAAAGCGAATCCGTCGAGCGAAGGGGGCCGGGCCTTCATGCATGTCCACATTGGACTGCGATAAGAACCATAGGCTGCTGGCGGCGGTCAATGGCCCGGTTTGACGTGGTGGTCGGGGTTGTGATCGCCGACAAGATTGAGTCGGATGCCATGTTCCAGCCAGGCCTTGCATCCCGCCAGCAGAAAGCTGAAGCCTCCCATGGAATCGATCGCATGGGAGGTTTTTTCATTGTCGGTTCCGGAAAACCCGGAAGCGGTGATAGTCACGAACGTGGCATCGTCGCCGCGAGCGGAGAATTGCCATTCCACGGGAGTGGGCCAGCCAATGAGAATGCGCTCATCTGGAACCAGATCCTGGACCTTGACCTGCGCGGCGGCTCCGTACATGTCCCAGTACCAGGTGACACTTTCTCCTTGCGACAAGATTGCGCTGCCGCGAGTGAACCAGAATTGGCTCGTCACGGCAGGATCAATGAACGCGTTGTAGACCTGCGAGGCGGGACAACGAATCAACATCTGCGTGCGGACGACGGGAGTCAGTTCAGAGGTAATTTCAGACATTCTGTGGTTCCTGGCCCGTTTTCCGTTGTCTCGGATTTTGGCGGATGAATGATCAGGTGTGTTTCTACGTCAGAACAACCGACGGACTCGTAGTCGATTCCATGATTATCTTGACCAACAGCGATTAGGAACCCGGCCGCGATTTTCAAGAACCATGAACGTCCGGCGGTGTGAAACGGTGGCGAATCAGCGCAGGTCGAGCGTGGCGGCAATCAGGCGATGATCCGAGCCATTTGCGCTGCCAACCTGGCAACTCCGGACATTCCAGGCATCATCTGCCAGAATATGATCCAGACGCATCCAGGGAAGTCCTGCGGGCCAGCAGTATTGCCGGGTGCAGGGGAATGAATAGCCGTACCCGGTCCCTGCCTGGTTGAAGGCATTCTGAAAGCCCGACCAGTTCGACGTGTACAAGCTGCTCTCGCACGGCATGTTAAAGTCGCCCATGATCAGTGTTGGCGCCCGGCCTCGATTGGATTCCACAAACTCCCGGATCGCGCCGGCTTCGTTAGCTCGCAGTTGCAGGTATTGCGAAAGCCTGGCGCTGCCGCGCTGAGTGATTGGTGAGGACAGATCCAATTCCCGCAGACCATGTCGAGGGGTCATCTGATGCAGGTTGAACACCATAATGGTGGTTGACGGAAGCTGCACTTCGCACTGCAGCAAGGCGTCGCGATCGAACGCTTCAAAATGGGCGAGTGTCACCAGCCTCACGGGATGGCGTGATGCAAGAAAGTACTCGCCATCGTGGACCGTGTGCCATGATTCGAAATAGGAATTCAGCAACCGCGATTCGCTCCGACAATCCTGGAACGCGACCAGATCTGGATTCAACCGGCTGATTTCCGTCAAGACGCTCGCGAAATCGGGGCGAAAATCCTGGATGTTACAACTGATCACCTTCAATGTGGTGGCGGTCCGATCCTGAGTTGGCTGGCCGAACCAGGATGAGACAGGCAACGACAGTCCCATGATCGGGACAATCACCATCGTCAGAGAAATCGCATTGACCAGCAGGGAACCTCGGTGCCAGAACAGCGATGCCGCCATCAATCCCAGCGTGGGGAACAGGTACGGAATCCGCGGTGCGTACGTGAGTGCCGAACTGAACCACCAGTTCTCGGAGACGGCAAACAGCAGGACGCTGACGATCAGAAGCAGCACCAGGTTGAGCCATGACAACCCTGCCACGGCTCGGGCCAGCTTTCCAGGGGGGTGATGAGAAGTCATGTGACAGAGACCAGTGCGGACGTGGAAGCCGACAGCCGGGGAACCGTTCCCCCCCGCTCCGCCTGATGAACAAGCTGCGCCATTTCCCAGGCCGAGACGTAATGGAATCGGAAATTGGGCTGCAGCGCGTGCAGTTCAGCCAGTTCTTGGTGGAACATTCGCATCCGTTCACCGAGCAGCATATCGATGTTACCGGATTTGCAGCCGTGCGTATGCAGTTTGATGAACCGCCAGTTCGGTTGTCCCTGGACCATCACACCCGCCTGCAGCCACAATTGAAGTCGCCGCAGCGATGGCGGATGGTTCCCCAGCAGATCGCCATTTTCGACGCGCGGAAGCACCCCGAACTTCCGGCGTGAATGGTCAAACAGCAAGGGCCCCTGGACCATCAGCAGGCTGTTTTCCGGGGAACTCGCTCCGACACGGGCTCGAATTCCGGTGTCATGAGACTTGCAGCGGCCCGGCACATCGGTGGCGTAATAAATGCTGTTGATGGTACGGGTCTGCGTGTCGCTGGGTGCAGACGGCATCGTGAAATCGGCATAGCAACCAGTCTTCAGCAGGATCGGAATCTCATGATCGACGCCGCACCATTGACGGTCGCGTCGTGAATTGCACAGTGCCCAATTGCCGTGAATGAACCCGTAGACGATTTCGCCCGTCACCGGATCGCGTCGAAGCACGCCATGTCGGTGGTACAGCAGATCGCGAAAGACCGAGAGCTTTTCTTCGAGACCTTCCGGCGTGTCGTCGGCATGATGCAGGTGGATATCGAACTCGCCAAATCCCGCCTGACACAATTCCGCAAGGGGGTCGATGTATTCCGGTCGGTACTGATCCTGTGGGAAGAAAAAGGAGTGCCGGGGTGTACGGCCGTCCACATCGCGAAATTCGTCGAACATGCGCGGATAGTCGCTGCACCAGCGGCGAACACGTTCCAGCGCGATGTCGCGAGTTGGATTGCCCCATTCGGGTTCATAGTGGTCGCAGACCGCCAGGAAGACATCGACGGGCTCGCGATCCAATACAACTTCGGGAGCCGATTCCTGCGGAAAGACATACGCGGGAAGCCAGCGATCGAATCCGCGGTCTCGGAAGGCACGCTGCAGTTTCCAGACTGCCATCGCCACGAGAACGACAGGAATCGCAATCGCCAGCAGAGTCATCGTTCCGATCAGCGTCACATTGGCCTCACGATCCATGACAAGAAAACGACCTGGCAGACTCCGTTGGGCAATCTGCAGCACAAGACTCTACGCCGTCTTTTGCCATGTGACGCGGTATCGAGCAAAAAGCGCGTCCCAAAGTGCCATGGCTGTGGTCATGTTCAGTGTCACAAACATCAAAGGAGGTCCAAACAGACGTGAACCGCGACCGGCAACCTGAAAACACCAGCCGACGACGGCCGCCGCGTAGAACGCCAGCTGGACGATTAGCAGGATGCGGTAGGCCGGAATTTCCAATAGTGCCAGATTTGACGCCAGCGTCAGCAGCATCAGCAGTGGCGAGACGAGTCGCAGGATCTTGTGCGACAGGTATTCAAACCACAGCGGATTCCTCCAGGGAAGCAGCCATTGGGGAAAGAGTCGAACCAGCTGAGCCACTCCGGCGATCGTTCGTCGCTTGCGAATCGCTTCCTGCCGCGGCGACTTGGAAGGTTCATCGAACACCAGGGCCGCCGGTTCGAACAGGCAACGGTAACCCTTTGCCACGGCCTGCATCGGGATGGCAACGTCGTCAAGAATTGTCGCGGGTGGAATTGGCCGAAACAGCGATTTGCGAATGGCGTAACAGGCGCCGGTGGCGCCCGGAACCCCCCGACCGCGACTTTCACACCGGCGAATGAATTTTTCGTATTTCCAGTAGAATCCGATCCCGGCAGCCGCCGCGGTCTGGGACGAGTCGCTGCGAAGGACAAGTTCACCAGAGACAACACCCACCGTCTCATCCTGAAAATGTTCGAGCAACCGCCGAATGCAGGAAGGATCGAACATCTGACGGGCATCGGCCAGCA
>Ga0265327_10004042_pt1 | contig 13318 bp, 6 predicted proteins | sample 41621metaG_FD_202089 | JGI IMG/M metagenome (GOLD analysis project Ga0265327, IMG submission 202089) | Rhizosphere microbial communities from Carex aquatilis grown in University of Washington, Seatle, WA, United States - 4-16-21 metaG | ecosystem: Host-associated > Plants > Roots > Rhizosphere >... | reverse complement strand
AATCATGTCTCGACTGAACTCGCTGGCAATGACAACCAGCGTGCGGTTCAAGAGTCCACTGGCTTCCAGGTCGCGGATCAATTGAGCGATCGGTCGGTCGATTTCGTGGTGCAGCTTGTCCACCGTGGAGTGTCCGTCGGCATGCGTATCCCAGTGAACGAACGGAATGTATTCGGTGGTGACTTCCACAAACCGGGCTCCGGCTTCAACGAGTCGACGGGCCAGCAGGCAGCCTTGTCCAAACCGGCCCGTGTTGTATTTCTCGAAGCTCTCCTTGGGCTCCAGTGACAGATCAAACGCATCGCGATCCCGGGAACTGAGCAGTCGATGCGCATTGTCGAGTGATCTCAGCATCGATTCCTGGTGATAGTCGCTCAGGTACTCGCGATTGGGGTTTTGATCGAGCAGCTTTCGGAACAGCTTTTGACGGCTTTCAAACCGGGCCGGTTCCATTCCCTTCGGGGGACGCACCGCCCGGGCCGCTTCGTCCGGAAAAGGAAGATTCATTGGCCCATATTCGCTGCCAAAGAAGCCTGCCTGGGTGAACGCCTTGATCTCCTCGTTTTCGCCGATTCCCTCCAGTCGCTGTCCGATGTTGATAAAGGCGGGCATCACGGGATTGCGAGGACCCAGCACTCGAGACATCCACGATCCCAGGTGAGGCGCGGCGACTGTCTGCGGCGGGACATATCCGGTGTGCCAGTGATACTGGTGTCGTGAATGCAGGATGCTGCCCAGGTCCGGCTGAAAATGAGACCGGATCAAGGTTGCCCTGTCCATCACGCTGGCGATCTGCTCCATCCCTTCGCAGATCTTGATCTGATCCACTGCCGTGTCGATTGATTTGAAGGTGCTCATCACCTTTTCGACGGGGGTTCCAATTTCAAAGGGATGATACCGCTTGGGATCGAATGTCTCGGGCGCTGCCATCCCGCCGGCCATCCACAGCAGAATGCAGGCATCGGCTGTCGGCCGGGGATGGACGACTTCGTCCTCGCCAAGGACTCGTTGCGGCGCCCCTGACATCAGCGCCGCTGTCGACGCCGCTGCCAGCTGATTCAGAAACGTCCGGCGCGCCATCGCTTCGGACGGATCACGAGTGGCATCCTGATTGGAATGGGACATGACTTGTCTCCTGAACGCGAAATGGATTCCTGGACGATTCGGAAAGCTCCCGATGGAACAATCGAAATCGTCGTTATCTGATTAATTGAAATTCCGGCTGCATGAACAGGGACCAGAGCAGATCCTGCACGCTTTGTTCATCAGGCATCGCCCCCAGGACCTCGTTCATGACGGACAATTCCTGGGGGGTGGGCTGTCGAGTATACGCTGCTCGGAACAGGGCCGTTCCGAGGGCTTCGGTGGATACGGTTCGGGAGGCCAGTAGAGCTTTTGCGCCCCGGGCCAGATCATCCGCCAGGGTTTGACCGTTTGCCAGATCGATTGCTTCCAGGGTGGTCAAATCGCTTGGACGCATGCTGACGATCTGATCTCGATTGGGACGGCCCAGCGATCGCATCAGGGCATCGCTTTTGACTAGCGAGGCACGGACCATCCGAATCGAGCCGGAGGCTGACTGAACGATCAACGAATTCAATTCCGGCTCAATCCGGCCGGACCAGGTCGAAGGGTTCGAGACCGCAACCGCGGGCTTCCAGTCCGTCGGAGCCTGCTTGAACCTGGCATTTCCATCAGGGACGGATGCCGTCCAGGTCCAGTCTGCGTTGGAGGCAATGATCTGTTCCGTTTTGTCCGGCATCCGCAACATCGCCTGAAAGATCAGCGCGGCGGGGTTCGGCGATTGACCTGCATTGCGGGCGACGATCAGAATCTCGTTATCTCCCGCTTTTAACACCGTCTCCATCGGAACGACTTCCACGTTTTCCCAGTTGTTGTCTGCCTGCAATTTGCGACCATTCACGTAGAGCGTATATTCGTTATCGCAGGTGATGAAGGCGATGGCGCGCGACGGTAGCGCAGGAAGTTTGACCTGCCTGCGGAAGGTCACCGTTTCTCCGGCCGGTGATGCGCCCGATTCCGCATACGACCAAATCCATTGCCCCTGGAGAGTGGGCGCTGTTCCTGTTGGAGCTGCCGCTGGCGTTTCTCGCTTCATCCTGACGACGACAGCGTCCGGCCTGGACGGCGCGGCCCCCGTGATCTGCCAGACGGAATCCAAAAACTGTTCTGCCGTCATGCGGCGGCTGAGTGGTCCGCGAAAGACAAACGTGGCAGCATCGGGGGCGGCATTCAAAGCCAGAGTCCGCGCCTGATACGCCTGGGATGAGCAGATCAATTCCAGGGTCTGCTTCAGATCGTAATGGTGATCAGCCAGATTCGTGGCCAGGTAGTCGAGCAGGTCGGCGCTCCATGGCTCGGTGTGCATGGCATCGACCGGATGGACAATGCCGCGTCCCATCAATCGGTGCCAGAGACGGTTGACGATGGTGCGCGTAAACCGCCCATTGTCGGGATGCGTCATCAGTGCTGCGAGCTGCTTCAATCGCTCGGGCTGCGGGGCGTTGGGCTGGATCTGACCGAGTTCGGGGAAGATCCAGGCTGCCGTCGCCTTGCGTCCAACCGGCTTGTCGCAACGATGGATTTCCAGTGGCTGCGACGCATAAATCGCGGCCAGGCCATACGCTTCATCCAGTTTCCAGCGATCGATGAAGCTGTCGTGGCACGATGCGCATTTCATGTTGATCCCCAGGAATGACTGCGAGATGCTCTGCGCAAACTGAACCTCAACCGTCTGACTGGAATTGACATCGCCGCGCCAGCGGATCCCCTGGATATACCCTTCGGATTCGGCGGTGGGGGCAATCAGCTCGCGCACGAACTGATCGTACGGCTTGTTTTCCAGCAGCGACCGGTACAGCCAGGTCGTGATCTGCTTTCTTCCTCCGGTAATAAACCCTGTCCCTGTGTAATCATTCCGCAGCAGGTCATTCCAGAACGTCAGCCAGTGATCGGCATAGGCGACATCGTCATTCAGCAATTCGCGTATCAGGCGTGATCGCTTGTCTGCCGATGTGTCCGCCAGAAATGAATCCAGCTTTTCAGGGGTCGGAAGCAATCCCGTGATGTCGAGAGAGACACGTCGCAGGAATACGGCGTCGGACGCTGCCTGGGGACGTTCGATCTGATGCGATTGAAAATAGGAATCCACCAGGCGGTCGACCGGATTCAGGCGTCCATCCACTGCGGGGGGTAATTCCACGCGCCGCGGCTTCAACGGGGGTTCATACGCTGCGGCCTTGAATGCAAACCCATCCTCCCAGGCGAGTCCCGCATCAATCCAGGCGGCCAGCAGAGCAATCTTGTCGGCAGGAACGCGATCCCCTTCAGGGGGCATCCGCGTATTCGGATCATTCGACTTCATCCGCTGGATCAGGTCACTTTCGGCGCTCTTGCCCGGGACGACCGCGCGTCCTCCTTCACCACCCGCCAGCAGCAGGCTGCGCGTGTTGAGAGAGAATCCCCCTTTTTTCTGATCTCCCGTATGACATTTTCCGCAGTGCTGCTTCAGCACTGGAACGATGTCGTGGGCAAAATCGATTTCCGCAGCCTGTGTGATGGGCGTTTCGACGGAGAATAGTATCAGGGGCAGTATCCAGCAGGTCGCAGGCAGGAACAGACAGCGATGTCGCATCATGGAAAAAACCGTTGGAAGCGTGTGGATCAAACCGTTCATCGGAACAATCGATTGGAATCGCCCATTGTGGACGAAGTGGGTTGCGGGCTGCAATGTCATTCGCGAGTCCCCAGGGACATCGCCATTTTCAAAAAGGGCGAACTGACATTGGGTGGTCGGGGTTGGAGCGATGTGGAATGATTCCCCACCATCCCCTGGGGTGGTGGCTCGCTGGCCTGTGCACTGGAAAACGCGATGTGCTGGTGCAAAGGCCAGCGAGCCACCGAGTTGGACTCGGTGGGTCAGCGGGCCCATCTTCACTCTGGACTTCGGGTCCAAAAAGGCCGGGGGTCAGGTATTGAATTTTCCCAATTTGGCCGAACGATTGCCCGAAGCGCAAACAAACCTGCGTGTCGGCCAAATTGGAAAAATTCAATACCTGACCCATCTGACCCGTCCAGAAATACTGAGGGGCCGTTGTTATTGGTCCAGACGGTGCAAATGGCAGGCTGTAAGCCTGCCCTGCGGGGGGGGATCCCGCTAGAATCGGTCGCTTCGCCGATGGCGACGAACGAGGTACATGGGCAAAGTTATGGGCTGATGAGGGATCGAGAACGGTATGGCTGATCGAGCACTTCGAGTCGGATTGGTGGGGGCAGGGGACAATACCCGGCGGCGGCACATTCCCGGATTGCGTGCCGTGGCCGGAGTCGAACTGGTCGGTGTCGCAAATCGGACCGCGGAGTCGACGGCGCGCGTGGCGCGGGAATTCGAAATCCCAACCCAGTACCCCGACTGGCAATCGCTGGTGGCGGATGACGGAATCGACGCCGTCGTGATCGGGACCTGGCCGAATCTGCATGCGGAAGTGACCTGTGCGGCCCTGGCCGCTGGCAAGCACGTTCTGTGCGAAGCCCGCATGGCCCGCAATGTCGACGAAGCCAGGGCGATGGTGGCCGCCTCACAGGCGCACCCCGGGAAGGTGGCCATGCTCGTTCCCAGCCCGTTTGGGTTGGAATGTCTGACCGAGATCGAATTGCTGCTGTTTCGCAATTTCATTGGCGACCTGCGCGAGGTGGTCGTGATTGGCGCCGATGATCAGTTTCATGATTACTCCAAGTTCCTGCATTGGCGCCAGGACGCGGAAATCAGCGGCCGGAATGTGCTGTCGCTCGGGATTCTGCACGAAACGCTGTCTCGCTGGATTCCGCAGCCGACCCGGGTGTTTGCCCAGTCGCAGACGTTCGAGCCGGCGCGGCCCAATCCGAGCGGTCCTGGAAACCTGACCGTCACGGTCCCCGACAGTGTGCAGGTGCTGACCCAGTACGCCAGCGGTGCGCGGGGGATCTACCACTTCAGCGGCACGACGTTGCTCGGGCCCGGCAAACAGATCCATCTGTATGGTAGCCTGGGAACGATCAAGATTCAGTTCGGAGCCCGCGATCGAGTCTTTGTCGGTCGCAAGGTCGACACCGAACTGCGGGAAATCACGATTCCCCCTGAGAAACTCGGTGGCTGGCGCGTGGAGGCGGAATTCGTCGGCGCCATTCGAGGTGAGGAACCGGTTCGACATACCGACTTCGCCACCGGACTTCAGTACATGGAGTTTACGGAAGCGGTGGCCCGAAGCGCACAAAGTGGCGCCGCCGTGACGTTGCCGCTCTGACCGTGTGAACCATTCTGGCAGTCGTGAGGATTGGCAATCGAAACGAAAGAGGGCCCGTTGGATTCTCCAGCTCACTCCCTCCCGAAGCGATCGTTTCTCCGGCGCTGGCTGAACCGGCTGGAAGTGGATCGCGCCGTCTTCTATGCCATCGCAACGCGGGCCTGGCAGTTCCTGGCCGGCCCGATTTCGATTCTCGTGATCGCCGCCTGCTTTACTCCCGAACTGCAGGGATATTTCTATACGTTTGCGAGCCTGATGGGGATGCAGTCGCTCGTTGAGCTTGGACTGCACGGCGTCATCATCAATGTCTCCAGCCACGAATGGTCGCGACTGCGACTGGAGCCCGATGGATCCATTGCCGGTGACGAACCGTCGCTGCAGCGGCTGGCCGGTTTGAAGCATTTTGTGGCTCGCTGGTATGCGCTGGTGGCCCTGGTGTTTTTTGTCGTGTGTGGCATCGGGGGCGCCCTGTTTCTGGATCAGTCACATCCTGAGGAGAACATCCGGGCGAAGACCGCGCAGGTCGGCGAATTCCACGCGGAGCGTGTTGTTGCGAACACATCGTCAGAAACGTTGCCGCGGCATGTCTGGATGGCTCCCTGGTTTTGCCTCGTGGCCTTGAACGGCCTGCTGCTGTGGGCATGGGCCTATTCCGCGATGCTGGAAGGCTGCAATCAACTGGTGGTCGTGCACCGGGTCAGGCTGTTTCAGTTCATGTCAGGTAGTTTTGCGGTCTGGGCCAGTATGGCCTTCGGGCTGGGACTGTGGGCCGCCGTGATCTCCGTTGCAGTCCGACTGGCCTGGGACTACTGGTTGATTGCCGTTCGTTATCGGCGATTCTGGCAATCGTTGAATCAACGTACGGGTGACCATGCCATCTCATGGCGACGCGAAATCTGGCCGCTGCAATGGAAAATGGCCGCGCAGGGGATCACGACTTTCCTGGCCTTGTGTGTGATGACTCCCGTGATGTTCTCGTTCCATGGGCCCGTGATTGCCGGCCAGACGGGAATGACCTGGACAATCCTGACCGCCATTGAATCAGCCGCTTATGCCTGGGTGCAGGTGCGCGGTCCTTATTTTGGGATGCTGGCGGCACGCCGCGACTGGCGGCAGATGGATCAGGTCTTCTTTCGATTGACCGCGATCTCGTGGGGGTTCTATCTGTTGGCGGTTTGCGGGCTGTGCGCCGGGGTCTGGTGCCTGAACAGCCTTCCCTGGGATCTGCCCCGTCGACTTTCCACGCGGATGTTGCCGCTGGAACCGACTGCCGTGTTCGCGATCGCATTCCTGCTGCTGCACCTGCCCCGCTGTCAGACGGTGTACGTTCGAGCACACAAACAGGATCCGTTCCTGGTTGCGGGCATGGTGTCGAACGGGTTGATTGGCCTGCTGACCGTGATCCTGGGACGGGCTTACGGTCCGATCGGCGCCGCGTCCGGAATGCTGGCTGTGGCAGGCATCATCAGCATCCCGTGGTGGATGTCGATCTGGAATCGATGCCGCAGGGAGTGGCACCTGGAACCCGATGCCAATCCATCGTGACGTCGTCACGAGACCCCAGGGACAGACACAGTGCCTGTCCCCAGGAATCTGCAGGATTAGCCCATCAGTTCCGGAATCGGTCGGCCATGGTCAACGATCGGTGTGGGACGGCCGTTGAAATCGCGGATCAGGGTGTTCGAGGCATCGATTCCCAGGTGATGGTAGATCGTCGCCAGGAAGTCGCCAGGCCCGCAGATTCGTTCCACCGAGTCTTCGCCTCGTTTATCCGTCGCTCCGATCACTCGGCCCGGTGTGATACCGCCACCGGCCCAGATGTTTGAAAACGCGCGTGGCCAGTGATCCCGGCCTGGTTGCATCGTCCCGGCGGGAGCGCTCGCATCTCCGGCCCCGGTGCTGGCGGCATAACTGATCTTGGGAGTACGCCCGAACTCGCCCGTGACGACGACCATCACCCGCTGATCCAGGCCGCGGTCAAACAGATCCTCGATCAAGGCCGAAACTGCCTGATCGTACACATCGGCGCGGAACTTCATTGCGTCAAACACGTGATGATTGACCGCATGATCGTCCCAGTTGTTGACGCGTCCACACAAGGGGCCGCTCAGGCTGGTCGTCAGCACGTCGACACCCGCTTCGATCAGTCGCCGTGCCATCAGCAGTTGCTGACCCCAGGCATTGCGTCCATATCGGTCACGAATGCGCGGGTCTTCGCGGTTCAGGTCGAAGGCTTCGCGAGTCTTGGGGTTCGTCAGCAGGGTCATCGCCTGCGATTCAAATTCGTCGAGCGCCGCCAGCTCCCGCTGTTGGTCGAAGGCCCGTTCGAGCGTGTCCAGGTTCTGACGCAGCGACGATCGACGACCGAGTCGACGGACTTCGTTCGCATCGGACAGTCCGATGTTCGGGACATTGAAGTTCGGCAAGTTGGGGTTGCCATTCACGACAAACGGCGAATAGGCGTCCCCCAGGTAGGCGGGGCCGTTGTACTCCAGCGGCGGATTGATGCCGACATAGGCCGGAAGCGGATTCTGTCGCGGCCCCGATTGTGAACGCAGATAGTTGGCGACCGACATCCAGTCCGGCAGACGTGGTTTTGGCTTGTCACGCGTATCGGAATCGCCGGACAAAAGTTGCATGGAACCGGCTGGGTGTCCTCCCGCTCCCTGACGCATCGACCTCAGGACAGTGAACTTGTCCGCGATCGCTGCCTGACGTGGCAGCAGTTCGCAGAAGTGCATTCCGGGGACCTTGGTCGGAATCGTGCCGAAGGGACCACTGTAGTCGCTGCCGGCGTTGGGCTTGGGATCGTAGGTCTCCAGGTGCGAACATCCACCCGGTTGCCAGATCATGATGACAGCCGTCTTTTCGCGACTGGACCCGGACGATTCACCGGCCAGCAGCTTGTTCTGCGCCTGCAATCGCAGCACGGCCGGAAGACTCAGTGTGGCGAATCCGGCAATTCCTGTCTGCAGAAACGCGCGCCGATTGCCTGAACCGAGCTGGCCAGGACCGTGGCAGAACGCGTTCGAATTGGCTTGACCCTGGTGGTTCATTTCTTCTCCGCTGGCAGCACGCGAATTGCGATGGGTTCGGAAACAACAATGTCGGCAATATCGGTCGGGTTGGCGGTCTGTGTCGCCTTCTTCAGTGTCTCGGTGGCTGCCGCCAGGTTGGCCACCGCACTCTTTTGCCGGGCGGTCGCGGCTTCAACCTGTTTCTCGGCATCTGATTTGTTTTCGGCCGTTGCCCCCTTGGCGCTCTCCATCAAGTTTTTCAGTTCGGCTTCTGCCGTTGCCAACTCCTGTTCGGCCTTCTTGCGCTGTTCTTCCGCGGCCGGAACCGCCTCGGGATGGTGGCGATACTTGGCAACAGCCCCGCCATAGAACGCAATCAGGTAATCTCCCGGTGGGGCCTTCAGCGCTGCGGTATCGAGAACCGCCTGGGATCCATCCGCGTTCAGCGGAAGATCAAACTGGGGGGCTCGTTCGAAGACCGCACCCATCGTCCGCATCTGCATGGTTGCGCCCGAGAACTCGCTACGACGAACATGCATCAGCGGGATCGTCAATTTTTCCCCAGCCGTAACAGTCAGGATTTCCTTCGTTGTCGGCGTCACCGTAATCGGGGCCAGATCCATTCCACTGACCGAAACCGGGACGTCAGCCATCAATCGCGGGCTCGGAACTTCGTTCCAGGCATCCGGGATCGGAAACGACATGGATGCCAGCCGACAGGGTCGAGTGACCTCGGCGCCACTAATGACCGCGCGACCGGTAAACGTCGCATTCGCAATCGCCCGCGGTGCGTTCTGGTGAGCGGTGACCAGCATCAGGCCACGTGACTGACCGGCCGGGATCCGCAGCCCCTTCGCGGTCACCCCCTCCGGAAGTCCTTCCATGGCCAGTTCGATATCGCCATCAAACCCGTCGCGGCGGATGGCGACGACTTCCAATGCCATCGTGGCTCCTCCGCGCAGTGCCAGCGGCTTCGAGACCGCATTTCGGTCACCATTCCGAAGCTCCATATGCATCGCCCAGGCGACCAGGGCAAAGTCGGGTTTGGCCTGCCGGATCACGAGACGATAAATGTTCCGCGGATCCTTGCGGGTCCCACCAAACAGATCTGACAACTGCAGTCGATAACGCCCATCTTCCTTGATCTCGAGTTTTCCCAGGATGTCAGATGTCCCCGCGTTGTATGGGGGCCCGTCGTAGGCATACCCGTTGCTCGACACCTTCACCGGGCTGGGGATGTCACTGAATTCCGCCACGTCCGTCAATTGCTCGGTCTCTCCCGTGCGAACGACGCGCTGCACAAGAATCGCCGGGTCTGTCGGCAGGCCGAACCGTTCCGACCCGACTTCCACCCACCAGGTCTCACCCTTCTTTGCATCGAATTCAAAGAGATCGACATCCGCCGCAGGGAAGAAGCTTCCGGCAATATCGCAGGGAAGAGTGATCAGCTGAGCTTGTTTTCCCTGGTTGTTCGGCTCCGTCTCTGTCAGCGCAGCCTGCTCGGGGAGTCCGGTTGGGGGCCAGGAGAACGAGTTGACCGGCTTCGTGGAAGGCTGCCGCACGATCAGGGCGTCAGCAGCCAGTTCCCACAGGGCCAGTCGATAGTAATAGGCCGCACCACCCTTGAATGTCAGTTCATGAACCTTGATGACATAGCGGCCGTCCTGGGGCACTTTGAAGTCCAGGACGCCACCGCGTCGCTCAACCAGCAGGTCGCGGCCGGCCGCATCGGCAATGATCACAACGGCGTCGAGCTTGGAATCGATTCCCCGCGTGGCACAGTCAACCGCGATCCGCTGTCCCTGGCGGGCTTCGAAGACATAGTGATCCACGGCACGCTGTGTCATCGTGGCGTTGCAGACGGAATTGACGGGGACCTCCAATGCAGTCGCGAGCGTTGTATTCGGCTTGGACTGAACCACTTCCTGAAGAGTGCCGACGCTGAACGCGCGTGAGGACGAGATTCCCAGCCGCGTCATGACGCGCGCTTCATACAGTCCGACCGGACAGTCGGCGGCAATTGCGACCAGGTACTTGCCGGGTTCCGGTTGTCCCGTCGCCGTCAGTTTCCGAGTCGCTGTGATGCGCGGATCCGAGAAGGTCAGCTGATCGGCATTATCCAGGTGATCGCCCGTAATCGTGACCTCGACCTGGGTTCCCACTTTGCCGCCCATCGGCATCGTCGTCAGCAGTCGCGGCGCCGGCAGGCCCACGGACTGGGCCAGGGCGAACGGAACCAGGCCGAGCGTGGCGAAACTGAATGCTGCCACCGCCATGGCCGCGATCCATGGGGATCGCCGACGCAGGGAATGGATGCGACCGAAGAGTTGAACGCTGTCGATCATCGTATGCCTAATGGTTAAAAAGGAATTCCTTGGTGTTGATCAACGCCCAGATCAGGTCCTGCAGGTTGTCGCGAGCGGCCTTTTGCGGATCGACGGGTGTCCCCTCAGCCGAGACCGCTGGCTCGCTCAGATATTCCATCGCCGTCTTCAACTCAGCAGGCTTCGGCGGCCTGGAAAAGGCGGCCAGGTACAGTTCCCGGATCTTCTCTTCGACGGGACGTGGGTCCTTGGCCAGTCGCTCGGCACGACCGTTGGGATTGGCCAGCTTCCCCTTGATATCCGGGGCATTGATCAGGTGCAGGCTCTGGGCGAGACTCGACGATTGCACTCGCTCACACTCACAGACACTTTCCCCTTCGGGGCGTCCGAACACACGCAGGAAGGGTGACGACTGGTTGTAGCTGTTGTCCGGCAGCGCGACGGCCCGCGTTCCCGGCGGCAGGTTCGTAAAGTCGGTTTGCGATCCCGCCAGTTGATCGATCGCGTCCAACAGGACCTCGGCCTGCAACCGCCGGGGGTAGTAGCGAGAATAGTTCTGACGGTCGACAATGTTGTGCTCGTTCGGAACTTCGCTCAACTGGTACGCCCGCGATTGCGTGATGACTCGCACCAGTTCCTTCAAGTCGAAACCGCTGGAAATGAAGTGCCGTTCCAGTGCCGCCAGCAGTGCGGGATTTGTCGGCGGATTCGTGTCGCGAATATCATCTTCGGGTTCGATCAATCCGCGCTGGAAGAAGTGCTTCCAGTAGCGGTTGACCAGTGATTTGGCGAAGAAGGGGTTGTCGTTGCGACTCATCCAGTCCGCCAGCTTCAATCGCGGGTCCTCATCGGCGGCGATCGCCGGGATGGCGTCGCCGAGCGCGGCGGGCTTCTGCGGGATCCCCGTCTTCATATTATTGGCGACTGCAATTCCTCGCTTGTGGAAGATCAGGTCTTCGCCACGAGTCGAGGAAGGCTTCCGGCCCACCTGGCTGAAAAAGGCGGCCAGCGAGTAATAGTCGTCCTGGCTCCAGCGTTCGAACGGATGGTGATGGCACTGGGCGCACTGCATCCGCACACCCAGGAACAGTTGAGCCACATCCTCGATCTGCTGCTTCGGCTCCTTCACCCGCTTGTACCAGGCGACCGGCGGATTGCCGATCACGGTCCCGGTCGCCGCGAGCAGTTCCCTCACAAATTGATCGTATGGCTTGTTGGCGAGCAGGCTGTCGCGGACCCAGGCATGAAACGCAAAGTTCGAGACAATGTCGCTGCTGTCATCCCGCCGGTTCTTCAGCAGGGCCGTCCACTTGTTTGCAAAAAAGTCCGCGTAGTCGGGGCTTCGCAGCAGTTCGTCAATGACCTTGTCGCGCTTGTTCTCATCCGTGCTCGCCAGGAAGGCCGCAGTCTCAGCATCGGTCGGCAGTCGACCTCCAATATCGAGCGTCACACGACGCAGAAACGTCGCGTCGTCACAGACCGGTGAAGGGGGGATCCCCAGCGCTGTCAGGTTCGCGAAAACATGCTCATCGACAAAGTTCCGCGGTGGCGGGAGGTTCGTAACCGGGGCACCGAGAGGAACCGAGGCGCTGAAGACCGCAACCTTTCCCTGGTAGCGGACCATCACGGCGACATTCCCCGACAGGTCCAGAACTTTGACAAGTCCCCGTTCAGAAACCTCTGCCATCGCCCGGTCGTTGGATTCGTACAGGGCCATCCCCGTGACATCGCGGACGCTGCCGTTGGAATAGTGAGCAATCGCCTTCAACTGCTGTTCGGTCTTTCGCGCCACTACGCCATGTGCCGGCTGAACTTCAAACTTGACCAGTTGCGGCGCAACCTTTGTATCGTCCGCAGCCCCTTCCAGAATCCAGCGGCGCAAAACCGCATAGCCTTCGGAAGTGGGTGAGAGTCGGACACCTCCGCCGTGCGGCAGCTGACCTGTCCCCTTCAACAGCAACAGGCTGCGATCCGGGGCGCCGAGGAACAATCGCCGTCCGCGACCTTCACGAACCAGATGGTCGTAGTCTTCATCCGGCTCAAAGCCGAGAAGCGACAACTGAAATCCGTTTTGCCCATTCCCGGCCTTGGCATGGCAGACGCCAACGTTGCAACCCGCCTTGGTCAAAACCGGGACAACGTCGTTGACGAAGCTGACGGGAGGATCCGAGGCCTGACACAAACCCGCTTCCACCAGCAGGAAGAGACCTCCCACGAGGAGAAGTCTCACCAGTGAGCTACAAGTTGTAACGTGTTTCTGTGTCAATGACATACGTTGTGAACTCGAGTCTTGGAGGGATTCCGCACAAACGGAATTCTAGCAGAGATGCACCCCTGAAGCGATAGATGCATTGCCAAAAGTTTATGCGTAAGTGCAACTCGCTCCAGCACCCCCGTTGTAATCCGAAGTCCGTCCCCTGTGGAGATCCGAACGATCCTGCTGATTGAACGGGAGCAAGACGATGCATGGCCAATAACTGTACGTCACGAGGCTGACGCCTGGGGCTATCTTTTGATGAACAGGTTCGACATCACAAGCTGCTCGATCACGGTCTTCAACTGATATCCGCTCGCCTTACTGCTGGCGGCGATGGACTTGATCTCGGCGGCGTCATCGATCGTCATCACACGTCGCAGTGAGTACGTGGCCAATTGCTCGATGAACGCCTCGGCG
>Ga0265327_10004041_pt1 | contig 13322 bp, 23 predicted proteins | sample 41621metaG_FD_202089 | JGI IMG/M metagenome (GOLD analysis project Ga0265327, IMG submission 202089) | Rhizosphere microbial communities from Carex aquatilis grown in University of Washington, Seatle, WA, United States - 4-16-21 metaG | ecosystem: Host-associated > Plants > Roots > Rhizosphere... | reverse complement strand
GCGAGCGAGGCCAACGCGAAAATCGAGCAGATCGTCGAGGCGATCCGCACGCAGCTGCCGAGCCGCGACGACCTGTCGTCGGGTCACTGATCGCCCCTGATCTTCAAGCGATAGACCCCGAGTAATTTGCAGTTCCGGGGGCGCTTGCGCCGCAAGGATCAAGCGATTATACCCCTGCGGCGCGCCACGTCCCGACCGGCGCGCAAGAGGGCGCGTAGCTCAGCGGGAGAGCACTTCGTTGACATCGAAGGGGTCACAGGTTCAATCCCTGTCGCGCCCACCATTGAAATCAAAGAGTTGCGATCTGGCCCATCAAAGGGCTGTGGATTCTGGAACCCCGGCGGAACCTTCAGCGCAAAAACGGCGTCGTTTCTCAAGGCGAATGTGGTATCTCAATACCGCATTGCTTCGCCATTGGAGCGCCCCGCCATGCGCTATATCGGCACGCCCGTCTCTCAGCTTGAAATCGCAGCGATCTTCGCCGGCAGGCGATATGAGTTGCAGATCTCCACGCGCTGCTGCGACTGGATCAGCGGTTTGCCGGACGGGCTAAATGCAAAAATCGAATGTGGGTCGAAACGCGTCGGCCTAATGAGCTTCACAAGCCTTGCCGGCGCTCTCGGCGTCCGCTGGCTCGTGCACGATGGCCAGCTCCACTTGTTCGCCGATGACAGCGCCCTTCCGTCTATCACGCGCGGCTATGTCGGAACGTGCAGGAGCCGGCCAGGCCAGCCCAACCCACGCCGCAAGGTCCCTCGTCCTGCTCTGGCTGCAGCGGCGTAGGATCCAGGCTCTCCTGCTTTGGCTGGCCCGGGCCGGCTGCTGGCGTAAATTCCCACGGCAAAACCGCGTGTTTGGGCGAGGCCGGGTGGCGCCGGGTGGGAGGGGAAAAACGGCGGCGGCCCTCCGCGCTGGTACGCCCGCCACACGCCTTTCCCCTGAGAAACACCGGGGCTGATCGGGGCTGATTTTTTTAGCCTTCCCCAGACATTTTGGCCCTGTCACGGCTCAGTGCTTGACCGTGACGAACTTGCTTTGCAGCCCTGCGATCACCGCGATTTCCTTCTGGAAGGCCTGGCGGCGGCGATCATCCTGGCAATGCTCAATCCTGATTTCGAGAGCGTGGATCTGCCGCTCGAACTGGTCGCGGAAGGCTGCGAGGAGGCTTTCGTGGTGCTGGTCGGATGGCGTTTGCATGGGGGCTGCTCCTGCACTAGGCGCGCCAATATTTGACGCATAGGTAGGATGGCTTAGTAACGGCATAGCTGCAAGGCTATTGATTATATCAATACTTTCTACAGAAAGTATCTTGTCTTGCTATATTCAGTGCGGGCGATTGCATCGCCGGCTGGGGTCGGCTTCGTTCAGGGCTTCGGCGAGCGCTCCTTCTAAGATAAATTCCGGCGACGCTGGCAGGTCGCCCCAGATCGGCGCTGTTGTGATGATGTTTATGGTCCTGGGCCGAAGATAGTCGTCGACGTCGCGCTCGACCAAGGCTTCCTCGACCGAGCCGATAGCCTTCTTCATAGCTGCTCGGGCCTCGTCGATGTCTTTCAAAGCGCGGATCGGCTTGGGGGAGCTTTTCATGTCGCCTATCTCGAACGGCTGCGGCGCTGCTCCGCGAGCTCGATCGCCATGATGGATCTGGCGAAGCTGCTGCGGCCGTCGCGCGGCCTGGGCTGGCTCAAGAACCGATAGATCGGCGCGAGCAAAGCGCGATCGGCGTTGCGCGACTCAGGGAAGGCCCGTGGCGGGTTTTCCTTGCTCGCGGGCACGTGGGTAGCTGCGCCCCGCGTAACCCCGCCAGACGAGTCTCTAAGGGCTTTCCATGGGTCTTTGCTTGTCATGCTGCGAGAAACATCGGCGCGATGCCGGTTAGGAGCTTTCCGGCGCCGCCCAGCAAGCCGCCCAGCATGTCCTTCGAGGCGTTGGACTGCGCGACGTTCATCGCGTTCATGCCGCTCAATGCGTACAACGTGCTGGCGTTTCGGTCCTGTTGACTTTGCAGTCTATAATTTAGATCCATTTGTGCACGCGCCTGGTCGGAGCGAGTCTCGAAGTTGTTGCGCACAGCCCAGTTCGACGGCGAGTTGTCGGTCGCCCCGGTGTTCGCCTGCACGGCGTTGATGTTCGAAAGCGCGCCGGCTGTGCGCTGTCTCATGTAAGTATCTGTTTCTGTTGCTTTCAGATCGGCGTAGTCGGCGGCCTGGTTAGCCTGCGAAGCTGACATGACGGACGACCGGAAATTAGCCTTCCCGGACGCAAGCTGATTTCCGGCGGCGGTGCTGCCGGCGAGAATGGGAAATGCCGTGGAGAGCCCTGTGGCTCCGAGACTGAGGGCGGTGCTCATGCCTGTCATGTCGATGGCCTTGCCGCTGCTGCGTCGATGGGTTGCTGCGCCTCGACCAAGGCCAAGAGAATTTCGCGCTCGGCCTCGGCCGGTTTTGGCAATGAGGCGAGGAGCCGCCGCATTCTCTCGTCGGGGCCTCGCCGTCCTGCGCCGGGCGGCTGATCCTGCGCTTCGCCGCGCGGAATTTCCTGACATGGTTCGGGCTCGGATGTCAGCATCGCGGCTCTCCGTGTCAGCGCTGGGGGGCGCGGTGCTGGTTGTGGGCGCGCATCTCAGCAAGAAGCAGGTCGTACGTCCGCCGGTCGTCGGCATTCAACATCGAGACCTTGCGCTCGTGCTTGGTGCGAAGCATCAAGTTGTGCTTCGGATTTGCGTGCTGACTGTCGATGACGCCTTCGCGTACAAGAGAGGCTACGTCGTGGGCCATGGTTGAACCTTTCTTAAACGGGACGCCGCATTGATCGTCGCGGGGCTCGCCCGGATCGCCGGCCGTCGCTGTAATTTCGCTGCTCCGCGGCGCGGCGCATGCGCTCTACCAGGAGTTGCTCGAGGTCGGCGGGCAGGCGCGCCTCGAGCGGGTGCGTGACGGGCGCGGCGCGATTGCTGGCCATCAGTCGCCCTTGCCGCTGGCGGTGCGGACCGCGTGGCGAGCGGTGGCGTTGTCGGCAACCGGGGGCGAGGCGTCGCCAGCAACTGGCGTCTTCGGGCCCGGTGGTGCGGTGCTGCCCTGCTGGTGACCTCTGTGCTCAGCCTCGCGCTTGGTCAAACGCTGATTGTAGCCGGTTGCGTCGGCGCTCGGACGCGCGGCGTTTCCGCCGCTCGGATGGCGGCCGCCGCTCAACGTCGGCGCGGTCTTGCTGGTGGCCATGATCTTTTCCTTCTTGCTGTGATGCGCCATGAAAACGCGGCGCGGGTTTTGACGCTTAACGCGGGAGCCTGCTTCGGCCCCAAGCTTTGATCCAAGCTTCGTGCTCGGCGCGGCGCTCGGCCTGAAGCCCGGCGAGGCGACGCGCATTCATGTCACGGAACATCGAAGGCTCGCGCCGGGCGTTGTGCTCCTGGGCGGCTCGAAGCGCGGCATTCTCGGCGATGCGCTCGTCGACGCCGGACATGACGTGGGCGTCCCTCATGCGCGAACCTCGGCTGCGGGAGAGCGGCGGGGACGATCGAACTCCGCGGGGATCGCGATCCGGGCAAGCCGCATCCATCCAATGACGCCAGAGACCGGGGCGCCGGTGAGCTTCGCGGCTTGTGGAATTGTGATCTCTCCGGCGCGCAACTGGCGAAGAGCCGCAGCTTTGTGCGGATTGACGGGGCAGACATGGGTGCGACGGCCGTTCATGCCGCCCTCGGCGGGGTGTCGTCGTCGTCGCTCTGGTCGACGATTGGCGGAAGTGCTCGCTCCTGCAGGTCCTCACCGCGGCGCATGGGAAAGCGCGACGGCTCGGGCGGGTTTGCCTTTAATTCAAGTTCGCGCTTGTAGGCCTCCGCCTTTTCCGCATGCGCGGGCTGCGAGTAGCAGATAACAATGCCCGCGGTGAGCTGAGGGCCAGCGTTGATATTAACAGCGACGCCGCCCTTACCCTGCTCGTCGCCCAGCAACACCGTCGCGGCCTTTGTCCTGACAGCGCGGTCTGCCGCGAGCCCATTGCCGGGATCGTCCATCATGTCGGCGAGGACCGAGACCGCCCGGGCTTTCATGCCGTTCCGGATGGCGGCGAGCGCATTCGAATACTCAGTCAGGAAAATCTTCTGCGAGAAAATGAACCGCGCATTTGTGAGCCTGAGCCCGACGATCCGCGCGGCCTTCTCAAGCGACACAGGCTTGAACGGTTCGACGCCGGCCTCGGCGGCCTCGGCTCCCTCGGGGCCGAATGTCATCAGGCGCACCAACGCCTGGCCGCGCGCGTCAAGCTGGCGCAACGGCTTGCGCGGCCCGCGCGGCTTGGCGGTCGAGAATTTTCTATCCTGGACGGCTTCCAGATGAAGGTCTTGCACGGAAACGCCCCACTTTCTGTCGCCTGCTGCGGCTGACATGCGGGTGTATTTAACCGGCTCCGGTCACGCGCTCCGACGCACCGGCTGGCGCGGAGCCACGAGCCCGTCCGCGTCTCGAACAACAGGCGATGGCTTACGGTCGCGGGCTCGCCCTGGCGCACCCCGTGTCGCGCAAATGGAAGGGGTATTGGCAGCGAAGCTTTTGATCCGCCTCGCGGGGCTTGAATATGTGGCAGATACGCCACACATATTATCGTTTTTCCTGCTTTGGATGATAACGCGATAAGGCGCGAATCGCGTTATCGAAAAATTGACGTTTTGTCAATATGGGATAGAATGTCTCTCAACGAAGCAAAGAACCACAAGGTTCGCATTGGATCAGGGGATTGCCGTGGTCGCGCTCAAGAAACACGGGCAAGCGCCGTCAAAGTCAAGAAAGGTAATGACAAAAAAGGCCGCGCGTGATTTTATTGCCGCGGTGACAAAGCCCAAGCAGCCAAATAAATATCTAAAGGAAATGTTCCGTCTTTATGGCGAAAGAAGAAACGACCCAAGCCATACATCTTGACAACATCAAGATTGGACATTTTGATAGCTCTATACGCCGGAACTCATTTAGTTGCGGGAGGGTGAATATTGACAACTTTCTAAAGAAGTCGGCACCAAACCAACACAAAAAGTGTCATAGTAGAGTGTATTACGCTTTGCTTGGTGATCAATTGATCGGCTATTACTGCTTAGCCGCCGCAAGCAGGCCTCCTTTGGAAATGTCTGAAGAAGCTGCAGAGTTTTTTGCGCGGATCAATAACGTTCCATGCCTATACTTGGGAATGATTGCAGTTCAAAAGGAATTTCAAGGAAATGGGATCGGCAAAAAGCTTATGGTTCATGCAATGGAAACTACAGCTAGAGTTTCAGATTTGGTCGGTATCTATGCTCTTATTCTGCAGGCTGCGGACCAAGAAGTTGCTGGACGTTATGCTAAATGGGGATTTGCTTATTTTACCGGAGAGGAATCAAAAAATCAGCCGAATATGTTCATTGCTCTCGCCACGATTAAAAAGGCTTTGCAGTCGGCATAGTTATATTCAATGCTTCTTTAGCGCATGCCCGCAGCTGCTCATGCCAGTCGGTCCCTGAGCCGAGCAAACGAAGCACCTGGGCGGCCAATGGGGGAAAAGGGTTTCCGGCGCGAGCTGATCGCCGCGAAGCCCATTGACAAAAACGGCGCATTTCTTCTATCTTTTTGAAGATAAGAATCAGAAGGCGTTCCGTATGGCCCGTGTCGACGAACTCACGCTGATAGAGCAAGCGACAATGCTCGCAATAATGCGGCAACACCCAAACGCTTACGGGGTGTCGATCCGCGACGAAATCAAGACGCGGACGGGGAAGTATTATTCCTTCGGGTCGATCTACGCAGTGCTGGAGCGGCTTGAGGACCGCGGCTTGATCAAGTCCCGCGAAGGTGAAGCCACCGCGGCGCGCGGCGGGCGTCGCAAGCTGTATTTCACCGTCACGGGATCCGGGCATCTGGCGCTAAGAGCATCTCTCATCGCCGTCGAGGCTATGCGCGAAGGGCTTGATTTGGAGGGGGCTTGGGCATGATCGAAGAGATAAAAAACCTCTTAAGCGCCCTCGCAGCGAGCCCTGTCGTTTTTTGGTTGCTCGGAGGTATTGTTATTTGCGTAATAGGAAAGTATGAAAGAAAGACTCTGGACAGAAAGATAATCGCGGCATACGGATTTGACGAAAGCTTTATGTCGCTTTCAGACGGAGAAAAGCTGTCCAAGATGTTCGGCGTTATTGTGGCTATGCTACGGGATCTCTTCGCCGAAGATTTAGAGGAAGCACCCGAAGACCCTCCACGCGCAGCAGAGTTTATTATCGGCGTGTTCGCAAAAAAGCGCTACCGCAAGTCTATCCTCAGCGATCTCGCCGAGGACTTCGCCCTCGATATTGCCTCAGGAATGTCCATACGCCGAGCTCGTCGGCGGTACTGGGCAGCGGCCGTAGCCTCTGTTGCACCGCAGGCTTACGCGGCGCTCAAACGTATCGGCGTGCTTGGGCTCCTCCTTGAGGCAGCGCGCCGATTTATTGGAGCAAGCTGAAGTAGCGTTTATTGCGGACCATGACAACAACGGGGGGAACCTCTTCGCCTCGCCCGGCAGAAGGCTTGAAAGCTGGCCGGTTTTAGCTCCTCGGTTGCGAGGATCATGGGCGGATCCGCCAGATGAGCCCGTCTTCCTCCACGAACTTGCCGCTGCCCGGGGCGATCAGCATTGCTTTCGCGGCGCGGAACGCCTCCCGGTCTCGCCCGACAACATGTCCCTTCTCGTCGACCTCGAGATGGCCACGGCGCTTCATGTCTTCGCGGATGCCGTCGACCTTCACTTTGCGAACAGGCTTGCCGTCGAAGCCGATCGATTGGGGCGCCCCGTCAATGAGGCGTCCGAAAGCGTCGAGGAACGCTTTCACAAGGATCGTGGTGCGCCCGCCCTTCTGCGCGGCTTTGGCGGCGACGCCTTCCTGAAATGTGAAACCCTCCTCGTCACGACGGATCGTCTTGGGTTTGAACTGCTCGAAATTGTGCGGCGTGCAGAGGCGTTTTTTGTGAAATTCAAGCTGAAAGGCTGCGCCGCTCTCTCCGCCGCTTTCTTCGTCGGTAATCCTCGACAGCATGACTGTGGTGTCCATTTCCCACTCGCGCGTTTTGGTCCCGTAGCTGCGCGCCGCGTCGTGGCCCGTGTGGTGTAGCCAAATTTGCGCGACGCGGCGAGATGAGATTTGGCGGACAAGCTCTTTGACCGGGGTCCAGCTTTCCTCGTCCGTCAGCTTCCCAACGGTGAGGCACATAATGCTGTCCAGCACGATCAGGTCAGGCTTCTGCGCCTCGATCTCGCGGAGCAGCCAAGCGCCGCCGGCCTGGGTATTGAGCGCCGGCATGTCATCGTCTCTGAGCAAATCTCGGCTGTAGACGAAGAGTTCTATCTCTCGCCCATATCGGCGCTCGATGAGCTGCAGCCGTTCCTTGACGGTTTCGGCGGGTAGCTCGCCGTCGAGGTATAGAACGCGGGCGCGGCGTCTTCCCTGCCATCCGAGGAAGTCAGCCCCGGACGCCACGGCGGCCGCGAGGTCGAGGGCGAAAAGAGTCTTGCCGACTCCGGTTTCGCCGCTGACGAGCCATCGGCTGGTCGTGCAAATGACCTGGCCTAGAAGGAAGTCGCGCGGCGGAATGTCTCGGTCGAGAATGGCCGCGATGTGCAGGGCGGTGCGATCTGAATCCGGCGCGGACGCGGCGTCTGCATATGGCTGCGCGGCCCGGACAAGCTCCGCGAGAGCGACCTTGTCGCCGTTCCAATCGCAAACGTCTTTGCCTTTTTTGCCGTTCGGCAATCCAAAAGGTCGCACGATGCGGATGTCAGCCTGGGGGTGGCTTGAGCGAATGGCTGCGGCTGCATTCCTGACATAGTTCTCGCCCGCCTCGTCGCTGTCAGGCCAAAGAACGATCGGACGCCCGCGAAGCTGCTCGGCGTGGCTTGGGAGCCAATTCGACTCCGCGCCTGTGTCGCATGACACGGCGACGGCTCCGAATTGCGCGAGGCGGTCGACCTTGTTCTCGCCCTCGACGATGAAAACCACCTTGTCTTTTGGGTGCTTCGCCAACCTTTCACCGCCATAGAGCAGCGGCTCGCCGCCGCCTCGCTTCTTGGGATCGAACCATATCCGCTTGTCGCGGCTCCCGCGGCGCTCCAGGCGCAATTTCGAGTAACGGATATCTCCCGTCTCGGGGTCGCGGTAGTCGAACCTGACCGCCTCGTCCCGGCCATTTGCTCGCGGCTGAAATTCGGTCAAGCCGAGGCGTTGGCGTACATGATCTTTGGCTTCGAGGGCGTCTCCGGCGGCGAAGCAATTGACGAGAAAACCGTCTGGCGCATCGGCGTCGAATTTGACGGAAAGGCTTCGGTCTCTCGCGGAATGGCCCGGCCCGGGACAGAGGATTTGATCGCCGCTGACCTCCCCGTCCAGCGCGCGCGCGGCTTGCGCGAGGCTCATCACTGTGCGCGCCCCGAAGTTGCCGGCGCCATGCGCGCGGTCAGCTCGGTGAGGATCTCGGAATTGAGACGCGCGAAGTCGGCGACGGTCTCCTCGAGGGGGCGTCCGCGCGCGAGGTCAGCGATAAATTCGAATGTCGCCCGTTCCCCGCAGGCATGCAGATGGCCCGCGAATTTCCGCAGCTCGAGCTCGGTGCGGCGACCGCCGTGGGGTGGATGGCTATTCATCGCGTGCTCGATCTGGACGCCGTCAGCATGCGGCGGAATTGGCGAATTGGCCGGGTCCGGCAGGGCCCGGCTTTTTCACGCCTTTGCACTCTCGCGCGGATACTCAGAGGTGGACCGAAAGCGTCTGCCAAGCCGCTGCCTCAGGTGTTCGACGAGAGCATCTCGCTCGTACCGGACAGCTCGTCCCAGCTTACGGAATGGTGCGCCACAGCCATTGACGCGCTGAATGCGCAGCGTCTGCTCGGCGCCAAAGCCGACGAGCTTCCTTTGCAGTTCCGACGCCTGTCGCTCGCTCAAGAGCGCCGGGTAGGACTCGATCAGCGCTTGATCAAACGTGACTCGGTTTTCGTCATGGGTCATCGGTTCGGCTCAGGTTTCCGTTGATTTGGAATGTTGAGGAAGTGGATCCGACGAAGCAAACGAGTTTTGAATTTCGTCGGGAATTTCCTTGAAGGCGCCCGCCCATCGCAGGAGCCGCATGTGGCCCAGGATCTGACAGATCTGCAGGGAGGCGAGCGCTTCGATCTCGGCGCGGAGCTCGCCCATGCGTTCGGGGTCGTCTCGGCGATCGGCGCGAAGAGCGGCGACTTCGGCGCGTAGCTTCTGGATCTCGGAGGGCTCGGCCGCGACGAGCATCCCGCCTGCCAGCGGCGCGCCTGGCCAGCGCAGTTTCAGCGCCGCGGCCTGATCGGGGGCGACGATTCGGATCTCGCCGTCGATCTCGACGCGGGGCCAGCTCGCGCATCGGCGGCCTTCACGGCACAGGCGAGCGAGGGTTTCGCCGCTCCCCGACAGCCACGGAAATCGATTGCTGAAATTTTTCAGGAAGCGCGCGCGCAGCTTTTCCAAAGCCGGAACGGGCAAGGCGCGACGATGCGCTTCTTCGCGTTGCTCCGCGACGAATTGGTCGAAGGCCATCGCCAGTTCGATTAGCTCTGCGGGAGGGTGCTTCGAGCCGCTCTGATCCTGCTTGCGCGATTTTTTGTGCCGGGCCTGGCGCTCGAGCAGGGCGACGACGTGGGGGTCGGTCAGCAACGCGCGCAGGATCTCGGACTCGTCCGCGCCGGCCGCGAGCCTGTAATGGCTTCTGGCGAGGGCGACGAGCGCCTCGATGTCGGGTTGGTCAGGCGACGTCATGAGACCGGCGCTCTCCTCGGATGGCGATAACGATTTTCACGCCCTCGGCGATCGCGAAGGCGGCCCAGAGGATTGCGAGCGGCGAAAGAAAGACCAGGGTCGTGGCGGTCTGGTCTGACATGGCGGTTTCTCCTTTCGGGCAAGCCGGGGGCGTTCGCCGGAACGGACGCTCCGGCGTTGGCTATTGGGCGATCGACTCGCGCCGTTAGTTCTTGGACTGTGCTCTCAGGACCGCCTCGCGCTGCGAACGGCTGACGATCGAGGAGACTTCCCCGTCAGGACCGGACGTGCTCTCGAAGGTCACGCCGTGTCGAGAAAACGCGGCGACGATGTCCCGCAAGCTGCGCGACGCGAGGCTGCGGCCGCCGGTCTCGAAAGCCAAAATCGTGGCCGTGGACAGCTCGGACTCGCGTGCGAGATCTTCGGCCTTGAGGTTGAGCAAGTGCCGGGCGGCGCGGCACTGCTGCGGAGTGGGAGAGGATTGTCGCTCCATTTAACGTTCCGTGATAGGAGTTCACTTCGAGCCCAGGGATAGCATTTGCACCCTGAAATAGATCTGAGAGCTATATATGACGTTTAGCGCCTTGAGTCAATCTTGGCGTTATAAGATGGTGCGGCGTAAGATGCGCAATCCGGATAACGAGGAAGTCCTTGGCGGATTCACCGCCGACATGATGCGGGCCGGCCGTGCGCTGCTGGGGTGGGAGCAGCGCGACCTCGCCGAACGGACGATGCTCTCTGTGGGCGGCGTCAGGCGTCTCGAATCACTCGAGGGGCCTGTCACAGCTCAAAGGCGGACGCTCCACGCTATAGAGCAGGCGTTCGCCGAGGCGGGCGTCACCTTCAAGCGGACAGGCCGAACCGATGGCGACAGCTTCGTCGAGCAGACGATCGTGACGCTCACGCGAAAGACCGAGCTGAAGGACGACGAGCTCGCGCCGTGACGCGCGGGCTGGCTGTGACGCCCCACGATCTCACGTCAGGTGACCTGATGCAGCTCACGTCAGGCGATCTGACGCAGCCTGACGCAGAGAGCGCTAAACTATTGCTTTTCCTACGTCAGGTGACCTGACGCAGTGCCTGACACCAGCGTCACGTCAGGTAACCCCCCTATAGGGGTTACTGACCTGACGTGCTGACGTGACTTGACTGTGGTCGGGGAAAGGACAGGCGGTAGCTGGGCTACACGCGCGAGAGCGGCAGGGTTGGGCAATAAAGCCGAGGCCGGCATAATCGGTTTCGGGGAAAGCAGATACCCAGCGCGCACGCTCGGCGCTCTGAAACATTCCAGCCGGTGGAATGCGCCCCTCGACGGTCTCACCCGCCAACGCTGTGAAACCCCCGCCGCTCGTCGAGGCTCGTCACCTCAGCCGCCTCGCCCTTCATGAATCGGTCGACGGCGCGTGAGACGCTGGTCGCGGCTGCGACAAGAACGGCGTCCGGCCGGCGAACATAGTGCCGCTCGGTGACGCCCCGGCGCGCATGGCCGATCAGCTCGGCAATCGTCGCGTCGCTGTAGCCCAGCTCCGCCGCTGTGCTGGCGAAGGTCCGTCGCAGGTCGTGACTGCGCGCGTCCTGCAGCCCGGCTTCGTCGAAGATCTTGGCGATGGTCTTCTTGAGGTCGGCGCTGCGCGTGTTGTCGCGGGAAGGGAAAACATATTCGTCGCTCAGCCTGGCCTCGCGCTGGATCGTGCGGAGCAGCTCGAGCGCGCTCTTTCCGAGCGGGCGCTGTGATTTGCCGGTCTTCGTTTCCTCGAGGCGCAGGCATGAGCCGTCGGCGTCGATCTCACGCCATGTCAGCCCGACTATTTCCTCTCGGCGGGCGCCTGTCAGGGCAATAAGGCGGATGGCGAAGCAGGCGAGCGGATAGCGACCTGAATTGGCGTCGAGCGCCAAGCCCAGGCGGCGCAGCTCGTCGCGAGAGAGAACGCGGTCCTTCGCCTCGCCCTTGTGTTTTTCGAGGCCTCGAGCGGGATTTGCGCCGCTGACATGGCCTCGGCGCTCGGCCCATGTCCAGATACCGCCTAGCAGCTCGGCGACGCGAGAGGCTGTCGAAGCGCCTCCGGTGACGCGAGCGACGCCCCTGGCCTTCGTTTTGACGATCGCTGCGGTTTCGCCGATGGCGATGTCGTCGACCATGCGCTGAACGTCGGCGCGGGTGAGCTGGCTCGCCTTGGTCCTGCCGATCAGGGGCTCGATGTGGCGCTTGATGCGGCCTTCGTCGATTTCGACGGTCGAGGCGGCCTTCGGCTTGTGGAAGCGGCTTTTGACGAGCCCTTTGCGAGCAGCGTCCATATACGATTCGCACAGCTCGGCGACCGTCATCTCTTTGGGCTTCTCCCGTGCGGCTTTGCGCTCAGCGGACGGGTCGGCTCCCTGGGCGATCTCGGCAAGCTTCTGCCGGGCGATCTTCCTCGCCTCCTCAGGGGCCATGAGATTGCACGCGGCGATCGTGTAACGCCTGGTCGCGCCTCCCGCCTTGTATTGCACGACGTAGGTCTTCTTCCCGGTCTCGGTGACGCGGACGCCGAAGCGTTTCAGCTCTGCGTCCCAAATGATGCGGTCGCGCCCATCGGGCTCGATGGCGTCGATGACGGTCTTCGTGAGCTTGGTGGGCTTGAGCGTTTGCATGTCTGGAACCCGGGCGGAACCCCGAGAGAGTAACGAAGCTCAACAAAGGCAAGCGCCGAGCTGTCGTTGCGCCTCTTTAAGGCCCCGATAAATCAGCTACTTGCTATGCAGCCTCAACAAGTATAGCACGGATAGAAATAACGGCAAACTTCGTTGACATCGAAGGGGTCACAGGTTCAATCCCTGTCGCGCCCACCATTGAAATCAAAGAGTTAATTGCGAAGGAGCAATTCCCTCGAGCACTGGGGAAGCAACGGGGAAGCGGAAGCTGCCAATTCGAGGAATTCCGCTTCGACGATTTTTTGCCGCGCCTCGTCCCGCTATCCCCGCCCATGACCTTCGCCCCGCCCACAAGCGCCGATCTGCGCTCGCGAGGCGTCGCCGGCGCGTGGGTGAAGTGCTACTACCCGGTCTACTTGCGGTCGGCGCCCATCAGCTTCGCCGCGATGGACCTGGTGCCGGACTCGCCATTGCCCGCCTTCGCGTTGGCGTGCCGCTTGTTTGGCCTGCGGCCAGGTGCGTCGACGTGTCCGGTTCTGGCACCAAGCTAGCCGCGGCCGCTTCCTGCAGGCAGCTGGGGGATCAGGAGCGGCCGTTCGCGGGCGTCGCAAGTCCGATCCTTTCTTATCCTCGGGGCCAAAGCGTGAGCGCCCGAGCGAAAAGCTCCTCAGCCCGCGCGGCGATTGTCGCCTCGTCCCATCTGTCAGCCCCGTTGAGGGCCTGACTTATCGGCAGGAGTGAATGCTTCATAAGCTCAGGCCGCTTCTCGCGCCAACCGCAGTTGGAGGTCGTGTCCCCAGTGGTGGTGTAGCTCGGGCGGAGCAAGCCGCTCGCGAAGCGCGCTTTCGATAGCGCCGTAGCGAGCGAGCGGCTTGCGGTGGTCATCGACGATTCACCGGTAGGATCGGGTTGCGAGACTCCAA
>Ga0265327_10004040_pt1 | contig 13324 bp, 14 predicted proteins | sample 41621metaG_FD_202089 | JGI IMG/M metagenome (GOLD analysis project Ga0265327, IMG submission 202089) | Rhizosphere microbial communities from Carex aquatilis grown in University of Washington, Seatle, WA, United States - 4-16-21 metaG | ecosystem: Host-associated > Plants > Roots > Rhizosphere... | reverse complement strand
CTGCCCTGCGACGGACCAAGTCAGTACGATGTTCGGGAACTCGTCCCTGCATCCCGCTCCTGGAGTCCAGCATGACCGATCCGACATCATTGCGCGAGCCCGATTCTGTTTCCCGACGGGCTGTTCTTGGCACGGCTCTGGCCGCGGGTTCACTGGCAGCCATGCACGGCCCGTTTGGTCTGTCGCAAACGGTACATGCCGCTGCCGGAGAGGCCGTGAAAGGGAAACGCTATGCGATGAAGAAATCGATCAACCAGTGGGCCTTCCCCTACCCCGACAAGATGTCGATGGAACAATGCCTGACCCTGGCAAAAGCCGCGGGATTCGACGGCATCGAACTGAACTACGACCTGGACAATGATCTGTCTCCCAAGTCGGGGACGAAGGAATATACGGCCATTCGTCAACTGGCCGACAAGATCGGCATCCGGATCAGCGGCATCTGTTCATTCCTGTTCTGGCCATACCCCTTTACAAGCCACGATCCCGCCAAGCGTGCCCGGGCGCTGGAACTGGCCGGTCTGATTGCCCAGGCCGCCCATGACCTGGGAACCGAAAACGTGCTGGTTGTCCCCGGGGCGGTGCATATCCCCTGGCGGACCGATTACGAACCGGTTGCCAACGACCTGTGCCTGTCCCGCGCGAAAGAGGCAATCGGCAAACTGATCCCCGCGGCCGAGAAGCTGAAAGTGAACCTGAACATGGAGAACATCTTCTTCAACGGGTTCCTGATGACACCGATGGAAATGAATGATTTCGTCGACAGCTTCCACAGCGATCGGATTCATGTCCATTTCGATACCGGCAATATCATGCAGTACCAGTTCCCCGAACATTGGATTCCAATCCTGGGGAAGCGGATCAAAAACGTCCATCTGAAGGAATTCACGAAGAAGGGGACAGATTCGTCGCTGGAGTCATTCCGACCACTGCTGGATGGCACGACGAACTGGCCTGCGGTCCTTGAAGCCTTCGACAAAATCCACTACACGGGCTACCTGACGTTTGAGTACTTTCACCCCTACCAGCACTGGCCTGAAGCCTTGGTCTACCAGACCGCGGATTCGCTCGACCGGATGCTCGGGATCAAGTAATTCGTCCGCGGTGGAGTTACAGCATGGCCGAACCGGCCCGTTTGATGTCAGCGCCGATCCTGTATTGCGGCGATACCGGACTGGATTCGGCCGCCAGCTACCTGGCTGGCGTGATGACGCACGCCGGCTGGCGATTCGACTACGTCCCCAGCCACGAAAAGATCTCGCGTGCGCTGGTCGAACAACCACACTCGCTGGTGATTCTCAGTGACTACCCGGCAGCGCAATTCGATCCTGAACTGCAGCAGATTGTCGTCCATCAGGTCAAACAGGGACTTGGCCTGCTGATGATTGGCGGCTGGGAATCGTACCACGGACTGGGTGGGGACTGGGACACGTCGGCGATCGCCGGGATCCTGCCCGTCGAGATGTTCAGCACCGATGACCGCCTCAATTTTGACCAGCCCGCGCTGCTGCATCCGACGGGATGGACCGAGCGACTGTGGGACCTTCCCTGGTTTGAACGTCCTCCCACCATTGGGGGTTTGAACCGGATTCGGGCCAGACAAGGTGACCGGGTGCTGCTGAGCATCTCTCCGTATCAGCCTGCGTGGGACAGCCAAACGCAGCGGCTGCAGTGGAAGGATTCCGGGGTCAGTTACCCGGGCCTTGTGACCGGCGAGCGAGGCCGGGGCCGCGTTGCCGCATTTGCGAGCGATGTGGCGCCGCACTGGGTCGGTGGATTTGTCGACTGGGGTCCGGATCGCGTCACAGCCCAGGGGCCGGGAGCAGGGGCGATCGAGGTGGGCAGTGATTATGCGAGGTTTTGGCGGCGATTGCTGTCATGGACCGCTGGGCTCGAATAAGATGCGGCGCACCCGCCGCGAAGAAAAGTCCTGGGCTTCGGCGTCCCGAAGTATCCCCGGACCAAGTTTGTTTTGACGTGATTCCCATGCTTTGATCTGGCTCCTTTTCCGCCAGATCGAACACACAAGAACAGATTGAGGTTTGTTGAATGGCCAGTGGAAATGTGCTGATTGGACAGTCGGGAGGTCCGACGTCCGTAATCAATTCTTCGCTCGCCGGTGTCGTCGACGGGGCTTTGAAGGCCAGGGGAATTGGCCGTGTCTTCGGCATGCGATTTGGAATCGAAGGGGTCCTGAACGATTACCTGGTCGACCTGGGGAGCGAATCGCCCCAGGTTCTAAAGGGTTTGCGTTCGACGCCCGGCAGTTCCCTGGGATCGAGCCGGCTGAAGCTGAAGGACGAACATTTTCCCACGATCCTGAAACAGCTGAAGAAGTACAACATCCGCTACTATTTCATGATCGGCGGCAACGACACGATGGACACGATCCATCGCGTGACGAAATACGCCAACGAGAACGGGCATGAGATGCTGGGTGTCGGCGTCCCGAAAACCGTCGACAACGACCTGTATGGAACCGACCACACCCCGGGATATCCCAGCGCCGCGCGCTTCATGGCACTCAGTGTTCTTCAGGCGGGGATCCTGGCGCGCGACATGCAGAAGGTCGACCAGTTCGTGATCTTCCAATCGGTTGGCCGCAGCGCGGGATGGCTCCCTGCCGCGACCACGCTGGCCCGGACCGGCGAGCTTTCGGCTCCTCACGTGCTGCTGCTGCCGGAACGCAGCTTTCACCGCGAGAATTTCCTGCAGGCGGTTGCCAATGCGCATAAGAAACATGGCTTCGCCAGCATCGTCTGTGGCGAAGGGATCACCAACCCGGATGGATCGCCCGTCAGCTTTTCGCAGACGAAGGACAAGTTTGGCAATGTGGAATTTGGTGCGATGGGGGGAACCAGCGCGGCCATGATGCTGCACAAGCTGATCGCGGACGAATTCGGCTGGCGGGGTGAATTCCAGGTCACTGAATCGCTGCCCATGTGCGCCGCGGATCGCGCGTCCAAGCTGGACTTCGATGAGGCATTCGCCTGCGGTCGACAGGCGGTCAAACTCGCCGTGGCAGGGCAGGGGGGCGTCATGGTCACGATGAAGCGGACCAACAAATCCGGAGAACCGTACGCCATCGACTTCGGAACCATTTCGCTCAGTGAAGTCGCCAATCACGAACGGCCCATGCCCGACAATTTCATTACGAAGGATGGATTCGGCGTGACGAAGGCGTTTCTGGACTACGCCGCGCCGCTGGTCGGCCCAATGCCAGAATACGCATCGCTCGCCGCCAAAAGATCAAAACCCTGATGAGGGCAGTGCCCTCAACCCGATTCGAGCTACCGCTCGGAAGCTGAAACTGCCGCTCCCGTTGGTCGCTGACCCAAAGATGCGCGAACAGCGCATCATAGGAAAAAAAATCTGAATGGCCGCCACGGGAATTCTGATCTGACTTTGAACTGCTGGAAGGAACGGGACTGTGATTGCTGATCGTGAACCCTATTCGAAGTGCAACCTGGTTCGAGACATGCTGGACGCCGCGGACGTCATTCGGACGTTTGATGTTTCAGTGGTGAAGTCCACTGCGGCCGAGATCGCTGCCACCGGGCGACTGCTGTTGACCGGGGAAGGCTCCAGCCGCTTGTTTCCGGCCAAGAGCGCCATCATGCAGTCGCGTCAGAAGGGCTGGCCTTGCGTCCTGCATACGGAAGCCGGACGGCAATCCCAGCAGTACGCGTTACAGGGGTGGTCGGTCCTGGGGATGTCCAACTCGGGCCGCACAGCCGAAGTAATCCGCCTGTTCAACAGCCTGAAGGAAGGGGGACATTCGTCCCGCTACAGCCTGACCGCCATGCCCGATTCGCCGCTGGAGGGACTCGCCCTGCGCGGCCATGTCCTGAAGTGCGGCAAGGAAGGGGCGGTCGCCGCGACCAAGAGCGTCGTCGAGCAGGCGCTCTTTTGCCGGGCTCTCGTCGAAGCGATTTCCGGAACGAATGACTTGTCAGGACGACTCTCCACGCTCGCTGATCAGGTATGCGGCGCGCTGACACAAACCATCGATCCTGAAATCACCGCCAAGCTGTCCCGGGCGGGAACAATCTACTTTGCAGGCCGGAACGACGGGGTTGCCGAAGAGCTGACCTTGAAGACCAACGAGATCACCCGCAAACGGAGCGATTATCTCGAAGGGACCTATGCCGTGCATGGAATCGAAGAGATCATGCAGGGAGATGACGTCGTCGTCTGGATCGATCCCTACCCCGAATCCGAGCAAAAGTTCCACGATGTGCTGGTTAAGGGGGTTGGGCTGTCGGTGATTGCGATCAGTTCGCGTCCCACGATGTTTCCAACAATCTCCATCCCCGATGCCGGTGACCTGGCCGGGTTTGTCCAACTGGCTGCCGGTTGGAATCTGCTGGTTGAAGTCGGAATGGCGTTGGGAATCAATGTCGACAAGCCACAGCGGGCACGCAAAGTCGGAAATGAATTCACCGGTTGAGGATCCCTGGCCCGTCGGTCCATCCGTCGCGGTCCACCCGTCGACGAAAGGACGGGTGGAAACGGCAGAGGAACCTATGACTCTTTGGACCTGGCGTTCTGGCGGCTTGCCAGGATCAGGTATCCGGTAGCGGTGCACCAGCCGACGATGGCGCCGGCAAAAACATCGCTGGGGAAGTGGGCCGAGCAGTGGATCCGCTGCATCCCCACCAGGATTGCCAGCACGGTAAAGTAGGCCCGACCGTGCGGATAGAAGTCACTCAGCATGACCGCCAGCCCCACTGCGGTCGCGGTATGTGCCGACGGAAAGCTTTGCGACTGATTCCCCGCGGACATCGACCAGAATCCGCCAAATGTGGACCAGACCGTCTCGGGAAGGACTTCAATACTGCGTGGCCGAAACCGGATCAGCGGCAGCTTGACGACATTGGCAACGACGCCAGCCCCCAGTGACCCGGCCAGCAACTGAGGAAATCGAGGCCGATTTCCGGGATCCAGGACAAACACGGCAATCACAATCAGGGTCACACCGACGCCATGCCCGAACGCCTCGGAAATCTCAAGCAGTTGGGTCAGCCAACCCGGAGACTTGTTGACTCGTGCAAATGCCTCCACGGGAAGATCAATCGCCAGCGAGACCAGAACAGCAATCAGTAATCCGAGCGGAAGGGGATGCCACAGCGTCCGGCGGCGAAGTTGTCGTGGAACCGCGTTCTCAATTTCTGCCAGCACCATCCAGAAACTCTCCCGTCCAGTCCTGACGCCCCTTCCCATCCATGATGCGGCGATTCTAGCGGCAGTGTGATTCTGGAAACCAGACCAACATTCGCCCTGTTAATCTGGGGAGTCTGACGGTCAGCATGCCGTACGGAACAACCAGATTCGACCAACCCCGGGCCGACATCCGATTGCCATTACAACGGAAATAAACGGATTACTTTGTCTAACCTGACCGGCAGTCTCTGCCGCTCAATACGATGGAGCGAGTCATGGCGGACCCCAACCTGGCACAGATTCTGGATCAGGCAGCACACGAACTTCTGATGTGGGTGGGATTTGGAACCCTTGTCGGACTGACAGCCAAGGCGATCATGCCCGGCCGGGACCCCGGCGGCGCCATCGGAACGCTGCTGATGGGAATTGCCGGAAGCCTGATTGGCTGTGGCACACTGTTGCTGTTCAACACCGATTTCCATGTTACACCGATCAGCCCGTTGGGATTTGCCGCCGGGACCGCCGGCTCATTCCTGCTGCTGATCTTCTTCCGGATCCTTTCCAACTCGTACTTCGTCGAACCTGTCGATGGGCATACGACTGGCCCCCAGGGAACCACGGTCACAACCTATTATCGCCGCCGCGGACGCCGCGCTGCTTGACCGCGAATTTGGACGGAAACGACGTTCGCCAGAACAGAAGATCAATCTGCAGTTCCCAGCCCCCCGATCGGGCCGGGAACTGTTTGCGTTTCTTCCCAGCGGGAATGTGACTCTGTCGCAACCAGACCAGGGCTAAAGTCGACTTTTTGTCAGACTCGCGATCGTGGGGTTCGCCGACAGTTCCCATCCTGCAGACTCGCGCGGCCCCACCTCCGGGTTTCTCCGGAATTCCCGTCCCCGTCTGCGTCTGGAATTGCACGTAATCACGCAAGCCGGTTGACCTGCCGAGACAAGCCAAACCCGATTTCCCCTGATATGATATGTCCTCTCTGAATTCACACCCTCGACTTGCTGACGGAGCGTACGCTGATGAGTGACCGAATCTGCCGCTGGGGCATCCTGTCGACTGCCAACATCGCCCGCAAGAATTGGCTTGCGATTCGCAACACAGGAAATGCCGTGGTGACGGTTGTCGCCAGCCGCAGCATTGCCAAGAGTCAGCAATTCATCGACGAATGCCAGGCCTCCGCTCCGTTTGCCACGGTTCCCAAGCCGTGCGGCAGCTATGACGAGCTTCTGAAGCGGGACGACGTCGATGCGGTCTATATCCCGCTGCCGACAGGGGTCCGTAAGGAATGGGTGATCCGCGCGGCCGAGGCGGGCAAGCATGTTCTCTGCGAAAAGCCTGTCGGGGTCCTTCCCGCGGATGTGGAAGAGATGCTGGCAGCCTGCCGCAAGAACAACGTTCAATTCATGGACGGCGTGATGTTCATGCACAGCCAGCGACTGACAAAGTTGCGGGAAGTGCTGGATGATGGCGAAAGCGTCGGCAAGCTGCGCCGAATCTGCTCGCAATTCAGTTTCGCCGCGCCGGAAGAGTTTGTCTCCAGCAACATTCGGGCGAGTGGCGATCTTGAGCCACTCGGCTGCCTGGGTGACCTTGGCTGGTACAACATTCGTTTCACGCTCTGGGCCATGAAGTACCAGACGCCGCACAAGGTGAGTGGACGATTGCTGACACGCGATGGACGAAAGGGAGCGGGCGCCCCCGTTCCGATGGAGTTTTCGGGCGAGTTGTTTTTTGCCGACGGAGTTTCTGCCAGTTTCTATTGCTCGTTCCTGAACGAGAACCAGCAGTGGGTCAACCTGAGTGGTACGAAAGGCTTCATCCATGTCCCCAGCTTCGTCTGCCCGTTCTATGGCAGCGAAGTTTCCTTCGATGTCACCAACACCAAATTCGTGACTCGCGGATGTGACTTCAACATGGAAGACCACACCCGCCGCGTGGCGATTCATGAATATGGGAACAGCGCTCCCAACGCCCAGGAAACCAACTTGTTCCGCAATTTCTCGACACTGGCGCTGTCAGGCCAGCCCGATGAATCGTGGGGACGAATCGCGTTGCAAACTCAAAGGGTCATGCAGGCGACTCTGGATTCCGCGGCTCAGGACGGAAAGCTTGTCGAACTGGCATAAAGTTGTTCTGGTTTTGTAACGCAACTGCGCAATCGATCGAGTCATCGAGCGCGATTCGATCGACATGCGATGCGCGCCTACGCCGCGCGAGTGCGAGCGGCGGATGCCGTTTTCGAACGGTCGCTCGAATGATTTTAACAGGGCGCCTTCATTCGGAATGAAGAGGACTACCTGTCGGGCGCGTGTCCTGAGAAACCGTCTAACGGATATCGTTGCGAAAAAATCGTTCCATGACGGTGTAACCCGCTTCTGTCATTCCCAGTCGCTGATACGCCTGCTGGGCGCGAATGTTGTGGGCTTCCACATACAGGCGCAGTCCGATGACTTCGGATGAGCTGACGGCGAGTTGCTGCAGATGCTGGTACAGCGCGCGGAAGACCCCCTGATTACGGAAGTCGGCTAGTACATAGACACTTTGCAGCCACCAGATTTCGCCGTTACGCCAATCGCTCCACTCACGAGTGTGCATGATTTGGCCAACGATTCGGCCGGCATTGAGCGCGACGAAATAGCGCCCGTGATGAGGGTTGGCCAGCAGCGTGCGAACACCTGCGGCAATAGTCGTCGAATGCAACGTTTTGCCTTCGGTTTCCGCGGCAAGTCGGCAATTGAAATCAGCAATCACATCGGCGTCATCGATCTGTGCGGGCCGGATTTCGAAATCAGAAATTGTCATTGGGAATGAGATCACTTTCCAAAGGGGCGGACGCAGCGGCGTGTGTTGTTGAATGTCAAGAATGAGCGAATTTGTTGAGTTTTTGAATTGTCGTTTCAAGGAGACTTTGCAGCCCATCCAGCCGTTACGCGCTGCGCAGTTGAACACGAACAGTGTGACGAATGCGGAGAAGCGGTGCCATTCGGCAAAACTTGCCGAGTCAAAATGGCGATATTGAATCGCATGAGGAAACTTTGACGGGGAGGCAAGTGCTACGGCCCCCCAATGGCGGTGTCAGCCGCGTAACGAAGCAGGAGGTCATCGGCGGCGCGCGTGAAGGGAGCAGAGCCCTTCGAGATGCGATTCGACGAACAGTGGCCTCCGTGGGTGAGGGGTCAGCCCCCTCTTTCGCGAAGTGTCGTCGGCGATCCCGCAGCGGATTGCCGACGGTGATCAGGATCAAGAATCCGGTCCAGGACGACCCCGCATCAGAACAACTTCCCTCTCATTACGGATCGGAAGGAAAAATCGTGTACACATCAGAAAGTTCCAAAATGCGATCAATTGAAAATCAGCTGGCAGAACAGCAGAAGCAATCGTGGTTAATGCTGGTGGCGGGAATCACGCTTGGCTTCGTGGGACTGCATTTCCTCGTTGCCCGGCCGATGGCGAAGGAAATTGAGCGGATGCAGGTGGACCTGTCGCAGGTCGAACAGCGGATGCAGGATCTGGTGGGGACGCGCGGCGAAGTCTGGGAAGCCAACAGCCTGCTGGCGAGCCTGAAGGCTCAGCAGGGACAGATTTCCGACGCTCGCGTGGCGCTGCAGAACATCCGCGAACTGCGCGGCGAACTGATCGAAGAATCAGCCCGGAATCAAGACGTTTCGGCCTCGCTGGAAATCGCCGCGAACCTGCAAACCCAGATCATCAACCAGAAGCCGGTGGCGGCGGAAGCGGCTGTCACGTTCGAGCAAATGAAGGCTCTGCAAGAACTTGTGGCTGCCCAAGTCGATTCCAACAAGGCAGCCGCCCAGACGCTGTCGGAAATCGTCGCGATGAAGAATGAGATCCGGCAGCAGGCGAAGGATCTCGAAGAAGCCAAGGGGACACTGACAGAGCTGATCAAGGTGGCTCAGCAGTTGCGTGGTCAGACGGACGGAATGGTCCAGGCGAACCAGGGCCTGAATGGCCTGTCGACGTTGAAAACCGGCCTGATGAAGGCCGCGGAAAGCCTCGAAGTGGCTCAGGCGGTCTCGGATCAGCTCGTTTCGCTGGAAAAGCGACTTGCCGAAGGGGGCCAGTCCGCCACGCTCGCCACCGAACGTGCCGAACAGCTGATTGCCCTGAACGACAAGCTCGATGATCAGAACCTGAACATCGCCGTTTCACGCCAGAATCTGGATGGCCTGCTGGGAATGCAGCAGCATCTGCTGGGCGAATCCAAGTCGGTCGCGGACGCGATCCAGACGCTGGAAGTCTTGAACGGATTCCAGGAAGAATTTATCTCGCAGATCCAGGTGCTGGGCGAAATGCACCGGAACCTGATGGAAATCAGCATGATGGAAACGACCCTGACAAAGGTGTCGCGAATGATGAAGCCGCTGGCCGATCTCGGCAATCTCCGTCGGCTCAGCGACGACGAACTGCGACAGGCCGCCCGGCTGATCCTGGACGGACGAACAGCGAGCCGACTGTCGAAGCACTCGACGGAAACCCGTCCACAGCCGATCAGTGCCACGACCGAGCAGCCGGAAGAAAAGAGCGTCCTGGTTCCGACACCGGATGATCAGGAATAGTCAGCCCCTGCGGGTTTGAGGATTTCCAAGTGCCTGGGCGACGTTTCAACGTCGCCCAGGTTTCTTTTTTTGGGGACGCCAGGAATTGAGAATCCTCGTCCCGCGCCTCGACGCATCAGCAGCCCATGATTCGTATTCAGGTTCAGAGTTGTAGGGGGATCGGCAGACTAATAGAATGTCGCGATTCGACGTTTTTCGAACTTGACCGTTTGTGGGCACCTTTGGATCACCTGGATGCGTTTTTTGCTGATTGATCGGATTACGGAACTTGTGCCGCACAAATCGATCTCAGCGGTCAAGAATCTCTCGCTTGCCGAAGAGTATCTCGCGGATCATTTTCCGGGTTTTCCGGTGATGCCGGGGGTGTTGATGCTGGAGGCGCTGGTTCAAGCGGGGGGATGGCTGGTTCGGCATTCTGAAGACTTTGCACACAGCGCGGTCCTCCTGAAGGAGGTCAAGGCGATCCGATATAACAGTTTTGTCACCCCGGGAGACACGTTGAAGGTCGAATTGACGGTGCGGAAGCAAAACGGACCGATCTGGGACCTGAATGGAAACGGCACGGTCAACGGAGAATCGGCTGTTTCCGCGAGGCTGACGCTGGAGGCCTTGAATCTGGCGGACCGGAATCCCGAGTTGGAAGCTTCGGACATCGCTCGGCGTGAGACGTATCAGAACATTTTCCGGCAGATCTGGAATCCGACCGCGTGAAGCAATTCCGCGGCGGAAGGGAAGAAGCTCGTATTTGGAACAGATGCCTGGCGCGGCAGAAGGACATTGATTTTGAAGAATCTTTCGGGACGGACAGCACTGGTGACGGGGGGAAGCCGCGGGATCGGTCGGGCGATCGTCTGCAGCCTCGCGGAAGCGGGCGCGAAGGTCGCCTTCGTCTATCAATCCAATCGTGAAGCGGCGGAAAAGCTGGCGGCTGAACAGACCGCGCTGGGACGCGAAGTGGTGGCGCTTCAGGCCGATGTGGGAAAGAAGCCGGAAGCCGACGCTGTGGTTGAGCAGGTCCTGGCGAAGTGGGAAAAGATCGACATCCTCGTCAACAACGCCGGAATCATTCGGGACAAACCGATCCTGGCGATGTCGAGCGACGACTGGCAGCAGGTGATCGACACGAACTTGACGAGTGTCTTCAACTTCTGTCAGGCGGTGGTGCGGCCGATGATGTCGGCCCGCTATGGACGAATCATCAACATGTCGAGCGTTTCGGCCGACTTCTCGAACCCCGGCCAGGCGAACTATGCGGCAAGCAAGGCGGGGATTGAAGGATTCTCACGCTGCATGGCGACGGAGTACGCCAAGCGCGGGATCACGGTCAATTGCGTGGCGCCCGGTTTCATTGAAACGGACATGACAGTTGCCGTGGTGAATGCAGCGGGAGACAAGATCAAGAATTCCATTCCTGTCCGTCGACTCGGGAAGCCGGAAGACATTTCGAACGCGGTGCTCTTTTTCGCGTCCGAAGATGCCAGTTACGTCACGGGACAGGTCTTGAAAGTCGATGGAGGACTGACGCTGGGGGGGATGGGTTAATCCCGGGCGTCGGTTGGTTGGATAGTGCTGGATACATGTGGGTTTGATTGATCGGTGCGTTGCCCCGACGGTCAGTCATCAGTTTTGGGGCCAGTTTCGCGGAGCGGGCACCGGGACCGGAATTGTCCCAATCGCTCGTTTCGCAGGAGATTCTTGGATGCCTTCACGCGACGAAATTTTCGAAAAAGTCAAAACAACGCTGGTCGACGCCTTGGGACTGGATGAGGACGAAGTCAGTGCGACTTCGCGTCTGAAGGCGGACTTGGGAGCCGAATCGATCGACTTCCTGGACATCGTCTTCCGCCTGGAGCGGAACTTTGGCATCAAGATTCCGCGCAACGAACTGTTTCCGGAAAGCCTGTTCACGGCGGATTCGGGATTTGCAGTCAACGGTCGCGTCACCGAAAAGGGACTCGACGAACTGCGCACCCGCCTGCCTCATGCGGACAAGGAAACGATCGAAGCCCTGGCCAAAGATCCCCGCGTGGAAAATGTGGAAGACCTGTTCACCGTGAACATGGTTGTCAACTTCCTTGCGGCCAAGCTGGCAGCCTGATGATCGGGTGAGAAGGGTTTCGCATGCGCTGGTTCTGGATCGACCGCTTTACCGAATTTGAGAGCGGATCGCGCGCCACGGCGATCAAGAATGTCACCCTGTCGGAAGATCACCTGCACGATCACCTGCCGGGCTTCCCCGTCATGCCTGCCTCCCTGATGCTGGAGGGGATGGCTCAGACGGGGGGGATCCTGCTGGGTGAGCGAAATCAGTTCGCTCACATCGTGATCCTCGCCAAGGTTCCGCGGATGACGTTCCATAGCTGGGCCTGTCCGGGTGATACGCTGGTCTATTCGGCCAAGTTGATCGAAGCGCGGGATGAAGGTGGAATGGTCGAAGTCCAGGCCCGCGTTGGGGATCGTCTCGTGGCAGACGGCGAAATTGTGTTCGCCCACGTGGACGATGCCGTGGGCGGCGCTAAGATCGATCAGAAGAACTTTGTATTCTCCATCCTGCGGAACGTTATGGACGTGGGAAAAGCGGGCAACGGGGCCGGGGTCTGAATCCTGACGGGATGACCCCGAAACCTCCGCCGGAGAATGCGCGTCACGTATGAAGGCCGGGCCCCCTGATTGAGCCGAGACGGCCTGTCAGCCCCGGGCCGGCCGGAATACGAACAGTTAAGAGGAATTCGCCATGAGACGACGCGTCGTTGTGACTGGAATGGGAGCGATCACGCCGATCGGCAAGACGGTGGAAGAAATGTGGCGGTCGCTGCGCGAAGCCAAGAGCGGAATTGGACTGATCACCCACTTCGACGCTTCCCATTTCCCCACGAAGTTCGCCGCCGAAGTGAAGGACTTTGATCTCGGAAAATACGTCGACGATCCGCAACGCTTTCAGTATTCCGGTCGGAATATCCGGTTTGCGGTCGGCGCCGCCAAGCAGGCGATGGACGATTCCGGGTTACTCACCAGCGCCATGGATCCGTCGCGGTTGGGAGTCTACTTGGGCGCCGGCGAAGGCCAGCAGGACTTCCACCTGGTGATGGGCCTGATTGCCGAATCGCAGCACGATGGGCAACTGGACCTGGAATCCTTCACCCGGTCTGGATTGCAGCGGCTGCATGCTCAGACCGAACTGGAGCAGGAACCGAACATGCCCGCCGGACACCTGGCTGGCCTGTTCGATGCCCAGGGACCCAACCTGAACTGCCTGACCGCCTGTGCCGCCTCAAGCCAGGCGATCGGCGAAGCGACGGAAATCATTCGCCGTGGCGATGCCGATGCGATGCTGTCGGGCGGGGCACACAGCATGATTCACCCGTTCGGCGTCACCGGATTCAATCTGCTGACGGCACTCTCCACGCACAACGAAGATCCTCAGGGGGCTTCGCGACCATTTGACCGAAATCGCGACGGGTTCGTCCTGGGCGAAGGGGCAGGGATGGTGGTCCTGGAAGAGCTTGAGCACGCAAAGCGACGTGGCGCAAGAATTTATGGTGAAATCGCCGGATATGGATCCACAGCAGATG
>Ga0265327_10004038_pt1 | contig 13330 bp, 7 predicted proteins | sample 41621metaG_FD_202089 | JGI IMG/M metagenome (GOLD analysis project Ga0265327, IMG submission 202089) | Rhizosphere microbial communities from Carex aquatilis grown in University of Washington, Seatle, WA, United States - 4-16-21 metaG | ecosystem: Host-associated > Plants > Roots > Rhizosphere >... | reverse complement strand
CCACTGGTCTTGCGTTTGATTCAAATCCATGATGGCAAGAAGGCGATTTTTCTGGTGACCAATGAACTCGACATGGACGATGATCGGGCGTGCGAACTGTATTCCCGGAGATGGAAAATTGAAGTCTTTTTCAGGACTGTCAAGCAAACCTGTGAACGAGCAAAACTTCAGTGTTTGCGCCCTGCAAACGTGCTGACGGAACTCAATTGGACATTGCTGGGCATCTGGTATGCGTTATTCACTGGCAAACAAACGCTCATCGAACAAGGAGTGCATCCTCAAGAGATCAGCCCCGTCAAGGTTCTGAACGCATTCCACAAGGTCGTCGAACTGATTCGCAGGGCGGCCACACCCGTCTCAACGTTCACAAGCGAACTGGCGAAGTCAATTCTCGACGATGAAACGGAGCGGACAAGCAGCAAGGCAAGTCGCCACTTTCCAAGAAAGAAAACGCACAAACGATGCGGTGCGCCAACGATTCGCGACCCAAGTCCAACACAGCGTAAACGCGCGCAAACGTTGCAAATCTAAAATCGTTACCCGCGTTGAGTGCCACTGGTGGCAGCTTTGGGCCACCAGTGTCTGCAAGTCGTTTCAAAGACACGACAACGAGGGTAACGATTTCTTGATCCTCATCGAACAGAGTCGGGGAGAACTGAACCTCATGAGGACCAACGGTCCGGTCGATCTCCCAGCCATGGTCGAAGACCCTGGAAACGCTCGTTCAAGAATTGGCCAAGCCTGTAGGGCCGACCTCGGACAGGCAGTGTGATTCAAACTCAGCTGGATGACGAGGAGCACTGCTTCCCATGAGGGAAGCAGTGGCACAAAACCCGAATATCAACCTGTGACAAAGCACTAACGTCCATAGGTTGACGTGCGCGTTTTTCGAGTTCTGTTCAAACGGTTGTGACTGTGCAGCGCCTGCAGCAGGAACTCCGCCAGACTCGCCAGCACTCCTTCGGCCGTCGGCCCTCGTGACAACTTAGGCTCCATCGCTTGTGCCAACTGCTCCAGTTGCGTGCGAAAACCGCGAATGACGTCAACCTGCTTCAGCACCGCACTCGCCGGCATGGAATCGTCGAGATCGATGGTCTTGCCCCCTTCAAAGAACTCGACCACGTTGCGGTACTGCTTCGGATTCAGATCGTGCAGATCAAACACCGACTTGACCGCTTCATCGATCAGTCGCTCGATCAACTGATCTTCCTGGCCCGGTTCGTCGCTCATGGTCAGTTCCAGCTTCCCACGGGAACTGGCATCCAGATGCCACAGGTCGGCAGGCCTGGCAACCGCAACCCCTTCACCCGTCGCCACGCTGCGTCGCTCGGCCGACGAGACCAGGTTTTCATAGTTCGCAATCGACATGCGGACACTGACCCCTGACGCCTGATTCACGTGCGGACTGCTGCGGGCCAGTCGCGATGTTTCTTCGACGATCTCCTGCAGAAACGTGCAGACGACGACGGGAACACCATCATCCCGCGTCAGCCACGCATTTTCGGACGTGATCTGCATCCCCAGCTGACGCGTCTCGGGGTAATGCGTGCGAATCACGGACCCGATTCGATCTTTCAGCGGCGTGACAATTCGACCGCGATTGGTGTAGTCCTCGGGATTCGCGCTGAAGACCATGCAGACATCCAGGTTCAGCCGGATCGGAAATCCACGAATCTGCACGTCCCGTTCTTCGAGCACATTGAACAACCCGACCTGGATCTTGGGGCTGAGGTCCGGTAGTTCGTTCATGCAGAAGATCCCACGGTGACTGCGCGGGATCAGACCGAAGTGCAGGACATCTTCACTGGACAGATGACGCCCTTCGGCATGTTTCACCAGGTCCACCTCGCCAATCAGATCCGCAATCGTGACATCGGGTGTCGCCAGCTTTTCATGATAGCGTTCATCACGTCCGATCCAGTCGATGGGAGTCTCGTCCCCGCGGGACTGAATCAGATCCCGGGCCGATTTCGACAGCGGCGCGAGTGGATCGTCGTGAATCTCGGAACCAGCCACGATCGGAATGGCCTCGTCCAGCAGCGTCGTCAGCATTCGCAGCAACCGCGTCTTTCCCTGGCCCCGTAATCCCAGGAACAGAATGTCATGCTGCGACAGGATCGCATGCACCACCTGCGGAATGACAGTTTCGTCGTAACCCAGGATTCCAGGAAACAACGGCGAGCCACTGCGCAGCTTGTTCAGCAGGTTGCGGCGCATTTCCCGCTTGACGGGAGTCGTTCGATATCCAGACTCGCGAAGTTCTCGCAAGGTGCGTGGTCGATCAGACATCAGAGAAGCCTTATTCGCGGAACAGGACTGGCGGAAGATCAACAACCGCACTCAGTGCATTTTGGTCATGATACAGTGTAGTCCGGTGTCCTGTAGACGACCACGCTGATGCGGCCACGGGCAGGGCCATCGCAATTTTCAACATGGGCGAGCGGACGTTGGGGAGCTTGTGTTGGAGCGATGTTGAATGATTCCCCACCATCCCCTGTGGTGGTGGCTCGCTGGCCTGTGCACTAGAAAACGTCACGCGCTGGTGCAAAGGCCAGCGAGCCACCGAGATGGATTCGGTGGGGCGACGGCACCATCTTCACTTTCAGCAACGACGTGGCCATGGGGACGGTCGCCACGGATGAAACACCGATGGAACACGGATTCAGAGGTGGAAGATGCGCGAAGACGAGGTGGATGCAGACTGAGCCGGAGTCAGCGGACTGGATTGAGGATTTGAGGGGCGTCTCTGCGAGTTGGCAGCGAAGGGAGATCCGGCTTGTTTTTGGCCTGTCGCATCGCCGACAGGATTCCTTCCAGCTCGCGGTGAATCCGCTGCGACTGTCGAATGACCAATGCCTGAGAAACATCAAAGTGGACAATCTGTCCTCCAACAGCGGGAGACTTCCCCCAGACTCCCGTCGGAGTCTTTTGACGCAGTTCCTCGACAAATTGAGTGATCTGTTCGCGATTTTGCTGCCGGTCCACAAGGTCGTGGATCGGGTACACGCGCGTCGTGCGTCGGCCGTCGGCGGCCGACATGGTTGTGACCCTCAGGACTTCAAGCTCATTGACCAGGGTCAGCCCCAGCGGTTTCAGCATGTCGCGCAGCGTGTTGTCCAAGGTGTCTCCCGCGCGTTGAAACGTCACCCGTTGATCCGGAAGCTGGCCTGCGTCCGAGAGAGCATCGATGTCGATGAAGATGGGGATCTGATGACGCTTTTCGAAGTCACGCAGGATGGCCGCCAATTCGACCTGCTGAAACGCACATTCTGTCCGCGACTGAAGGGCTTTCTCGATTTCGCCGGGATGTGACGGCACGGGCCGGGGCGGTTGAGCAGGTTTCTCGATCGGCTCATCCGGCTGAAGCGGGTTCAAAACCGCGGGGTCACTCAAGTTGACCGCGATGGAGGGGATTACCGGCCGACGAATCAGTTGCCGCACCGCCGCCAGAATCCCCTCGATCTCGCGATGCGTCTCCTGAGTTTGACGGATGAGCAGCGAGTCGGCGTTCTCGAATTTGTCGATTCTCCCCCCGTCCGTCTCGTCATTACTCCATCTTCCGTTGGTCGTCCGCACCAACATCATGATCAGGCCCTGATAGTCGACGGCTCCGTCTCCTTTGTTGATCAGATCACGGACGGGATAGATGCGGATGAAAAACTGTTTATCGGCGTCAACCTGGGTCGTGATTTTCAGAACCTCGTCCTGATTGATCACGGTGAGCTTGAGTGGTTTCAGCATCAGGTGCAGTGCCGATTGCAGCGACACACCGGAAACCTTCAGGCTGATCTGTTGATCGGTTGCGATTCCCTGATCTCGCAGGGCCGCCTTGTTCATCCAGAACTCTGTCTGATGCTGGACCTCAAGAAACTCGCACGCCTCTTCGAGCGGATTCTTCACGAAGTCGCACTGCGTCGAGCTGCGCAAACCCTGTTCCAGTTTCTCGGGAAAGTACAGCAGGTTTCCCCGTTTGGCAGGAGTGCGAGGAGCACCTGGCGTGGCCCCTTGGGCCTGCATCTGCCTGGCGCGCCGCAGTCCTGTCACAATTCCTTCGATCTGCCGATGCACTCGGTAATTCTGGCGGACGACCAATTGTCGGGGATTGGTCCCCGGCATGATGAAAACCCCCTTGTATTCGTCCGGATTCCAGTTTCGGTCCGTCAACAGGGGAATGATCCGCTGCAGGGCCTGCACCGATGTGACGTCATTCTCACCACTCACAAGATGATGAATCGGGTAGATCCGGGTGGTGAGCATCTGTCGCCCCCGCTGCTCGGTCGTGACCATCAATCCGGCGCCTTTGTTGTAGAACGTCAGCCCAGATGGCTTCAGTATCAGATTCAACGCCGACTCCATCGTAATCCCCGACATGGTCAATGAGATCGACAGATCCTCGGCGATCCCCTCGGCCGCCAACGACTCCCGGTCCAGTTCAATCGGCACCCGATGAAGGTCGGTGAAGTACTGCAGCACATCGGGCAGCGGGTTGTCCGAGAACACAATCTCTGTCGGCTCGCGCAATGACTGCTCAATGCGTCGATAGACCTGCGGATCGATGGATTCGTCCGCCAGGATCGACACGGGATCTTCGGCGGCCGACACCGCAAGCGACAGGACCAGCATGGCGATGCCGGCAGCAGCAATCCGCCAGCAGTCTGCCCGGAGATTCCCCCAAAAAGCCGTGCAACCCGATCCCGAGGCGGAGGTGGCGAATGCCATGGCGAGTTCCCGATGTGCCGGAGAGGAGGTGTCGAGTCCGCTCACTATACGCCTTTCACGGTTTCATGGAATGTTGAAAAAAAGCAACGCACCCTTTCTGGCATGAGCTAGAGTTCCCGAAGGATCGTTGTGCGCTGAGTCGCCAGCCCGCTTTTGCATAACCATTCATGGGTCGGGGACTGACGCATTTTCACGGCGAAAACAACCAACTTCCATGGGCGCGATGCGACTGCAAATCGCCGATTGTCCGTGAAACTGGGTCTGTCCCCCTCGCTTGTCCTTGAACGGTTGCGATTTTGCCAGACGGGGTGGTCGAACGATTGGGTCATCGAAACCGCGATTCTCTGAATGAGTTGAATTCCCCTGCCTGCCGACATTCCTGCACGGTCATCGCTTCGTCCGGCGGGAAATGCGGGCCGCATGGGATGCAGGTTGAGGCGCATTATGTTTTTGAAACCGTCCACGGCTCGAAATGAGTTTGTGGATCCCCCACCGCAGGATCAGTCTGCCGCCACGCTGGTCGTGAACCGGCAGCGGCTGGCCTGTCGGCTGCTGGAAGTGTCTCTGGGTGGCTTTTGCGTCATGCTCCCCCGCGCAACCGCCTGGACGGGTGAGCCGCTGGCACGCCTGATCACGCACGATGCGACCTACCAGGTCAAGATCGTCAAGCAGGAGGCTCGCTACGAAGGTTTTGAAGTGACACTGCAGCGGATCGAAGAGCCGCCTGTTGAGTCGCTGGCGGTTCCTCAACGATGGGTCATCTATGGTTCCCGCTGTTGCGCCATCGGACTGGTGATCGCCATCGTGTTCTGCTTTGTCTCGGCCCCCGGAATTGCCTCGCGTCATCCCGGTCGGTTTGTTGGCCTGCAGGATGTGATCGACTACTGGTTTGATTCGTCAACACCCGACCGTCCCATCGTGGCTGGTGCGCCGCCCGCGACGGCAGAAGACGATGCTTCCGAAGATTTGCCGACCATCACGGTCTCGCTCTCCTCAAGTGGCGAGAAGACCGCAATTCAACCCCCTGCTCTGGATCGCCGGAACCTGCTGAAGCAGGCCCTGGATGCCGCCAATGGCCATCGATCTCGGCCATTGAACTCGACCACGCTCCCCTGGCTGCTCCCGGCCGGGTCTCCAAAGATCCCGGGCCTGGCACGCTGCCGGTTGTCACCGCTGGCTGAAGACGATTTGCGAGTCTTCGCCGGGGGACTGAAATCCCTCCCGGCCCGATCCGCCGCCGATGCCGTGAAAAGCCTGCGAGATGCCATCGGAGCCATTTCCCATTTAACACCATCGACCATCCCCGGTTTCCCGAACATCCATCTCGTCCGCAGTGAAGACGCCGATGTCTATTACCGCATCGTGGATGGCGAAGTGGAACTGCTGCGGGTGCTGCCGATTGAACTGGATGACGGGACCCGCTCGCGAGCCCCGTCCGCATCCTCCGGCCGTCATGGCGTGCATCGTTGAACCCGGCGACATGAAATCTGCCTGATTCCCTGTCACAGGCTCATTTTTTGCCAGCAGATCAAGGCATCTTGAGCTAGATGATCTCCAGCGGGCCAGTGCCGTTGCCAGATCTGACACCGGATTTCCAATCTCCATGTTTCAAAATCAGCGCCAGTACTCCCGATGTCCGATTGACACCCCGTTGTCCGAGGCGGTGCTGGTGCTGGGTCGTCAGAAGATTCAGGCCGAGTTACTGGAGATCTCGATCGGCAGCTTTGCAATCCTGGTCCCGCGACCGCTGCCCTTCATGACTCATCCGCTGGCCCGGTTGCAGATTGGTGAACTCGACTACATCGTTCGCCTGACTCGCCAGGAACCGCGACATGGTGGCTTCCTGATCGCGCTCGAACAGGTGGAAGAAATTCTTCCGAACGAAACCTGGATTCCCGCATCGCCCATCGCACGATGGATGACACGAGCAGCCTGGGTGGCCGCGATCGTGATTGTCGCCGCCGCACTCGATCACCTTTCCGGCGCCAACGTCTCGACGATGGTTGCGGATGTCGTCGGATTGCGAAGTTGAACTCGCCGCCGGGTGGCACCGTCGATGGAATTGATTGACAGATCGATGTCCACGTCACAAAGCCGTTTTCGGGTGCCACTCAACGCGGATAACGATTTTTTGAGCCAGATCACTCAGAGTCGGTGTGAGCTGAACCTCATGAGGACCAACGGTCCGGTCGATCACCCAGCCAGGGCCCTTCGGCCCTGGAATCGTTCATTGAAGAGTTGGCCAGGCCTGTAGGGCCGATCACTTCTCAGGTCGCGGTGAAGTTGATCCCGATCAGCGAGAACCAGTTAGTAGGCTTGGTTGTCTTGAAGCCTTTGATGCCAGCCACTGAAGAGGAATTCGCGGCCCTTCAGGCCTCAAGAGGTGCATGATGTTGGCCGGTGCCCAGGGCCGAAGGGCCCTGGCTGGGTGATTGGACGGACCTTTGGTCCTCAGGAAAACGTCCCTGGACAGTAGCTTGTTCAGTCGACTCCAATTCGATCTCCACCTCGAAAAAATGACTCGAGTCCAATAACGGCCCACACCAGCCCGCGAATGTTCCCAGAGCACATTGGCACTGACGACCAAAGCCTCGCCAATGCCAATGCGATCTCTTCGAATGATCGTGGCATACCATGACGCAGTTTTTGAAATGAACAAGCCTCTACGCTGCTGATCTTAGCCGCGATGCGTGCGTTTACGAAACACTTGGCAGCAATATTTTGCTTGCAACGATTTCAACGTGAATTACCATAGCTCATGTCGCGCCATTAATCTGATGCAGCTCCAGGGTCTATTTGCGAAGGAACATCCGCGAAACGTCCAAATGGAACGTTGAGAATTGGACTCGCTGGGGTCCGTCTCCGTCTGGGAGCCACTGGAGCGAATGCTGGCGTTACATCAACGCAGCTTCTACAGGGGTGAAGGACAAGACTGCCGGTGGGACACCAAAGAGATTTGGGCTCGCGGATGCAAAACTCAGCTTAGATTTCGTGGCTTCCGCGACGACAGACCTTGAGAATACAGCGCTCACGTATACATGGGATTTCGGTGTTCCGTACAATCTTCAGAACGCGAATACGTTGGGACAAGCGTACGATGATAATGAGGCGGCATGTTTAACCACTCAAGAAGGATGGAATGTTGGAAGTGCCGAGAGAGAGGATTGGGCCTATCCTGGCTCACAATGGGAACTCTGATTCGATTCTTTCGTCATGGGACGAGCGCCATTTGCGCGCATCTTTACGTCATTTACGTCAGCGACCAACGGGAGCGGCGCTTGCAGCTTCCGAGCAGTCGCTCGAATTGGGTTGACGGCACTCCCCTCATTGGGAAAACGCGACTTGGGAACGCGGTTATGGCGAACAGACGAATCACGATTGGTGCAGTCGCGTGCTTGTTCGTCGCGTGCACGAGTGCCCTGTGCTGGCGCGTGTACCATGGCATGAGCGGTCGAGCCGCGCCGGTGCAGCCTCAAGTTTCCCCGGAAACCACGGAACCAAAGGCTGGCGGCGATACTTCTGCCCGCATTGTTCACCGCAGCACGAACAAGGTCATTCGCTCAACGGAGCGTCCGGCCACCTCGGACCCGGAAATCCTGGCCATCGTCGAAGAACTTGAAGGGCGTCCTCGAGATTTAAAACTTTTGAGTGAACGCGTCCGCCAGTTGAAACAGATCAATTCGGATGAGTCGACGAAAGTCCTGGAACGAATTGCTACGAACGGTTTTGGATTGAACAACAGTGGACTGGAGAATCAGGCCGCCACGGCGGTCATGGATTCCCGCCCGGAATCGGGTTGGAATCTTCTGACTTCGAAAAATCCAACGGTGGCTTCCCTGGCATTGAACGTCATTGAACGCGCGCAATTCGATGCCGACAAGATGCGTCTCCTCAACGACTGTCAGAAAGGCGCCCGACCTGTCATTCGCTGGCGTGCCGCGGAAATCATGGCTGCAGCGCCCGCGGGAGAACTCGCCAGGGCAGCGCTACAGTCGATTACGCAGCTATTGGCAGAGATCCCGAACATGCCCGATCGAGACGAGCAGTTCCCCCAAGGCCTGGGGAGCCGCCTGCCTATGACCGTCGCCGAGGCGGGATATCTCCGACTGTACGGCGCACTGACGCGGCTCAAACTGGACAACAGCGAGTTACATGAGGCTTTAAGCCGCATCCAGGGACGCGCTCAATACGCATTCGTGCTGGCTCTGGCTGAACGTGGTGACACTTCGGTGCGCCAGGGTCTGATCGACATTGTTCGTGACAAGAACGCGAGTCTGTTTCGAGCATGGGCCGTGAAGGGACTTGGGAATATCGGGACGGCCGAAGATCTGGAGATGCTGAGGGAACTCGCTGCAAGTGATTCGTTCGTCCTTGAACCTTCGAGCGTTAGTGAAGTATCCAAACCAGTCTTTCTGGTCCGCGAGGCATCGGTGACAGCCATTCACTCAATCAGTCTCCGACAAAAGCAGTAATCTCACGCGTCGCCGCATCCGCAAATCGTTGTGCTGGCAAACACGTCTTGTTGGATGCTTCGATGCAGGCAAGGATTGATTCGCATGGAAGATCCTGAAAGTCACTCTGCTGCAAGATCCCTATTCCATCTGCAACCGGGGCAGTCCGCTCTGCGATTTGTCGTCGCTGTTTGCATCTTTTTGGTATGCGCCCGAGGCACAACGCGTGGCGCCGATTTCCGTCCGCTTCGCAAACTCCCTCGAATCGAACAGTCGGCTGCTGACAACGCGAGTCGGCGCGCGGATGTCCAGTGGTCCGTCGTTCTGAAACAAATGAAATCTGACGGGATGATTACAGTTGCTGGCCTGCAGCGGCATCGGAACGAACGCACTCCACAGTGGGTTGCCGCGACAACAAAGGGCGCTGAAGTAAAGCAGGCGTATCAAGAACTTATCAACCAGTATCCGCGGACTGAAATTGCTGCATACTGCGTGCTTCAACTGAGCGGCGTCCACGAACAGTTTGGCGAAATGGATGAATCGCTGGAGGTCCTGAAACAATTTCAATCGGACTTCGATGGCACCTACCAGGGAATGCAGCTTCAATTCACCATCGGCTTGCATGAGTCGCAGGCGCGGAATGAATACGCCAAGGCCCGCGAGGCATTTTTAAAGGTTCAGATGCCGAATTCCGCCGATCCTCATTTCGGCGAAGCCAAAGTACTTTATCTCTCCGCCCAGGAACAAATAGTGAAATGCGAATTGAAATTGGGCGAGGAACATCGCGCCAGAGATCGCGTGATTTCATTGAAAAAGGAGCTTCCGGAATTCACGGACGAACTCGATCAATTCTACGGATTTGCACAGTCACCAAAGCCTGACAATATCGCGAAACCTGGAACGCCACGACGCAAGATGTGGATTCTTGTCTCGATCAACTTGGGAATGCTCGCCGTGCTTCTCTACCTTCGACAACTGAGACGAAATCGCACGCGACACTGACGATGGGCGCGGACATCAGACTCGTTCGCGCGAGCGTTCCATTTCGACTTCGCCTCAGCCTTCATTCCAAGCCGTATGCCACGGACTTACGGGGCACCGGGAACTTGCAGGATCGTTCGGCTACGATCAACATCGGTTCCATGGATTTGTGACGAATCGTCCTGGGACTGGAGCGGTTGTAATCCTTCCGGCTCCAATAATCCGTGATAAATCCGAATCGAATACCCGCATGTATCCACCATTTTCAATCGCCGCAGCCAGGCGTAACGGTGAGATCGCTCCCCGAGCAATTCATTCACACTGATGGCAAACCACCCAGATGGTACGCTGTTCGGAATGGATGACGATGCGCCTGGTAATTGCCCCGAGTTGTTCCCAGGTACCGGTTGACAGTCGATTCCTGCGACGATCGGACTGATGAAGCCGCATCGAGTGAGGTAAAATGGTCGAGCCTCCGGATGTGCGTCGTACCATTCCTTGACGTATAACAAATCTTGATCCCAATCACTATTGGCATCAAGCAAGTGGGCCGAACCTTTGAGCGGCCCACCGACAAATTCGTTGAAATAAGAAAGGCTATGTGGAAATACCGCGAGGGAACTCGCGATGGAGGAAATTAATGCAGCAGCCGACAGCAAGCCAATTCCAATCCCACAAATCGTTCTACCTCGCCGCCGAACCATCAATGTCCATGCGATCTGCCCCATTTGGCTGACCCAGACGAATAGAAACGGAAAGGAAGGCAGCACATAACGCAGTGGTCGGGTGAAGCCGGTTTGCGAACTGACGACAGTAATCACAACGATGGCTGGAGCAAGCATGACAACTTCGTCCAGCCACACGTAGGAATAAGTAAGACCGGCTTCGTGTGCATCTTGGTCATAGTCGGAGTCCCTCCATCTGGCCACATGGCATATCCGCAGCATGACTAGCAGTCCAAAGAGAAGCAGGGTTCCTGCGGGGATCTTGACGCACATCGCGTAGAGGTAGTAGTACCACCAACCACCCTTGTGCTTTAGCTCACCGCGCAAATAAGACCATTTTCCCCTTTCAAAGTCATACCGCTGAACGTCAATCCCTTTGACGTAATTTGCTGGTAATGGAACGGGTATCGCACCCAACCAAGTTCCATCGAATCGATTACCTGGTGTTTTATGTGAGTCTGCGCCGCCGAGTGTCTCGCTGATGAATCGGAAGTCGGAAAGCCGTTGGAACGAATTTTCAAAACAATAACCAAGGTTGAGCATGTAGAGTGCGAGAATCATGATCGCGATAAGCTGCCAAATAGATGGCTGTTGACTTATCTCACACGACGGCATCGGTTCGGCAGCCGGAGTCTGGAGCAAGCGGGATCGGAGTTGCCTTTGCGAATTCGGCGCAAGCCGCCAGATCATCCAAAGTAGTGGCCACAGGCCAAACAGAACAATCCACGTTGACTTGGATAACTCCGAAAGGCCCGTCGCGATCCCTGCGAGAATAGCCGGCGACCAATTGCAATCGCGCAGCCAGCGCCAGAAGTAGTAGCCACCTGCGACTCCGAATGCGGCAGATCCCGCATCGGGGGTGATCAAGGCTCCGTTACCAAGAACATTCGGGCAAAAACACCATAAAGTCAGTGCGGTAATTCCAGCCACATTCCCATACATTTCACGTGCCCAGCGATAGCAGAAATACCCGCCGACAAGACAAATTGGAATGCAAGCCAAGCGGGCCACAGTCACATACCAAAATGTGTCGAAGCCATTTGTGTCCGCAAAGGACGTCCCAATCGAAAACTCAGGTCGCGAATACGGATCTTCGGTAAATGAACCCCAATCATTTTCCGCACCTGCCACCAGTACGGGTAGGCTGGCAATCAACCGTACCAACGGAGGATTTACGCGATAGAGGTCGAAATGCCCATATTTCCAGTGGCTCAGCCCGGAAACCAGATGAGCTGGCTCATCGACTGTGGGGCTATAACGATAGGCTTGCCATGCGAGAAGTGTCGCTTGAAACATCAACAAGAGTGCGACGCATCCCCGGTACATACAAACCCTTACCATCCGAGGGCAAAAACAACTCAAGTGTCCGTGTTGAACGGATTTTACCTCAACAAGGGATATTTCACATTTGTTTCTATGCGGCTGGCGAAGGAATTCAAGGCGGTCAGGACTCGTTGATTGGGGTGGTATCCCCATTGAGAGGCGGAACGGGTCGAATCTGGGTTCGTCTGCGTGGGCGTAGGGTCGATTCGATCCATGCCGAATCTCAATGGGGAAATCCACGCTGAGTTTCTTCGAACCCTTCCGTTATTGATCGGCAAAAACGGGTCTCAACAGATTGTCGACCGGCGCAAAATCGTCGGTCAGGATCTGGTTCTCGGCCAGCGACAGCAGCGCTGCCATCTGACCGCTCAGAATCGGTTCCGACTCGCCGGGCTTTGTTTCCAGCGCAGCAAACCACTCTCCCTTCCAATCCCCCGTTTCCGATAGTCCGCGCAGATCGAGCGGCATTCGTGAGCAGACCATCACAAACGTATCCCGGCTGGCGCCCGGTTGAGAACTGGCGGTGCTGAACACATAAATGTTTGGAAAGACCCTGGCCGCCGTGGCGACATAGCGTCCCAGGAACCGCCCGGGACCGGGCTTTCTCGTCGCTTTGGCTCCCTGCCTGACAGCGTCCGTCCAGGCCTCGTTGTTCGGATCGAGTTGGATCAGCCGGCTTTCCAGGTCCGGGGAAATGATGCCGCGGAAACCGAGCACATACTGCGGCTGCGTTTCCCTTCCCCGTGAACCAAGACGACAGACCTCCACCCATTCCCAGGGCGACGTTGCCGTCGTCCAGGCTTCGAGCAATCCGTTGGTCGCCTTCAGACTGGTCGGGATCGATCCGCGAAACGGCATCCGTTCGCGCGTCTGGTTGGCAAGTTGACGAATCACGGTTTCCCAGTCCGGAGGGACCACTTCGGTCGCATTGATGTTCCTGGGGTGACGCGGAGACGATTCATCCAGCGTGACGTTGATCAGCCGGCTTTCATCGTCAAAGCTGATCGTCTGCGTAGCCCTCAACCGATACTCGCCGTTGGAATACGACTTGACCTCGAGCGGCGCGAACCGCAACCCCACCGACTCATAGCGACCATAGGTCAAGCTCTGTCCTGCAATCCCCTTCGGCAG